>Ga0209319_1000019_pt1 | contig 327722 bp, 184 predicted proteins | sample RifGroE2_FD_184000 | JGI IMG/M metagenome (GOLD analysis project Ga0209319, IMG submission 184000) | Groundwater microbial communities from Rifle, Colorado - Groundwater E2 (SPAdes) (version 2) | ecosystem: Environmental > Aquatic > Deep subsurface > Groundwater | place: Rifle, Colorado...
TTCCAATATTTTCAAAGATCAATTTTTCTATCCCTACTTCGCAGTAGGCCCCTATCGTTTGGGGAGTGCAAAGGTAAACATCTTTTCTTAACTAACAAATAATTCTCGCCTTTTTGTTGAAGAAAATCCGGTCATTTTTTTTAAAAAAACATACAATACCTATTATAATACATTAATCTTATTTTACAAAAATATTTTAAATATATTCTCCCATTTGAGACATCGTTTAGCTGCGGTTAAACCTCCGATTAATTATTGAATACTCTCTAATGTTCATTATTAATCGTCCTATGGTTAAAAATATAATTGAATAATAATTTATACCTTTGGCGTCAAATTTAGAACAGCTTCAGATGAACTCCGACAAACTCGTCATTATTCCAACATACAACGAAAAAGAGAATATCGAGAAGATTATTAAAGCAATTTTTTCTCTTGAAGAGACCTTCGATATTCTTATAATTGATGATGGCTCGCCTGATGGAACTGCGGCAATAGTCAAGGAACTTAAGAATCAATTTTCTACCTCTCTGTTTTTAATTGAGAGAGCAGGAAAACAAGGCTTGGGTTCGGCGTATATTGCAGGATTTAAGTATTCAATCGAAAAGGGTTACAGTTACACTTTTGAGATGGATGCCGATTTTTCTCACAGTCCAAATGATCTGATAAAGCTGTACAATGCGTGTAAATCAGATGCAGATCTGGCAATCGGTTCAAGATATTGCAATGGTGTCAGTGTAATCAACTGGCCAATAGGCAGAGTAGTAATGTCATATTTCGCATCAAGCTATGTAAGAGCTGTTCTTGGTATGAAAATTTATGACACAACAGCAGGATTCAAATGTTACAGAAAAGGTTTGCTGGAAGCCATTGATCTTGATAAAGTTAAAATGAGGGGTTATGGCTTTCAAATAGAGATGAAATATACATCCCACAAGCTTGGATACAAAATTAAAGAGGTTCCGATTATCTTCGTTGACAGAACCGAAGGAACATCAAAAATGAGCAGCGGGATTTTCGGAGAGGCTTTTTGGGGTGTAATAAAGATGAAGTTCAGGCGTATTAAACCAAAAAAACAGGGAGTATGAGTCTGCTTATAAAAAATGGTACATTAATAAATGAAGGAATCTCTTTTATAGGGAGTATATTAATTGAAAATGAATTAATTGCCGGCATTTATAGCGATTCTGATGAACTGCCGTCAGCAGATAAAGTTATTGAAGCAGATGGAATGATAGTCATTCCCGGAGTAATTGATGATCAGGTCCATTTTCGCGAACCAGGCAATACACACAAGGGAGATATCTCAAGCGAAAGTGCGGCTGCGGTATTAGGTGGGGTTACATCATATATGGATATGCCTAACAACACCCCCTCTGCAACCACTCTTGACTCAATTGAAGTCAAAAACAATATTGCACAGAAAAACTCCTTTGCCAATTACTCGTTTTATCTTGGAGCAACAAACAGCAATATTGAAGAGATACTGAAAGCCAATCCGGGTGAAACATGTGGATTGAAGGTATTTATGGGTTCATCAACCGGGAATATGCTTGTAGATGATTCGCAATCTTTAAAGGATATTTTTGAAAAATCAAAACTATTGATTGCGACTCATTGTGAATATGAACCGATTATAAAGGCCAATCTAGCTGAAGCTATTTTAAGATACGGAGAGGACAATATTCCTTTCGGGTCACATCCTGGAATCAGATCCAGAGAGGCTTGTATAGAATCGACAAAAAGGGCAATAGAGCTTGCAATTAAGTATAATACTAGGTTGCATATATTACATATCAGTACAGCTGAAGAGATTGAATTAATCAAAGAGGCAAAAAAACATAATCCGGGTATAACCGGGGAGGTCTGTGTTCACTACATGCTCTTTGATAGTCGTGATTACGAAAAATATGGCAGTAAAATAAAATGCAATCCATCAATAAAGGAGAGTTCAGACAGAGAAGCAATAATAAAAGCTGTTAAAGAAGGAGTTATAAAGGTTGTAGCAACAGATCATGCACCTCACACAATTGAAGAGAAAAGTGGAAACTATATGAAATCTCCTTCAGGACTGCCTTTAGTACAACATAGTCTTCAGATTATGTGGAACTTACATAAAGAAGGAAGATTCACCGCAGAAGAGGTAGTTGACAGAATGTGTCACTCTCCCGCTTTGAATTTTAAAATCTCAAAAAGAGGTTTTCTAAAAATAGGATACTATGCTGATGTTGTTGTTTTAAACCCCTATAAAAATGACTCTTACAGCGTTGACAATCCGGCATATAAGTGTGGTTGGTCTCCATTAACAGAGATCACCTTAACATCTACAATCGCACACACATTTGTAAATGGAGAGCATGTTGTAGATAATGGTAAATTAACAGGTATAATAGCGGGGAAAAAATTAAAGTTTGAATATGGCAAATAATAAAGCGGTTGTTTACATCTCGGTAATAACCGCAGTTGTTTTTTGGGGATTCTCGTTTATCTGGACAAACTCACTTCTATTACAAAATTTCCCTGTTTATTCACTGGTCTTTTTCAGAATGACATTTGCCGCAATAATAATTACGGCAATTTCCTATTTTGCAGGTAAAATTGAAAAGGTTGCAAAGAGAGACCGAAAGTGGTTTCTATTACTTGTTTTACTTGAACCATTCATCTATTTCATTGGAGAGACATTCGGTCTGAAGATTGTTAACTCCCCTACTCTTGGCTCAATAATAATATCTACAATACCAATTTTTGCTCTAATTGCCGGTATGTCATTTCTAAAAGAGAGAATCACCCCTATTAATGTGTTTGGCATATTAATTACATTGCCCGGTATACTTCTCGTAGTATTTGAAAAGGGGAATATTGACGTCTCTCATTATTCAGGGATAATCCTTCTTTTTATTGCCGTTTTTGCAGCCGTTGGTTACTCAATGGTAGTAAAAAAACTTGCAGGAAGCTATAATAGCTATACTATTGTTACCTATCAACATCTCTTGGGAGCACTCTATTTTTTACCCATGTTTCTTATATATGACTATAAAGAATTTAGTTTCAGTTCATTGACTATTGATGTAATTAAGCCTTTACTATACCTTGCGGTTTTGTGTTCGTCACTGGCATTCATATTATTCATCAATTCTATCAAGGCATTGGGGATCGCAAGAGCCAATACATTCACTACACTTGTACCGGTAGTATCTGCCTTTGGAGCATATGCATTAGGTCATGAGATGATGAGCTTAAGAAAAATTATCGGTATAGTGATTGTCGTGGCAGGAGTAATTATTGCCCAGAGGCAGAAGCGTTCACTCCCCGTAAAGTAAGCTGAATTCTCCCTCGTTTAAAATCAACATCCAGTACCTTAACTGTTAGATATTGTTGCAATTTCACAACATCTGAAGGATTTGACACAAATTTATCAGCCAGCTGAGATATGTGTATCAGACCATCCTGCTTAATTCCAATATCAACAAATACACCAAAATTTGTAATGTTGGTAACAATTCCGGGAAGAACCATTCCAATTTTAAGGTCATCAATTGAGTGAACATCTGCAGAAAATTCCATCACTTTTGCTACCCTTCTCGGATCTCTGCCCGGTTTTTTCAACTCCTCCATAATATCGGTAAGAGTCGGGATACCTGCATCATCTGAAACATATCTTTTTATATCAATAAGTGATCGGCATTTTTCATCTTTTATCAGATCATCTACACTTTTACTGATATCTTCTGCCATTTTTGTAACAAGGCCATACCTCTCAGGGTGAACAGCAGTATTATCCAACGGATTTTCAGAATCCGGGATTCTAAGAAAGCCGGCACTCTGTTCAAATGCTTTGCTTCCCAACCTTTTTACCTTGGTTAGTTCTGTTCTTGTTTTAAATGGGCCGTTGACAGTACGATGCTCTACAATATTCTGTGCTATTGCAGGACCGATTCCTGACACGTAGCTTAAAAGGTGTTTGCTGGCGGTATTTAGATTTACGCCTACTTTATTGACACAGCTTACTACAGTGTTATCGAGCATCTCTTTAAGCAGACTCTGGTCAATATCATGCTGATATTGACCGACTCCCAATGATTTTGGATCAATCTTAACAAGTTCTGCAAGAGGATCCATAACCCTTCTTCCAATTGAGACTGCTCCTCTTACAGTTACATCGTAATTAGGGAACTCCTCTCTTGCAACCGGAGAGGCTGAATAAATAGATGCACCATCTTCACTTACTGAAAAGATCTGTAATCCGGCGGGCATTGGAATTTTTTTAATAAATGCCTCTGTCTCTCTGCTTGCTGTGCCATCACCTATTGCAATAATCTCAATTTTATAAGATTCAACAAGATTCGAAATTTTTTTAATAGCCTGAATTTTTTCATTCACTGGTGGATGCGGATAAATTGTATCATTATGTAACAACTCCCCCTGAGAATCAAGACAAACAACCTTACATCCTGTTCTGAATCCGGGGTCTATAGCCAGTACTCTCTTTTGTCCTACCGGTGCAGCTAAAAGCAGGGCGGTAAGATTCTCTCCAAAAACCTTGACTGCCTCCAGATCTGCTCTCTCTTTTGCAATTCTTAACACCTCGTTCTCGATAGAGGGATGAAGAAGCCTTTTATATGAATCTTCCAAAGCTATGTTTATCTGATCTTTGCAACTTTTAGAGAAATTGTCCTTTTTATTGAAAACTACTCTTTTAAGTTCATTAAATGAATATTCACTCTCAACATCTAGTTTTACACTTAAATGACCCTCCTTTTCCCCACGAAGCAAAGCCAGAACTCTGTGTGACGGCATATTTGAAATAGAGCCGCTAAAGTCAAAGTAATTTCTGAATTTACTAGATTCCTCAGTTTCTGCCTCCAAACCTCTTTGTTGCTTGGATACAATTTTTGCAAATCTAAGGTATTGCCTTCTTAATGACTCTCTTACGGCAGGTATTTCACTAATATTCTCGGCAATAATATCCCTTGCTCCCTGCAGAGCCTCTTCGATATCAGAGACCTCATCTCCAATGTACTCTTGTGCAGCTTTGAAACAATCCTGAACAGACATCTCTGTAATAGCCAAGGCAAGAGGCTCAAGTCCCTTTGCTCTTGCGATACTTGCCTTTGTACGTCTCTTAGGTTTAAACGGAAGATAAATATCTTCCAGTTTATTGGTATCAATGCAACTCTCTATCTCATTTTTAAGAGAATCAGTTAATTTGTCCTGTTCTTCAATGCTTTTTAGAATTGCGGCTTTTCTCTTGTCTAGTTCTACAAATCTGGTGTGTAAATGCTTAATCTCGGTGATTTGCACCTCATCCAAGCCACCTGTTCTCTCTTTACGATATCTTGAAACAAAAGGTATAGTTGCACCCTCTTCAAAAAGGGCGATACAATGTTCAACCTGCCATTCGGCAACTGATAGCTGCCTGCTGATAAATTCAATATAATTTTTAGTCATGGGATACTTGTTGTAATTGATCTCTGTAAGCAGAGAAGATTTTTGATTTTGAGACAAATCCTATGTACTTCCCTTGTTTATTGGTAACCGGTAAATTCCAGGCAGATGTTATTTCAAACTTCTTCATAACATTCTCCATTTTATCGTCACAAAAAACAATGCCGGGAGGCTCTTTCATAAGCTTCTCAACATATGTATTCTCATAAATGTCTTTATTAAACATTATCTCCCTGATGTCATCAAGGAGAATAATCCCTTTTAATTGCCCCATTTCATCTATTACGGGAAAGATGTTTCTTTTAGAATGGGCTATAACTTTAATCAGATCAGATAATTTGTCCTCAGGTTTTACTCCACAAAAATCATTCTCAACCAGCTCAGATGTTTTTAAGAGGGTTAAAACAGCTTTGTCACTGTCGTGTGTGAGAAGATCTCCCTCTTTGGCAATCCGTTTAGTATAAATTGAATATGGTTCAAACGCTCTTATGGTTGCGTATGAGACTACTGAGGTAATTATCAGTGGCATGAGAAGAACATAACCGCCTGTAATTTCAGCAATAAGAAAAATAGCGGTTAAAGGTGCCTGCATTACACCGGCCATAAGGCCTGCCATTCCCACAAGAGCAAAGTTGGATTCGGGGATTACAAAGAATCCGGTAAGATTTATGACCCTGCTTACAACAAAACCAGTTACTCCTCCAATAAAAAGTGTAGGGCCAAAAGTACCTCCCACACCACCTCCGGCATTTGTAAATGACATGGCAAAAACCTTAAAAAAGATAATGGCCCCAAAGAAAGCGGGTATAAACCATTTATTAGAAAACAGATCACCAAATATATTTGGACCTACGGCACTTAAAGCATCTTCGTTTAAAAGAGCAGTAATTGAAGAATAACCCTCTCCAAATAATGGTGGAAAAATAAAAATTAACAAGCCCAGCATAAATGCAGATATAGCCCACCTTTTGTATGAATTGGGTATTTTTTTAATTTGATCTTCAACCCGAAGAGTTGTTCTGGTGAAATATAGTGAAATAAAGCCGCATACTATTCCCAAAACGATATAGAAAGGAATATTCCTCATTGCAAATGCCTCAATAGTGTTACTGAATACAACTGCATCTCCCATAAAAAAGTATGAGACCGTAGCAGCAGTAACTGCTGACACCAAAAGAGGAATAATTGATGTCATCGAAAGGTTGAAGAGGAGAATTTCAAGTGTAAAAAGGATTCCTGCAAGCGGAGCTTTAAATATACCCGCTACTGCACCAGCAGCACCACAACCCAGCAATATTGTCATGTTTTTATAGGAGAGCCCCATCAACCTTGCAATGTTGGAACCAATTGCTGCTCCTGTGTAAACAATAGGTGCCTCTGCCCCTACAGAGCCTCCAAACCCTATTGTGACCGAACTTGCAGCCACAGATGACCATGTATTGTGAGTTTTTATTTTTGACTCATTTCTGGAAATTGAGAGAAGGACTTTTGTTACACCGTGGCCAATGTTATCTTTAACAACGAATTTCACAAAGATCAAGGCAATCAGCATTCCAATTCCCGGGTAAATTAAATACAAAAGACTCTCTGCCGGTGTATTGAACCATCCTTTAAGCAACCAACCGAAGAAATAGATTAGCTTTTTTAAAGTAACAGCAGCAACCCCGCTAAGAAGGCCGGTAATAAATGCCAGAACAAGAATGACTCTACTTTCTGTCATTCCTGAAAGTTTTCCGGCAAAATATCTTAATAGTCTTTCAAAAGGATTCATTAGCGCGAAAATACAAAAAAAAGCTGAACGAAAGTCCAGCTTTATACTATTGTTTTATATTGAGATGCTAGTCGTCTGATTCCTCTTCTTCTGAGAAGGTACTTGCTGAATCATCTTCAGGAAATTCATCCGGATCGCTCCCTTCATCATCATTGTTGTTTCCAAAAAGGCCTCTTTCCAGATCCTCATAATCATCTATTTTTACATCAACTTTAACCAGGTAAATTGCATCCGGTACCTCAAGTGAAATAGCATAGAAAAAAGATCCATCAGGTTTATCAACCTTAAATACCTCTCCCATGTAGTCGGCATATCCTCTTGGATATTTGTCCTTAAAAGCCGCTAAAAGCTCCGGGCTCAGGTTTGCATAGCTGACAACGGCTCTTCTTTTAGATGAACGGGTTGGTGATATGGTCTCTTTACCTTTTGTTGTGTTATTCTTCTGCTCCATATATAAATTTAGTACATTTCAGTTTTTAAATCGGGCTGCAAGTATAATGCATTTTTTTTAAAATTATCACTCTTTTTTTACAATTTATTGAAAAAAAATGATTTTTGCTTTTTCTTCATTAATTCGTCTCTCTCAACAAATATTTTTTTCAAAGTTTTCGGGTCAATTCCAGTACAAAAAGAGATTGAAGATCTTGTCATTGGTGTTGGTGTAAAATCCTGTACTTGTTCTAGTTCAATCCCAGCTAAATAGGGATTAGAAGCAAGTTTTTTCATGTCATTGATTGTACATCCCGGATGTGAAGATATAAAATATGGGATTAACTGATACTTCAAATCATAAATTTTATTTATCCTTTTAAATTCTTCACTTAAGAATTTAAATCCTTCAAATGACGGTTTGCCCATTGACTTTAAAACATGCTCCTCTGTATGTTCTGGAGCTACTTTTAATCGGCCTGATGTATGACTGACAATGAGCTCTTTAAGATACTCCTCCCCATCTTTGCTTAGATAACCGTACCCATCAAGAAATAAATCATATCTTATACCGCTTGAGATAAAGAATCGTTTAATGCCTTTAATTTTTTGGGCTTTTGAATAAAGGTCAAGCAAAGGTTTATGCGATATGTCAAGATTATTACAAATGTTTGGATAAATACAACTGTCTCTTTTACACTTTTCACAAAGAGAAATTACCCTTCCTTTCATCTTGTACATATTGGCCGTAGGCCCTCCCAAATCAGAAATATTGCCTTTAAAGCCCTCCTTATCAGCTAAAATCCTTAACTCATTTAATATTGACTCTTCTGATCTTGACACTACAAACTTACCCTGATGTGCCGATATTGTACAAAAGCTGCATGATCCAAAGCATCCTCTGTGAGTATTCACAGAGAACTTAATCATCTCGAAAGCCGGTATGTGCTTTCCGTTGTAACGGAAATGAGGTTCCCTTGTAAAGGGAAGGTCATAAAACTCATCGATATCTCCGTCCTTTTGAACAGGATATGGAGGGTTTATGTGTACATAGGTATTGTTATACTGTTCAATTAAATGGGATGGATTGAAACTGTTAGACTCCTTTTCAATAATATTGAAATTGTTAACAAATAGCATCTTATCCTTAAGAACAGCGTCAAAAGAGTGTAGTTTTTTATTATTTGTGTTCTTTGTGTTTATTGTATCAGAAACATAGCCAACCTGAGGAATGTTTCTAAGATCATACTCAGAGCCCCCTCTCTCTATTGTGGCAGCAATATCTCTGATAGCCTGTTCTCCCATTCCATAGACAAGTAAATCGGCACCTGATTCAATCAGAATAGAGGGTTTTATTTTATCTTGCCAGTAATCGTAATGGGCCAGTCTTCTTAGAGATGCTTCAACTCCGCCTATCACAACAGGAACATCCGGGTATAGATGTTTAAGAATTTTTGTATAAACTGTAACCGCATAATCAGGTCTCTGACCTGACTTTCCCTCCGGAGTATACGCATCATTGCTGCGTATTCGTCTTGCTGCGGTATAATGATTTACCATAGAATCCATTACTCCGGCATTTACTCCAAAAAAGAGTCTGGGTCTCCCAAGCTTTTTAAAATCTCGTAAATCATCTCTCCAGTTGGGCTGTGGAACTATTGCAACCCTGTAGCCACAACTTTCTAGATATCTACCTATTACAGCTGTTCCAAATGATGGATGGTCAACATAGGCGTCCCCTGTGAACAGGATTATGTCTATATAGTCCCAACCTAAAGAATCTATCTCTTTTTTTGAGGTTGGCAAAAATCCTCTGTTATCCGGAACCATTTTTACATTCTCTCTGGTAATGTGATTCCAAGTATTCCCATCGCTTTTCTTAGAACCCGGGCAATTGAGTTAATCAGAACAAGTCTCTGTGACCTCGCTTTAGTACTCTCCTCCTTTAGGATAGATACTTCGTGATAAAACTGGTTGAACTCTTTGGCAAGATCGTATGCGTAATTTGCAATTATTGCAGGAGAGTGTTCTTTACCGGCTTCTCTGATTTTATCGGGGAATAGATTTAGTATTTTTATTATCTCTATCTCTTTCGGATTCAGTTCATTTTCGGACATTTCCGATGCAATACTCATCTCACCTGCTTTTCGTAAAATTGACATTATCCTGGCGTGAGTGTACTGTATGAAAGGTCCTGTATTTCCATTAAAGTCAATAGACTCTTTTGGATCAAACAGCATAGTTTTTTTAGGGTCAACCTTGATTATAAAATACTTAAGAGCTCCGAGTCCCAAAATTTCAAATAAATAATTTTGATCTTCTACACTCATATTTTCAAGTTTACCCAACTCAAGAGATGTCTCTCTTGCTGTGTTAACCATATTTTCAATCAGATCGTCTGCATCAACAACTGTTCCCTCTCTCGATTTCATTCTTCCTTCCGGAAGTTCAACCATTCCGTAAGAGAGGTGATATATATTATCTGCCCACTCAAAACCAAGTTTTTTAAGAAGAAGCTTTAAAACCTGAAAGTGGTAATTTTGCTCATTACCAACAACATAAATATGTTCATTAAGATTATATTCCGAAAATCTTTGATGTGCTGTTCCCAGGTCCTGAGTCATGTACACAGATGTGCCATCTGCTCTTAAAAGTAACTTTTCATCAAGACCATCCGGTGTGAGATCACACCATACTGAACCATCCTCTTTCTTATAAAAAACGCCCTTTTTAACACCCTCTCCCACAAGAGTTTTTCCAAGAAGGTAAGTTTCAGATTCATAATAGGTTTTTTCAAACGATACCCCCATTCTGTTGTATGTTTTATCAAATCCATCATAAACCCATGAGTTCATCATTTTCCAAAGATTCACTACTTCATTGTCGCCATTTTCCCATTTGACAAGCATCTCCTGTGCCTCTTTAAGTATAGGTGCGCTTTTTTCTGCCTCCTCCTGGCTAACCCCTTTTGCTTTAATATCCTCTATCTGTTTCATTAGAATATTATTAAAAGCAACGTAATATTTACCGACAAGGTGATCTCCTTTAATCCCTGCACTGTCTGGAGACTCTCCGTTTGCAAGTTTCTGCCAGGCAATCATAGACTTACAAATATGAATTCCTCGGTCATTTACAAGGTTCACTTTTAGGACATTGTGGCCGTTTGCTTCAAGAACTTTCGCGACAGACCAACCTAAAAGATTGTTTCTGATATGGCCAAGATGCAATGGTTTGTTAGTGTTGGGGGAAGAAAATTCAACCATTACAGTTTTACCGGATTCAGGCTGCTGTCCAAAATCATCTGTTGATGCAATAACCGAAAATACAGACAACCAGTATTTCCAGGAAAGTTTTATATTAAGAAAACCTTTTACAACATTATAGTTCTCAACATCAGAACAGTTTGCACTGATATATTTACCAATCTCCTCTCCGGTTTGCTCGGGCGACTTTCTGGAGATCTTTAACAGGGGGAACATCACAGCTGTAATGTCGCCTTCAAACTCTTTTCTTGTGGCCTGTGTTTGAATTAAATTCATTTCTGGATCAACTCCGTAGAGTGATACTATGGCCTCTTTTACTTTTTGGGATATCAAGTGTTCAGGATTCATTTTATTCTATTTTGAAAAATATCTCTTCATCTCTTTTTTAACCTTGGGAGATAAAACGAGCAAGGTAAACATGGTTGGAATGGCCATTAGAGCATAGGCGCTGTCAATAACTCCAACAACAACATCAAGCGAAATCACAGCTCCGACTACAAGCATAATCAGGAAAAAATAATTATAATAGTTTGCATATTTTGCCCCGATTAGAAAGTTAGTACATTTTACTCCATAGTAGGAGTATGAAAACATGGTTGAAAATGCAAAAATCACAACCATAATCATAAGCAGATAGTGTCCCAATCCGGGAATTGAAGCCTCAAATGAGCCCAATGCCACCTCAATACCTCTTATCTGTTCGGTATCGTATGTACCGTTGATTAAAATTGCAAGAGCAGTTAAGGTACAAACTAAACCGGAGTCGATTGATGGGCCTATCATAGCAACAAGCCCCTCTTTAACAGGCTCATTATTTTTAGATGCACCATGCATCATTGAGGCTGTACCTACACCTGCTTCATTTACAAAAGCAGCTCTTCTGGCTCCAATTACAATTGCTGTACCGGCAAGCCCTCCGGCTCCGGCCTGCAAATCAAACGCTCCATCAAAAATAGAGGCAAATACCTCAGGAACAACCGGAAGATTCGTAAGGACAATATATGCGACAAGAACAAAATACATCGCAACCATTACAGGAACAACTCTTGCCGATACTTTGGATATTCTTTTAATGCCTCCAAGTACCACAACCGAAACAAGCAGGCATATTACAATACCGATTATTAATCTTAAAAACAGAGTGTTTTCAATACCCGCTGGTGTGGTTACTACGGTTGTAATTGCTTCTGTAAGCTGATTAGCCTGCATTAGACACAGGGTACCTATCAGACCGAAAATTGAGAAGAAAACGGCCATAGGCCTCCATTTTTCTCCAAGCCCCTTGGTAATCATATACATGGGGCCTCCCTGATACTCTCCTGCCGAATCTTTCCCTTTAAACATGATAGTAAGAGTTCCTTCAAAAAATTTGGTAGCCATGCCTACTATGGCACTAACCCACATCCAGAAGATTGCACCAGGCCCTCCCATAGTCAGAGCAACCGCTACTCCCGAGATATTGCCCATTCCAACTGTTGCTGCGATTGCACTTGTTAGTGCCTCAAATGAGCTAATCTGACCAGGAGCATCTTTATCTTTACCTCCTTTAAGTGATTTCAAAGCCTTGATATAATACCTGAATGGCACAAACCCGGAATATATAAGGAAGTAGAGACCTCCTCCTATTAACAATAAGAAAAGGGGCATGCCCCAAATCCAGTTGCTGAACGAAACAATTCCGTTACCAATCGCATTCCAGAAATTTGTCATAAAGTATCAGGTTTATTAATTTGGCAAAGATAATATTTCATTCTTATGAAGCTTCATCATCCTTTATTAATCCCATTTTCTGTGCTACAAAATTTATAGTTGTTCCCTGAATTAGTAATGAAACAATGGTCACAAAAAAGACTATATTGAAGATAAGCCCCGACTTATCGATTCCCGCAAGCATAGGGTATGTTGCAAAAACTATTGGTACAGCCCCTCTAAGCCCGACCCAGGAGACAAAATGTTTAGTTCTGTTCGGAATGCTTTTAAAGGGAATTAATGAAATAAAAACGGCAAAAGGGCGTGAAATTATTATAAGAGAAAAGGCAATAAATAAGCCTATTGCTCCAACTTTAAAAGTGATAAGGTCAGATGGATTAACAAGCAAACCCAGAGTTAGAAACAGAATCAGCTGACTAAGCCATGCAATGCTGTCAAAAAAATTGTAGGCGGTCTCATCACACTGCACTTTGCTGTTTCCAATTGTAAGCCCTGCCACATAAACTGCAAGAAATCCGTTTCCATATATAAGATCGGTGAATGAAAATGTAAAGAACATTGAGGCTAGCAGTAATACGTGATATAGTGACTTACTTTCAAAATTAACCTTTCTAACAATAAAAAGGGTAAGCTTAGCGATAAGATAACCGCATAATGCCCCTATCCCGAACTGCATTATAAGGCTGAATATAAAAGAGAAAGTCCCGGTGTCTCCTGACTGAACCATTTTTAGAAAAAGAATCGTTAACATAAATGCCATCGGATCATTACTCCCACTTTCCAATTCAAGAAGTGGTTTAATATTTCCTTTGAGTCTTACCCCCTTTGACCTGAGGATTGAAAAAACAGAGGCCGAATCAGTAGAAGACATGATTGCGGCCAGCAGCATTGATTCAGGTAGAGAGAATGAAACAATTCTTGTAAAAAAATTTGAGAGCATGAAAATTATACCTCCGGTAAATAGAGTTGTTAACATCACTCCCACAGAAGAGAGCACAATTCCTGATCTTAAAACGGGTTTAATATCTGAAATTTTGGTGTCCATACCACCGGAGAAGAGAATTATACTTAAAGCGACCAGACCTACGAACTGAGTTGCATACGGGCTGTTAAATTCAATGCCAAGTCCGTCACTTCCAAATATCATCCCTACGCTCAGAAAAAGCAAAAGAACAGGTACTCCAAAACGATTACCTGCTTTCCCGGCAATAATGCTGACAAACAATAAAACTGAACCAATCAGCAGAATATTTTCGGTTGTAAGATTCATTTTATTAGATTATTCCTCGCAAAGATAATAAAAAAAGGGCACCTTTAAGGGTGCCCTCTATTGGTAACAAGGGTAAAACCTGTTTCTATTTTAGACCTCTGTTTTTAAGAAGAGCATCAATTCCGGGTTCTGTTCCGCGGAAGTTAACATAAAGTTTCATTGCCTCATCCTGACCAGCTCTTGCAAGAACCTCTTTGCGGAATTTCGCTGCAACCTCTTTGTTAAAAATATCGCCTGTCTCAACAAAAGCCTGATATGCATCGCTGTCAAGAACCTCAGCCCAAATATATGAATAGTAGCCGGCAGTATAGCCGCCACCAAATGTATGGCTGAAATATGTACTTCTGTATCTTGGAGGAATTTGAGAAATCAGACCAAGTTTATTCATTGAGTTCTCTTCAAATTTAAGAACATCAATATTTTCAGGAATAGACTTAAGAATGTGGAAGTCCATATCAAGGAATGATGCGGCAAGATATTCGGTAGTAGCAAAGCCCTGGCCATATTTACCGGCTTTTTCCATTTTATCTATAAGCTCCTGTGGTATTACTTCTCCGGTCTCAAAGTGTTTTGCATATACCTTAAGCACTTGCGGTTCGAATGCCCAATGCTCCATAATTTGTGAAGGAAGCTCAACAAAATCTCTTGTCATACCTCCCACTCCGTAATAGCGAACATCTTTCAAAAGACTTGCAAGGGCATGACCGAATTCGTGGAAGAATGTTTCAACCTCATCTGTACTTAAAAGAGCCGGTTTGTCTCCCGAAGGTCTTGTAAAATTACCTACGATGGTTACAAGAGGTGCTACCCTTTCACCATCTTTGTAAACCTGAGAGCGGAAACCGCTACACCATGCACCACCTTTTTTTGCACCCGGACGGGCAAACATATCCATAAACAGAATACCAAGATGCGAACCGTCAGCATCTTTACATTCAAATGCTGATGCCTCAGAATGAGGAAGCGGAACATTGTTAATTTGCGTAAAAGTTATTCCATAAAGGCTGTTAGCTACATAGAAAATACCATCTCTTACATTATCAATCATAAAGTAAGGGCGCAACTGATCGTCGCTCAGGTTAAATTTACTGGCCATTGCCTTCTCAAAGTAGAATCTCCAGTCGTAAGCTTCAAGCTTGTCAATCTTATCTCCATTGGCTTTTACAACCTGATTCATATCTGCAAGTTCTCTTTTTGCAGATGCTAGTGCCGGTTTCCAAAGTTGGTTAAGCAGATTGTAAACAGCTGCGGGAGTTTTTGCCATTCTGCTTTCAAGCTGATAGTCAGCAAAAGTTTCAAATCCGAGAATTTTAGCTCTCTGAAGTCTCAGATCAACTAGTTTTGCTATAACATCTTTGTTATCGTACTCATTATTATTGTTGCACCTGTTGAGGTATGCATTAAGTATCTCTTTTCTTAACTCTCTCTTTTCAGATTGCTGAAGGAATGGAATGATGCTAGGATTGTCTAGTCCAAAAACCCATTTTCCGTTATATATTGAGTCTTTTTCTCCTCTCTTTGCAGCAGAAGTTTTTAAGGCTTCAGATAAACCGGCAAGATCTGCTTCATTATCAATCACAAGCTTAAAACCATCTGTCTCTGCAAGAAGATTTTGTCCAAATGCAAGTTGAAGTGCAGAAATTTCTGCATTAATTTTTTTAAGTTCCTCTTTTTTATCTTCGGCAAGCTCAGCGCCACTTCTAACAAAACCTTTGTACATCTCTGTCAAAAGTCTCATTTGCTCTTCGTCTAGGTTAAGAGAGTCTTTAGCGTCGTAAACAGCCTTTACTCTGAGAAAAAGGCCTCCGTTGAGGCTGATCTCGTTGTAGTGCTTACTTGTTAGAGGAGAAAGCTCTTTGGCTAAAGCCAAAACTTCAGGACTGGCATTTACCGAATTGAGACTAGAAAATATTGGAGAAATTTTACTTAAAAGAGCTCCTGCGTTGTCATAAGCAACAATTGTGTTGTCAAATGTAGGAGCCTCCTGATTGTTCACAATTGCCTCAATTTCAGCTCTGTGCACATCCATAGCTTGAAGATATGCAGGCATATAATGATCGAGCTTTATCTGCTCAAAAGGAGGAATTCCGAAAGGTGTATTCCATTCGGCCAAAAGAGGATTAACATCCGCTTTCTTTCCCGTGCAAGAGGTAAAAAGTACCCCGGCAGCAAGTGCCATATAAAAGAATTTTTTCATGTGTATTGAGTGTTTGTTTTGGTTATCCGAGGTAAGATTTAAGAAGTTTACTTCTTGCACTGTGCCTGAGTCTCCGAATTGCCTTCTCTTTGATTTGACGTACCCTCTCACGGGTAAGTCCGAAGTACTCCCCGATCTCCTCCAGTGTCATTTCACTGGTACCGATACCAAAGAAATATTTTACAATATCTCTCTCCCGTTCGGTCAGGGTTGAAAGAGCTCTCTCAATTTCTTTATTAAGTGACTCATTAACAAGGCCTCTGTCTGCATTTGGAGAATCACTGTTTACTAGTACATCAAGAAGGTTATTATCTTCGCCGTCAACAAACGGAGCATCAACTGAGACATGTCTGCCGGAAACCCTTAGAGTATCAGCAATCTTCTCTTTTGGAATATCTAGAATCTCTGCCAGCTCTTCTGATGATGGCATCCTTTCGTTCTCCTGCTCAAACTTTGAAAGAGCTTTGTTAATTTTGTTGAGGGACCCAACCTGGTTAAGTGGTAGTCTGACAATTCTTGACTGTTCGGCAAGAGCCTGCAATATAGATTGTCTTATCCACCAAACAGCATAAGAGATAAACTTGAATCCTCTGGTCTCATCAAATTTTTCTGCCGCTTTTATCAGACCGAGGTTTCCTTCATTTATTAAGTCAGGCAGACTTAATCCCTGATTTTGATATTGTTTAGCTACAGATACAACGAAACGAAGGTTGGCCCTTGTAAGTTTTTCAAGGGCCTCCTGATCTCCTTTTCGTATTCTCTGAGCTAATTCAACTTCGTCTTCTACTGTTATAAGTTCTTCCCTACCAATCTCTTGAAGATATTTATCAAGAGATGCGCTCTCTCTGTTTGTAATAGATTTGGTAATCTTTAGTTGTCTCATTTATACATTATAGGTAATATCCGGCAAAATTAATAAAAAAATGGCACATGCTGAAAAAAATCAGATGCCCATACCATAATATACCACTTTGCCGTCAGGGTACACACCTTCTATGAGCAACGATCTTCTACTTCTTTGAATTACAGACTGCAGTTCCTGAATGTTGCGTACAGGCATCTGGTTGACATGGGTTATTATAAAATTCTCCCTGACACCGGCTTCATTAAACTTGCCTGCAGAGACAGAAAGAACCTCAATGCCGGATTTCAATCCAAGTTTTTCCAATCTCTCTTTTGGAGCATCTTTGAGCTCGGCTCCATATAATTTGAGAACACCCGCCCTGGACTCCTCCATCTTTGCAATCTGTGCATCCCTGCCCTCTAATACAACTGAAATCTCCTTTTGTTTACCATCTCTGATTACATCTACAGATATTTTATCTTTTGGTCTGTATTTGGAGACCTGTTCCTGAACAGCAGGTGCTGAATTTACCTGAACTCCGTTTACAGATACAAGTACATCATTCTCCCTGATGCCCGACTTGTCTGCCGGACTACCTTTAACAACCTCTGCAATAAAAACACCCTTTGTAGTTTTCAAACCCTTCTCTTTTTGAAGGTTACCATCAATCTCCTGCATCGAAATTCCAAGCATAGCCCTCTGCACAGTACCGTGTTGCATTATATCTTCAACCACTTTTCTAACAATAGTAGTAGGTACTGCAAAAGAGTATCCTGTAAAGGCTCCTGTTCTTGATGCTATCGCAGTATTGATTCCGACTAGTTCTCCCCTTGTATTTATAAGAGCTCCCCCGCTGTTACCCTGATTTACCGCGGCATCGGTCTGAATAAAAGCCTCTATTTTAAAATCACCTTCAAAAGATGGCATACTTCTGGCCTTTGCACTTACAATGCCTGCTGTAATTGTTGACCTTAGATTATAGGGATTACCAATTGCGAGAACCCATTCACCAAGCCTTAATGCATCTGAATCACCGTATAATAGGGTTGGCAGATTCTGAGCATCAATCTTTAAAAGTGCTATATCTGTCACGGGATCTGCTCCAATAAGTTTTGCTGTAAAGGATTGATTATTTTCCAGGGTTACCTGAATCTCATCTGCTCCATCAATGACATGATTGTTTGTAACAACATATCCATCTTTGGAAATTATAACTCCCGACCCTGCACCCTCCTGCAATCTTGGCATCTGAGGCTGACCATACCCAAAGAAGTCGAACAGTGAATATGGCTGAGGGGTCGATTTTTTAACAACCTTCACATGTACAACCGCCTTAACCGCATTTTCTGCCGCAAAGGTGAAATCCGGGAAATTTTGAGGAGAGTATGATGCCCTGACAACAGGTGTATCACTCTCGGGATAATAATAAACTGATGATTTTTTAGAACTGTAGCTGATAACGGCCAATGATGTAACACCGCTTACCAAAACTGTCAAAAATAGATAGAGAAATAAATTTCTTTTCATGTCTTTAAAAGTTTTTTAATAAGTAACCAAATCAAAATATATGCCATAACTTATTTTTTTTATCTTTGTAAAAAATATAAGGACATGAAGTTTGTAGTTTCCAGCACAGAGCTTTTAGCTCGTCTCTTGTCTGTTTCAAGAGTAATATCATCAAAGAATACAATCCCTGTTTTGGACAATTTTCTATTTGTTTTAAGGGATGGAAAGCTAAACATTACTGCCTCCGATCTGGAGACAAGCCTCAAAGCCTCTTTGCCTATCGAAAACATAGAAGAAGAGGGTGAAATTACTATTCCTGCAAGGCTTCTTGTGGACTCACTTAAAGAGTTTGCAGACATACCGCTGGAGTTTAGTTCAAATGAAAATCAAACTTCAATTGATATAACCTGGGCCAACGGAAACTCAACTTTACCATGCACAGGTGCTGATGACTATCCAAGCATTGCAACAATTTCAAACGACAGAACTTCAATAACTGTTAATTCTCAAATACTTCTTGAGGGGGTCAATAGAACACTCTATGCTACTGCAGAAGAAGAGCTTAGACCTGTAATGAACGGAATTTTCTTTGATATCGATACCGAATCTGCAACAATGGTTGCATCAGATGCCCACAAATTGGTATGTTTTACAAGACATGACATAAAGTCAGAGCAGAAATCCTCTTTCATTCTTCCAAAAAAACCATCATCAATTCTTAAAAACCTTCTTTCAAAGGTTGAAGAGGACGTTAAAATTCTCTTTGATCAGAAAAACGCATATTTTGAATTTGAATCATTTATACTTGTATGTCGCCTTGTAGAAGGCAACTATCCAGCCTATAAATCTGTTATTCCAAAAAATAACACAAACAGGCTCATAATTAACCGTCAGGATTTTCTTAACAGTACAAGAAGAGTATCTGTTTGCTCTAATCAGGCCAGCAGTCTCGTAAAACTTAAGTTGTCTTACAACCAGCTTGTAATCTCAGCTCAGGATCTTGACTTTTCAATTTCTGCCCACGAGAGACTTACCTGCCAGTATGATGGAGACCCAATGGAGATTGGCTTTAAATCTACATTTTTAATCGAGATACTTTCTAACCTTTCATATAACGATATTTCTCTTGAACTTTCAGACCCTTCAAGAGCTGCACTTATTCTTCCTTCAGGTGGTAATGACCCTGCCGAAGAGATTTTGGCATTAATAATGCCAATGATGGTAAGCGCATAGGAGAAACCAAAAATGAAATTAAATCTTAAAAATCCGCTGCTCTTTTTTGATATAGAAAGCACCGGGCTAAATGTTGCTACTGATAGAATTGTAGAGATCAGTGCTCTCAAAGTTATGCCGAATGGAGATCAGGAGATAAAAACCCGCAGGCTTAATCCAACAATACCTATTTCTCCCGAAGCTCAAAACATTCACGGCATATCAAATGAGGATGTTGCCGGTTGCCCTACCTTTAAAGAGGTCGCTAAGAGTCTGGCGCAGTGGATGTCCGGCTGTGACTTTGCTGGCTATAATGCTATCAGATTTGATGTTCCTATGCTTGCTGAAGAATTTCTCAGGGCAGGAGTAAATTTTGATTTCAGAAAGAGAAAACTGGTAGATGTTCAGAACATCTTCCACAAAATGGAGCAAAGAACATTAAGCGCAGCTTTAAAATTCTACTGCAACAAAGAGCTTGCAAATGCACACTCTGCAGAGGCAGATACAATTGCAACCCTTGAGATCCTGGAAGCTCAGCTTGATAAATACAATGATGTTCTTGAAAATGATGTGAAATTTCTATCGGAATTTTCAACTAAGAGCAAATTTGTAGATTATGCCGGAAGAATTGTGCTGGACGAAAACGATGTTCCGATCATCAACTTCGGAAAGCACAAAGGAAAAGCTGTTGAGAGTGTCTTTAAATCAGATCCAAGTTACTATTCATGGATGATGAATGGAGAGTTTACATTGGATACTAAGCAGGTTATAACCGAACTTAAAATTAAATTCGAAACCCCGTCTCAGAAGATTTTAATTTGACCCTATTTTTCGGTAGCTGCTGATTTTCCCGCCAGAAATCCGGTCGAAAAAGCAATCTGAAGGTTATATCCACCGGTATCGCCATCCAAATCTATTACCTCTCCTGCAAACCATAGGTTTTGTACAAGCCTTGATTTCATGTTTTTCGAGATAATCTCATCTAGCGAAACGCCTCCTGCAGTTATGACAGCTCGCTCGTATGATGTGAAAGAGTAGATGTCCATTTTCCAGTTTTTGAGTATTTCGGCCAGTCCCAAGATATCCAGACTCCTCAATAATTTGTTAATATCACTGCTTAAATTGTTCATCTCCATAAAGGGTCTGATAGCTTGTGATGGCAGCAACTTTTGTAGTAACAAAGAGGTGAATGGCCCCTTAAGCTCCAATATCTCCTTTTCAACTCTCTTTTTTAGAGTTTCAATATCAATTGCAGGTTTCAAATCAATCGAAACACTGCACCTACCCCCGGATATTAACGTTTTTACAGCTTTTCTGCTTATTTTATATCCAATTGACCCCTCAATCCCATTGTTTGTAAAATCCAGATCACCCATCTCTTTCTGGACAATATCTTTACCGGAAATAAGTGTGATTTCACAATTTTTTAACTGCAATCCGATTAGCTCATTGCAATAGCCAACAGGCATCAGAGCTGTAAGCGAAGGAAAACACTCGGTAACTTTATGGCCACATTTTTCTGCAAATGTATAGCCGTCACCAGTTGATCCGGTTAAAGGATATGAGAGTCCACCTGAAGCAATTATGTATGCATCTGCAATTAATCTTAATGTTTTACTGTTACTTACTGCCGATATTGAATTTATTTTGCCTTCACTTATAAAAAAATCTTTAACGCTAGTGTTGTATAGAACTTTTATATTAAGTTTATTGATCTCATTTACAAGAGTATCAACCACATCAGAGGCATTTCCCGAGAGCGGAAATACTCTGTCACCCCTCTCAATGACAGTTTTGAGACCAATCTCTTCAAAAAATTTAACCGTCTCTGTGTTGTCGAAGCTGTAAAAAGCATGTTTTAAAAATCTGCTGTTTGGATGCAGATGAGTTGAAAACTCCTGCCAGGGTTTTGTATTTGTTATATTACATCTACCTTTTCCGGTAATTCTTATTTTTCGTCCGGCCTTCTCCATCTTTTCAATGAGTGTAACCTTTGATCCTTCACGCGCAGCAGTAATGGCAGCCATCATTCCCGCGGCACCAGCTCCAATAACTATAACCTCTCTAAGTTCCATCCCAATGTTTTAAAGTAAAGTGTTAAATTTGCAACAAATATACACATATGCGACCAGTAAGCATTATTATCTTTTTAACTGTTTTAATTTCTGCCTCTTGCGTTTCGCATGGAGAGAAACATCCTCTTGACACAACTATATCTGTTAATGAGTATGCATCAAATTTCAATATTATTGAAGGAGACACAGGGAATCGAATCCTCCGGGTTATCGAGAACTGGAGTGGTAAAGAGTCTGTTTATGATTATCAATTGATCCCGGCAGAAGAACTAAAGGGGAGAGATATATACGAAAATGAAATTTCGGTACCTCCTGCAAGAGTTGTGTGTATGTCAACAAGTCATATTGCCTACATAAGTGCGCTCGGGCAAGTTAAATCCATTAAAGCAGTTTCAGGCGCAAAATATATAAGTGACAGCTCTGTCATTGAGTTGTTTAACGCAGGCAAAATATCTGATGTAGGTTTTGAGTCCTCTCTGAACTACGAAGCACTTATTGAACTATCTCCCGACATTGTGTTTACATATGGCATAAGCGGAGAAAATAATATCTATATAGAAAAGATAAAGGCACTGGGTATAAAGGTGATTGCAGTTGGTGACTACATGGAAAATCACCCTTTGGGAAAAGCAGAGTATCTAAGGTTTTTTGGAGCTTTATATAACTGTTCCGAAAAAGCCGATTCACTTTTTAAACTTATCAGGGAGGAGTATTTATCGGCAAAGGCCAGAGCCGAACAATTCGGAGAAAAGAAGAGGGTCCTTTTAAATGCTCCATGGAAAGATGTCTGGTATATTCCCGGAGAGGATAGCTATATGAGTCGCCTTATTAAGGATGCAGGCGGTGTGGTACTAGGCGGTAAAAAAGGAGAATTTCATTCATACCCAAATAGCATCGAAGAGGTTTTCAAACTTTCATACAATGCAGATCTCTGGCTTAATCCCAACAATTTTCAAAGTGTATTGGATCTTAAAACAAGCAATCCTCTTTTTGGGAAAATTGAAATTCTATCAAAGGGAAAGGTCTTTAATAATACTAAGAGAAACACAGAGACCGGTGGAAGTGACTTCTGGGAAAGAGGAGTTGTTGAACCACATCTCATTTTAAAAGATCTGATAAATATCCTTCATACAAATGATACTTTGTCAATCAATCTGAAATATTACAAAATGCTTAATTAAAAAACCCTTCATCTAAACTTCAGTTGTTACAGAAAAAGATGAAGGGTTAATATTAATAAAAGCTGATCTATTCGTAAATCAGAGGGATCTCTTTACCGCTTAGAACTGCCAAGCCGTTCATAGCAAGAGCAGTCATCTCATCTTCACCGGGGAAAATCTTAACAGGAGCAATAAAACTAACCTGATGAACAAGTTTATCCATCAGTTTTGTGTTGTAGGCAATTCCTCCGGTAATAAGTATAGCATCAATTTCTCCGGATAGAGCAGCTGACATTGCTCCAATCTCCTTGGCAACATTGTATGCAAATGCATCAGAAATCAACTTAAACTTCTCATCACCCTCAGAGACCTTCTGCTCTACTACTGCAAATGAGTTTGTACCCAGATGAGCTACCAATCCGCCTTCGCCTGTAATCATTTTCTTTACTTGATCAAGGGTGTATTTCCCTGAAAAACAAAGCTTGGCAAAATCATAGGCCGGAAGTGTCCCTGAACGTTCAGGAGAAAAAGGTCCTTCGCCATTCAAAGCGTTGTTTACATCCACTACCCTTCCTTTGCAGTGAGCTCCAACAGAGACTCCCCCTCCCAGGTGAGCAATGATCAGGTTAAGGGATTCATATGTTGAATTTACCGATGCTGCATAACTTTTAGCGATAGCCTTTTGGTTAAGGGCATGAAAAATAGATCTCCTTTCCAACAAAGGGAGACCGGTAATTCTTGCTATTGGTTCCAGCTCATCTACTACAACAGGGTCAGCAATAAATGCTTTGCAGCCTTTTATGGTCATAGCAATATTATGTGCTATAAGCCCTCCAAGATTACTCGCATGTTCTCCACCAACACCCTCTTCAAGATCTCGTAGCATGGCCTCATTTACCTCATAAACACCGGACTTAATTGGCTTGACAAGACCGCCTCTTCCAACAATTGCCTCAATCAGATCCATCTCTATTTTATTCTCTGATAGAGCATTAAGAATCGTTTGCTTTCTGAATTCAAACTGATCTGAAACTTTTTCATATTGAGAAAGTTCCTCGATAGAGTGACGCAGAGTTGTAACAAATACCTGTTTGTGCCCTTCAAAGAGTGCAATTTTTGTTGAGGTTGAACCCGGATTGATTGCTAATATATGATTTCCCATAAATTATTTTGCTGTAAGTGCAGCAAGTGCTATTGAATTTAATTTTGTGTCAATGCTGTCTGCTCTGCTTGAGAGTACACAAGGAGCTTTTGCGCCTGCAACAATTGCAGCCTGTTGTGCTCCAACACATAGTTGAGTATTAACCTTATAAAATACATTAGCAGATTCAATATTCGGAAATACAAGACAATCTGCATCTCCGGCTACAGCACTTACAAGCTTTTTAACAGCAACAGCTTCTGCTGAAAGAGCAACGTCCAATGCTAATGGTCCATCCACAAGACAACCTGAAATCTGACCTCTGTCGGCCATTTTTGAGATAATTGCGGCATCTACGCATGCAGGCATGCCCGGAAGCATCTGCTCGGTTGCCGTGATAATGGCAACTTTTGGCTTGCTGTTGCCCAATGCATGTGAGATCTTGACAACGTAATTCGTGATAGCTATTTTTTGGCTGAGATCTGGTGCCGGTATTACAGCGATATCACCTAAAACCAATAATTTATGATACTGTGGATTTGACATAACAGTTACATGACTAAGAACAGCTTTTGCAGGTAAAAGACCTCTCTCTTTGTTGAGAATTGCTCTCATGTATTTGTCAGTACTGCACATACCCTTCATAAGGATATCTCCCTGTCCTTCGTTAATAAGGTCAACAGCTGTTGAAACTGCCTTCATCTCATCATCGATAGCAACAATTCTGAAAATTGAAGGGTCGATATTTTCATGGGCACATACCTCACGTATCATCTTCTCATTACCAACAAGAGTAGCCTCAACTATGCCGGCTTCAACAGCCAGTTTAGCTGCATTAATTGTGTGATCATCTACCGCCCATGCAGCAACCAACCTCTTTTTTGGTTTTGATCTTAAACTCTCAAAAATTTGTTCAAATGTTGTAATCATCTGTATTTATTAATATTAGTTATTATTTTTGTTAACAAGAATATCCATTGTATCCTGGGCTATCACAAGTTCTTCATTTGTGGTGACTGTTGCCATAAATACCTTAGACCCCGGTTTTGATAAAATAACATCCTTGCCTCTAACCCCTTTATTTGCAGCAGGATCAAAGTTAAGGCCGATGTATTCCAGGTGAGATCCAACCATTTCACGAATGTGAGGATCATTCTCTCCAATTCCTCCTGTAAATACAATCATATCAACACCGCCCATTGCCGCTGTGTATGCTCCTATGTATTTAAGCACTCTGTAATAGAGCATATCAAGCACTAATTGAGCCCTTTCGTCATTTTTCGATGCGGCCATTTCAATATCTCTTGCATCAGATGATTGTCCGAAAATACCAATAAAACCGCTCTTTTTGTTAAGAACAGAATTAATACCGGCAGCATCAAGACCCTCTTTTTCCTGAATAAATGTTACGATTCCGGCATCAATATCACCACTGCGGGTACCCATAATCAATCCCTCAAGAGGTGTGAATCCCATTGATGTGTCTATTGATTGACCGTTTTTAATTGCAGTAATTGAACTTCCGTTGCCCAAATGACAGGTTATTACCTTAGAATTCATAAAATCAAGACCGGCCAGATCGCAGGCTTTTTTGCCTACAAACTTATGGCTTGTTCCGTGAAAACCGTAACGGCGGATCTTATGCTTGGTATAGTACTCGTAAGGGAGCGCATACATGTAAGCATACTTAGGCATTGTTTGGTGAAATGATGTATCAAATACAGTTACCTGAGGAGTTTGTGGCATCAATGTTTGAATTGCAAAGATTCCAAGAAGGTTAGCAGGATTATGAAGAGGAGCAAGTTCGCACAGCTTCTCAATTCCTTCTATAACTGACTCATTAACAAGACGACTACTGTTAAAATACTCTCCCCCGTGAGCCACTCTGTGACCTACAGCATCGATGTCAGAAAGAGATTTAAGAATGCCAAGTTCTGAATCAATCAGAATATCAAGCACCTTCTTAATACCTTCGGTGTGATTTGCAATGTGACCTTCTGTCTCGTATTTGTCCCTGCCATCAACTCTGTGAGATAAAATGCCTGTTTCCAGGCCAATTCTCTCAACCAAACCTTTTGCAAGAAGTGAATAATCGGTAGTGCTCTTCATATCAAGCACCTGATACTTTATCGAAGAACTACCGCAGTTCAAAACTAAAATAATCATAATAAATATTAATTTTTAATTTAAATTTTCATTGTTGAGACAAAAAAATCGCACAAATGTAACAAAAAAACGCCGTTTCACTAATAATATCAAATAATATTGATATATTTACTAATCAATTTTGAGGCGATGGATTTAGTGAGGGGGAGAGATACTGACAATATAAGGCAGGCAGGTAATTCGCCTATTCTGCTTTATACTGGTTCATATATCACCGGTATACTAATCTCACCTCATCTTAATATTACTCCCGCATATTCTGCAATCATTGCATATTCAGCAACATTAGCCACATTTTTGATTCTACTGGCAAGCAGGCGATTTAAAAACCTTAAGTGGGACATATTAATCAAATCTCTGCTTTTGCTTTCAATGTTTCTTGCCGGTAATTTTAACAATTCAATCAGACTCAGCTCTACAAAAAAGAAACAAATCTCCCTTTTGGTAAAGGAGAAAAACATGCCTTTAAAACTGATTGTTAAAAACAGTGTAAAGATAAATAGAAATTCTTCATCGACATTCTGTTTTTCTAAAGATTATAATGAAAAAATTTTGTTATATATAGACAAGGAATATCCGGCTTCTGATATTTTAATAGGAGATACAATCGTTCTTAATTATACTGGTTCTTCAGTTGACAAGTTGGCCAATACTGGTAACATTGGTTGGGTAGACTTCCTAAAAAGTAGAGGGGTTCTAAGTTTTGGATATGCAAAATCGGGTGAATTCAAAGTAATAAGAACAAGAAACAAAAGTATACCCGATCGTCTGATGAATAAAAAAACATCAGTACTTCAAAGACTCAACATAATTTATCCTGAGAAAAACTGGGTGGCACTCACTGCTGCTTTGGCAACAGGAGATAAATCAAATCTTAAAAAAGAGATCAGGAATGCTTTTTCGGCATCAGGAAGTATGCATTTAATGGCTGTTTCCGGTTTTCATGCAACTCTCCTATATATATTTTTAAGCACTCTTTTATCTTTTATGGGAAATTACAGAGTAATGAAAATTTTAAGAGGCGTTTTTATAATTACTTCTCTCTGGATGCTTGCAATAGTTGCAGAGTTTACTCCATCTGCCACACGTTCTGTAATTATGCTCTCTTTTTATATTATTTCAAATTCATTCAGCAAAAGAGGTGTCTCAATTAATACACTGTTTGCATCTGCGTTGATTATTTCCATAGTAAACCCACACTCTGTTTACGATGCCGGATTTATTCTATCATACACTGCATTTGCATCAATAATATTTATTAATCCTGCATTTAGAGATTTGATTAAATCTGAAAACAAAATTATCAGGTGGTTATGGGGTATTATCTCCGTTTCAATAGCTTGTCAAATTGGAACATCATTAATATCTATAAATCTTTTTGGCTATTTCCCTCCCTATTTTCTTCTTTCAAACATCTTGCTTGTTCCACTTATTACGTTGATATTATACACGAGTTTAGTGGCCGGAGTATTTGCACTAATTGGGATCGGATATGATTTTTTGATAAGAATCTTAAATTATTTATCCGAAACTGCAATATTCATAGTATCCAGAATAGAATCACTCCCACATTCAATTATAAAAATGAATCCCGGCCCCGGAGTAGAGATATCAATAACAGTGATTATTATAGTATTGTTTATCGAATACGGGATAAGCAAGCGAGTTAAAAATTATATTATAGTTGCTTCAATTATTAATATTGCATTGTGTTTGCTATTATAAAGACTGCAATTATTGCAAGAATTACTCCTATCCACTGTTTACGGGTAAATACCTCTTTAAAAAACAGAACTCCTATAAGTGCAGTTATCATTACAACAGATGCATTGTGAATAGGAAATACTACGGAACCTCCCATTCTTGCAACATTTACCAATATCATTTTTGATGTAAGAAAATTAAACAGTCCCAAAATTGAACCAAATGCAATTGTTTTAAGACCAAATCCTATATCCTGACTTTTACTCTTACCGGTTATAAGAGCCGATAGAGCACTCAACACAAATGCTGTTATAAAAATTCCCAGCAGAAAAAGTTCTCTCTCTCCGTCTTTCGAAAGAGCTAAATTATTGGTTAGTTCCATTGAAGTATCAATCATACCGGATAGGATAAAAACCATTGCGGGCAGAATGAATGCCCCTTTCACTCTTTTATCTGATTTTTTATAAAGAATCAGGACAAATGATGCCAGTGCAAGTATAATTCCGGCAACTTTAAGGATGAGACCCGAATTTTGCCCTAAATACAATATTCCTACAGAAACGGGTATAACGACTGACATCTTGTTTAGCGCAGTTGTCAGCCCAATCCCTACCTTTTGTGTTGAATATGTCATCACAATAAAGCTCGTCACAAAGAGCGTTCCTACAATTAACGAGGGCACTATCAACTTGGAGGGAAATATAATGTCAACATCTCCAAAAATCAGATCTCCAAGAGTAAAGATCATTGCCACAAAATAATTGACAGCAATGGCCTGGTATTTATTAACCTTTTTTACATTTACCACTTTAAGAGATATGAACATCCCAATGGCAAATAATATGTGGATTATCAGATAAATAATATTCTGCATTTCTCAATTGTTAAAATCATTCTGTAAAGTTAAGTGGAAATTGTCTTACATTTGTGCCCATCATAAAAAATTTATAGCATGGGCGGTCTATTTGGAGTTATTTCAAAGCAAAAGTGTATTACTGATCTTTTTTACGGAACCGATTATCATTCCCATTTGGGGACTCGCAGAGGTGGTTTGGCATCTTATAATGTGAACGGAAACTTCGCAAGATCGATTCACAATCTCGAAAATTCACAATTCAGAACAAAATTTGAGGATGATCTCAAGAAGTTTGATGGGAATTCAGGCATTGGTGTAATTAGTGATTCTGATCCACAACCAATAATTCTCAATTCTCACCTTGGAAAATTTGCAATTGTCACCGTTGGTAAAATCAACAATACAGCAGAGCTTGAAAGAGACCTTATTTCCGCAGGGCGCAGTTTTACAGAGTTAAGCTCGGGCCAGACAAATCCAACAGAGCTAACTGCCCTTTTGATTACTGCGGGTAAAAGCTTTGAAGATGGAATAAAAATAGCTCAGGATAAGATAAAAGGATCGTGTTCGTTTTTAATTCTTACTGAGAAATCGATTATTGCCTCCCGCGACAAATTTGGAAGAACACCCCTGATTATAGGCAAAAAAGATGGCTGTCTGGCAATTGCCTCAGAGACCTGTGCATTTGCCAATTTAGGATACGAAGAGGAGTATTATGTAGGTCCGGGGGAGGTTATTGAGATGAACTCAGATGGGTTCAAAACAATCATTAAAGCAAAAGAAAAACTTCAAATATGCTCTTTTCTCTGGATTTACTACGGTTACCCTACCAGCTCTTATGAAAAGATTAATGTTGATGATGTAAGATTTTCACTAGGATATTCACTTGGCAGCAATGATAAAGCTAATCTGGATGTTTCATCTGCCATTCCGGATTCCGGCACCTGTATGGCCATTGGTTTTGCTGCAGGTAAAAAGATTCCTTACAGATGTGCTGTTGTAAAATACACACCAACATGGCCTAGAAGTTTTATGCCATCCGACCAGTCAATCAGAGATCTGGTTGCCAAAATGAAGCTTATTCCAAATAAAAGTCTGTTGAGAGAGAAACGAATTGCCTTTTGTGATGACTCGATTGTCCGGGGGACACAACTACGTGATAATGCTCAGATATTGCTAGGCTACGGCGCAAAAGAGATCCACATCAGAATAAGCTGTCCTCCGCTTGTATATCCATGTGAGTATTTGAATTTCTCGGCATCACGCTCCCCTTTGGAGCTGATAACACGTAGGTACATTCTGCAAAAAGAGGGAGAACACAATAAAAATCTTGACAAGTATTCAGATGCGTCAACAAAAGAGTATCGAGAGATGGTTGAATTCATCAAAAACGAGTTGAATCTGTCAAGTCTTGAATACAACTCGATTGAGACCCTGGTAAAATCGATAGGATTGCCTAAAGATAGAATTTGCACACACTGTTTTGATGGTTCAAGCTACGGAGGATAAATTTTTCATTTTCAATCTGTAAAATTTTGCTATGTGATATTTTTGTATATCTTTGTATACACAATTAACCTTTTTTTAATTTTATATTTCCGTTCATATGAACATCTTTGTTTCAAGTTTAAGTTTCCGTGCTAAGAAAGAAGATCTGGCCGAACTATTCGCACCTTATGGAGAAGTTACTTCTGCAAGAATTATTATCAATCGTGACACCCGTCGTTCAAAAGGTTATGGCTTCGTAGAGATGCCTAACGAATCTGAAGGAAATGCTGCTATTTCAGCATTGAACGGTTCTGAGCATATGGGTCGTACTATCAGCGTAGCTCAGGCTAACGATCGCCCTGCAAGGGAGGAGTACTAGCAGATTTGAAATTATTCTGATATTGAAGAAAAACAAGAGGATGACTTTAAAGTCATCCTCTTTTACTTATATAATCATTCTGTTTTATCCGGTGTTTTCACCAACTTTTTAATAGTTGATTTTCATCTCTTCAATTAAATGATTTGCACCGGCAAGTTTATCAATTACAAACAGAACAAACCTTATGTCCAGAGAGATATTCCTGCAAACCTCCGGGTCATATGCAATATCACTCATTGTACCTTCCCATACACGATCAAAATTAATCCCGATAAGTTCTCCCTGAGCATTGATAACAGGGCTACCGGAATTTCCTCCTGAGGTATGGTTGGTTGCAATAAAACACACAGGCACTGTCCCATTTACTGTCCATCTGCCATAATCTTTTGATGAATAAATATCTCTGAGTTTTTGAGGTATATTGTAATCATATATCTCAGGATTATCCTTCTCCATAATTCCTTCAAGTGTAGATGACGGGAAGTAATAAACTCCATCAACAGGTTTGTAACCTTTAACCTTACCATAGGTAATTCGAAGTGTTGAGTTGGCATCAGGATAGAACTCCATCTCTTTATCAAACTCCATCTGACCTCTCATGTAGGTTCTGTACAGAATTGTGAGTTTTCTGTTTATTTCATCAAAGTGAGGTTTGATGTCTTTAGTGTATTTTTCGTTAAATGCATTATAGAGCAACACAGCAGGATCTTTTGCAAATGTTGTCTCTGTGACACCATCTTTAATGGCATTTAATGCTTTCTCTCTTGATGCAAACAAAGATGCCTCAAATAAACAGTCAGCCACAGCCTCTACACTCCCCTTTTTACTGACAATATCTTTGAAAAATTCAGGTTGCATCTCCAACGGGACATTTTTCTTGTACTCATTGACTATGGCAATAAATGATCTTTTGTCAACTGGCAGGTGATAGTCTTTGTAAAAATTCTCCAGTAATTGTCTGATATTATTAGCACTAACCTCCGGAGTCATTTTTGAATTCCTTGCAATTGCCGAAGTTATGTTACCGGCTAACCTTAGGATTTCATTTGCATTAATAGCTTCATTATGGTAGTCTGTTGCGAATGCAAAAGGTTCCAACTCCTCATATAGTTTAGTGAATTGTGAAATAAGGCCTTTATATTCAGGTTTGTCTTGCGACCATTTATCGAACATGCTCTCAAAATTCTCTTTAACAGCAACTGTCTTAAGTCTATCAATCCCTTTTGCTTCTCCTTGCCATTTTTTCCATGCGTTTGAAACTGAGGCATTTTTTGATGCATATTTTATACGAACTTCCTGACTTTTACTCATTTCGTCACGCTGAACATCAAGACGCATAGTTCTAAGTTTTATCTTGTGAGGATTGGATAAATCAGTAATGTATTTTACAGCAGATGAGTGAAGATATTTTTGTGTTCTGCCGGGATATCCGTAAACTAGTGTGAAATCGCCTTCATTGACACCTTTGGCAGAGATTGTAAAAAACCTTTTAGGTTTGTATGGCACATTATCTTTTGAATAATCAGCAGGTTTGTTGTCCTTGTCTGCGTAAATTCTGAAAAGTGCAAAATCCCCTGTATGTCTTGGCCACATCCAATTATCTGTATCACCTCCAAATTTTCCGATTGACGAAGGAGGTGCTCCAACCAGTCTTACATCTGAATAGGTTTCATATACAAAAAGGAAATATTGATTGCCGTAATACAATGGTTCTACTCTGGCTTGATAATGTGTGTTTTCAGTGGCTTTTCTGGAAATTTCCTGAGACTTAGTCGAAACAATTTTAGCTCTATCTTCTTCAGATAAATCAGAGGATAAAGAATTAATTATATGATCTGTAACATCTTCCATCTTAACAAGGAAACGTACAGTCAGGCCTCTGTTGGGTAACTCCTCCTTTTTGGACATTGCCCAAAATCCATCTCTTAGATAGTCGTTTTCGACAGAGCTATGTGACTGAATTTGTCCGAATCCGCAATGGTGGTTGGTTATTATCAAACCCTCGGCAGAAATAAGTTCTCCAGTGCAACCTCCTCCAAAATGCACAATTGCGTCTTTAAGCGATGCCTGATTTATACTGTAAAGGTCTTCTGCGGTCAGTTTGAATCCATTCTTCTGAAGGTCTGCCATTCTGTCTTTAATTAGAAGTGGTAGCCACATTCCTTCATCGGCTAACAAGTTGCCGAATGATATCAGAATGACAGCTAAAGAGATTATTAATCTTTTCATATTTTTATAATGTGGTTAATTAGATTACAAACTTACAAAATTTTCTTACTTTTGATGAAACTCTAACTACTATGAATCAGCTTGCAAAATACATTATCGGCATTGCAGTAGCTCTGATAATTGGTTTCATCGCATGGTATTTCAGCAATATTGTGATTTACATTATAATTTCTGCAGTACTTTCTCTTATGGGCAAGCCATTGATGGACAGACTCACAGCCATAAGTATTAAACAATTTTCAATACCTAAAAGTGTAGCTGCAGCAATCACTCTTGGAGTCATGTTTACCATCATAATCTCTATTTTTCTTTTTATTGCCCCCCTTGCCGGCAAGCTCTTTACCAGTATCAGCAGTATTAAAATTGAGTCATTGGGTATTATGATTGCCGATCCATTAAAAGACCTCAATAACTTTATTATTGGCACATTTCCAACCCTGGGATCAGACTTTCGAATTGAAAACATAGTTATTGATGAGTTTCAGAAGATTTTTACCACATCATCAGTAGCATCTTTTTTTGCATCTGTAACCTCCCTGCTGTTTAATACTGTTATTGCCGTACTTGTTGTATCCTTTATAACATTTTTCTTTCTAAAAGAGCAGAATATGTTTGACAACATGGTTATTGCGTTGTTTCCGGACAAATATGAGGAGAATGTAAAAAGAGCTTTAGCATCTGTAAACAGACTCCTGGTGAGGTATTTTATTGGTATTAGTCTTCAGACTGTGTGTATTGTTGTACTTAATACAACAGGGCTCTATTTAATTGCAGGGCTTGATTTCTCGCTGGCAATTGTTTTGGCATCACTGGCCGGAATTCTGAACATTATTCCTTATGTGGGGCCTTGGATAGGTGCATTTTTTGGAGTGTTATTCACACTTACTATTCAAACTCCTGATGGTGTAGAAATTGGAAACCTGATTGTTTTACTTGTTGCGGTATTTTTATCAACTCAGCTTATTGACAACTTTGTACTTCAACCCTTGATTTTTTCAAACAGTGTAAAGGCTCATCCATTGGAGATTTTCATAGTTCTGCTTATTGCTGCCAGTGTAGCTGGAGTTATTGGGATGTTGGTGGCTATACCATCATATACTGTAATAAGAGTATTCGCCAGGGAGTTCTTTTCACATTTCAAACTGGTTCAGAAACTCACTGATAAGATCTGAATTTAGATTATTAGATTTTTATTCAATTACATACGAAAAAAGGGGGCAATAATTTGCCCCCTTTTTATATTGTACATTAACGTATAATTATTCTTTATGTGTTAATGCGTTGAATTTTTCAAACTTTGCCATGTACTCAGGGCTTTTCTCTCTGAATCTGAAATAGATATTTTTAAGATACTCGGCTACGACAGCTTTAATCTCTTCGTCAGTTGACGCTTCATAGCATTTCTCAAAAGGATCTAATGCAGCTTCAAGATTTTTCTCCAAATCTTGAACCAAGGCTTCGTATTTGGCATCATCCAGCTCTTCGGCAGCTTTTACTTGGATATCAACAGCTTTATCGTAATATGCAGCACCTATTGCAAAATAACCAAAATAGTAGTTAGGGTCTGTCTCTACAGATTTTTTGTAAGACTCTACCGCTTTCTCTATGTTATTCATGTTTTTCCAAACATTGCCTTCGGCATAATACAGGGTTGCATTGTTAGGTTCATTAGCCTGAGCTGCATTAATCAGTTCAAGAATTTTTGCAGGATCGTCGTTAGATTCGATGTAGGTGTTTATCAGTGACACAAGAATACTTTGAGTTCCGGGATACTTTCTAAAACCTGTATTCAGAATCTCTTTAGTCATCTCAATATCTGATTTCACCTTATAGGCTTCAGCCAGGTAAGAGTATGCATCACCTTTTGCATCGTAACCATTATCGATTGCTTTTGTGAAAAACTTGATAGCTCTGTCAAAGTCTTGTCCCAGAAATGCTGTCAATCCGGTATAATACATAAATACAGTATCAACCTGGTTAACCATTTTATGCATTCCAATATTTACGGCGCTCTCAAAGTTGTTGGAAGACTCTTTGAAGTTGCCTAGGGAATAAGCACACATTGCTTCGTTAAAATATCTGTTTTTCAACGCAATAAGTTGTTCGGTAATCTCTTTTGTTCTGGCATTTTTTGTGTCAAGTTCAGCAGCTTTGTCAAGTGATTTTACAGCCTCTCCCAAAAGATCTTCATTTATATACTTATTGGTAATTACCCATGCAGCCAAATCTCCATTCTCTGCATAGTAGAGCTTTTTGTCAGTATATTCGTCGATTACATACTGGGTACCATTAAGAGACTCTTCAGTTGTGTTAACTATTCGCTGGTCTTTAAGCAGAATTTTAACTTCAACTCTTGAAGCTCCTATCCAAATTGTTTTTATCGGGGCGTCATATACTGCAGCATAAGCAGAGGCCAGTTTAGTCCAGGTCTGAGGATTTTCAGCCCTTTTAACATTGGCGGCATCTTGCTTTGCCCTTTCAAATGCCTTTACGGCATCGGCAACATCTTTTGTTTGTGCTCCCAATTGTACTGCTAACAATAGGGAAAGTGCGATTAATAATTTTTTCATTTTGAATATTCGGATTTTAAAGATTAACATATAATTTATTAAATTTCAGAATCAATGTCTTCGTCTGGTTTATCTTCGCTCTTATTAACACTGCAAACTGCCGCGATACTGTCTCCCTCTTTAATATTAATAAGTTTTACGCCTTGTGTTGCCCTTCCGGCCAGCCTTATATTAGATACACCAACCCTTATTGTAATGCCTGATTTGTTTATGATCATCAGGTCATTTTCATCGGTTACATCTTTAATAGCAATAAGTGAGCCAGTTTTTTCGGTGATGTTAATTGTTTTAACCCCTTTTGCACCTCTGCTTGTTATTCTGTAGTCATCAAGATGCGATCTTTTACCGAAGCCTTTTTCACTTACAACAAGAATATGACGTTCGTCATTTTGTTGGTGTTCAGGATTAATGCATATCATTCCTATTACCTCATCACTTTCAGAAATGTTAATACCCCTGACTCCTGATCCGGTCCTTCCAATGGCTCTTGCATCTTTTTCATTGAATCTGACACATTTTCCATTTCTGGCTGCTAATAAAATTTCGCTGTTTCCATTTGTAAGAACGGCTTCCAGTAATTCATCATTTTCCCTGATAGTGATAGCATTAACTCCATTAACCCTTGGCCTTGAATATGCTTCAAGGGAGGTTTTTTTAACAGTACCTCTTTTTGTTGCAAGAACTATGAAATTATTATTAATGTACTCTTTATCAGTTAGTTTTGGCACATTTATATATGCACAAACCTTATCATCCTGAGAGATATTTAATACATTCTGGATTGCTCTTCCTTTGGATGCTTTTGAGCCTTCGGGTACTTCATATACCTTAAGCCAGAAACATTTTCCGTTTCTTGTAAAGAACAGCATCGTACTATGCATGTTGGCAACGTAAATGTGTTCAATAAAATCCGCATCGCGGGTTGTACTTCCCTTAACTCCTACTCCTCCTCTGTGTTGAATCCTATATTCGTTTAAAGGAGTTCTCTTAATATATCCAAGATGTGATATTGTTATTACAACATCTTCATCCGGATAAAAGTCTTCGGGGTTAAAATCTTCTGCAGAAGGTTCTATTACCGTTCTTCTTGCATCACCATAGCTCGCTTTAAGTTGAATCAGCTCATCTTTAATTATTGACATCTGAAGCGTTAAATCGCTCAAAATATCATTCAGATAGGCTATCAATTTCATGAGTTCATTATACTCGCCCTGCAGCTTCTCTCTTTCGAGACCGGTGAGTTGCCTTAGTCGCATTTCAACAATTGCAGATGCCTGAGCTTCTGAGAAAGTAAAACGCTCCATTAATCTTGTTCTTGCCTCGTCAACGGTTTTTGACGATCTGATTATTGCTATAACTTCATCAATAAAATCAAGGGCAATAAGCAAAGCTTCAAGAATGTGGGCCCTTTTCTGAGCCTGTTCCAATTCAAATTGTGCGCGCCTTATTATCACATCATGTCTGTGGCGTACAAAATATTTGATCATCTGCTTAAGGTTCAGCAACCTCGGCCTTCCGTCAACCAGTGCAATATTGTTAACAGAAAAACTTGATTGAAGCAATGTCATTTTGAAAAGTGTGTTCAGAACTACATTAGCTACAGCTCCGATCTTAAGTCGGATAACCATTCTCATACCGTTCCTGTCACTCTCGTCATTTACATATGCTATACCCTCTACTTTTTTATCCTCAACAAGTTCTGCTATTTTTTCAATGAGTTCTCTTTTGTTAACCATGTAAGGAATCTCAGTAACAACAATGGTTTCACGACCACTGTCACTCACTTCGATATCAGTTTTTGCCCTTACTACGATTCTGCCCTTTCCTGTTTCAAAGGCATCTTTGATTCCCTGATAGCCGAGAATAATACCTCCGGTAGGGAAGTCAGGGCCTTTAATAAATTGTATAAGTTCATCGGTTGTAATTTCGTTGTTGTCAATGTATGCACATATAGCGTCAACGGTCTCCGATAAGTTATGAGGAGGCATATTGGTAGCCATACCAACAGCAATTCCTGATGCTCCGTTTAGTAGAAGAAGCGGCGCTTTGGCCGGAAGAACTACAGGTTCCTGAAGCGAATCATCAAAATTCGGTTTAAAATCGACTGTATTTTTATCAAGGTCGGTTAAAACCTCTTCAGCAATTTTCCTGAAGCGTGCCTCAGTATAACGCATAGCAGCAGCTGAGTCTCCGTCTATTGAACCATAGTTACCCTGCCCATCAACCAACATGTACCTCAGACTCCATTCCTGAGCCATTCTTACCATCGCCTCGTATACACTGGAATCACCATGAGGGTGATATTTACCTAAAACTTCCCCGACAATACGGGCAGATTTTTTGTAACTTGCGCCCGAGGTCAGACCAAGGTCATACATTCCGTAAAGAACCCTTCTGTGAACGGGCTTTAACCCATCTCTCACATCGGGAAGAGCACGCGAAACGATTACCGACATCGAATAATCGATGTAAGCACTTTTCATCTCGTCCTCTATGTTGATTTTAATAATTCTTGAGTTGTTATCAGAATCCTGAATCATCGTATATTTGTAATTTCATTTTTAAAAAAGAGGTGCTAAAGTACGAAGAAAAAATCTCTTGAACAAATTGTAAACATAATTGTCTTAATTGTATATAAATTTAACTATTTCCACATAAGAAATGAACCTTCAATTGTCAGATGAACTAAGCGAAATTATCTCTTACAGCAGAGAGGAGGCAATGAGACTCGGAAGCTATACAATCAGCTCCGACCATCTTGTTCTGGGTATAATACGACACCAAGATAACTCTGCCTTTGAGATACTTATGAAATTCGGAGTGGATCACAAGATCCTAAAGGGAAGAATTGACGAAAAGATTAAAACCGGTGAAATGGTCCCTTATGAACAGGCAGATAAACTTAATCTGACCAAAGGTGCCGAAAACTCATTAAAAGTGATGTATCTTGAGGCCAGATCTCTCGAAGAGAGCAAGCCCGGTCCATTACATCTTTTACTGGCGATTATGAGAGTAGAAGAGTGTATAGCTGTTGAAATTTTAAGGGAGTTTCAGATTACCTATGACAGTTTAAGAGCGACTCTTAAAGGCAAGCAGATTCCAAAACCCAATTCAGTATCTGCATACGAAGATGACACTGAAGGAAGGCCAAAAAATCCGGGACCTGATCCACTACAAAAAAGCGCAAAAACATCTAAACCAACTTCTGACACACCTGTTATTGACAGTTTTGGATTTGACCTTACAAATGCAGCCCAGGAGGGGAAACTTGACCCAGTAGTTGGCAGAGACAGAGAGATTGAAAGACTTGCTCAGATTCTGGGCAGACGTAAAAAAAATAATCCTGTTATAATAGGTGAACCGGGAGTAGGAAAATCTGCAATTGCAGAGGGTCTTGCCCTCAGGATTGCATCCAAAAGAGTGTCACGTGCTCTGCTCAACAAAAGAATTGTAACACTTGATATAGGCTCTATTGTTGCCGGCACAAAATACAGGGGGCAATTTGAAGAGAGGATGAAGGCTATTTTAAACGAAATAAGCAAAAACCCAAACATCATCCTTTTTATTGATGAACTCCACACCCTTGTAGGGGCAGGTGGAGCATCCGGTTCGCTTGATGCTGCCAATATGTTAAAGCCTGCCTTAGCCAGAGGAGAACTTCAGTGTATAGGGGCAACTACACTTGATGAATACAGAGAGTACATTGAAAAGGACGGAGCATTGGAGAGAAGGTTTCAAAAAGTAATGGTAGAGCCAACAACCTACGATGAAACCTACAATATACTCATAAACATAAAAGAGAGGTACGAAAAGCACCATAACGTAAAATATACCCAAGAGGCAATAGTTGCATGTATAAGGCTATCCCAGAGATATATAACAGACAGGTGTCTCCCTGATAAGGCAATTGACGCACTAGATGAGTCCGGATCAAGAGTTCACCTTCAACACCTCAAGGTGCCTGATTTTATTGTTGAGATTGAGAATGAACTGGAACCTGTAAGATTGGCAAAAAGGGAAGCTGTAATTAAAAATGAGTTTGAGAAGGCTGCAGAGCTTAGAGATATTGAGGAGAAAAAGATGAAGGAGCTTGATGAGGCTCAAAAGCAATGGAAAGAGGAGCAGCTTAAAAACCCTCAGGAGGTGAATGAAAACGACGTAGCGGAGGTTTTATCGATGATAACAAGCGTTCCTGTTTATCGCCTGGCCGAAAAAGAGGGCGACCGTCTGGCAAGAATGGGTGAATCAATCAGAAAAAAGATAATTGGGCAGGATGAAGCAGTAGAGAAGGTTGTGCGATCGATACAAAGAAACCGTGCAGGCCTTAAAGATCCAAACAAACCAATCGGGACATTTCTTTTCCTTGGCCCTACCGGTGTAGGGAAGACCCAACTTGCAAAAATTCTTACCGAATATTTGTTTGACTCAGTAGACAATCTAATAAGGATTGATATGAGTGAATACATGGAAAAATTTGCCGTTTCAAGATTAATTGGAGCTCCTCCGGGTTATGTAGGTTATGAAGAGGGAGGACAACTCAGCGAGAAGGTGAGGAGAAAACCATATTCGGTTATTCTGCTTGACGAGATAGAAAAGGCCCATCCGGATATTTTTAACATACTTCTACAGGTATTGGATGAAGGAAGGTTAACTGACAGCAACGGAAGGCATATCGACTTCAGAAACACTCTTCTGATAATGACCTCGAACGCAGGTAGCAGAGAACTTAAAGACTTTGGTAAAGGGATGGGTTTTTCCAATTCTACCAAAAGAAATATTACAGACAACAACAGGTTTATTATTGAAAAAGTCCTCAAAAAGACCTTTTCTCCTGAATTCCTGAACAGGCTTGACGAACAGATTTTATTTAACCCGCTTACCAAAGACGATATCTGCAAAATTATCGACATTGAGCTGGATGATCTGTTTAAGCGTATTGAGACAGCCGGATACTCACTATCACTGAGTGACGAAGCAAGATTATTTGTGGCAGAAATGGGTTACGACCCTCAGTTTGGAGCCCGTCCCCTAAAGAGAGCTATCCAGAAGTATGTTGAGGATCCTCTTGCAGAGGCAATTATTGCAGCGAAATTTAAAACCGGGGATAAGCTTATTGTTGAAATAGATAAAGAGGGACTAAAGGAGGGAGAATCTCCTGATAAACTTAAAGTTACCAGAATTGAGAAGTAAAACCCAATCATCCTGATTAAACTGAGCAGATTTATATTTGTTGTCTTTGCTCAGCTTTTTGACAGGAATTCTCTCATAAGTATGTTTGTTAACAAGAAATTCAACCGGGGCAGTAGCTCCGGTTTTTTTAAAGCCCAACTTCTCGTATACATCTCCCAATGACCATTCAGCATCGGCATAAGACATTATCTCCTGTGGTTTTTGCTCGTTAACAAAATGGCTTAGGAGCTTACCCATACCTCCAGATACTCTTGTTGCGCCTTTTGAAGCATATCTGACCCATTCAAACGATTCCAGGGTTATATCCTCTCTTTTCATGGGTCTAGATGCAGAGAATGCAGCAACTGCAACAATAGATCCATTGTAAATTAATCCATATCTGTATTTGCTGCGTGTATTGCCAAGAAGATGATGTTTATCAAAAAACATCTTTGCTGTTTGGGAGTCTATGCTGACAACTGAGCATTTACGAGCAAAAATCCTCTCTCCCATTTGCAGGTTGGCTTTTATGATATCCCTTATGATCTCTCCTTTGGAATGCCATAAATCTTCATGAATCCTGCAATATTTATTAACGGCATTTGAGTCCCCTGCCCTGTTTACAATGACATCTGACTTATCAGTTAACCCTACTGCCTCAATCATAAAATGAATATCATTGAAAAAGATTAAATTCTTTTCAACAGTGAACTTTATTCCTAATTCCAATAGAAAATCTTTGAGTTCGAGAAAGAAAGGACTCTCCATCTTACGGTTTATTTTAAAAATGCTTCAATTTATTAGGCAAAAATAGAGTAAAAAGGGAATTTTATCACTAAAAAAATTTGGAAAGAAATTATTAATGGCATATCTTTGCACTCCCTAAAACGGAAGATTCAGTAGCTCAGCAGGTAGAGCACAACACTTTTAATGTTGGGGTCCTGGGTTCGAGCCCCAGCTGGATCACTTGATAAATAGCTGATAATCAATAGATTGTCAGCTATTTTTATAATTATTCAGATATTTATAATTTGTTTAGTTTCATGGGATCAAGTAGAATCATTCATATCTTTTAACTACTTCTCTTAGACCAAGATATCCCTTGCGAAGGCATTCATTCGAAATTTGTTTAGCAACGTCAGTATTTCCTGACTTAAACAGTTCTTCAACTATTTCTTCAAGTTTAGAGTGAGACGGAATTTTTGATTCAGCAGAAACTAAAGCAAACAATAATTCACCCACCTGTGTGGGGTTTTTCTTTGTATAACCGACTAATTTTCTAATGACTTGTGAGGCAGCAAATGGTTGGAGGTTAGTAACAGATAATAACATCCACTCTTTTATTTCATCTTCAATATCATCAAAGAAATCAAGCCAACGATAACTCTCACCGATAAAATACATTGAAACCTCATTATCAAGCCTTTTATTGAGTCCAAACATAACTCTCCATAGGTCTTTTAGCTTTTCAATAGGGATTTGTTTATTGTTATTGTTGAAAAAATTAATAATATTTTCGTAATCTGATGCATTTTTTTCATTGAGTACTTTTATAAATAATGGAGAATCAAGATCAAAGTTAATCTTATCATAGTAGTATGCTACACACATATACTGAATTACCATTTTTTGCATTACTAAATCAAACGACTCTCTGTTTGCGAAGAATCTATCGTATTGTCCAGTATTGCAGAAATCCTCAAAAATTTGTGTAACAGTTTTATGGTGAATATGAAATCCTACCATAAAACCAATCCAGTTATCATTATTCTCTATCGACAAAATTTTATCCACCCAAGATTTATCTATCCAAAATAATGAATTATATCCTTTGCCTAACGCATAAAAAAATAGTGGATTTATTTTTCTTTTCGAAAGTTCAGCATCTAATACCTGTCTTATGTCATTATCCCAACGAGCTTCCAATGGAGCCTCTGATTTATATGCTGCCACCACGTTATATTCAACTAATGCGTCATATAACTCTCCGGTATATGAATTAATATATTTACTTGTAATATCCTTATCCTCAACTTTCTCTACATTACTGTCATTATCGTAAATAGTCAGTATGATTTTCTTAACAATCGGGAGGTATGCGGTAGTGAACATATTCCCATGACAATCAAGTCCACAATTTAATAAGCTAAGAACTCTATGAACAAACATCTTATTCCTATTCCGAGGCGTTTCGTCATCAACATAACCCTTTTTAAAATTATTATCGCTAATTATACTATAAATCAGACTTAGAACATTTTCAGAATCAATTAGCGTTTTATTGTCATTACAATATTGCCATAATCCAACAATCCATGAGGATTGAAATCCGATTGGAGCCGTAGCAATACCTTCAATATCGAAGGTATATTTTGAAATGTTATTTTTTATGTCCTGCCTAATTATATCACCTAATCCCTCAATTGTGGGATCTGTTATGCTACGTTGGTTTAAAGGTTTCTCTTTGTAATTTGAGTAATACTTGATAATTTCTGACAAATCCATTTCCTTTACTGAATTATAGTTTAATGGAGATACATTACCATATACACTCTCCAACCAACTACTAAATCCCGGGTGTTTAATTTCGTATGGATATATTGTCTTTGCTTTCTCATATGCAGCAATTACAGATGCTTCTTCAGTTTTTAATAGTGCGGTCAGCCACATTTTTTTTGAAGGTGAAGGATGTGTTTTTCCGTCAAATTCAAAATAATCATCCACCTCATCAATCCATGCTAACACCCTATTTATTTGATCATTACTAAATGTAGAGCTATGTTTATCGAGTAGCTCGAACAATTCATGATTATTGTAGATATTTTTTAATGGATTAAAATCGACACTCCAAAAAAGATGGCTTAATTTTTCATACCTTGAATTTATAATAAAATATGCAATCCGTGGATAGATTGTAATTCTAACTTTATTGATGTATTCTGATATTATTATAATCAACATGTCATCACAAGATAGCTTTAGCAAATACTCCCGAACAAACCTAACAACCTGATGAGAGAAGTTGTCTAAATTTTGCCCATTCTGATAATGATCCTCAATAGCCGAAATGTTATACCAATGATCTTTAGCGACCTTCTTTAGAACCTTTTCTATTACTTTAAACCCCTCTATTCCGCAAATGCGAATGATATCTTCATTTTTGCTATCAATAAACTCTTGCAGAAAATATCTATCTAATAAAGAACGATATGATTCGATTAGGCCCCTCTTTTTTCTGTGTAACAGAATGACAGATAAACACCGCAACAAGTTTTTCTTGTCATTTGCAGCAATAAATTTGTCTATAAAGCGTTTTTGGAAATCATCACTATATAGACTACTATTCTCTGACTTGATAATTGTGGTTAAATAGTTAAAATGCTTTTGTCCTATCTTTTGCAATGGGAGAATTGAAATGAGAAATACAATTACTGAATCTGTATTGTAATTGACTATCCTTTTACCTCCTGGATTCCTGTACGAGCAGATATCGTCAATAATATTTATAATAATTGAAAAATCAGCGCCAGTGTTTTGAGATAATTGATATGCAACATTCTGAATATATGCCAATTCAACCCAGATTGGTGCTTTATATTCATTGGTCGACTCATTGAAAATAGGTTCAGGATTATTTACTCCTGCAAAATATCCATTCTCATATAATGGTTTTAACCAGTTTACATAATTCAATCTTCCCCAAAAATAGTTTTTATGGATGTCTGTTTTCTGGATTAATCTAACCTTTTGTATATCTGATGATGTAGGATTGGATATTTTTAAAATTTTATCAATATTATCGTATTTTATGTAATTAAATAACTCATAAAGTACTGCCTCAAATTTTTCCCACATTTTAATAATGTCGCTTTCTTTTCGAATAGAGGAGTCGGTGCCCCTATTTAGATGAGCATACTTATGAAACCAAATAGCAATCATTATGTATTCTTTAGCAATGGGCTCATTTATGCTCAGATGAAATGAAGACAAGATTGAATAGGCATGACCAGAAAATTTTTTGAATTTTTTGTATGTTACCCCTTTTAAATAATCAAATCCATCATATTCTTTTTTAAATTCACCAAATAACGCTATATCATTTATTTTAAAAGCGTTATCTTTTATTGACCTTTCAATATGACCGCATTTTTTACATTTAGTCTCAATAATATTTATTTTTCTTTCGTACACTTCTCTTAATCCACTATCAATTTCTCTCAATAAATGAGCTAAGATATACGACTTAGATTCAAGAGAACTATTTTTGAGATACAAACCGTCTTTATAGAATACAGCAAGCTCTGGTCGTATTAATTTCAGGCTATCAAGTATTGAAAGTTCCTTGTCTGATAATTTCACCTCAATAACATCGTGAATATGAAGATCGACAAGCATATCGCCTTCCTCATTTATTTTCGATTGCGAATTACCATTATTAGCTATATTCCTATTTAATATGTTGGTTAATTTCAAGAGACTTAGTGATAACTATTGGTTATTATATAATTATTTAAGACGTCTACCCAATTCACCTTATATGCAGTCATCTATCCATGTTTCCTTTCTTTCTCTCAGAGATTAGCAAAGATATCATCTCTTCCTATTAAATCTTTACATATATCTTAGTAATTCCTCAACCAATTTATAGACAGTGGTTGAAGACTCTTCTGCAGCAGGATTCATGTGATCAAAAAGTTTATAATTACGCTTTGCTCTCATAATTGCAAGTCGTTTCCTGTCCTTTCTTGTCTGCTCATCTATTCCATCCAGCAATTCAAAAATCTCATCCGTAATTAATTTGCATCCTGCGAAATCATAATAAACAGAATACTGCGCCAAAGACTCATTTATTTTATCCCCATACTGTCGCCTATCCATAGGACCGCCTTGGTGATCATTGAAATGCAATATTATCCAATATTCAAAAGCTTGGTTCGAATAAGCTACTCCAAATCCATTTATATGAGCAAGCTTAATTGCCTCATTAAAGTCTGAGGCTTGACTTGGGTTATCTGGGTTTGGATCTCTGTCAAAAACAACCCATTTTTTATCATATCTGTTTTTACGGGATAATTCTATTGCTCTATTAACCAGTGACAGTGTGTTGAATCCCTCACCAATAGCCTCAATAGTTGCCGAAGATAGTCTAAACTGCCTAAAATAAGATGGTTCCGTATTTTTCCCTTCACAAATAATCAATATTCTGGGTTTTACAATTTTAGTTGGTTTAACCCTTTCGAAAGCAGGTTCATTCTTCCTCTCTCTTCTTAATAACTCTCTATGTTTCTGTCTATTCTTCAGCTGTATAAGCTTCTTATTTTTCATTCTCATCTTGCAATACTATTTGAGCAATTAAGTTGTCAAATAAACCCATATATGGTACAGCGCCATATTTACCTCTGATATAATTATCTTCAAACGCCTCTTCTTTTCTCACTCTTTGTTCTTTAAAATCTGCTAAGGAATATAAAGAAGCAGCTCCATATTTATCTTTTTCCGTGAACCAGATTTGATCTCGCCTAAATAATCCCGAGCTTAATAAATTTGTATCATGGGTGTTAAAGATCAATTGAGCGTTTTGCTTATTCAATTCTTTGGAATTAAACAATGAAACAATTTTACAAACAAGATTTGGATGTAGTTTTGAGTCTAACTCATCAATAATTAGCGTATAACCATTTTCTAAAACATCAAGAATTGGTCCGGTCAATGCAAAAAATTTATTTGTTCCGGCTGATTCATCATCATCTACTGAAAAGCTTACATTTCCCACAACTTTCCCTGAAGAATCAAATTTTTTATGTGACATCAGTACATCGCTTACAATTTTATCTCCGTCTTTTACTGCTTTAATCAATTTATCTCTTAGCTCCTTAGGTACATCATTTGGTATATTACTATCATCCAGAATAGTAAGCTCTACATTATCAATACCCAGGTCAGCTGCTTTTAAAAGCTCCAGTATTTTGCTTTTTTGAATAGGCTCTTCTGTTTTCCCTAATGTAAATCCTTTATAACTCTCTTCGAACAGACCTGATAAAGTTTTCAACTGTTTGAACCATTCAATAATCGTAATACTAGTTTCATCATTAAATTGAGCTGCTACAGAGATAAATAAGGCATTATCCCTTACTAATCCCTCCTTTGAAATTTTTATGGCCTTAATCATTTCTTTGTGAACATCAAATTCCTGTTCCTCTCTATAGAATAATTCAACTTCTTTTATTTTCTGCTTTCTGTATAGCCATTCAGCAGCTACTATATTTTTATTAACTTCAAAGCCATATCTGAATATTGTATTTTTTTGTACAAATACAATTTCAAATTCTGTATTCTCATTTTCGCTCACAGTGCTCAATTTAAAAGGAACGACAGAGATTAAATCTCCCTTTTGAGTCTCCTTCGAGCTTTCAATTACAAAACTCTTCATAAACAACAATGCCTCAAGAAACTTACTCTTACCACTAGCATTAGCCCCGTAAATAACTGAGCTTTTAAGAATTTTTAAATTAAAAATATTATCACTAAAAATATTTTCTTCTACTCTTGTCGTTTTATCGTAATTGCTGGCGAGCAAACTAATAGTGGCCTTTTTTTTAAAGGTCTTGAAATTTTTAACAGAAAAACTAATAATCATGATCGTAGTTTTGATATATTTTATACAAATATATAGTTTATTTTATATACAAAATAATATTAACTGCAAGTTGTTGCATATTATATGCCATAACGTCATTTATTTTTCTTTTTCATATGTTTTTGAGTCCAGATATTACTCCTGTAACAAAAGGCTCTTAATAACCACAGTTAAAAAACAATTCTTTTGTCGCAAAATATATCTAAATTTGCGACATGATCAAAAGGAACCCAAGATATTGAAAGTAAAATTCTCGTGAATTCTTTTTATAACACATTAATCAGCAGCATTACGGACTTGAATAAGAGATTTCATCTTTAAGGATATAGTGCAAGTCATTATAGCTGGATCATTTATATGTCATAAGTATCCCAGAAAAAATCTTCTAAAACGATGGTAAGCTATTTGCTTATCAAAAACCTTTATTCTTTAGTTTCGGCTTTGCTACACATCATATTGCACTTATCAGCAAACAAGAGACATAAATATTCAGGACAGTATTTGGCAGTTGGCTCATAAAACATTCAGTTCTCAGAATGAAGATATCTATTAATAACTCGAATTAAGACACTAATAACTAAAATATTAAAAAAGATTCTGAAATATATTCTGGGTCTTTTTTATTAAGTATTTTTGTAAAAAAGCACTTAATATGAGGAGAATTATGAAAATCTCAGAAAAACAGCTGTGAAGTTTGCAAAGCGTCAAAAAACACTAAAAAAACTCCATGGAAGGCCATCTCCTAAAAAGGAAAGAAAAAAAGATAATAATAAAGCTAATCTAAAGCACCAGAAAAAAGGGAGTCAAACGGTGTCTATGAAATATAATTATTCTCCAAAGGGAAATATGGCTTATTCTAATTTTGAAATACAGAGAGTTGTCGGATTTAAAGATATTTATCCTGAGCAAGCCACACAACCTTCAATCGCTTCTCTTTTGGATCAAATACCAAGAGAGAAAATAATAAGAGTAGCTCAAGTGCTAATAAATCTATATAAGAATGCAAAAGTAGAAGATATGCAGAAATTCTTCTCTGCAAATAATCAAGCTCTTAAAGAAGATTTTAATGAACGATTTCTGAGATTTAAAGACACTGCTACAGTATATAACTTTTGTTCACTGCAAACTCCAGTTGAACTACTTAAACAAGCTTTCTCCATCCCTTACTCACAAAGAGAATTGAATGAAGACGGGTTTGAAGAAAAATTATTAAAAGTAGTACTCTGCATTAATGATAAGTTAACGGAGTTTACATATCAAGCGGTTACCAATGATGCTGTTGAGAAAGTGGCAGAATTGATAGTGGTAAATTCATTTTCTCAAAAGGACATAAATAATTTTAATCTTAACGATGTTTTCCGAGAAATATTTACAAAAAGCATAGACATATTTGATTATGTATCAACTGACAAATATTTCAAACCAATCTATGATGGTTTTCTGAATAAAGTTGGAATAAAAAATCATAAAGAATACATAAATTCAATTTTGGGACTTTTTATAGTTATTAAAGACCAAGGGGCAGGCACATTTACTTATGATCAACAAAAAGACTTAGATAATTTGATAAAAACTAATGTGTTAGATTACATTTCATTACCGGTAACCAGTAATATTTCATTGGAGGAAAACGAAGATTACAGAGTTTTTCGTGATAAACCTTTAACAAAGCTTTCGAATGGTTCCTATGAGATTGTGAATATTGGATTTCTATTAGAGCGATTGTTCTCCAGTCTATACTTTGATTTTAAGCTGATTGCAAAAGAGCTTGATATGAATGGCTTTGAAGATCAATACAAACAGGCGTTTATGGAAAAGACGCTTCTTTGTAAGTATCTGGAAGAAGTAAATCAAAAAGGGAAATACACTGTTATGAATAGTCAAGCCTGTTTGGCTATAAAAAAGAAGGGAGATGACGGAGAACCGGATTACTATATGAAATCCAAAAGAACTGGGAACATCATTTTATTTGAAAACAAAGATATATTGATTCATGGAAAAATTAAAGAATCAAGAGATTTTAATAAAATAATTGCTGAATATAAAAATAAGCTGTTGCTTAAAACATACAACGATAGAGGGGCAGTAAAGACACCTAAGCCGGAAGGAATAGGTCAATTAATTGAGCAAATCAAAAAGATACAGAACAATCGTGCTTTTTGGGATAAAGATGCATCAACAGAAAGTACAATTTATCCAGTACTTGTTGTTTCTGATTCCAAATTGCTACCCGATGGAATGCCTTATCTTATGCAGAAATGGTATGTGGATAGGTGTCAGTCGGAAGGTGTCAATATGAGTAATACTCGCCCATTAATTCTGCTTTCAATCTCAACACTTCTATTGTATGCCAAAGAATTTGAAAAGAATGGCTTTGAATACTACTTTGAGCAATATTACAAGAGTATTAAGAAAGCTAAAAATCAAAAAGAAATTGATCCTTTTCTTGCCTGCGCTAATCTCAGTGTTTCTTTCTCTGAATATATGCAGAATGTCCATCCTAAAAATTTTGCTGACACATACGAATCATATAAGAATAAGATTTTCCCAGAATCTACTACAAGCAATAATAATTAAAAGCTATATATCATGAATGCAGCACTATTTCATTTTTACAGCAAAATTGAGACAGAATACGAGATAGAGAGTTACTCTTGGAACTTATTTACGGATTTAGATAATATACCAGAGCAAGATAGGTTGTTGATAAGATATGAAAATTATGCTCTTAATACATTTAATTCAGACACTTTAAGGAAAATATCTGCTGAAAATGAGCAAATGATTACATATTTCCGGCAAAGGGTAGAAACCACAAAAAATATTCACCTTTTGTCAAAGTACTATCATTTTTTATTAAATATTTCTAAAAACAATTATTTTGCTTCCAAAGCAATAGAATGTTACCAACAGGTTCTTTCCTATTATCTGTCAATTCATAATCAAGATTTTCAAACCCTTCATTTTTCCAAAACATTAGGGATAATTATTTCGATTAGTATGCGGTATAAAATTCAAAAAGAAAGTCTTAAAAAGCAAATTAACAATTATCTTTATAATACCACATTATCCTCTAAAATCAAGACCTTTATTTTTGAGAATATTCGAGATTGCAAATTGTTTGAAAGTGGAGAATTGGCACATTATCCTGAATTGTGTATTGAGTTATCCAACAATGACAATGATTCTAATATTAAGGAAAGACTACTAAATCTTGCTGTTACTTTCTCCCGAAAAACAACTAATAATGAATTATTTAAGAAAGCTAATGAATTATTGGGAGATTTAGAGTATAAAAAATTACATCCATATGATGATAATAATATTGCCATTTCTCTCATGAACGAAGGTCATTATGAAAATATAATCAATTATTACAAGATAGCCGGAAATAAAGAAAAACAATCACAGGCAACAAGGGATTTAGAAGAAAACAAGAAACATCACAAATACATAAAAATAGAATCTAAAGTCCCTGTAAAAGATGCTCAAAAGGTAAATGATTTAGTAAATGAATGTTTGGAAAGCTTTTTAACAAATTCTTCAGAAGTTATAATATTAAAATTATGTTTTGATAATGGGAGTTTATCATTTCCGCCATACGAACATATTAAAACTACTACGCGCCAGCAAATGGGGAAAAGTATATCTCATCAGTTCTTTGTCCCAAAATTGACAGATATAAATAAAAACACAATAACAATATCCCATGAACAGTTTGGAGAACATCAGTTTTTCCATATTTTCATTCAAAATCACACATTACCATTTGTGGTAGAATTACTAAAACGTACTATTGAGAAACGAAAAATAAGCTATCCCAAATTAAAAAGAACTTTACTTAAAACTGCATTTGGTATACCTTATGAGATCTCAAGAGGCATTGACAAAATTGAATATAATTGGTTCTCACTGATAGATATTGGTCTTAAAGAGTTTTTCACACAATTCTCAAATGCAATAAAATTAAAGCCTACGGATTGGAGATTTACTATTGATTTTCTCACTCCAAAATTTGAAGCAATTTTACGGGAAATAGTACAACTTTCTGGTGGAGAAATCACAAGGGTTAAAGAAAATGGAGATACTGAACTTAGGCCATTAGAAGAACTATTAAATATAATTTCCATAAAAGAAATATTTAATGAGGACGACCTATTCTTTTTTAGGCACACCTTTACAAAAGTCTGGTTAAATATAAGAAATGATGTGGCACATGGTTTATGCAAACCGTGTGATTACTCATTATCTAAAGCAGTCCTTGTATTTCTATGTATTCTACGATTGAACAAAATAACTATCCAATTAGCGAAAAATTCAAGTACTCATGGAACTTTATAAGAGCAAAATTAGAACTGATAAATACTACAATCTTTTTTCTACCGGATAAAATTCTTCACAATTAATCAGTCGCATTACGGAATTGAATAATAGATTTCATCTTTAAGGATTTAGTGCAAGGTGCAAGTATATATCTATATATAGTTTGCACCTTGCACTAATCATAATGTACTGAAATAAAAAGTTTTGGAAATTCTAAAAAGAAGAGTAATCTTGAACCTAGAAATACACGTTCTTTTAGGTATTGAACCCAAAGAATAAACGACAACAATTTCTGTGACCAATTCATGACCTATTGAAATATTGAAGATCTAACTCATTTATATTGCGTTTGTTATAGTGGATGGATCACGGTCTAAAGTTGGGATCACGAACAAAAGTTGGGGGATTTGATATTTATGCATAAATTTTCGATAGTCAAAAAAGGAAATATGTTTTATTTTCCCAAATCACTCAACTCCGGCAACCGATTGTTTTAGGGTACCCTCAAATTTTCCTGGTACTTTTCGGCGACTGCGGAACTCCTTCCTTCGGTCGTCAAACAGTCCTCGTCGTTTCCGAAAAGTAGCCGCTGAAAATTATCGGAAAACAAATGTTGCCTTTGAGTTGATTAAATTGTTGCGAAAATAATGAGAGGTACTGCCAACTTAGAGGGGCTGCCCACTGCGGCCTGAGGAATGCAAATTGAAAACCCGTCTAACATGAATAGACGGGTTTTTTCTTATCAGCAAATTACTTAATTAACCTAACCAAAGAACAATTACTCGCTGATAAGAATGATGAGGTGAGAATTATTTAATTTTTTAAAACAAGGGAAAAACCTATTGGCTTTGGAGGTAAGCATTGCTCTCCGGAACATGCACTATAAGTAACATCGCCTTTCACAATAACAGGTGTACTCCCCAAAACTTTGATATTCTGTATAAACACGACACTGTCGCAGTAGTATTTTATGGTTTCATCAAATAACTCTTCATATTTGCTTATTAGTTTTCCGACTTCTCGAATATTTCCTGTCTGTATTCTGTCGTTTTTGTTAATAATGATTGTAGTAGGGCTGGAGATGGTCTTAGAACTTTCCTGGCTATAAATATGCCATGCAGAGTTCATTTTTGCAATAAAATGTATTTCAAAAGTATTTGGGGAGACCCTCAAAGATTTGAATGTCCATTTTACATGGTCATTTGCCTGTCCAGATATAGAATTTAATAGAAGCAGGCATGAAAAACAGATTATATATTTATAAATTTTCATTTTTATTATAAAGATTGAATTTAGATTAATTATTTTTGTAGTTGACTTGTAATGATTTGTTCAACAGGTTGTCCATATGCATTTTGATTTATAATAATCCCTTTTTTGTCAATAATCCATATTGTTGGGAGAGATTTGATTGAATAAAATTTTGAAAAAGAATCATTCATTCCAACTCCCTCAAATCGTTGAGGCCATGTTATTTTTTTTTCTTTTAGAATCCTAAGTACTCTTTCTTTATCAATTTTGTTATCAAGACAAATCCCAATGATTTCAAGTCCATTGTCATGATATTTATCATACAGAATTTTAAGTTCAGATAATTCAACATTACTTGCTTTACACCATGATGCCCAAAAATTTAAAAGGATTACTTTGCCCTGAAATTTTGCAAAATCTACCTTTTGTCCATCAAGAGCAGTAAAGGGATCTATCTGTACCGGAATTTCACCTGATTGTGATTTGTATACTTGTTGCTGTTGTTTGGCTTGCTTTATTAAGGCCTGGATACCGACATCCCTTGTGGTTGTATTATCCGTTTTGTCGTGAAATTCCAGAATCTTGGCCCAATAGCTCTTAGCCAATTCCTCAGCATTATGGGCTCTGCTCAATGCCCCAAGGAAATCTAGTGCACGATTTGCAATAACGGGCAGTCCCGAGTATTTATCGAGGTGATCATTAAAGCTTTGCCATAATGCTTCCCAATAATGTAGTCCCACCATTTTCCAGTAATCATCTTCTATTCCGCTGACCGGAGTCTCCGGATTTTCATTCCTGAATGGGAGGATATTCCAATACGAATGAGTCTGACCCCAGTTGCTGGTGAATATTATCCAGTCAATCTCTTCTTTATACTCTGGAGATTGTGCCCATTGCATTTCTTTCATAGCAATATTGTCTCTGTTTTTCCTCCATTCTGCCTCTGCCTTGAAATCACGGGGAAACTTCCGGAATGATGCAGATGCCGTTTTTAAAGAAATATTTTCCGGGAACCGATTGGTATCCACCCAGCTTATAAGATTAAACATATGTGCTTTGGAATAAATCTTAAAAGCTGATAATCTTCTGGGATCACCAATGAATTTATATTTATTCCAAAAATCGAATGTTTTTGCCAGGATATCTCTGCCAAGCTCTTCTTTCATGAATATATATGATGCATAGTCTTCTGGCGCAGAAGAACTTGGTTTAATAATTGCGTTTTGATTTATTACGTTTTGTAGTGTGGCCCAATCTTCATTTGCCTGGTTATATTGTTTATTGTGAGATTCAATATTACTTTTTGCCTCTTCAAACAATTCTTTCTGCTCTGGATCATCGATTATTGCTAAATCCAAAAGTTTAATGGCAGCATCTTTATTATTGTCGGGGTTGTACCTATACATTATGAGAGCTTGCTGATATCTGGATATAAATCTGAAAGCTCCGTCAGAATCAATATATGCAGAGTCACAAATATCTAAGAATCGTTTATAGTTAAAAGGTAATAAGCGCTTTGTCATGTTGTAAGGAACATAATCCTTAAATTTGGAAACTAAATAATACCATGACCCTTTTGGTGTATTCTGCATCTGTTCAATAAGACAACTGTCAGCTGTAATAGAATCGTTCAGGTGCAGTAGTGTCTCGTATTTAGACATCATTAATCCGAAACCGTACAAATTGTATTTAATGTCTTCTGATACGTGGGGCATGAGGCTATCAATTAGTTGTAATTTCCCATAGTTCCCTTTGGTTTTACTTCTATTATTCAATTGGTTAATAAGACCGCTGATTATGTTTTGTTGTTTTTGTTTCAAAGAGTCTTCATTTATTTTAATTGTTTCTGATACATGACCATAGTTAAGGACAGACTCAAGTGCTTGTTCACTGTGACCGTATGAGGCGATCTTTCCTTCTTGGTCAACAATGAATGTAGATGGATAAGCAGTTACACCCCATTGATCATTAGTGGTGTTATCATACGAGTCCAATGCGACCGTATAATTTATACCCATTCTGTCTGCAAACTTTTCAATAAATTCGGGTTTTGTATTGCCTGCTACATATATTGCAATTACTTCTACTTTGTCGCGGTATTTATGAGCGATATGTTTAAGATGAGGAATGATTTTTACGCATCCAGGACAAGCTATCAATGTCATGTCAATCAGATAAACTTTTCCTTTTTGAAATTCGGTGACAGCATTACCCTTAATCCATTTTTGGATGTGCACGAGATTTGGAGCCTTCTCTCCAATTTTTATTTTTCCTGAATGGTCCTGACTACTTGCAATGTTTGTGTAAGTAGTTAATAGCATTATGATTATAAATATTTTTTTCATTTTAATTTTGTTTGGTTAGACAATTGCAACCCAAGAACTTGTCAGATACAACATTCTTTGCCGTATCTGACTGTTCAAGATGCAACTGGTTTTCAATCAATAAGTTTAATTAATATCCAAGATTTTGTTCAAGAAAGGGGTTTTTAATCAATTCACTTTGAGGTATTGGATAAAGCAGGTCATTTTGAGTTAAACCGCTTTTTATTGGACTTAATACTGTTAAAGCTAGTCCGGTGCGTTTAAGGTCGAACCAACGGTGCCCCCATTCTGTGAATAACTCCACTCTTCTTTCGTGCATTATGGCATCCAATAGGTCTGCTTTACCAATTGATGGGTTTGTATTTGCAATTAAAGGGAGTCCAGCTCTTTCTCGGATGGCATCGACATCTGAAATAGCCAAGTCCAACTTGTCCTGTTGTGCCCTCGCCTCTGCCCTGATTAGGAATTGCTCTGCCAAACGAAACACAGTTGAGTTTTCCTTGCGGGAGTCATCGGGGTTTGTGGTAGCAGTTGAGCTATATGAGCGGTATTTATATGACATCAAAAAGTTTTTTCTATTAGTTCTTATCCAGTCTGTTTTACGTAAATCTCCCATTTCGAAAACCCCTGAGAACTCTCCGTTCCCCACAAATTCATCACGAAGGGAAAAATATGAAAGGATTGTACTCATTGTGCTTGACGCTCCATAAAAATGTTCACCTTCACTGGTATTAGAGTTGTTGTTAAAGTTGTATATCTGCCATATGGCTTCTTTGTTACCAGGGAGGGTGATTCCAGACAGAGGAACCAAACTATAATCGGCACTATTGCCGATAACTGTGCTTGCTGCTGACTCTGCATCTATCCACTTTTCCTGGTACAAATAGATTCTGGATAGCAGTGATAAGGCGACTGATTTATTGACCCTGTACCTTCCGGAAGTAGGGTAACTTGAGGAGAGTAGCTCTATTGCCTCTTTCAGGTCAGATTCAATCTGCAGATAAACAGAACTTACAGGAGCTCGTTCCATTTGTGAAGTAATAATATAATCGGTTGATGTTACATATGGGATATCCCCGAATAAATTCACCAAATAGAAATGAAGGAAAGAGCGAATAAAAAGAGCTTCACCTATAAACTGCGATTTTGCAGTCTCACTAATTCCGGTTGAATTATTCAATCCTTGTATTACATCATTTGCCCTATAGATTGTTGTATATGCATAGGTCCAATATTGGCTTATATAGCTATTATCGGCTACTAGGTCGTTTTCCTTGAACATGTTAATGCTTGGGTCTGTGTAATTGAAAGTTAGTTCATCTGCAGATAGACCTGTCCGCCATGCAATTTGAAACCCGGTACAATAGTATGGATTCATAAAAGTACTGTATACTCCCCTTAATGCAGCTTCGGCTGTAGAGTTGTCGCTATAAACTTGTGATTTTAAAAGAGATGTTGGAGGTGAGTCTACTTCCAGCAATTTCTCACAAGAGTTTGTTGTGAATAGCAATGGTAGTAATAATAATAATAATATTATTCTACCCTTTAATATGTCTGTATATTTTGTAAAATGGATATTTTTCATGGCAATACATTTTAAAAGTTAAAATTTAAGTTGCAGTCCTGCTGTAATTATCCTTAATTGAGGATAGTTGCTGCCACTCTCTACATCAAGGACGTAACGATTATATTTAGAAAGGGTAAAGAGATTCTGTCCTTGTAAAAATATTTTTGCATTTTTTGCTCCTGCTTTTTTTGCTATATTTTTGGGGAGGGTATAAGAGAGGGAAAGTGTTTGTAAGCGGATAAAAGATGCATCTGTCATGGCATCTGAGGAGCTGTAATAACTTGACATGGTTGTACCCGGGCTTGTTTGTGTAAATCTTTGTACGTCAGTAATGTCTCCTGGATTTTGCCATCGTTCATTCCACGCCCACAAGGGTATGTTCTTTTGAGTTCCTGCATTGTAAACCGGATTCAACAATGCTTTCTGCTCTTTGAATCTTAGCAGGAAAGAAAGTTCTATGTTCTTATAATTTATGTTGTTGGTTATGCCTCCAAAATATTTGCTATCCTGGGAGTACGAAAACTGCTGGTCGTTGCTATTAATTACACCATTTTTATCTACATCCAAGAAAGTATGCAACCCTGTCTGAGGATCAACCCCTTGCCAGATATAAGTACGCTTTATTGAAAGGGGTTCTCCTACTTTGTAATATGTTGCATAAGGAGAATCCTCTATGCCAGGAAAGGCTACAAGTTTGTTTTGCGGGAATGACAAATTTGTATAAATACTCCAATTGAAGTTCTCTTTTTGGATTACCTCTGCCTTGAATACCATCTCCCATCCTGAGTTCTCTATTGTGGCTTCAAAGTTTCTAAGAATTGATGAAAACCCTGTAATGTCAGGTAAGGTGTAATTAACCAGTTGATTAGAAGATCGATTCCGGTACCAGCTTATTTCAAATCCATATCGGTTATTTGAAAAATATGATTCGAGCGCTACCTCAAGCTTATTAGTTTGTTCCCATTTAAAGTCTGGATTGTAATGTGAGTTAGGATATAGGCTTAGTGCACCCTCGTATGCTATTGTAGAAGGAGCCATTTGATACAGATTGTAATACTGGTAGTCACCAATCAGGTCATTGCCGGTGACTCCATAGCTGGCCCTTAACTTGCCAAAACTCAGGAAGGGGATTGCTTTATTTATCCATTGTTCTTCGGAAAATATCCAGGCAGCTCCTATGGCACCAAAGTTTCCGAAACGATTCTCAGGGCCAAATCGGGATGAACCTTCACGACGTCCTGTTAAGTTTATCAGGTAGCGTTCGTTGTAATTGTACCCAATCCTTGCAAAGGCAGAATTGTATTTGTAATTGGAGTATGTAGAGGAGACAGAGACCTTTCCTGCTGCATTTATAGAATTAAGCAGAGCATCAGATGTGTAGTTTGTGCCTTGCAATAGTTGGTATTCATTCAGGTTTTCCTGGTATGAGACCCCGGCAATAATGTCAAGATTGTGGTTGCCGGTTGTCTTTATATAGGTTAGTTGAGGTTCGATAATAAGTGATTGACGTTTGTTCGTACCAAAGTCTGCGCTGGGAGTTATATACTGACGGGTAATAGGAGCGTAAACAGTGGTGGGATTTTTATATTTTGTATCTCCGCTCATATCTGTATAACCAAGGTTTGTTTTTATCCTAAGGCCTTTTAGTATTAAATATGAAAGGCTTACACTTACGGTGAGGTTTCTATTTTCCGATGTGGCAGGGTTTACTAAATTTGCAATGGGATTGGTCCAGGTAGCAGACCCGTTATTGTTTATTGCCCAGTTTAACTCGCCGTTATCCAGATAAAGTGGTGGAGCAACCGGTGGCAGGGAGAGAGCTTGGTAAATTCTGCCATTCCCGGAAACATTTTTGTCAATGCCGTAGTTAAGGGCAACACCAACAGTAAACTTGTTATTGGCAGAGGTGTGATTAAGGCTCATATTGCCACCAAGACGATGATAGCCCAAACCTTCATAAATCAACTCTTCATTGTGGTAACTCCCTCCTAAGCGAAAACTAGTTTGTGCATTACCCCCCGAAACATTCAATTGCAGACTTGTGATGTTTGCAGTACCACTCAATAGCTCTTTCTGCCAGTTTGTAAAGCGAGTTGTATCCCACATGCCGTTTATATCTGCGTGAGATATTGATGTAGGGCTTATTGCTACGCCATCATTTTTCAAGGCTTCACGTCGCATAGCTAGGTATTGTTCACTGTTAAGTAATTCTAACCTACGGGTTACATTGCCAGCACCTTGGTAAAAGTTAACATCAAGATCTGTTTTACCAGAAACTCCCTTTTTTGTTGTAATTAAAATAACCCCGTTAGCACCCCTTGATCCGTAAATGGCAGTTGCATCGGCATCTTTTAATATTTCAACACTTTGGATATTCTCAAGGCTGATTGTGCTTAGAGGGTCCAATTTGCCTCCAAAACGTTGTTGACTGTTGCCTGATAAAGAAAGAGACTCTGAGCTGACGGGTATTCCATCAATAATATAAAGGGGCAGATTACCATCAATGCCAACACTACCGGGAATAGATTTTCCCAAATCCGTTGTCCGAAGGCTGTTGTGACCACGTATCCTTATTGTAGGAGCAATCCCAGGACCACTTGCCGGGATAATATCCAACCCTGCGACTCTGCCTTGCAAAGCCATCAGAGGACTTATTACAGGTTGGTTAGTTAGCTCTTTTGCAGTAACCTTTGTAATATTACCAGTTTTGGTTTTTTCGGTTACTGTATAATAACCAGCATTAATTGTTGCTGCCTCAAGCTCTTTAATGTCTTCTTGCAGTACTATATCAATTGTATTTTGGCTACCAACTGTAACTTCCATTGGGACATACCCTAAGAAAGAAAATATCAAAATATTATTATCTTTTGCATTTATTGAGTATTCCCCGTTTAGATTTGTACTAGTCCCTGTTTTAGTGCCTTTGATCAATATGTTTACTCCTGGGATGGTGAATCCTTTAGAATCTTTGACAATCCCAGTGATTTTTCTATCCTGCAGGTCTGGTTCTTTCAAATTATTGTAAACACTATCAATAGGTTTTTTATCCTTATGGGAATTTAATGTCAGGATTATATACTCACCGTCTTCTAAGTAGAAGATTTTTCTTGGTATTAAAATTTCGTCAAGGACTATGGACAACTCTTTGTTTTTTGCCTCTATAGATATTTTATCTTCTATGTTGATAATATTTCCGCTATAAGCAAATTTCACCTTAGTTTGGGATTCAATTGTAGATAAGACCTCTTTGAGTGTAATATTTGAGTACTCAAGAGTAACTAGTCGGTTTAGCACTCCCTGTCCATATGTGTCATGAGCATAGGCCATGCTACAGAAAATTACTCCTATAGCCATATTTATGAGGGAGAGTCGCATGAAAGTGATTATTAAATAAGAGTTTTTACATTGTCTCTTGACACATTTTGTTAGATACAATGTATACCGGAGACTTTTTTTAAGAAATTTTTGCATAATTTTGTAATGTTTAATTGTTAGAAATTTTTTATTGGAGAACTTAAAGCAATTAGACCTGGCGGGGGTGTTAGTAGCACCCCTGCTTTCGTTTGTTAGTTTTATTTTATCGTCTTTATTATTATTTTGTTATTGTTTATTTTATAGTCTGTTGATAGAACCTTAGAAATAATATCAAGGGTTTTATCAAGTGATTGGCTTGTCAAATCGGCTGTAATAATATTCTCATAGAGGAATTCATCTTCAAGTTTAATAACAACGTCAAATTTGCTCTCAATTTTTTGGATTACAACTTTTAAACTTGTATCCTCGAATTTCATGTTGTATTCTGTACCTCTAGTTATATTTGCAATTATTGGTTTGGCAGTTTGTTTTTGTTCTTTTGCCAGTTCTTTGCTTATTACATTATAAAGGGCCTTATCTTGGGATAATAACACTACCTCGTTATTGTTGTAATTTGATGTTACAGAAACTTTTCCGGTAAGAACTACTACCTCAATACTCTCATCCCTGGCATTTATGTTAAAGCTTGTTCCTAAAACTTTGGTGGTAAGCTCTCCTGAATGGACAATAAATGGTCTTTCAGGGTCTTTTTCAATTTCGAATAGTGCTTCACCGGTGATGCTTACAATGCGCTCTGCACTCTTTTTAAATTTCTTGGGATACTTTATACTGCTATTTGGCTTTAACCATACTATACTTCCATCCGATAATAATATTTTTTGAATTTTTGCAGATGATACAACTATTTCTGTTGAGTACTTGTCGTATTCTACATATTGATAGTATTTTAATCCACCCAGACCCAATGATATTATAAATACAATTGAAGCTGCTATTTTCATTATTGGTTGTAAGTAACCATACCTTTGAGTGTTGACTTTTGTATTGATGTTTGCCATATGAAAAATAGATGCCTTTATAGCCTTTTTTGTTCTTGTTTTATCTGTATCACTTTTAAAAGGAGAGGCCTCTATGTAGTGTGAATCAAGCCAGCTTTCAATGAGTTTTCTCTCTTCTGTTGTACACTCTCCGGTTTCATACCTGGTAAGTAATTTTTTAAAATCAAATTCAGTCATCTTATGAAATATTAAAACGCGTATGTATATGTAGTATCACAAAGTGGGATTTACACCCGTTTTTTTTTATCAAATACATTATTTCCAAGATTCAGCTTCATTATTTTTTGATTGAAAACATTTTTATATAATTTTGATTAAACCTTTTTGTAATAGATAATATTAAAGATCGTACTGATATTGAACTATGTTCCCTTCTTGAAAATGGAAGAGACGATGCCTTTAGTGAGATTTATGATCGCTATTGGGAGAGGCTGTATATATATGTTTTTAGCCGAACGAATTCTTCTGATTTGGCTTTTGAAATTACTCAAGATGTTTTTGTATCTCTTTGGCAAAGAAGAAATGAAGTTGTTTTTCACACTTCGTTATCTGCTTACCTCTATTCTTGTGTGAGATATAAGATAATTCGCCATATCAACAAAAGTAAATTGAGAGAGAAATATTATAGAGATTTCTTATCTTATACTAAGCCCTTTGTGGACAACTCAAATGAAGAGCAGATTAACTATAACGATATTAATAAGTTAATCGAGTTAAAAGTAAGTGAATTACCAAAAAAATGCCAGAAAATTTTTCGAATGAGTAGGTATAATGATTTATCCATAAAGGAAATAGCTCAAAAATTAAACATATCACATAAAACAGTTGAGAATCAACTGACTATTGCCTTGAAGTTCCTTAGGAAATCTTTGGGTGAGTTAATGTTTTTTCTAGTATGAAGCACCTCTCATCTTGTTCACATGTTACTGGTTGTGTGCCGGTTTGGCGTGAAGTGCTTGCACTTGCGAGTTATTTCTTATAAGGTTAGTGAAGAGGTGTGCTATTAAAACGCTAGTAAATAATGTAGATGTAAAAATGATGAGAGGTGGATCTCATCCTAAAATAGGTTAACACAAAAAGGTGAGAACTTATGAATACAAAACCAGGAAAATCTATCCTTACATCAAGTAAGGAACTCAGTGAACGCTCCAAGAGGAAAGTTGTCTAGTCCTAAAAAAAAACGTTACGGGTTTGACAAGCTAAAAAATGAATAGCTAATTAAACTGGTAGTTGTAAACAACTTCCAGTTTTTTTTATAGGTTTTAATCTTAATTGCTGGCACAATCCACTAAATTGTGTAAACGATAATGCATAAACAAAAAGCATTATTAATTTTAACCATCAGAACAAATGGAAACACAATTTATGGCGAAACAAAGAACAGGTATACCACCGAGACTTATCACGAAGGAGTTTTTAAAACAATTCAAGACCGAAGAAGATGTTAGTAAATTTATGAAAGATCTTCATTCACAGGTTTTAGAACAGATGTTACAAGGCGAAATGGATGCTCATCTTAGATATGAATAGAACGATGTTGCCGGAAACAACACAGGAAATTCAAGGAATGGTAATTTCCCAAAGACAATTCAGACAGAGCACGGAGAGTCTACTATTCAGATACCGAGAGACAGGAAGGGGGAATTTGACCAATTCATGACCTATTGAAATATTGAAATTCTAACACATTTATATTGTGTTTGTTATAGTGGCTGGTTCAGAATCCAGCTGGATCACAAAAAAAGCCAAGCAATCGCTTGGCTTTTTTGTTTTTTTGATACTGGCAAACTTGTTTCAATTTGATACTTTACAGGGGTTTGTTTATAATATTTGCGTTTGATAATACAATTGCTCCGTTTCTTGCGAGAAGTCTCCCCTCAATTAAAGCTCCCGTATTCAATGTAATTGAAGTGAGAGCAAGAATATTTCCTTTGAAAGAGGTGTTATCTCCGATAGTTGCAGAAGACCCCACCTGCCAAAAAATATTCTCTGCTTTGGCTCCGTTGAGAAGAATGATGTCTCCTCCTGCTCCGCCAATAGTTGTTAATGCATCTGTAACTTGAAAAACCCAAAAGGCGTTTGAATTACCCTGTGCATCAAGTGTAAGACTGCCAGTCTGAACCATCAAGCTTGAGAAGGATTTATAAATTCCGGGTGTAAGTGTAGAGCCACCGATGTCTCCTGCAACAATAATCGGAACAGGGCTTACTGCATTCTCTGCGATCAGGTAGGCATCCGTTAAATCAGATTTAGCTTGCGTTAGCATGGTAGCAGTGCCAGGCGAATCATCGGGAGCATATATCGCTCCATTCACTACTGTTGCCGGCGGGAATCCTGTAATATCAGAACGTAATCCCGGGCTTATACCTACATCCATATCATTTATGATACTAAGACCTGAACTGCTTATCCCAACTCCTGACAGGATACCAAACTCTTTAGCTGTCTTAAGATCTATAAACGGAATGATGATTGTCAGGTTATATTTATTGTTTCTTTTAATAAAAATGCCATCTCTTATCACTGTTGTTACCCCAAGATCGGTATATGCATTAACCGTAAAGCTTCCTCCAATATGATTCCCGGGATTAACCATCATCATTGCTCCTGCTGTTGTAGCAGGGTCATTGGTTATAATGCAATCTCCTGTGATATTAAGTGTAGAGCTATTTGAACCGGTTGCACCGGTAATTGTATATAGCGCATCTCCTGCCGGTTTTGCCTGAGTTAAATCAATTATTCCTGAGCTAAACGAGAGGTCTGCCGCTGTAGATGTGGTAAATTCTATTTTATTAAACTTGGTAGTTCCCTGAGGTATCAGAACCTTAAACTCAATCATCGAGAAAACATGGTTGTAAACAAGATCAACCGGTGTTGCGGCACCTTCTGTAAGCGGATTAAAACTTTTTGGTGTTGATACTAAAAAGTCAATATCTCCGATATGAGAATATGTTACACCCGCCTGAGATTGAGTAGCAGGAAGGGAAATAGGAATTTCTGTTGCCTCTTTTATTGAGTTTGCTGCACTATAGGGGTAGTATGAATAAAAATAGTGAACCCCTGCTCCCCAATATATTGTTCCATCAAAAAATGAGCTTACTGTTTGAGTTACAGCTGTAAACTCTGCATTTTTCACTCCAACAACTCCTCCCGGATTCTTTGCCTGAGCACAATAGACCCCTGTTTTGTCTGAACTTTCCCAACTGGTTACCAACCCACTAAGGGTTGTTTTCGTTTGAGGAGAGCTGTATGCACCACTGATCTTAATGGTTTCGCCGTCCTGTTGCACGTTATCTGATGGAAGATCCTCACGAACACAAGATGTAAAGATTAGAAGTACAAACCAAAGTATATATAAAAATCTATTCATAATATTATTATCTCCCCGCCATAATTAACATCCCAGTCAGATATGATTATATCAACAATAGATAAAGATGTTTTTGTTAGTCTTAACTTATATATGTACTGATATCCTTTTATCCATGTCAATTCTTCATCTCCTGTGTGAGTTATTGTGTAAACAACACCATCAATGGTCAATAAAAACGTCACATTGCTTCTATCAGAGAAACGTGAGGGTACAACATACATATATCCGTTAACCATTGTTTTTAGCTGTGTTTGGTCAACTCCGGGGTCTGTTGATTCCGTTACAGAACTTTCTACAGTGTTAACCGAAATATTTGAAGACGGATTCCCATTTATTATTGTACCGTCAGCCAATCTCATTGCAAGTTTTTCCCCTCCTGTTGCGTTTATCGTTAGTCTTGAAGAGTCTGACTTATCGGAGATCTCAATATTTGAAAGCTTGCCTGCTCCTGGAAAATCTTCTTTAAAAATTACAAATGACACCAATGATAAAGCATGATTCAATTCCAGTATAACATTTGGGTTTGCATAAAAAATCGGACCTCCTCCCGAAGGAAGATATGTACTTTGTGATGCGTACATATAATCTGTCTGTTGAGCCATAACTTGCTCTTTGGGAATATCCAGATAAACAAAAGCTGTTTCCCCTAATCCCGATAAGTTTTTTTCAAATTCGGTAAATGGGTAGTAAGCAAAAATTTTTGCATTTATAACAGAAAGGCATACAGGTTTAGAGAGTACCCACTTGTCACTATAACTTAATAATAGATTCCTTGTGTAATGAAAATACAACTCTGACCCCTTTGAATTTGTTACCTGTATGCCTATTTTAAATTGATCTATATAGCTTTCATGATGAGCAACAGTTGCCTCATCCTTGTTAACAACGGGTGTAATTGAGAGCAATGCATACTTATCATCAGATACGAATTCATTTTTCCTACAACCTGCAACAATTATCAAGATACAAGCAATCAAAAGAAATCTGCTCATTTTATTACTTCTATTTAATGTCAATTAAATCTCCCGGTTGAGTATCCCAATCTGTAATAACAGCACTAAGAATAACCAGTCCTGTTCCATCCAGACGAGCTGTATAGATGTACTGTTTCCCTTTAATCCATGAAATAGCAGAAGTGTTTGTTGCGGTATAGGTTTCTCCATCAATGGTAAATGTAAATTTCACATCCCCGATTGCCATCGAAGCCGTTGGTACAAGAATTGTTGTGGCGTTAACCTGCGTTTTAAGAACCTGAATATCCGGATCAGGAACTACACTTGTTACTGTAACAGGTGCTGCAAGTGTCCGGGTGATTATACCCGTAGCTCCTCCAACAATATCTCCATTTTCGATACTCATTGTCATCGCAGTGCTACTAGTTTTAACAAAAGTTGTTGCAACTGCGTCTTCAATTTTAAATTGTGTTATAGTACCGGTTCCGGAGTAGTTATTTTTATAAATATAAAAGGAGATCTGTGTAAATGCGTGGTTCATAACAAGGTTGGCATTATGCTTACCAACAGCATTACTTACACTGCTCAAACCTATTAAAGGAGTAGCATACATATAGTCTGTCTCACTTCCAGTAGTTGATGTTGCTTCCAGAGTTACAGGAATTGTGCTGAACGCTGACATGTTGTCTCCAACTGAAACATAAGGATAATATGCATATACCTCTCCAAGTGTGTTTGTAAGATAAAATGGAGTAGCTGTTGCCCAGCTTGTTGTTGCAGCTGTATAAGTGTACATTAAATTTGTCATGGTACCAGCTTGATAATTATACTGTCCTGTTTTGCGTACCTGTACTCCTATACTCGATCCGTCAGGAAATAGTGTTCCTGAGATAATTGCTTTAGTTGCTGTAATGCCTACCTTAACGGAAAGTGCACTTTTTGCATTTAAAGTGTCTGCCTCCTCTTGTTTTGTACATGATAGGAAAAGTAGAGCTAAAACTGATGTAATAATTAATGTTTTTTTCATTTTGTGTTAGAATTGTTTTAATATGATTATTTGTGTTTCGTTTCCCGCAAGGTGACAAACAAATTCAAAAATCATATTATACTATTCAATTCTACTGTTACATGATTCACATCAAACTATATAATCAAAATGGCGGAGCTCCCGAGGCTAAGGATTTTAGATAGCATCTTGCTCTTTTGTGTTCTCTGCTCTCAAGTTTACTCCAGAGGTTTTGTACTAAAAAATTGTCTTCCAATTCACGTGTCGTTTCGATATATTTCATCTTATCAGACACAATTGAACTGCCTATATCATTGAATATTAACGCATTCACCCCTTTGTCTCTATATTCACTCTGTATGGCAATCAGCAATGTGTCAATAGTGTCATTGTGATATAGCGCTTTAATTATATGCAGAAATCCAAATGGGAATAATTTTCCACGACATTTTTGTAGTGCTTTTGAAAGAGAGGGTAAGCATATTCCAAATCCAACAACGTTATTGTCTGAGTTAACAATAACAGATATGTATTTTAACCTTATAAAAGGGATGAATTGTCTTTTTAACGCATTAATTTGACCCGGTGAAAGCGCATAAAAACCATGAATATTTTCATACTCTTTATTCATAAGTTGAAATATCTCTTCGGAATAGGATAAAACCTCTTTTTTAGTTGAAAATTTAATACTTCGTAGATTATACCTTTCAGATATCATCTTTGCCATTTTAGGGTACCTTTCCGGCATTGAGTTTGGAACAGTCACTCTTAACTCAACCCAATCAACCTCCTTCTCATAACCTAATCGCTCTATGAACTCTGAGTAGTATGGAAAGTTGTATTTACCGTAAGCTGTAGGTATTTCATTAAAGCCTTTAATTAGTACTCCGGAAGCATCAAATTCAGATATCCCCAATGGTCCATGGATGGATACAGCTTCCTTCTCTATTGCCCAGGTTTCAACTGTTTGTAAAAGGGCTTTTGCTACATTGTAATCATCAATGAAGTCAAACCAACCAAAGGATACATATTTCTCTCCGGTTTTTTTATTGTATTTGTGGTTAACAATTCCGGCAATACGTCCAACTATTGTATTATTCTCATTATAGGCTAACCAGTATTTTGCATCACAAAATTCAAAAGCCGGGTTTTTCTCTACAGATAATGTTTCCAACTCTGTTGCAACCAAAGGAGGTACATAATACTTATTCCCACTATAAAGTTTGTTTGGGAATTTGATAAATTTCTTTAAGTCATTTATACTTGTTACCTCATGTATTGTGTATCTCATATCCCTTTTTTAGTAATGAAATTTGGGGTAGTGTCCTTTTCAAGCGATTCCATATCATTTATTGCTTCAATTATTGGAGGACGTTTTTTAAAAACTATAAACTCAGCAAGAGCATAGTTAAAAATGCCGGATATTAATAATGCAATAAGATTACAATAGATTACATCCCAACCAAACAGTCTTTCGAATAGAAGCAGAAACACCATTTTTACAATAAATCCTAAAACACACGAAATATTAAATAATATAAAGTGAGAAATAAACGTCTTTTTATTCTTGCCGGAAATTCGTTTGTTCCAAATCCAATAGTAGGAAAATAAAAAATTGGTAAAAACTGCAACCTCAAAAGAGATAGTCGGTGATATCACATAATTCCCTAGATATGAAGAAAAAACATAGGTTGAAAACACCCATAGAATAAACGTGTCTACCAAAGTGCCAATTAGTCGGCTCACTATGAATTTTAAATATTTAACAGCCATACATATGCTGTTTTAGTATTTAGGAGGGTCTATTTTTGCAAATTTATCTCTATCCTTAAAAAAGCTTATCAAGTAAATGATGATTAGAATAAGTGACACTCCTATTCCGGTTACATCAAAAATGCTAAAGGTCACTCCTTCAATTGTAACTATTTGTTTTTCAATTGGGAAATAAATAAAGATGGTATTGATAAGAATAACAATTAATCGAAACTCTGTTGGTCCCAGCTTATTGTAGGTAATCTTGAATTCACCAATAAGGTATGCGTTGATGTAAGTATAAATTGATATAATTAAATAGGCAGCAAGAACCATCAATGCTGTAGAGAATTTAATAAATGGCGAAAGCCCTGCTCCTATACAAATTACTAAAATTGTTAAGGCATCAACATTATGATCGATAAAAAACCCATATACAGAACGTTGAGCATTCCTAACACGTGCAAGCGTACCATCAAGACTATCTCCGAACCAGTTAACGACTAAACCAAATGAAGCTAACCACAGAAAGTGGTTTCCCCAGTTGGATAATATATACCCGGCGGTTGAAATTAAAGCACCTGCAAATCCAATTATTGTTAAATGGTCTGAGTTTATTTTTTTGGGCATTCTTTCAGCCATCCAAATAAGAACCCTTTTCTCTATGCCATTTAATAATGAGGTTTGAATTCTTACTTCAGGTCTATTAGCGTTTATCATTGTGAATATATTGATGATGGTTAATTTTAAGACCTCTTCAATACAAATGTAAAAAAAAGCGTTGCAGATTGTCATTAATATTTAATCTAACTTAAATCAAATTAAATTTTCTATTACATTAATCTCTTAAAAGAAGAGATTCAAATAAGTATTTTGGGAAATTATTATAGCTCAAAATTTTTAAGTTTTAAATAATAATCCCAAACAAAAATGTTACATTTGATACCGAAATGGAGTGTTCTGCCTCACACAATCAAAATGTCAGTATAGACGACGAAATCTTTGTTTCCGGAGTTAATAAAAGAACTCCGGAATCATTCAGAACATTGTATTCGTCATTGGATAAGCCTTTGATCAGATTTTCAAATAAATATCTAAACTGCACACCTGATGCAGAAGATGTTGTTCACGATGTTTTTATTCAGTTTTGGCAAAGTAAATATACCTTCTCCGACATAAAGTCAATTAGGTCTTTCCTCTTTACCGCAACAAAAAACAAAACCATAAATTATCTGAAAAGAAAAAGAAGAGTTGTTAACAATATCGATTTTCTTGAGTTTGAAGCTGCAGAAGAAAGACCGGCCAGTTTCTTTGACTTCAGCTATGAGATAAAATCAATGTTTGAAACATCGCTGGGACAACTTCCCGAACAGTGTGAGAAGATTATGAAATCGTTTAAAGAAGGTCTTAATTCAATTGAAATAGCCATCCGCTACAAACTGGCTCCCAGCACTGTAAGAGCTCAAAAAAGGAGAGGAATAAAGCTAATTCGTGCTTTTTTCAGCAGCCGGTTATCGTCTCAATTATCTTCTCGTTATTTATAATCATCATTCCATGTCGGTCATTTGATATTCCCTCTTCAAGTGTATATGTGTAAGTAGGGACTTTACCTTTTAATATGGAAGGAAGATATTTAAAAGCAATATTGGGACAGTTTTCCTTAAGCTTTAAACCAGCCTCCATTATATGTGTAGATACAATAAAGGCACATTTATGAATTTTGGAGAAAGATTCAGTTATTGCTACAGTTGCATCATATGCATCCTTGACATTAGTCCCCTTAAATAGCTCGTCAAAAATCACAATCAGTTTTTTTCCTGAGGCAACCTCAGTAGCTATTTTCTTTACTCTTATAACCTCAGCATAAAAGTGGCTGTAACCCATATTTAGATTGTCGGGCACGTTTATAGATGTAAAAATTCCATTGCAAACGCTAAAAGCCATTGATTTAGCCGGAACAGGGAAACCCATATGTGCAAGATAGATTGAGATACCGAATGATTTCATAAGAGTTGATTTTCCAGCCATATTTGCTCCGGTTAAGAACAATACATTATTCTCATTATCAAGTTTTAGGTTATTTGCAACTGCATCACAAACAGATGGGTGATATAGCCCTTTTATGTCAATACTAAGTTCCTTTTTATCTTCTGCTACGGCATAAATATATCCTTTTTTTGCACCAACATTTGATACGGAAATATAAAGATCAAGATAGTTTACAAAGACCATCAGCTCCTTTAACCGGGTTAAGGCTGTATGTCTCAGAATATGGTCATGCCAGGCAAATTTTTTAAAATTTATATCTAATGAATGATCAAACTCAAATATCCAGATTAACTTTTTATCTCTCAAAATTTTGAGAGCACATTCTACCTCTGCGTGATAAGGACTTGAAAGTGAGATTAATGATATTTTACCAGCAAACTCATTTAGCTTTTTAAACATACTGACAGTCCCTATAAAGCCGTTAAGAAGGGTATCATACTCGTTATCATTTGCGATAAGCTTTTTAAAATATCTTCTTGCATTATTAAAGAGCGAAAGTACTGTGTTCTTAGAATCTGAATTTTCAAGGTAATTTTCAGTTTGCTTAAACTCCTCTCTGGTAAATGGGAAAGAGAGATTCTCCTTTGCAAAAAAGGCTAGTATCTCTTTCCTGGCATTAATAGCTTGGGCATCTGTGAGAGGATTCTGAAAAATATTCTCAAGCAGTGACTCTCCTCCTCTGGTTACAGTTTGGTTAAATAAATTAAAAATGGAGTTAGATTTATACTTCCCCAGCAGATTCAAATCATCCAGTGTCTGCCTGTCAATAGCAAATTTCATCTCTTAAGTTAATATTTTATAATTGTTTAACATTATTAAGGATATCCAGTATCCCCTCATTATTTATAATCACCATTCCATGCCTGTCTGATGTAATTCCTTCAGCTAATTTAAAAGTATAGGTTGGTTTTGAGCCTTCCATTATTGTGGGAAGGTTGACAAAGAAAATGTTGTCACATCTGTCCTTAAGCGTTTCGCCCGCTTCAATTATGTGAGTTGATATAATGAAAATACAATTTTTCTTAGCTGCAAATGCCTCTGTTACTGCAACCGTTGCATCATATGCATCTTTAACATTAGTTCCCCTAAACAGTTCATCAAAAATAACAATCAGATTATGAGATTTTTTTATGCTTTCAGCTACCTTTTTGACTCTAATTACTTCTGCATAGAAATGACTATATCCCATATTAATATTATCTGGAAGATTGATAGTGGTAAATAGTCCATTCTGGACAGAAAACTCCATCGCTGAAGCAGGTACAGGGAAACCCATATGAGCCAGATAAGCAGATATCCCAAAAGCTTTCATGAAAGTTGATTTTCCTGCCATATTAGCCCCTGTCAGGAATACCATATTGTTTTTTTCATTAATAGCTATTGAGTTTACAATTGGGTTCATTATTAGAGGGTGATAAAGATTCTCAATTTTAAAAAGATTATCTCCTGAAGGTAATGCTCTTGCAAAAGCATATCCTCTTTCACGAGACACGCCGGCTACTGAAACATAAACGTCAAGGTGGTATATGAATGATAAAAGCTTTATTATTAGCTCCCTGAAATTATACCTAAAATCCTGGTCATAGGATGCTGTTTGGGAAAATGAGAGCTTTTTTGAATTTTTTTCCTTTATACAGGTTAATAAAACTTTGTTGCTTAGTATCTCTATTACAGCTTCTGTTTGAGGTCTGTAACTTTCATCAATATCTCCCGATCTTAGTTTTTCAAGAAAATCATTTAGTGTTTTCACCATCTCAATTACAGAGAGTACACCCTTATGAAGCTGCTGGTATTCAGTATCTGTACCAATTACATTTTTCAATTTTCTCTCAAGGTTATCTTCATGAGCTGAAATTCGTGTTCGGCTGTCAGTATTGCTGAGATAAAACTCAATACTGTCAAAAAGATCACTTTTAAATGGAAATACTATCTTATTATTTTGAAAATATCTGATAATCATCCCTCTTTCGTTAATTTTACTCTCATCTGACAAAGGATGGAGAAACATCTCTTCTAAAACTCTGGCACCTCCACTTGTCATGGTTTTGTTAAAAATACCATAAACAGAATTTTCTCTTATTTTTCCAAAAATCCCAAGATCGTCAATTGTTTGTTTGTCTGCCTTAAACGCCATATCTCATTAAATATAAAGCATTAACCGATTTTTGTTAAATCGGTTAATGCTATTAATTAAATTATAAATTACCTGCCTCTTCTTCTTATCCAGAGAATTATATACAAAGAAGCCATAATAAATGGAAGCAGGCCTAAAAGTAACCATTTGGTTAACCTCATACCTGAGAACACTACTGAAATATTATTATCAATAGGGCTTGGCCTTCTAACATCAATAGGGACTTCGTCATCTGACATCCAGAAAAAAGCACCCATAATAAAATTATAGTTTGCAGCACGCACACCTTTTCGCATAATACTTATCTCGCCATTGCTTATGCAATCTGCATCCGATAATATCACAATCTTCTGCTCTTTGTCACCAACTTTTCTATGAAGTGCAACTACTGTTGGAATTGAGGCAGAAACTACCTCTCCCAACGAAGCATTCACCTTTACCGTATCATCTACGAAATTTGTTGTTTCAACTTCACTCCATACTCCTCCGCTTGTGTCGCTGACAAATAGTTCTGTTACTTGATAACCTTTGTCATTAGAGTATTTCAGTCCTGTTGTTCCTGGCATGGTCAATACATACTCACGATTTAGCATCATGTTAAGTTGATACATCATATCCGCACCCTCCTGTGTTGGAGTTGAAATTATGAAGTCCGGAGAAAAATTTTCTGTTGGTTTTACCAACCTGCCTGGTAACATCTCTACTCCAAACTGAGAAGTTATTTGATTCGTAACATCTTGACGCCCAGGCTCACCTGCAATTAACAGATTGCCTCCTCTGGCAATAAATTTATCCAGATTAATTTGATGTTCCTGACTGATTGGAATTCTCATATCTCCTATCACCAGAATATCGATTTCATCTGTTATTTCTGAATTCAAACTCACCTGCTCAAAATCAAAGCCTTGATTTATAAGAGAGTAACGGAATGGCTTATCCTGAGCAAATTTATTATAATCTCTATCACCTTCTCTTATACAGTCCCTTTCACCGTGTCCGGTAACAAATCCTACCTTTGGAAGCTTCATGACCAATCTCTTAAAGGCAGCTGATACCTCAGCTTCGGAAGGATGTACCTCCATATCATCAAAGATTCTCAGAAATGTTTTGTCTCCGTTTGAAGAGGTTAGGGTACGAACAAATCGATTTCCCTCAGGAGCAAGATTCTCAATCTGAGCTATCTCTTGCGGACTCATAAACATATTACTGTCAAGCCTGTGAATTTTTGTGTACTCCAGCATTCTCTCCCTGTCACTTAACTCAGGGTATCTTTTATCCAGACTTGGGTTATTGGCTTTATCATAATACCTTATATAATTCATCTTAATATCCGGTTTGAATCTCAGATATTGTCTAAACCTTTTGATATCTGAAAGTTCTCTCTTTGGAAGTCCGAAATAATAATATTGATCTAGAATATTAACATATGTGTTAATTGTTAACTTTCCTTTCAGTTTCCCAACAATCTCCTGACTATTTTTTGTTAATGTGTTAACATCATTTCTTGTGGCATCATAATAAAACATAAGAGCTGGTCTTGAGCTAAAATATCCTAATACAATGGCAATGGAAACTGCTCCAAGGTATCTGACTAAAGATGTGCTCAATGTATGCTTCTGTCGTATAGCCTTCATGCGCAATATTGATAGAGCCAGAAAGAGGCCTATTACAATTATGAAATAAAGAACATCTTCACTGCAAATGAGACCACTGATAAATTCATTTGATCTGCCTCTTATTGAAAGCCAGTATGTAATATCACGAACGAACGATATGTCCTGAAACATTCCGCCAATAGCATTCAGAACAGCAAGAACAGTTAGGGTGCCTACTGCTGCGACAACCTGGTACGAAGTTAAACTTGACATGAACAGCCCTATGGCAGCATAACCGCACATCAGCAAAAAGAGTCCAAGAAGTCCTGCTCCTACACCTGCAAAATCAAAATTCTCAACCGTAAAACCAGTAAACAAAACAAATATCATTAACATTCCGGAAATTACAAGTGAATAAAACACCATCGAGAGGTATTTACCAAGAATAATCTGAGTGTTTGTTACAGGAGAAGAATATAACAGTTTAATAGATCCGCTGCTTAGTTCACGGCTCATTAGTCCCATGGTAAGCAGAGGTATATAAAGATAGAGATATTGCTGAATCAAGGTAAAAGTACCTCTGTGTGGGTGAGCAAAGATTCTCATTGAAAGGTCTGAGACAGTAAAGCCTAAAGACTGTTGATTTACAACCAGTTCTATTGCATTTGTAAAAGCTATACTTGATTGAATTGTAAAGATTATTAGAATCAGCCAGGCAATTGGTGAGTAAAATAGAGTCTGTAACTCAGTGCGGGCAATTTTATAAATCATTTTCATATCTATTTCCTCTTTATTTTACTGATTTTGATAATTCTGCGAAAATTGTATCCAAAGAGCTTCTCTCCATCCTTATCTCATTCAATCTCCATCCCTTTGAAACGCTGGTTTCAACTATTTTTTCAATAATATCTTGAGAATCAGAAAATTTAACTCTATACTTAGTCTCCTCCAACTCTTCAACATCAAGTACTCCCGGTATTGCCTTAAGCTCATCAACAGAAGGACTCTCCAGTAATGATACAAATACAGTATTTGGTTCAATATAGTTATCGAATTCATCTACAGTACCGGCAAATACTACTTTACCCTCTTCAACCATCCTGATATAATCACAGGTTGCCTGAACTTCTGAAAGTATGTGTGTAGATAGCAAAACTGTTCGTTCACGGGCTATCTCCTTTATCAAATTCCTTATTTCTACTGTCTGATTAGGATCAAGACCATTTGTAGGCTCATCAAGAACAACAAGATTTGGATTGTGAATAATTGCCTGAGCAATCCCAACTCGTTGTTGGTAACCTCCGGAAAGATTTTTAATTAAGCGCTTTCTGAAATGAGTTATTGCACACTTTGCAAGTACTGAATCAAGAGCAGTTTTTATCTCTTTTTCCGGAATCATTCTAAGGTTAGCACAATGAATCAGGTATTCCTCAACTGTTAAATCAGGATGTAAAGGAGGTTTTTGAGGTAAAAATCCAATGTGTTTTTTTGCCTCAATGGATTTGCTCCGCATATCTATTCCATTAATAAATACATTACCGTTGGTCTGTTTTAAAACTCCACAGATAATGTTCATAATGGTAGATTTTCCAGCTCCGTTAGACCCCAGTAATCCATAGATCCCACAGTCAGCAATCTCAAAATCTACATTTTTGACTGCCCACTGAACGCTGTACCTATGCGATAGGTTTTCAACTCTTACGATTGGTTCTGTCATTTTTGTTTAAAGATTAAATTAAGTTAAAGTAGTAAACTAATCATGATAGCAATTGAAATATTGAAATGACTAAAAAAAGGTGCCATAACCTTGACACCTTTACAAATATTTTATAAAATCATAGTGAATATCAGGAATCATAAATTCCTTAGCTTGGTAGCAATAATTTCAGCAGCTTTAATTAAGGGATATGCAGCAGGTGATGCCGTTAAGCAAGGATGTGTTCCAATCTGAGATACAAGCAGTGAATTAACAGTTATTCTGTTTTGAATTGCAATACCAATAACATTGGTAAGTTCTCCTGAACTTTTTCCTCCAATCACTTCGCCTCCGAGAATAATTCCGGAATATTTTGCAGCAATAAGTTTTACAGTTTGTTTTTGTGTTTCAGGCAAATTTCCGGGATGGTGATCAATCCCTTCAAAAAGTCCGGTAACAACAGAAATATCTTCCTCCAACGCCCTCTTTTCTGTAATGCCGGCAGTACCAAATGCATACTCTCCAATGGCTGTTGAATAGATCCCAATGGTCCCGCTAAAAGTCTTAAGTACACGTATATCAAATAAGTTCATCCCAGCTATTCTCGCTTCAGCACATGCAGTTGAAGCAAGCATCGTTGGTACGCGTTTTCTTGTAATAAAATCACGTTTTTGTGCACAATCGCCTATAGCAAATATATCCTTCTCGTGAGTTCTCATGTACTCATCTACTGCAATGAATCCGCTTTCATCAACATAAACACCTGATTTTTTTGCCAAATCTGAATTTGGCAAATAGCCCATCGAGAGAATAACAGAATCAGTATCAATAATTTCGCCATTTTCAAGTTTGATACCTTCAACTTTTGACGTTCCTAATACCTCCTTTATACCATTTCCGGTTATAACCTTTATTCCTCTGGATTTAAGAATATCAATTATTCGTATTGATATCTCTTCATCGAAGGCAGTACTAAGAATATTTGATTCACGCTCCACCAGTATAACCTCGTGACCGGTTTTCTTTAATTCATCTGAAAATTCAACTCCAATAAATCCTGCACCTATAACTACAATCCTCTTTAGTTCTTTGATTTTTTCTTTCATCAGATCAAGATATGTCTTGTCTTTTGGGATAACAAAAACATTTTCTAAATCTTTACCTTTAAGCCATTTGGGTTTTAATGGCAATGAACCTGTTGCAATAACCAATTTATCATAATGAATTTTCTCCCCGTCATCCAGAGTAACAATTTTCAGTTTTGTTTCTACAGAAATAACTTCATTAACAAGTGATTCAATGCCTGCCTTGTCCAACATATTGTCCACGGGCATTATATTTAGCTGACTACTGTCTAAAGTACCAAAAATGTATGGGATCCCGCAGGGTACCATTACATCTTTTTGCATTTTGACTAGAATAAAACTCTTATCTAACCAACAATTTTTTCCGGTAATTGCTGCAACCATTCCAGCAGCACTTCCGCCAATAATTAACACATCTGTTTTCTTCATGTTAAAATTTCAATGTTATAAATCTATTCCCCGCCTCGAAAGCGATTTTGTTGTCCAGATTTTCGGTGAGATCCTCTTCCACGACCACTTCCAATGCCTCCTCCTGATAAATGATCAACAGGCCATTTATCCGAATTCTCATTGTTCAGCATTGGTGGTTCAATTTTCAGGTTTGCATCCCGACTAACGCAACGACCTCTTTGACGACCTGTCCTAGGGCCTAGCCCATTTGGTCCTTTTTGATTTAATCCTGGCATAGTTACCTCCATTTATATTAAAAATATTATGAGCATTTGCTCATATCAAATATAATGAACATTTGTTATTTATTGCTTTTTTTTTGTATATTTGTTTATACATAAAAGACAAATTCTAATTTTATGCATATTAACTAACTAATATTTAATATATAAAACTATTATCATGGGAAAACAAGCCGTAAACATTTTAGATCTGGATCTAGCAAAACTGCTAAAAATGCTAAACGCAGCTCTGGCAGAAGAATGGCTGGCATACTATCAGTATTGGATTGGAGCTCGCTTAATGGAAGGACCGATGCGAAGTGAAGTAGAACCCGAATTATTGTTACATGCTACACAAGAGTTAGGTCATGCCGAATTAGTGGTCAATCGGATAATTCAATTAGGAGGTATACCTGTACTAAGCCCTGAAGACTGGCCAAAATTAAGTCGTTGTTCATACGACTCCCCCACTGATCCATACATTGAAGTAATTCTTGAGCAAAACCTGATTGGTGAAAGATGTGCAATACAACGTTACAAAGAGATAGCTGATTTTACTGCAGGAAAGGATCACACAACCCATGCTATGTCTGTAACAATACTGAATGAAGAACTTGAACATGAAAATGACATTGAAGATTGGCTTACTGACTTAAAGAGAATGAAAGACGAGTTCAAAAAAATAAGAAATTTATAAACAAGGATGACTCATATATTTATGAAAACACTAATCGTTTCTTTACAACGGTTAGTGTTTTTAATTAATAATGACCAAAAAATTTTATTATGAACATATGTTCATTATCTTTGTAACAACCAAATGATCAATTTATGCCTAGACCAAAATTAATCAGAAAAGTAAGTAACCCTCCTCTTTTTAAAGGATTTAAACCAATAGGAGGAGTAGAAAATACTCATGTTGTAGTAATGAATTTTGAGGAGTATGAATCTATAAGATTAAGTGATTATGAACTATTAGGGCAGATGAGGGCATCTGTACAGATGGGAGTGTCAAGATCTACATTTGCCAGAATTTATGAAAGTGCCAGACGAAAAGTTGCCCTCTCATTTACCGAAGGGCTACCAATTATTTTTGAAGGAGGCAAGGTTTACTTTGACAGCGAATGGTATCAATGTAACGATTGTGGGTCTCTTTTCAACAACCATGATCGGGAGACTTTGGTAATCGAGTGTTCTTTATGCGGATCAAAAAATATTGAACAATTTTCAGATGAATCTGATGAAACTTCTCAAAACATGGAGTTGATTCAAGGAAATCATCATGGGAAGTGCCGTAAACAAAGAGAAAGAAATTTTAAATGTAAATAAATATGAAAATCGCTATCACATCTACAGGAAATTCAACGGATTCGTTTTTGGACAGCCGTTTTGGAAGATGCTCATGGTTCATAATATATGACACCGAGCTAACATCTACAGAATTTATTCCCAACCCAAATATCGACAGCATAGAAGGTGCCGGTATAGCGTCGGCCAGATTAATCGCCTCAAAAGGTGCAGAGAAGGTCATTTCCGGCGAGTTTGGAGCAAAAGTTAAAGGGGTCTTTGACAGTTTGAATATCAAGCTAATAGTAATAAAAGAAGATAACAAACAAATTAAAGACATAATTAAATTACTTGATAAATAACACTATAAGATAAACGCAATTTAAATTAATCATATAAAAATGAAAAACAAAATCGCAATTCCACTTGAGAATGGATTATTATGTCAGCATTTCGGACATTGTACCGAATTTGCACTTATTGAAGTTTATGAGAATAAAATTGTTAACAAAAGTATTGTCATTCCACCTCCTCACGAACCGGGACTTTTACCTTCCTGGTTGGGAAAACAAGGAGTAACATATGTTATTGCCGGAGGTATGGGCAAGCATGCAAAAGATTTGTTTACTCAAAACAACATTTCAGTACACACCGGAGCGGTATCAAAAAACCCCGAAGAACTGGTAAATGACTTGATTAAAGGAAATCTTGTAAGCACAGGAAACAGCTGCGATCATTAAATTATAATAACAATGGAAACGGTTAAAATTGGGATAATTATTTGTAACCGGTACAGAAACTGTGCAGGAGGCAAATGTTTCAGAGCTGCATTAAACAAAGAGGGAGCGTTTTCGATTTATGGAGATAAAAAAATTGAAATTGCTGCATATACAACCTGTGGAGGATGTCCAGGTGGAAACATTGAATATGCTCCCGAAGAGATGAAAAAGAACGGAGTTGAAGTAATTCATCTGGCAACCGGGTTACTGGTAGGATACCCGCCATGCCCTAATATTGAACACTTTAAAAAATTCATTCCGGAAAAGTACGGAATTCCGGTTATTACAGGGACACATCCAATTCCGGAGAAGTACTATTTAACTCACAATAACCTCAACACCTGGAATACCCAAACGAAGCAGGAAAATTTGAAATACACAATAACAGATGAAAATATTAGGAAATCCTATAATTAACGCGCCAAAAACTTCTCTATTATGATAGTCGCAGTTGCGAGTGGCAAGGGAGGTACGGGTAAGACCCTGATTGCAACAAACCTCTTCGCGCTGCTTACTAAAGAAGCTCATAAAGTAAATCTGGCAGATTGCGATGCTGAGGAGCCTAATTCTCTGTTATTTTTTAAGCCAACCAAAGAGAGTGTCTCGGAGGTGAAGCAAATGATGCCAATATTCAATTCTAAAGAGTGCACCTACTGCGGTAAATGTGAGGAATACTGCAATTATAACGCAATTTTCCTACTCCCCGAAAAGAGAATTTTCAGATTAATTGAAGATTTATGTCATGGTTGTGGTGCTTGCACTTACGCATGTGAATTTGGTGCACTTAAAGAGAGTGATATCTCCCTGGGTGTGGTTAGCACATATCGATTTAACGCTGGTTCAAAGATAATTGAAGGGAGGCTGAGAGTCGGGGCTTTAACACCCGTGCCGGTAATAAAAGAGACAATAAAAGCATCTCTGGATTCTGAAATAGTAATTCTGGATGCTCCTCCGGGCACCTCATGTCCTTTTATTCATACAATTTCCAAAGCAGACTATGTACTTCTTGTAACAGAGCCTACTCCATTCGGTTTAAACGACTTAAAGTTATCAATCCAGATTGTAAGACAAATGGGAAAGCCTTTTTCTGTGATAATTAACAGAGCCGGACTTGGAAGCGATGATGTTTATAAATATCTCAGAAAAGAGAAAATTAAAATATCAATGGAACTACAATTTGATAAGGAAATTGCAATGATATACTCTTCAGGCAAATTGGTCATTGAGAGCAGAGCAGATATTTATCAAAAATTTTCAAAATTATCTGAATTAATAATACATAATTAATCAATGGAAATTGCAATTATCAGCGGAAAGGGTGGAACCGGCAAAAGCAGCATAACAGCAGCATTAGCATCTATTGCTGAGAGCGTTGTTCTTGCAGACTGTGATGTAGATGCAGCTAATATGCACCTGATTATGAATCCTTCTGTCGAAGAAGAGACAACATATATTGCAGGGGAGAAAGCTGTCATTGACTATTCTAAATGTAACAGCTGCAGAATTTGTATGGAATACTGCCGATTTGAAGCAATAAGCCTTTCTGAAAACAAAGTTTCTATTGATTCGGTCAACTGTGACGGATGTCGTCTATGTGAAAGAGTTTGCCCTCTCGCTGCAATCAGTATGGAAAAAAATGATAAAAGTCGTATGTATTCAGGCACATTCAGATTTGGCAAAATGGTTTTTGGAATCTTATACCCCGGTGAAGAAAACTCCGGCAAACTGGTTGCAATTGTCAGAAGAAAGGCAAAAGAGATAGCCTCTTTAAATAAAATTGACCACATTCTAATAGATTCACCTCCGGGAATTGGATGTTCTCTAATATCCTCAATCACTGGCGTAGATAAGGTTGTAATAGTTACAGAACCCTCAATGTCTGCTTTCAGTGATCTTGTAAGAACTGTTGAACTGGTATCCAAATTTAATACAGAGTTAAGTATTGTTATAAACAAATCTGATCTCTGTCAGCAGATTACCAATGAAATAATCGCCTATTGCAAGCAAAATAATTTTAAAATATCGGGAACCATTCAATTTGATCCGGAAGTAGTATATGCAATGGTTAATTGCATGACTATTAATGAATGGAGGCCTGACTCAGAAACAAGTAATATATTAAAACAAATATACAATTCAATAATTAACTAAATAGAATATGGATAACAACGCACCTATTGAAAAGACAAAGCTTCAGAATGTAAAGAAGATTATTGTTGTTGCCTCCGGTAAAGGAGGAGTGGGAAAATCAACCGTAGCAGCAGGAATTGCAATGAATCTTGCAAGTGAAGGTTATTCAACCGGCCTGCTTGATGCAGATATATACGGGCCATCATTACCGTTACTCTTTAATCTTAAGGATAAAAGACCTTTAGTTGTTGATAAGGAGGGTAAAAGCTACCTCGTTCCATTTGTAAGCTATGGAATTAAATTGATGTCAATCGGTTTTTTAGTAGATACCAAACAACCTCTTGTATGGAGAGGACCTAAAGCTTCAAGCGGAATCAGCCAACTGCTTACCGATACTTTATGGGGCGATCTGGACTTTCTCATTATTGATACTCCTCCGGGAACAGGTGATATTCACTTAACTCTTCTTCAGAATTTTGAATCAGACGGAGTAATTTTTGTTACTACTCCCCAGAATATGGCCATGGACGATGTAGAGAAGGCAATATCGATGTACAAAAATGAAGTTATTGGGATTCCGGTAATAGGTGTTGTAGAAAATATGTCATGGTTTACTCCAACAGAGCACCCTTCAGAGAAATATTACCTCTTTGGTAAGGGAGGAGGAGAGAAAATCTCAAAAGATTTTAACATTCCGCTTCTGGCCCAGATTCCAGTAAACGAAACTATAGGGATTAACTGCGACTCAGGAAAAATGAATGAACTTATGCTGGATGTGCAAGTTTATGAAGCATTTAAAAAGATAACCGATAGCATTATATAATGAAGATTATCACCCTTATAGAGAATCACACCATTACCAGAGGCATTGAGGCAGAGCACGGCCTTTCGTTATATATTGAGACTTATAACTTTGACGGCGCTGTAGAAAACAGAGTGCTGTTTGATACAGGTCAAAGTGTTGCTTTTATGCGGAATGCTAAAAAGTTGGGTATAGATCTTAGTAAGGTGGATACCGTAATTATCAGTCACGGCCATTATGATCATGGAGGAGGTCTTTCAGAATTTCTAAAATTTAACAGGAGTGCTAAAGTTTACTTAACCCGTGAGGCTCTTAAGCCTCGTTATGACAGAAAGCAAGAGTTAGTTAGTTTTGTCTTAGATAAGAATTTGCTGGATGGAAGAGTGCAATTTATTGACGGGATAACAAAAGTGGGCAAGAGTCTCATAATACTTCCAAAAACAGAGATTAGATATACTGAAGATACCGGGTTTATCGGTAATGATACTTTTGATGATGAACTTTTCTTGTGCTGCGTTTCGGATAAATCAGCAGTAATTATAAGCGGCTGCTCACACAGAGGAATTACAAACATTGTTGATTATGCCCGAAAAAACACAACACTTCCCATTAAAGGTGTAATCGGAGGGTTTCATACGATCAATGATAAAAAAGAGAGGTTGGATTTTATAATTGATTTCTTAAAAAAGTTACCTGAATGCATAGTAGGGACTTGTCACTGTACCGGTATAGAGCAGTATTCTTATATGAAAAGCCAAATACCTGATTATAATTTGTTTTACAATTATGCAGGAAGATCAATTATTATCTGATATCAGTAAGCTATTTGTCCAATCTAAATGGCTGGTTTCTTCAATTTGGGTTAATTTGAAAAAGGTAAGTCCGGGGAATAGTTCACTGATATCTTATAAGAAAAAGAGAATGAATAATCATTCTCTTTTTTTGTGCCCGGAACAGGACTCGAACCTGCACATACTTGCGTATACTAGTCCCTGAAACTAGCGCGTCTACCAATTTCGCCATCCGGGCTTTTTTGATCAGGGTGTGCAAATGTAATAATTTTTCTGTTTGACAGAAAGCAAAAAGTAGATTTTAGAAAAATAATATAAGTAGCTGAGCAGTTAATACTCTTAGAAACATTGTAAGCGGGTAAACAGTTGCGTAACTGACGGCGGGGAGGTCGTTTCCGGCAGCTGAATTTGCATAGGCCAAAGCAGGCGGATCTGTTGTGCTTCCGGCCATGAGCCCCATGAGGGTAAAGTAATTTAATTTAAAATACCATCTCCCTATTGCCCCCATTAAAAACAATGGAACAATAGTAATTATAGCTCCGTATAAAATCCATACTGCCCCACCCTGGTTTATTATTGTATCAACAAAGCCACCTCCGGCATCTAGCCCGACACAGGCAAGAAAAAGAGATATTCCAACCTCCCTAAGCATGAGATTGGCACTCATGGTAGTATATGTTACCAGTTTAAACTTTGGCCCGAATTTACTCATTAAAATGGCAATTATCAGTGGACCTCCTGCAAGGCCAAGCTTAACGGGCAGAGGAATACCCGGTATAAAAAATGGAATCGATCCCAGGATTATACCCAATACAATACCAAGGAATATTGCTGCCAGATTTGGTTCTCTGAGGCGATGCATTGAATTACCAAGCACTTTTGCAGCGGCATCAATACTCTCACTTGTGCCGACAATAGTCAGACGGTCACCAATCTGCAGTTTAAGATTAGGCTTGGCAACAAGGTCAACTCCTGCTCTGTTAATTCTTGTTACAGTTATTCCAAAAGCCTTACCAAGCTTTAGTTCAGAAAGAGATTTTCCGTTTACATAATCTTTTGTAACAAGAACTCTTCTGGGAACAACATTAATATTATCAATACTCCAATCATTTTCAACAAATTCTGTCTCCCTGCCCAATAATGCTATCACGCTCTCCTTATCTGCCTTTTGTAGAATTACCAATACTTTATTTCCCTCTCCAAGCATTGTCTCGGCGCCTGCAATCTTAATCTCATCATTTGAACGCCATACCCTTGATATTACAAAGCTTCTCCCCGATAGCTTTTTTACCTCTTCGATGGTTCTGCCAAATATTGCGGGATTATTTATCTGTACAGATAACTTAAGTGTCTCTTCGGGATTATCTTTCTCTCTCTCTTTTATCATTTCACTTTCATTATCCAGGTTTATCCTGAAAACAATCTTTACAAGTAGAATTGAAAAAATAATACCCAGAACTCCCAGTGGATAGGCAACGGCATATCCCATTGCTATTGAGGGATCTGTTGACCCGTTGATATCAAGGTAGGTCTGCTGGGCTGCTCCCAACCCCGGTGTATTGGTAATAGCTCCCGATAATATTCCTGTCATTGTTGACATGGGGAGTGATGTTGCATAGTGGATAACAAGAGTTGTTGCAACACCTGCCAAAACAATACCCGATGCTATAAGATTGAGTTTGATTCCTCCCTTCTTAAAAGAAGAGAAAAAGCCGGGGCCAACCTGAAGTCCAATTGAATAGACAAATAGTATCAGTCCAAACTCTTTTGCAAAATGCAGGACTCCGGGATTGATTTTTAGCCCAAAATGGCTGAATGCAATTCCTGCAAAAAGTATCCAGGTGATTCCAAATGATATGTTAGCAATCTTGATTTTTGAAAGTAAAATACCAACAGATATTACTGCTGCCAAAATTACTACCGATTGTGCTACGCTTTCGGAGGCGAAGAGATTGATGAGCCACTCCATTATAAAGATATTTTGGACAAAATTAACTCATGTTTGTTAAATTTGAGATAACTTAAAACTAATCCTATGAAACTTATTGAAGAATTCAAAAAATTCGCAATGCGGGGCAATGTCGTTGACATGGCTGTCGGTATCATAATCGGAGGAGCATTCGGAAAAATAGTAAGTTCTTTTGTCTCTGATGTTATTATGCCTCCTTTGGGCTTACTCATTGGTGGTGTTAACTTTTCTGACCTTAAAATCATTGTAAAAGGTGAGATATTAGACGCTGCCGGCGCAGTTTTAAAACCTGCCGTTACCATAAACTACGGTAACTTTGTTCAGGTAACATTTGACTTTCTAATCATTGCGTTTGCTATTTTTATGATGATCAAAGCCATGAATAACCTTAACCGCAAAAAGGAAGAGGCCCCGGCTCCATCAACTCCTCCCCCACCTCCGGCTGACATTCAACTTCTTACTGAAATAAGAGATTTATTGAAATCACAAAAGTAAAAAGATAAAAATTATTATCCGGGAGTGTTTTTAATTTATAAATTTGCATTCCCAAACGGTTCTGTAGCTCAGTTGGTAGAGCACGACACTCTTAATGTTGGGGTCGTGGGTTCGATCCCCACCGGGACCACAAAAACCGGATTCGCAATTGAGTCCGGTTTTTCATTTATGTACTTTAAGTGCTCAAATAGAACCATATTTTGAACAATTGAAAACATTTTAAACAATTGAAACTTTAACCAAACTGAATTGTTTAATTTTGTAAATAGAGTCAACACGAATTTAAAAACATACGAAATGAATAATTTTACCTTTTACAATCCGACAAAACTAATTTTCGGCAAGGGGACAATCTCTTCTCTTGCAACTGAAATACCATCAGGAAAGAGAATTCTTGTAACATTCGGAGGCGGAAGCGTTAAGTCCAATGGTGTTTATGACCAGGTAAAGGAGGCTCTTAAAGAGCATACCTATTTTGAATTTTGGGGAATTGAACCCAACCCTTCGGTTGAAACACTTAGAGAGGCAATTAAACTTGGCAAAGAGAAGAATTGTGACTTTGTACTTGCCGTTGGTGGAGGATCGGTGATTGATGGATCAAAACTGGTTGCTGCAGGGATAATCTACAGTGGGGATCCCTGGGAAATAATATTGAAAAGAGATTACACTCTATCCAAGTCACTTCCACTCGCATCGGTATTAACACTACCTGCAACCGGCAGCGAAATGAACAGAGGAGCTGTAATTTCAAATAAGGCGACTAAAGAGAAATTCGCCTTCTATTCTGATTATCCTGTATTCTCAATTCTTGATCCTGAAACAACCTACACACTGCCTCAGTTCCAGGTTGCATGCGGGCTTGCAGACACATATGTTCACGTAATCGAGCAGTATCTTACTACCTCAGGACAATCTCCATTAATGGACAGATGGGCTGAAGGTATATTGCAGACAATTATTGAGATTGCACCTAAGGTTAAAGCAAATCAGCATGACTACGACAGCATGTCAACCTTTATGCTCTCGGCAACAATGGCTCTTAACGGATTCATTTCGATGGGAGTAAGCCAGGACTGGGCAACTCATATGATTGGACATGAACTGACTGCACTTCATGGTCTGACACATGCCCACACCCTTACCATAATCCTGCCGGGCACAATGCGAATATTAAAAGATGAGAAGAGAGACAAAATTCTGCAGTATGGCAAAAGAATATTCGGTATAGATGAGAGTAACCCTGATAAGGCAATCGAACTTACAATCAAAAAAACAGAGGAGCTCTTTATATCTATGGGATTCAAGATTAAGCTATCTGAAAACAATATTGGTGAGGAGACAATCTCTGAGATATCAAAAAGGTTCAAAGAACGTAATTTCAAATTAGGAGAGAACAGATCGGTTGACTGGAAGGTAGCTGCCGAAATACTAAAAAGTGTACTCTAAGTCAACAATTTCTCTTAAATGTTGTTTATTAGATAAAAGGAATAATAACCAAATTAAATAATATGAGCGAAAGAAGAATAATATGCAATTGCAACGAAGTTTACAATGACGAAATTATTAAGGCAATTCAGGAGAAAGGTTGCAAAACCGTGGAGGATATTGGAGAGGAGACAGGTGCAGGAACAATCTGCGGCGGATGTGTAGACGATATTCAGGAGATACTGGATGAGTATGCCGGCAAATAGTTAAAGTGTGAACTAAAAAGTAAAAGGGACTTGTTTGTAACAAGACCCTTTTTTTATGATCCTACTGTTATAATTGTCAGCTAAGGAAAACTTTGGCTCCCGAAGAGGGAGGGGACCCAACGTAGTTGGGGAGGATTGACTCGTCCTAAAATAGGTTTACAAAAATTTAATTAAAAGTAAACTTAATTCAGGATGATTAGATCACATTTAAGTACTTATACTGATGATGAGAAAATGGAAATACTTGATGAGTATTTGTCCAACGGATTACCCATGGATGTAATCCAGAGAAAATATCACATGGGCCATTGTACAATTTCAAAATGGTTGAGTAAATTTGAGTTGTCAAACTTTAGGGAAACACAATTCAAAACAATGGCAGAGAATCGCACAAACAGCCCATATGTTAGTAAATCTCGAAAAGAACTTGAGCTTGAAGAAAAAATAAAGAACTTGGAAAAGGAACTTAAGCTGGAAAAACTCAAGACTTTAGCATTGGAAACAGTGATAGATGTAGCTGAAAAAGAGTTGAAGATTGACATAAGAAAAAAAGCTGGTGCCAAACGGTGAACCGACTTCATTTCTTACTACCGGATTATACCCTGGATAATCTTTGTTCACTGTTTGGCAAGACGAGACAAGCATACTATCAGCATGTAAAATACAATTACAGGGAAAATGCCGCTGAGTGCATAATACTGGAATTGGTAAAAGAATTTCGTAAATCAGACAAGAAGCTTGGGGGGCGTAAACTACAAAAAATGGTAAACCTCAGGCTACCTGAAAATATGCAAATTGGTCGTGATACACTTTTTAATCTCCTTGACAAGGAGCATCTTAAGATTAAAAGAAAGGTACGCCGTACAAAAACTACATTTAGTAACCACTGGATGAATAAGTATCCAAATTTAATAAGAGAAATAGTTCCTACTGCTGCGAATCAAATATGGGTAAGCGATATAACATATGTTGAGACCAAGGTTGAAGGATTTGTTTATCTGCATTTGATTACTGATGCATACTCCAGAAAAATAGTCGGATGGTTTATAAGCAATACAATGCATGCTGATTACACAGCGAATGCTCTTAAAATGGCTCTTCAGTCGATGCCCTATAAAATTAACGGTCTTATTCATCATTCAGACAGAGGATGCCAATACTGCAGTGACAGATATGTAAAGCTGCTGCAGGCTTATGGAATCATGATAAGTATGACAGAAAATGGAGATCCCCTTGAAAATGCCATTGCTGAGAGAGTAAACGGAATACTCAAAATGGAATGGATCAGAGAATACCAGATAGCTGATTTAAAAGAAGCAAAAGCGATAGTATCAAACGCAATCAATGTTTACAACAATGTAAGACCACACCTAAGCCTTGATTATCACACTCCAAATGAAGCATATGAAATGACGGGAGAAATCAAGAGATGCTGGAAGAACTATTACTCTTCAAAAAAGGTTGTTGATGAAAATGGATTGAATATATCTGTGTCAGATAAAAAGAATCATCAACAACCTATCAATTCATAGTGTAAACATTTTTTAGGACGAGTTAGATTTTCCGAGCTGACACATATAACAGTAAACTTATAATAAATAGCATATTTTATTGAAAATCTTGCTACTATTTTTTTCCTTTTAGATGCAATTCAAGGAATCTGTCCTGCTCCCACAGAAGGTGCAAAATATTCTCCTTAGCAACATAGCTGTGGCTCTCCTTAGGCAGAATCACCATTCTTGCATTGGCTCCCAAACCTTTTAATGCCTGGAAATATCTTTCTGTCTGTAAAGTGAAGGTACCCGGATTGTTATCTGCCTCACCATGAACAAGCAAAATTGGAGTTTTCATTTTTTCAGCATTCATAAATGGTGACATTGTAGTATATACATCAGGAACCTCCCAATAGTTACGCTGCTCGTTTTGGAACCCGAAAGGGGTTAGAGTTCTGTTGTAAGCTCCGCTTCTGGCCACGCCACAAGCAAATAGGTTTGAATGTGAAAGTAGGTTTGCAGTCATAAATGCACCGTAAGAGTGACCTCCTACTCCAACTTTGGTTCTGTCAATATAACCCAGTTTGTCAACGGCATCAATTGCAGCCTCAGCATTTGCAATCAATTGCTCAATGAAAGTGTCGTTAGGCTCATCTTTCCCCTCTCCAACAATTGGGAATGCAGCATCATGAAGAACTACATATCCCCTTGTCACCCAATAGATAAACGAACCGTAAGAGGGTGCAGTAAAGAGGTTAGGGTTCTGGGTTGTCTGACTTGCAGATGATGCATCTTTGAACTCTCTCGGGTATGCCCATACAAGAAGAGGCATCTTCTCCTTTTTAGCCATATCATAGCCTACCGGAAGATAAAGTGTGCCAGAAAGTTCGATGCCATCTTTTCTCATGTATTTTATTACCTCTTTGTGAACATTTGCAATGCTCTCAAATGGATTTTTGAAGAATGTTATCTGAGTAATATTATCTCCCTTCTTTTTAATATCTCTGAAATAATAGTTGGGAAATTCATTTTTCGACTGTATCATTACAAGTACAGTACCTTTTTTAAGATCCTCAATAGATACAATATCCTCTTTTTTATCTGTATAGGCAGATTGATAGATTCTCTTCTTTTTTAATGTTTTCAAGTTGAATTCATCAATGAACGGAAACTGCCCTTCGGCTGTAAATCCATCTCCTATCATGTATACATTATCCTTATCAATTGATACAACCTGGCGTCCAAATTCATTTCTTGCAAAATGGAAACTGCCCGGGTCGGCATAAACATCCTGTGTATTTCTGTCGTTTACCACAACAGGTTTTTGAGATGGATCAGATGGGTTAAAGAGGTAAGTTTTTGAATTTCTTGTCTCCTGCCAGCTATCAATAAAAAATGCATATTTATCATTTCCCCAGAAAATACGGGCAAATCTTTGCGGAATTTTTGCCATAGATTTAGGAGCGGAATTAAATGGGGCATCCCACTGGAAAATCTCATCTCTATAATCAACCTTTACTGATGGGTCACCTCCATCAAGAGCCTCTGCATAGAATAGAGTAGCCGGTTTATCAGCTCTCCATGACATAGCTCTTTTACCAGGTCTTGAGGCAGAGTAGCCTCTTGGTGTAACTTCAAGAAGAGGAACTTCATTAACTTCTTTAATAAGCTCTCCTTCTATATTATAGACCAGACTTTTTTGAGGGAACCTATTCATAGGAACTACATAAGAATATGGTCTGTTAATTGTTGTTACCATAACGTATTTGCCGTCAGGAGATATATTCTCCTCAACATACAAAGCTGCCTCTTTGAACAATTTCGACTCTCCTTCAATTGTTATAATTTGAAGCTCAGATTTCATTAATGTTTCGAAATTCTCTTCGTCTTTTCTGTTTTTGAGCAAATCCTGAAAAGTTCTGTTCTGAGACTCTCTTCCGTCACTCATAGAGATAATCGGACCGGTCGGCAACTCTCTTTTTTCATCAATAAGAGCAGTTCTGTTTGCCGGTAGTATCCTTACCAGAAGCGCTTTGCTATCTTTCAACCATGTGAAAGGGTTGTTCAGATTAGCATTCACAACAGATTCTGTAATTTTTTTTGCTGTGGCAGCTGCGACATCTGCTATCCATAACTCTACACCGGTAGCTGTTGTGTTGGTAAAGGCTAGATATTTTTCATCAGGCGAAAACTGAATATTAGCTAATTTTGGATTTTTTGGCAATCCAGCTACCTGTATCTCAGCTTTTTCTGAAATTTTTCTTACTTTAAGATTATTAAAATAGGCTGTTCCTGTAGAGATGTTTGTTATTGGATTTATTCTTAATCCGGCAAGTCTCATCTCCTCTTGGTTGAGTTCATCCAGAGAGCTATAGGTGTCTCTGTATGTCAGGTACATGTACTCTTTTTTTGAATCCATCCTTACGGCCGGGGCTCTTTCATACTCTACCAGGTCAAGTATCTCTTTGGGTGGTTTCTGGTATGGAAGGTTCTCCTGGGAGAAAAGTGTGCCTGCAGCAATCAACGTAAGTGTGAGTAGTGCAATAGCTTTTTTAAATGATATTCTCATAGTATTAGTGTGGTTTAATATGCTTTTACAAAGATAAAAATTGATTTGACAATCCATTATCTGTCCCAGAAAATATAGGGTTCGCGCATGTAGCGGGTAAGCCATGCCGCCGGGAATCCGGGATTATCTTTCATTGCTGTGAGTTTTTCCACTGCATCCATTTTGGAGATCCCATTTAAATAGAAGAGTGGCCGTTTTGCGTATTTGACTGTATTCCCTGTCATTGCAACTCTTTTTTGTCCTGAATATGGGTTTATCGAGGGTGCAAAAGGTTTGTCTGAAGTGAGCAAATTTTGCTGCCCCGGAAAAATTGACGAAGTGTGTCCGTCATCTCCAACTCCTAAAATAACCATATCAAAAACGGGAAACCCATCAACTACAGGCAAATTATTCAGGGCTTGCACAGAGTATCTCTCGGCCTCTTTTTCAACGTCATCTTCTCCGAATATCCTGAAAATATTATCACTTTTCAGAGGCACTTTGTCCAAAAACAGTCTCTTGGCATTGCCATAATTGCTTTCAGTATGTTCCGGTGGAACTGCCCTTTCATCAACCCAGTAGATTGAAACATTGCTCCAGTCTATTGTGTTTGCATATTTAGTTGTCCAAAGGTCAAATAGTTTAACAGGACTGTTTCCTCCGGAAATTGCCAATGAAAAGCAAGTCCCTGAAATTACAGAACTGTTCACCTCCTTAATAATAAGTTGTGTGAGCTCTTCGCTGCCCTGAAAGTACCAATTATTAAAGTTCACAATATATATCTGTATTAGTGAGGTTTTTACATGGGTTTGTCCACTTGCCTCCTTTTACAATTCGGTCACTTTCCAGAGGTCCCCAGCTTCCGGCAGGATATCCATAAAGAGGTGTCTTTGGATTCTCTTCCCAGTGCTCAAGAATTGCATCAAAGTATTTCCAGCTCCACTCAACAGCATCATTTCGGGTAAAGAGAGTCACATCACCATTCAGACAATCTTCTATCAGTCTTGAATAGGCATCATCAGTAGAGTAGCCGGCAAGTTTATCATATGTAAACTCCATCGGAAACTGTTTTACACTAAAGCCGCTACCCGGAATCTTCATGTCAAGTTTAAGAACCATACCTTCATTTGGCTGTATTCTTATTATAAGCTGGTTTTGTTCGGGACAATCTTCTCGGCAGCTGAACAATCTGTGTGGAGTTGCTTTAAAATGGACAACAATTTCTGTAACCTTGGTGGGCATTTGCTTGCCTGTCCTGAGATAAAATGGGACCCCCTCCCATCTCCAGTTGGAGATGTTTATCTTCATAGCTAAAAAAGTCTCTGTATGCGAATCCGAAGGAACTCCCTGCTCTTGCCTGTAGCCATTTACTTTCACCCCCTTCTTTTCAGATTCAATATACTGCCCTCTAACAACCGTGTTCTCGATCTCCTCTTTTCCCATAGGTTTCAAAGATTTGTAAACCTTAACTACCTCATCTCTGAACTCTTTCTGATTAAATGTAACCGGAGGCTCCATAGCAACCAGGGCAAGAAGCTGAGAAAGGTGGTTTTGTGCCATATCTCTAAGAGCGCCAACCTGATCATAAAAACCACCCCTGTTGCCGATACCCATATTTTCAACAGCTGTAATTTCAACCCGGTCAATGTAGTGCCTGTTCCAGATAGGCTCTAAAATACTGTTGGCAAACCTTAAGGCAAGTATATTCTGAACTGTCTCTTTTCCAAGGTAATGATCAATTCTAAAAATCTGATTTTCATCAAAAACCCTATTCAGGGTTTCATTCATTTTAAGTGCACTTGATAGGTTGTAACCAAAAGGTTTTTCGATTATTATTCGTCTGGAATATACCTCTCCTGTTGATTTGTCTGTAACCTCTCTGTTCAAACCAACTTCTCTGAGATTTACAGGAATCGTTTCGTAAAGAGATGGTGGCGTTGCAAGGTAGAAGAGATAACCCGCCGGGCCGAATTGTTCCAGTCTCTCTTTAAGCAACTTATATTCAGTGTGATTTGAAGGATCTATTGATAAATAGAAGATGCTCTTATTGAATTTTTCATCTCTGTCATCCCATTCAGAGGTGATATGATCTCTGTATGAGGTATCGGTAAAGTGTGTTCTTCCAACACCCAGAATAGAGATATCCCCCTTAAGATTTTTGCTCTTATACAGATTGTAAAGAGCAGGCATAAGTTTTCTTTTTGCCAGATCTCCCGATCCTCCGAAAATTACGATTATTTGTCTGTCCATAAATTGATTAGCTAATCAAACATTATATACGCGTGAACTTGTATCGCCACCTTCACCCGTCCAGTTTTCGTGAAAATATTCGCCCGATGCCATATCTGTTCTCTCGAATGTATGAGCTCCAAAATAATCACGCTGAGCCTGAATCATGTTTGCAGGAAGCTTCTCTGTGGTAAATGAGTAGAAATAGTTTAGTGCAGAAGAGAAAGCAGGAAGTGATAATCCTCCGATTGCGGCTTTTGCGGTAAGAGAGCTCCATGCAGGAAGTGAAGTCATAATTTCATCCCTGAAATATTTATCCATAAGCAGATTTTCAAGCCTGTGGTTGCTTTCAAAAGCATCAGCAATTCTATTAAGGAAAACAGAGCGAATAATACAACCATTTCTCCATATTCTTGCAATTGAAGCCAGATTAAGATCCCACTTGAATTCATCCGAGGCACTTTTAAGTAAATCAAACCCCTGAGCATAAGATATTAATTTTGAAGCATAAAGGGAGTCGTGTATCTCCTGAGGTTCCGGAATGGCAAATTTCCCCGGAGCTCTTTTGTAAAAATCAGCAGCACTAACCCTTAGCTGCTTTCTATATGACAAAGAGCGTTCAAATACTGCCGAAGAGATTAAGTTAAGTGGTAATCCAAGCTCCATTGCGTTAAAAACAGATAATTTTCCGGTACCCTTCTGACCTGCCCTGTCGACGATTTTGTCAATAAGATAATCTCCGTTTTTTTCTTTATAATTTAATATTTGAGCTGTTATTTCAATCAGATAGCTCTTAAGTTTACCATTATTCCAGATATCAAATATTTCAGCAATCTTATCATTGGGCAAACCTGACATATCTTTCATAACAGCATAGGCCTCTGAAATAAGCTGCATATCGCCATACTCAATCCCATTATGTACCATTTTTACAAAATGACCTGACCCCTGGGGCCCTGTCCATTCGCAGCAAGGTGTTCCATCTTCAGCTTTGGCAGCTATATTTGTGAAAATATCCTTTATGTGAGGCCACGCTTGAGAAGAGCCGCCAGGCATAATCGAAGGTCCTTTTAAAGCTCCCTCTTCTCCCCCTGATATACCTGTCCCCACATACAAAAACCCTTTAGACTCTGCATATTTAACCCTTCTTGTTGTATCTGAGTGGTTGGAGTTACCGCCGTCAATAATAATATCTCCTTTATCCAACAGAGAGAAAAGTGTCTCCATCAGTTGATCAACGGCATCTCCTGCCCTTACCATCAACATCACCTTTTTTGGACTTTCGAGTGAGTCTGTAAACTCTTTTAACGTCTGAAAACCTACTATTTGCTTGTTTTGAGCCCTGCCGTTTACAAACTTTTCGGTTACTGCAAAGGTTCGGTTGAATACAGAGACTTTGTACCCTTTGCCCGCCATATTAAGCACCAGATTTTCACCCATTACGGCGAGTCCGATGACTCCTATATGAGATTTTATTTCTTTATTATATTCCATTGTAATTTTAGTAATCAATATCCTTTAAATATATAAATTAACAAAAGATTATCCAACAAGTTTCATAATTTTGCACTGTTGTTAAAATATCAGACTATGAGAACAAACTATATATATAAAAGTTTCCTGCTTTTGGCGTTTGCAGGAATAGTATCGTGTAAAAACACCGGCAAGGCTCCGGAACAGGTTTCTACTGAATTAAAAATGGTGAATGTGCCCTCTGTAATTTCAGATCCTGCTCAGGTTAACAAATATGTTGCCGATCATTTCTGGGACGGAGTTAATTTTGGAGATTCTTTATTAATGCAAAATACTTCTGCACTAAACAGACATTATAGTATCTATCTTGATCATATACAGCAGTGTCCGATTGATGTTGCAGAACAATCTGTAAGAAAGTTCACAAGATTGTATCTTAAAGGGAGTAAAAATGTCAAAGACTATCTTATAAACCTGACTGAGAAAGTGTTGTACGACCCAAATTCTCAGCACAGGAATGAAGATATCTATATATGGGTGCTTGAGGTTTTTACTGCAGATGAAAACATGGACGAACTTATGAGAGAAAGGTATCAAAATCAGCTCATTATGTCTCTGAAAAACCGCCCCGGAGAGATTGCTGCAGACTTCTCATTTCTAACCTCAAAGGGAAAGCAGTCAAGACTTCACATGACCCAAGGAGATTATATTTTATTGTTCTTTTACGACCCGGACTGCCACAGTTGCGAATATGCACTGGATTACATTAAAGAATCTTCTGTTATTGACTCTTATAGCAATAAAATTACAAAGCTAGCTGTTTATACAGGAGAGGATGCCGAAAAATGGCTTGCAACTTCCGGAAAATTTACCCCGGAGTGGATTGTTGCATTCAATAATGATTTTACCATTGAAAAGAACAGGCTATACGATCGCAGAGCAACTCCATACATATTTTTGTTAGACAGAAATAAGCGGGTTTTAATAAAGGATGCTACTCCTGCAGATTTGGAATTTTATCTGAATAATATTAAATAACCTCTACAACCTCATTCTCTTCGGGGTACCAAAGGTACCCTTTTACATATGCCATACCCATCGACTTTATAAGGGAGATATATCTGTTTACCTGTCTTATATGAGCTTGCTCTCTTTTCTTCCCAAATTTGAAATCTATAACAACGGCCTCTGCTCCTAACAGAACTCTGTCCGGTCTGCTGATCTTACCCCCGACTTCAATTATTTCAAGTTCGTTGTATACTTTGTAAGTTCCGTCAAACCAGTGTCTTTCCCTGATGTTTTCAAGACATTTTTTCAACATTTCATTGGCAGGCTCAAACTCATCTCCCAACAACTCACCTTGAGATACAGAAATTTCAAGTGATGCCTGTAAATCTTCCTCTTTTTCAATTCTGGATAAAACCGAATGCATAATCAAACCGTAGTTTCGCTTACTCTCTTTGTCGAAATACTCCTCCCCTTTAAGTGTAAGCCTTAATCTTTGGCCGTACGGAATTGACAACACTTCAGGTAAACTTATATTTGTATATTGCTGATCATCTTTAGCATCGGCTTTTGTCCACTCCCCGGTATCAAATTCAAGCAAACCATCAAGCCGCCCACTAAAGAGGTTGTACATGAGTCTGGAAACTGAACTCTTTGACTTGTCTGCAGGCACTTGAGCAAAAATTGCTATCTCTCTTTCTGCTCTTGTCAGAGCGACGTAAGCAACGTTTAAATTATCAACATATGCTTTGACTTTTTCTTGAGAATACTCCTCACTAAAAATTGTATTTTCCAATGAAGATGAATACTTTACAGGTAACAGAGGGATGTTTGAGAAAGGCTCTAATGTTGATTTGCACCACATAATCTGAGGGAATAGACTTGTGTTTGCATGATCGAGTTCTGTTTCAAAAAAAGGAAGGATTACAACCGGAATTCCCAAACCCTTTGCTTTGTGAATAGTCATTACCCTTATTGCATCTTGTCCAGAGGGTGCTGGTACTGACCTCTTCTTCCCTTTAATCTCCCACCATTCAATGAAAGAGGCCAGATCTGTTTTACCTGTTTTCAAAAAATCGTTAACAATATCAAGAAAAGACTGAATATATATTGCATCCGATTCATCACATTCAGACTGAATTTGCATCACGACGCCTTCACACAGCTCATAAAGGGATATGTATTGCATATTATCCGCTGTATTGACCTCTATTGAGTTGAATTTTGCAATTGTATTATTGACTGAATCTTCGGGATTATTAATATATTTTAGGATAGTCAGTATTTTTCTGACAGCTGTTGATGATGAAACCAGCAAAGACTCCTCAGAAATAACCGGATAATCATTGTTGATTAAATTCTGGACAACCTTTTCTCCCTCCTTGTTTGTTCTTACAAGTATGGTAATGTCTTTGTAACTATAACCATTTTTAATATATTTTTCCAATAGTGGAACTATAGCTGCAAGAGCTCTCTCTCTGAAGGAGTCTTCATCTTCACCTTTATCAAAAAATTTCAGATGAATGTGCCCTTTGAGAGAGCTGTTTTTATCAGGTATCTGCTGAAATACATTGGCATATACCTCAGAAAATGCTTCAGAGTTTGTTAAAGTATTGCACTCCGATGCAGCATATGTAAAAAAATCCTTGTTAAATTCAACTATCTCTCTGGCCGAACGCCAGTTATATTTTAAATCTGTCTCCTCTATTCTTTCACTATCAATATATTTATGAATGTCTCCATTAAGTAAGTTCCAATCAGAACCCCTCCACCTGTAAATACTCTGTTTGACATCTCCAACTATTAAATTATCATTCCCTGAAGCAAGAGAATTTTCAATAAGTGGTTTAAAGTTCATCCATTGTAAAAGAGAGGTATCCTGAAACTCGTCAAGCATGAAGTGGTCTATTCTGGTGCCTACCTTCTCATAAATGAATGGAGTATCACTGCCATCTATAATCTTACTAAGCAACTCTGTTGTTTCAGGTATCAGCACAAGGTTATTCTCTTTGGTGTATCCTTTAACAAATTTCTCAATATCAATCATCAAACCTAGAGTATTGATGTTTGAAAGTACTGCTTTGGCACTATAATAAATTTTGGACTGAGTATCAACATAATCAAGCAATTCAATACATGATCGGTTCAACCCTTCGTTGAATGCATTTTCTATTGCATCGCAAATTCCGGGATTCTCTTTTCTCATTGTTTTGTTGACCCAATTATCAAAATTATCCACCATATTCCGAAATCTTACCCCGGGCATCTCAAACTCTCCTACAGCGCATTTGTAAAAATAACTTATGCCACTGGTTTTCTTGTATGGGAAATCTTCTGCTGTAAGGCTAAAACGATTCAGAACCGTGATAGCCTCTTCTGCTATTCTTAAAACATTCCGGTCAAATTCTTTAATAACCTCTCTTAGTTGTATTTTAAAAGTTGAAAGTCTCTTTTTATCAAACGAATCGGGAAGCAAATCTGATTTTTTCAATCTGAATGACTCTTTGAACATCTCATCTGCAAGTTGTTTAATGCCCTTCTTGAAGTTCCAGTCATCTCCTCTTTCAATTGCATCAAAGCTTACATTTGTGAGCCACTCCAAAAGGTCGGAGTTGTCCGGTTTATCAAGATTAAGAATCATATTATCAATAGCTTCACTCAGAACCATATCCTGGTCCAGCTCTACTGTATAACTGTTGTTTTTTCCTATCTCTCTGGCGAATGCTCTAAGTGTCTGCTGAAAAAACCTGTCAATTGTAAGTATTGAGAATGATGAATAATCGTGCAAAATTTCAATCAGGCGTCTTCTTGCACCTGAATCTGAAAGAGATTCTTTAAACAGAGTCTCAACAACTCTTCTTTTCATCTCTTCGGTGGCCTTATTTGTAAAAGTAACAGCAAGGATGTTTCTGTAGGCCCTCTCCTTTTTGAGCAAAAGTGAGAGATACTCTCCTGTCAGGGTGTGGGTCTTTCCGGAACCTGCCGATGCTTTTATAATTTTTAGTTTTCCCATATCACAACTGTTTAGTAACAAATTGGAGAGTATGGACACCATTCACATGTTCTGGTTCCTCTGTTTCCGTAGAAACTTATTTCAGAGCTAAATATTTCTTTAACAAGCAATTTAAGCCTCTCCTTATATTGCTCTACCTCTGTCTCATCTACAATTTTCTCATCACCACGGTTATTTTTGCTGATGTTTCTCAATATGTACGGAGCTAGTTTAACAGGTTGCTTCTCATCAAGAAGCATAGCATAGAACAACATTTGGAAAGCTATCTTGTTTTTGTTGAATTTTTTCGGGTCAAATAACTCTTCAAGGTTTGAGTATTTTATCTCTCCTTTGCCGGTCTTGTAATCAACTATTCGCTTAATTCCGTCAATCCTGTCAATTCTGTCAATAAAGCCCTTAAGTGCAACCTCTTTGCCTCCTTCAAGAATAAGCTTTGATATGACTTTTTTTTCTGAATCTGTATACTCAAATGGGGCAAGTGATAAATCAAATTCGAGAGTGAGTTGGACGTACTTGTGAATAAGTCTTTTAATCAGCAAATTGTAACCTTTAAACTCTCTTAAATTTCGATATTCTAAAAATCCTGCCTTTATAAGTTTTTCGATTTTAGAAGAGTCTTTTATAAGGGTTGTAATCTCATCTTTTGATAACCTTTTGCCCTTGAAACCAGAATAGAGTTTCTCCATAACGAAGTGAAATATTGAACCAAAATCATTTGATTCAATCTCCTCAGATATCTCATCATCCTCTTTTACACCCTCTATATAAGAAAAATAAAACTGCAACGGACAAAGAATATATGAACCCAAAGCAGTAGCAGAAAGCGATTTAGCCTGTTCACCGAAAAATATTTTTTCAACCTTTTCTAAGACCTGAGAGCTCTTTGCAATTTCAACTATTTTTTCAGGAGCGCATTTTACTCTAAACGACGCCCTGCTCTCTTTTAAAGGAAGTTTATAATGATATTTCAACTGCATGATAAATCTGCTCATCTCCCCGGTGTTGAGACCCTCAGTGCGTGTATCGTATAGTAACCAGACATTTTTTGCTCTGTAAATTGATCTGTAAAAATGGTATGAGGCAATTGCATCGTTGTACTCTTTAACCGGGAGAGAAAAACCTCTCCTAAGGTTGTAGGGGATAAATGAATTCGATTGTGAAGATGATGGAAATGTCCCCTCGTTTAATGAGCAGTAAATAACATTGTCAAAATCAAGTGCCCGGGTTTCCAAAACACCCATAATTTGCAGACCCGATAATGGTTCTCCTTTGAAAGGGATTGAAACAGTAGATAAAATCTGGCTTAAAAGTCTGCCGAATGTGTCAAGCGACATAGGAATAAGTATCCCGGCTATTCTTGTAAGAGATACCCTTATATGATATATAAACTCCTTCTCAATTCCTTTGGTTTGAGAATTTTGTACTACAAAATCAAGTATATCAAGAAGTTTAAAGCAAAAGTCTTTGGCAGGGGTATCCTTACTTAGGTTTTCGGAAAAAATCAGTTTTAAAAGATAATCGTCTTCAAAGAAAGAGGGAGCGACATAAATCAAATTCTGAGATACAATTCTGTTGAGATGCTCCCTGGCACTCTCTTTACATATCAATTTTATATAATTATGTTTTAAAATGGGGAGAACTCTTTTGTAATAATATGCCCCTTTGTCTTTAGTCAGCTCTGTAATGTACTCTATCAATGACATGATTGGAGATCCTTTGAGTGGATAACCCATAGTAACATTAACATCGGGGTATTTTTCGGGTATTGAATGAAGCATTGGCAGCAACATCTTTTCATCAGGAAGAACAACTGCATTTTCAATAGCATTTTCGCTGTTTTCCAATATTTCAGTTACGATTTTTGTTTGCATAACTGCCGATGAAACTCCGATTATTTCAATTTGGGGTATCTCGTATTTCTCGAAAAAAATCTCTCTTTTCGAAGGGAAATTGGAGATATTTCCGTTCATAAAATGAGAGGCTTTATTTGAACTGTCAGTTATAAATTCCCCAAAATAGTCCCAATAAAAATCTGCCTTGCCTTGTTTTTTGAGCTCTTTGAGGATCTTGTTTTCACACTCATTTAGTGCGTTTAACCCTACGAAAACAATTTCACGGTACTCGTCAAGTTTGTCAAGTAAAATGGTATTTTCTGCAACATGTCTGAAAATCATACCCTCATAGCCGCTCTTTTCAACCACCAACTCCTCTCTGAATTTAAGATACAACGGGTACAGGACCTGCCATAAAGCTCTGAATTTCTGTTTTTTTTCACTCTCTCCTATGGGTAAAAAACCCTCCCAGAAACTCATAACTGCCTCAAGTTGAGTTTGGGTTAAAAAAGAGTAATCACTCTCAATCTCCTTAAGTTCTTTAATGTTAGCAAATAGAAGTCGCGCATCAGCAAGAAATTTGTCTGTATCGTTGAAATCATCAATAATTACATCTCCCCAGAAGACGAAATCATCAAAACTCTCTTCGGTTCCTGAAATCTCTTTGTAAATTCTGTATAATCTAAAGAGAGAGTCCAGCCTGTCTGCCTCCCTCAGACCAGAGACAGATATTATGAAGTCTTTAATTGTGAATATTTTAGGAGAGAAAATGGGGGCGTTTGTCAGCTCTCCCAGATACTTTTGAAAGAAAAGTCCTGATCTCCTGTTTGGAAAAACAAAACACAACTCCCGTATTTTCGCCCCTTCGTCTTCATAAAAGCGGGAAGCGATTGTTTGTAAAAATTTCATCTGAAATATCTGAATTACAGAGATTATAATCTTCTCCTGAGCTTTTCTGCAAGTTGTTCAAACCCGGGTTTATCCAGAAGAGCAAACATGTTCTTTTTGTAGTCTTCAACTCCCTGTTGGTCAAACGGATTTATTTCAAGCATATATGCACTGATACCACAAGCAAATTCAAAGAAATAGAACAATGATCCAAGGTAGAATTCGTTCAATCTCTCAACAGTTATGGCAATATTTGGTACCCCTCCGTCTATATGGGCCAATCTTGTTCCTATTTCGGCCATTTTATTGCACTGTTCAACACTCTTTCCTGATAAAAAATTGAGGCCGTCAAGGTTGTCTTCGTTAGCACTTATTTCAAAATCTCTGTCTGCATCTCCAATACTCAAAACTGTTTCAAAAAGTATCCTCTCACCATCCTGTATGTACTGGCCCATTGAGTGAAGGTCTGTTGTGAAATTGACAGAAGCCGGAAAGATGCCCTTTCCCTCCTTGCCCTCGCTCTCTCCGAACAGTTGTTTCCACCATTCAGAAAAGTAAGCCAGTTTTGGATTGTAATTAACAAGAATCTCTATTTTTTTTCCATTGCCGTAGAGTAAATTTCTAACGGCAGCATAACGAATAACAGGGTTATCGGCACCGCCTTTTTTGCAAAGAGTTTCCATTCTGCCGGCCCCGGCAATCATCTCCCTGATATTGAAACCTGCAACGGCAATTGGTAGAAGACCCACCGGTGTTAGTACAGAGTATCTGCCTCCAACATCATCAGGTATTACAAAGGTTTTATAACCTTCTGTATCTGAGAGTGATTTAAGAGCACCTTTGGAAGAGTCGGTTACTGCAACTACTCTTTTGGCAGTACCGGTTTTTCCATATTTTTTCTCATAGTGTTCTTTTATTATTCTGAAAGCAACCGCCGGTTCTGTTGTTGTACCTGATTTAGAAATCACGATTGTTGCCGACTCTCTCTTTTCAAGCAGATCCATTAACTCAGAAATATACTCACCTGAAAGATTTTGTCCCGCAAATACAATCGCAGGCCACTCGCGGTTTCCAAGATGAAGACCAAAACTATGTGACAATGACTCAATTGCAGCTTTTGCCCCAAGATATGAACCTCCAATTCCTATTACGACAACAACCTCAGCGATTTTTTTCCACTCAGAGGCTAAATTTTCAATCTCGCTTATGAGTTTTTCTTCTGTCTGTGAGGGAAGGTTTAACCATCCGGTAAACTCTGCACCCCTGCCTTTGCCTGATAAAAGAGTGTCTAATGACGAGAGTGCATCCGTTACCGATTCGGCATACTCCTTATCTGTAAAGAAGGGCTTAGCCCCTTTTAAATCTATTTGGATAACATTCTCTAACATAGCAATTACTGTAAATTTTCTGAAAGCTGTTTAATTACATAAGCAGGATATTTTTGCTCATAAAGGATCTTGTACATTGCCTCTGCAATAGGCATATGAACATTATATTTTCTATTTATCTCATAAATACATTTTGTTGCATAGTAACCCTCTGCAACCATATTCATTTCAACCTGTGCAGACTGAACCGAGTAGCCCTTTCCAATCATGCTTCCAAATGTTCTGTTACGGCTGAATTGAGAATAACACGTCACCAGAAGATCACCAAGATAAGCAGAGGTTGATGTTCTCCGTGCAGAGTCCGGGTGGGATGCGTGAAGAAAATCTCTCATCTCATGAAAGCTGCTTGTTATTAATACTGCCATAAAATTATCTCCATACGAAAGTGAGTGGCAAACACCGGCAGCGACTGCATAGATATTTTTAAGGACTGCAGCATATTCTACCCCATAAATATCTGTTCCCGGAACTGTCTTTATATAATTGCAGGCAAAAACGTCGCACAGTGATCTGGCAACCTCAATATATTTACTTGAAAGTGTGAGATATGAAAGCTTCTCCATGGCTACCTCCTCAGCATGGCAAGGTCCGCTAACGATTCCAATTTTACTGAAAGGGATGTTAAATTTTACATGGAAGTATTCAGCGATGGTTATGTTTTCTTCAGGGATCATCCCCTTGATAGCACTTATAATAAACTTATCCTTGAAGGAGCGTTTTATGAGTGCAGCTTCGGAAAGGAAATATGCTGAGGGGACGCAGAATACGAGCACATCAGCCGAATCAATAATCTCATTAATATCTGAGCTAAAGACTATCCTCTCCGGATCAAATTTAAAAGCTTGAAGGTAATAAGGGTTGTGATAGGATTTTTTCATCTGGTCTATCATCTCGTCATCCCTTACGTACCAGGATATTTTCTCCTGGTTGTTAAGCAACAGTTTGGAAAGGGCCGTTGCCCAGCTGCCACTCCCAATCATGGCGTATCTGAGGCCCTCCCTTTCAAAAAAATTATCCATTACAAATCAACGGTTTTAATCTAGGTTTAATTTACAAATATACCCTTTTTGTAACATAATCTAAATAAAACTTATACTTTTGCCTTATATCATAAATAACGATTATGGAGCTGAATATACTGTACAACAAAGCAATTGAGGGAAAAGAAATCACTTGTGAGGAGGCTCTTTTTCTTTATGAAACGGCGCCACTGAATGAACTCCTCAATCTTGCAAATAAGATCAGATTCATAATAAATCCGGGGAATAAAGTCAGTTGGCAAATTGACAGAAATGTTAATTACACCAATGTTTGTATTTCTGGTTGTAAATTCTGCAATTTCCACTGCAAAATCTCCAGAAGAGATGTTTCATACATAACAACACCGCAAGAGTACCGAAATAAAATTGATGAACTGTTCAGATATGGTGGAGATCAACTTCTTCTTCAGGGGGGGCTTCATCCCGAATTGGATATTATCTTCTACGAAGAGCTTTTCCGCAGATTAAAAAGAGATTACCCTACACTTAAACTTAACGCATTAGGCCCTCCAGAGGTATTTCATATTGCCAGAATCAGTAATATGACTATAGAAGAGACATTAAAAAGGCTTATTGATGCAGGTCTGGACACATTGCCTGGCGCCGGTGCCGAGATACTATCAGACAGAGTGAGAAAATTAATCTCTCCTGCAAAACCGGGAGTTAATGCGTGGGTTAAAGTTATGAAGTGCGCTCATAAACTTGGGCTTGGCACAACTGCAACAATGGTGTATGGTCATCTTGAGACTTTAAAAGAGAGATTTGAACACTTGATTCTTCTAAGAGATATACAAAAGGAAAAGCCGGAGGGTGCTCCAGGATTCAGGGCTTTTATATGCTGGCCAATGCAAACAGAAGGGACAAAACTAGCTGAGATGGGACAGATGTCCGGAGTGATGGCACCTGATGCAATTGAACACCTTAAAATGGTGGCTATAAGTAGAATAATTCTTAATAATATCCCTCATATTCAGGCTTCATGGCTTACAATAGGAATGGAGACAGCACAGCTCGCCCTTCACTCAGGGGCAGATGATATGGGCTCAATAATGATTGAAGAAAATGTGGTATCGTCTGCCGGCGCAGAAAGCAGAACAGACGCAGCAGGTATTCAGAAGGCTATAAAAGAGGCAGGGTTTGTTCCATGGCTGAGGAATCAAGATTATTCACCTCGTTAATATCAGGATTATAACCGTTATCAGGCGGCAGGTCTGACATCATTGAAGCCTCAACGGCCAATCTGTCACACCTCTCGTTTTCAGGGTGACCGTTGTGTCCTTTAATCCAGACAAATTTTACCCTGTGTTTTCTAAAAATTACAAGAAGCCTTTTCCAGAGATCAGGGTTTTTTTTCTTTGCGAAATCTTTTTTCTCCCACTGAAACAGCCAACCTTTATTGATGGCATCACATACATAAGATGAATCGGAATGAACAGTAACTTCTGCATTGGCTCTCTTAACTGTTTCAAGTGCAACAATTACCGCCAGCAACTCCATTCTGTTGTTGGTTGTGCAACTGAAACCCCCTGATAACTCCTTGTAATGTCTCCCTGATTTAAGAATTGCACCCCATCCACCCGGACCCGGATTGCCACGAGCAGCTCCGTCAGTATAAATATTAATCATTCTCCTTTCCACCAACAGGCATCTCAACTTTAAGCGGATTAGCCCTTAATGCCTCATAATTTTTTCTATTCCTGTAAATGTCGCATGCAAGGTAAATGGAGGACAGTATAGATAGGTGATTCGCTTTGTCTTTACCCGCCAGGTCATATGCTGTTCCGTGGTCAGGTGAAGTTCTTATTATCTTTATTCCCGCTGTATAGTTAACCCCGGATTCAATAGACAGAGACTTGAAAGGAATAAGGCCCTGATCGTGGTACATAGCAAGCACAGCATCAAACCTGTTTTTATAATCAGACCCAAAAAATCCATCCGGAGGAAAAGGTCCAAATACGAGTTCTCCCTTTTCTGACATCTCTCTTATTGCTGGTTTGATAATCTCCTCCTCCTCATTTCCAAGAAGCCCTCCGTCTCCGTTATGGGGATTAAGAGACAACACTGCAATTTTTGGCCTGTCCACCCCAAAGTCCTTTCTCAAAGAGTCTGACATCATTGTCAGTTTCTTCATAATTCTCTCTTTGGTTATCATTTTGGAAATCTCAGAAATAGGTACATGGTTGGTTACAAGGCCTACTCTGATGTTTTCTGAAATCATAAACATGAGTGAGTCCTCGGCTCCAAACTCCTTGGTAAAATACTCTGTGTGACCCGGAAATGAAAAGCCCTCCTTTGAAACACTGTTTTTGTTAAAAGGTGCTGTTACCAGCACATCTATCACGCCTCTCTTAAGATCAGCGACTGCACTTTCCAGGGCAAGAATTGCTGCTTTAGAACCCTCTTCAGTTGCCTTTCCGGGCTCTGCAATAAATGTATCCGGAACACAGTTGATAATGTTTACTCTTTTTGGATGAGCATCCTCTGCCTTAGCAATGATGTTGGTAGGAATGCTTTCTGTATCGGGAATGTGTTTCTTATAGAACCCCAATATTTTAGAAGAACCATATATTACAGGGACGCCAATATCAAAAATTCTTTGATCGGCCAATGCTTTAATTATTACCTCATAACCAATCCCATTGCTGTCGCCCTGGGTAATGCCTACAATTATCTTTTTGTTCATCTTGTGTAATCTGTGTAATTTCCTGCAAGATACAAATTTTAGATAAGATTCTTATATTTGTATTATGTCATCAATTCTGGAGAGCGATATAAAATTTCTTCCCGGCGTTGGTCCCAAAAGGGCTGAGCTTCTTAATAAGGAGCTAAATATCAAAACCTTCAGGGACTTCCTCCTCTTTTTTCCATTCAGATATATTGATCGCACCAAAATATACTCAGTTTCAGAGATTGAGTCATCAATGAGCTATATTCAGCTTAGAGGACGGATTACAAGAATAAATGTTATTGGTGAAAAAGGTCCTGCCAAAAGGCTTGTTGCAACCTTTGCAGATGCTACCGGAGTTATTGACCTTGTCTTTTTTCAAGGAATTAAATGGATTAAAGATTGGTTGAAAATCAACACAGAGTATATAATATTTGGAAAGCCCTCACTTTTTAATCAGACAATTAACATTGTTCATCCTGAAATTGAACCGGCAACCGAAGAGAATCCAATTTATGTTGGTAATATGCTGGGTGTTTACCCATCAACCGAGAGATTACGCAATAACGGATTTAGCAATAAGCAGATTGCCAGACTAATGGCAACTCTAATTAAGACTTGTCAAGGTTCACTAAACGAAACACTACCCTCTTATATCCTGGATGATAAGCGGTTAATGCCATTTTATGAAGCCATTCAGAATATTCACTTTCCAAAAGACCTTAAAACGCTTGCTCAGGCACAATTCCGCTTTAAGTTTGAAGAGCTTTTTTATCTTCAACTCTCTTTACTCAAACAGAAATCTTACAGAGAGAGAGCTCTCAATGGTATTGTTATGAACAAAGTGGGTGAGTACTTTGACAAATGTTATAAAAAACTGCCATTTGAACTCACCGGAGCGCAAAAAAGAGTTATCAAGGAGATCAGGGCAGACATAACCTCCGGAAGACAGATGAACAGGCTCTTACAAGGAGATGTGGGAAGTGGCAAGACACTAGTCGCCATTTTCACTGCTTTGCTGGCTGCTGACAACGGTTATCAATCTTGCATAATGGCTCCAACAGAGGTTCTTGCTGTTCAACACTTCAAAGGCGCCCAAAAGCTCCTTGAGGGCACTGGTGTAAAGTGCGCTTTGCTGACAGGAAACACAAAGGCAAAAGAGCGTAAACCTATCCATATGCAGCTGATAGATGGTGAAATTGATATTTTGTTTGGAACACACGCTCTGATTGAAGATGTTGTTCAGTTCAAAAATTTGGGTTTTGCGGTGATTGATGAGCAACACCGTTTTGGAGTAGAACAGCGTGCAAAATTGTGGAACAAAGGAGAGAGCATCCCCCACATACTTGTAATGACCGCCACTCCAATACCAAGAACTTTGGCAATGACCCTCTATGGAGACCTTGATGTATCTGTGATTGATGAACTGCCTCCAGGCAGAAAGCCTGTAAAAACCATTCACGCAAGCGAAAACCAAAGGCAAAGGATTTACTCCTTTATGAAGGAGCAGATTGCAGCCGGCAGACAGATATTTGTTGTCTATCCTCTCATTAAGGAGAGTGAAAAAATGGACTACAAAAACCTTCAGGAGGGTTATATGAATATAATTGAGGAATTTAAGGCTCCGCAATATGTAACTGCCGTTGTTCACGGGAAACAAAAAAATGAGGACAAAGCCCATGATATGAACCTTTTTGCATCTGGTAATGCGAACATTTTAGTATCTACTTCCGTTATTGAGGTGGGTGTTGATGTTCCTAATGCATCTGTTATGATGATAGAGAGTGCAGAGAGATTTGGTCTGTCACAACTACATCAGCTTAGAGGCAGAGTTGGAAGAGGAACAGACGAATCATACTGTATCTTAATGACAGGATATAAGTTAAGCAAAGAGTCCAGGAAAAGAGTAGAGCTAATGTGTTCTACCTCTGACGGGTTTGAGCTTGCCGAGGCAGATTTGAGAATGAGGGGGCCTGGAGATTTGGAAGGTACGCAACAGAGCGGTTTGCCTATAGACTTAAAAATTGCAAATCTTGCAAAAGACTCACAAATACTGGAAGATTCAAGAAGGTATGCCCAGAAAATTCTTGATGAAGACCCGCAGTTGTCAAATGAAAAAAACAGAGCGCTCACTATTACCCTTAATTCATTAAAAAAAGAGGTTAAAGATTATTCCCAAATAAGTTAAATATTTAGTTATGAAATATATCGGAGCACATGTAAGCGCATCAGGCGGAGTAGAAAATGCCCCTGTAAATGCACACAACATCGGAGCAAACGCATTTGCACTTTTTACCAAAAATCAGAGACAATGGATGTCGTCTCCTCTCTCCAAAAAGAGTATTGAGGCATTCAAAAACAACTGCGAAAAATTTGGTTTTAAGCCATTTCAGATTCTACCCCATGACAGTTATCTAATTAACCTCGGACACCCTGAAGATGAAGGGCTAAAAAAGTCAAGAGAGGCTTTCCTTGATGAGATGCAAAGATGTGAGCAACTAGGCCTTGACAGACTTAATTTTCACCCGGGCAGCCATCTTAACAAAGTTGATATTGACACTTGTCTTAAAACAATAGCTGAGTCTATAAACATTACACTTGACAAGACAAAAGGGGTTACTGCAGTAATAGAGAACACGGCAGGTCAAGGTACAAACATGGGGCACACATTTGAGCAGATAGCGCAGATTATCAGTCACGTAGAAGACAAATCAAGAGTTGGAGTATGTATTGACACATGTCACTCATTTGCTGCCGGCTATGACTTTTCGACACCAGAAGGCATAAAAGCTGCTTTTGACCACTTTGATAAGGTTGTCGGATTCAGATATCTGAAAGGAATGCATCTGAATGATGCAAAAAAAGGTTTAAACTCCAGGGTTGACAGACATGACTCAATAGGAGCCGGAACACTGGGATCCAATCCCTTTAAGATATTAATGAAAGACCCACGGCTTAACGATATGCCTCTCATACTTGAAACTCCCAACGAAGAGATTTGGGCAGAAGAGATAGCTCAGATGAGAATCTGGGAGAGGGAGTAAATTTTCTGGTAAAGATAAATAAGACAACCGCTTCAACCAACGAGGCGGTTGTTTGTTTTAATATATAAATAATGATTTGGAGTATGAAAACTAAATATACATTAACCATTATTATGTTAATTACAACAATTATGACGCTACAGGCACAAAATAAAAAGGTATTAACTCCTGAAGAGAAGAGGGTTATTATTGACAAGGGTACCGAACGAGCATTTACGGGCAAATATCATAATCATAAAGAGGCAGGAACATATCATTGTAAACAGTGCAACGCTCCCCTGTTCCGCTCATCTGACAAATTTGACTCAGGATGCGGTTGGCCAAGTTTTGATGATGAGATACCGGGATCAATCACACGTTATTTGGATGCAGACGGAATGAGAACAGAAATTGTCTGTTCAAATTGTGACGGGCATTTGGGACATGTCTTTACAGGAGAGAGATTTACTGAAAAGAATTTGCGTCATTGTGTAAACTCTGTTTCTCTTGAGTTTGTTCCTGAAAAGAAAGAGAGAGCAATATTTGCAGGAGGTTGTTTTTGGGGTGTTGAACATCTTTTACAGCAAAAAAGAGGGGTAATCTCCGTTGTAAGCGGTTACACAGGTGGTTCAACGAATTCTCCGGATTACAGACAAGTAAGCAGTGGAACCAGTGGTCATGCAGAGGCAGTCGAGGTAATATATGACGCAAACCAGATAACATTCAGAGAAATAGCCAAACTCTTCTTTGAAATTCATGACCCAACACAAAAAGATCGTCAAGGCCCTGATATTGGAACCCAATACAGATCAGAAGTATTTTACCTTGACCAGTCTCAGAAAGTTATCACAGAAGAGCTTATTGGTATCTTAAAGTCAAAGGGTCTCAATGTTCAGACAAAGGTTACTAAGGCATCAAAATTTCACAAAGCTGAAGATTATCACCAGGATTACTATGTAAAAAAAGGTACTCAGCCTTATTGCCACATTTATACAAAAAGATTCTAATGCCATAGATTCCCATTGAGCATTAATTTATACTTTTGCATATAAATTATATACTTGATGAACGATCTGACTCAGGGTAAGGAGGGCAAACAGATCCTGATGTTTGCCATTCCTATGCTCATTGGCAATGTTTTCCAGCAATTATACAATATCGTTGACAGCGTTGTTGTAGGAAAATATATTGGCTCAGTTGCACTTGCAGCCGTTGGAGCCAGTTTTCCCATATTATTCACACTCTCTGCGCTTGTTGGTGGCATTGCAATCGGAGGTTCGGTATTGGTATCACAATACTTTGGAGCAAAGAATTTTCAAAAAGTTAAAATAACATCAGATACTCTTCAAATTTTTCTTCTTGTAAGTTCTGTTATACTCTCTATAATATTTTTCCTTCTGAGCAGACCTCTTTTCCAGCTTCTTTCAATACCGGAAGAGGTTCTTCCCTCTGCTGTACGATATTTTGATATTGTCATTCTGACAACTACGATACCTATGTTTGCACTCTTTGGGATGGCATCTATTCTTAGAGGAGTTGGAAATTCCAGAACCCCGGTAACATTTATGGTCATCTCATTTCTGATTAATATTGTACTGGACCTCCTTTTTGTTCTGGTCTTTAAATGGGGAATTGATGGTGTGGCGTGGGCAACTGCAATTGCATCAATTTTTTCCTGGATTGCATTGTGGTACCATTTGAACAGGAAAGAGGATAATATGATTAAGTTTAATCTTAATTATAAAAAGTGGGAGTTTAACTGGGAAAATTTCAGGCTTTCATTAAAAATCGGACTTCCTTCAGGAATTCAGCAAACTCTTGTAGGGTTGGGATCAATGGCTCTGCTTGCAATTGTGTCACCATTTGGAGTTGCAACACTGGCTGCATATACAGCAGCAGGAAGAATTGATATGTTTGTTTCAATGCCTGCGATGAACCTTGCAGCAGCTCTCTCCTCTTTTGTCGGGCAAAACCTGGGTGCAGAAAGGTATGACAGAATAAAAAATGGTCTAAAGCAAACATTAATCTATTCAACTGTAATATGTCTTGCTCTTATGCTTGTAGTGGTTCTGTTTTCGGGAGAAATAATGAGGTTGTTCACAGATGTAAGCTCGCCTCACTTTGAAGAGATTGTAAGAATAGGAAAAGATTATCTTGTGATAGTAACATCCTTTTATATTATGTTTTCAACAATGTTTGTTATAAACGGAGTTACACGAGGTGCCGGTGCAACATTTATACCAATGCTCATAACAACACTGTCATTGTGGGTTTTCAGAATACCTTTAGCCATTGTTCTATCAAAATCGTTTGGCGCAACAGGAATATGGTGGTCAATACCGGTTGGATGGACTGCAGGCTGCATAGGTGCTGTAATTTACTATAAATCGGGCCTCTGGAAAAAACATAGGGTAAAAACTGTATTAAATTAACAGTTTCTACCCTAAGTTACATTTCAACCAAAATTATTGATATTTCATTTATTATCTGAAATGGCAGGGACTTCAATCTCTCTGAAAAATTACCAGGTAGATTTCAGCCCTACAGTTCTGTTAAAAACAAGATTATCCTCTTTAGATTCGATATCTTTTACAAAATAACCGATCCTTTCAAACTGAACTGCAATTCCGGATTTGTCATCCAGTAAAGCACTCTCGGCATATCCGGTTACAACCTTCAAAGAGTCAGAATTTAGGTAGTCAATATACTCTTTCCCCTCTTCAAGATTGTCCATTTCGGGGTTAGTAAACAGACGGTCAAACAGCCTCACTTCGGTCTTTTTGGAATGAGTAGCCGAAACCCAATGAATGGTTCCTTTAACAGAGCGCCACTCTCCCACTCCTGGTTTGCTCGAAGGATCGTAAGTACAGCGAATTTCAATAATTTTGCCATCATTGTCCTTAATAACCTCTTCGCATTTAATTATATATGAATATTTAAGGCGTACCTCTCCTCCCGGTCTAAGGCGGAAATATTTCTTTGGTGGCTCTTCCATGAAATCTTCCCTTTCAATATACAGCTCTCTGGAGAAAACTACATCCCTTGTTCCGGCATCTACGTTCTCAGGATTATTAACCGGAGTGAAAATTTCGGTCACATTCTCAGGGTAGTTGATAATTGTAAGTTTAATAGGATCCAGAACAACCATATATCTGTTGGCTCTCTTGTTAAGGTCCTCTCTTACACACCACTCCAAAAGTGATAAGTCAATTATATTATCTCTTTTTGCTACTCCTACCTTATCTGCAAACATGCGAATACTCTCCGGAGTAAAACCTCTTCTTCTAAGGCCACAAATTGTTGGCATCCTTGGATCATCCCATCCGGAAACAAACCCTTTTTGAACAAGTTCAAGCAGCTTTCTCTTGCTCATAACGGTGTATGTAAGGTTCAGTCTGGCAAATTCATATTGTCTTGAAGGGAAAATATCAAGTTTATCAATGAACCAGTCATAGAGAGGCCTGTGTACATCAAATTCCAAAGTACAAATGGAGTGTGTAATTCTCTCTATTGAATCACATTGCCCGTGTGCATAATCATACATGGGATAAATACACCAGTCATTGTTGGTTCTGTGATGATGTGCATGAATTATCCTGTACAGAATGGGGTCTCTCATAAGCATATTTGTATGAGCCATATCAATTTTTGCTCTGAGGACCTTATCTCCCTCTTTATATTTCCCTGCTCTCATCTCAGCAAATATTGCGAGATTTTCTTCTGCAGATCTGTTTCTGAAAGGACTCTCAGTTCCCGGCCTGTTAACTGTTCCACGGTTAGTCCGAATCTCCTCCTGGCTTTGGTCATCTACATAAGCCAGACCTTTCCGGATTAACTCCTGAGCCCATATATAGAGTTGCTCAAAATAGTCAGATGCATACAGCTCTTTGTCCCAGTTGAAACCCAGCCATTGAACATCCTCCTTGATTGAATCTACATATTCAACATCCTCTTTTGTTGGATTTGTATCGTCAAACCTAAGATTGGTTTTACCTCCATATTTTAAGGCAAGTCCAAAGTTCAGGCAAATACTTTTTGCGTGTCCAATATGCAGATATCCATTCGGTTCCGGCGGGAATCTCGTTAAAATGCTTTTGTGTTTACCGGATGCAAGATCGGCTTCTACTATCTCTTCAAGAAAATTTAAAGACCTCTCCTCGGCAGGCTCTTTCAGAATTTCATTCATACTTTCTAATAATTAACCTGCAAATATAAGATTTCTAAACCTCATTTTCTTAACTTTGTAAAATTAAAAGTTACAACTTAAAAAACTCTCACGGCAATGGTTCAATCTATGACAGGCTACGGTAAATCCGAATGTGTCAACGGCAACAATAAAATAACCATAGAAATCAGGTCTGTAAATGGTAAAAATTCCGATGTTTCCGTTAAATCGCAGATTATTCCAAGAGAGAAGGAGATTGAGGTCAAACAGATGTTAACCTCTGCACTCCAAAGGGGAAATATTGATCTCTACACCTCCATAGAAACTCTTACCGAAAACATAGGCAGAACCATTAACAAAGAGACATTTGGCTTATATCTTAAACAATTAAAAGAGATTGCCACTGAATCAGGCAATGATCTGGACTTTGGTAAGGCAACCGAAATTATCATGAGGTTGCCTGATGTTTTTGAAAATCAAAAGAAGGAGAGAGAAGAGGAGAATATAGAGGATTGGGCATCGATAAAGGGAGCCATTGAGCATGCAATTGAAATGCTCACTGAATTCAGAAAAACTGAAGGGAAAAGGCTTGAAGAGGATATGGTTTCACGAGTTAACCTCATATTATCATATATTGAGGAGATAGAAAAATTCGAGAAAGAAAGGTCTGTGATGATTAAAGAGAGACTAAAGTCAAAGTTGGAGGAGTTCTCTTCAGATGTTGACATGAATCGCCTGGAGCAGGAATTAATATATTACATTGAAAAACTGGATATTACAGAAGAAAAGGTAAGACTTAGACAACATTGCAGCTATTTCCTTGACACTTTAGCACAGGAGGAGTATCCGGGTAAAAAACTTGGCTTCATTGGTCAGGAGATGGGCAGAGAGATAAATACTCTTGGCTCAAAAGCCTCTCACGCCAAAATTCAGATGTGGGTTGTCAAAATGAAAGACGAACTCGAAAAAATAAAAGAGCAATCATTGAACATTTTATAGTAACAATTTTGATTTGATTGAAAGATTTTTGTTAAAAACTGCAACTTTTGAGAGGGTCACCTCGTCTATTAAGCAGAAATACCAAAAATCATTTTTCAATCATGAAAACAAAAGCTCTGTTACTTTCGGTTATTGCAATTTTTGCCTTAACCTCAATTCAAGCCGGGATCGCACCGAAGAGTGAGATTAAAAACCCAAAAACAGACCCTGCAACTCTGGTTCAGATAGCATTTAGCAAAATCAGCCAAAACTATTCAACCACCGAGAATCAGATCAACGCCTTTTATAAAGAGCGTGTGATCAGGAACAACGATTGTGTATCGGTAAATGAAGCGATTTTAAATATCAGCAAAAGCCCTTATAAAGGATGGAAGAGAGATCTTGTAGCCGTTAAGGATGTAAGAGGTAATTGTGACTTTAGTAAAATTGACACCTTAATGGTCAAATTACAAGGAGGCCCAATCTCAGCATTACAGCTTGATGTTGTAAAAACTCCTTTCCTGGGAACTGAGTTACATGATATTAAAGACAAATACGAATTTGAATATCTTGAACCAGTTGAGATGTTTGGAAGACCATTTTACGTGGTTGCATTTGACCAAAAAATCAAAGGTGAAGAGATGCTTTTCAGAGGTAAAATTTATATTGATTCAGAATCATCAGCAATTGGTAAAATTGAATTTTCAATGAATGTTGAGAATAACAGAGATTCTTACAAACTATTCCTGAAACGCAAACCTAAAAAATCCAATGTAAATATGATGTCAGCAGACTATGTTGTTAACTACAGAGAGTATAACGGTCAATGGTATCTGGATTATACAACATCTGACATCACCTTCTATGTTGAAAAGAACAAGAATATACCTGCAGATATTTACTCTATCAGTTCTCAACTTGCCGTTACCTCTCTTATCGCCGAAAAATTCACTATAGACAAAAAGGATCTGCTCAAATCAACAGATATCCTGGCTGATAAAATTGGAGATTTTAAAGTGGCTTCTGATTGGGATATTTATAATCTCATTATGTTGCTGGCAATAAACTATTAGCCTGTCCCAACCACAAAATTTAGAGAAGTTTTGGTTAGTTTTAAGTGTTTAAATTTAAGTTGGTATGGCATATGGGCTGCCCGGTTTCGGGCAGCCCTTTTCATGCGTTTAAAGATTTACTTACCTAGTAATACTTTTCTCCAGAAATTGATGGTAGCCTCTTCGGAGTGAGCACCCTGGTGACCTCTGTAACCGTGAAAAGCTCCCGGATAGAACATAAGTTCAAATTGTTTACCCTCTTTCTGTAAAGCATCTATCAACTGAATTGTGTTTTGCATATGAACATTGTCGTCTGCAAGTCCATGTGTCAGATAGAGAAGAGATCCTGTCTCACTTGTGTAATTCCCTGCTTTGTTAATTGCAGCAGACTCCCTGTAGCCGTCAGGATTGTTGTCAGGATGATCCATGTATCTCTCTGTGTAGTGAGTATCATAAAGCATCCAGTCGTAAACACCGGCACCGGCAATTCCGTAGCGGAAATATTCCGCACCGTCTGTCAGAGCAAGAACAGTCATAGTCCCTCCGTAGCTAAAGCCGGTAATACCTACCTTATCAGCGTCAACATAACCTAAATCAGCCAGATATTTAGCCCAGCGAACATAATCCTGAAGTTCATAATAGCCAAGATTTCTATGAATATAATTGATACCCTCTTTTCCACAGTGACCGGATGCTCTGTTATCGACTGATATCTGAATTACACCTTCATCTGCCCAAAGATGGTTCAATTTTGTTGGATTTCTCCAGGTATCCATGACATTTGAGGAGTTTGGACCTCCGTAGATACTCATTATCACCGGGTATCTCTTTTTTGCATCAAAATTGTGGGGCAAGGTAATAACTCCCGGAAGTTTATAACCTTCAGGAGTTGTTAAGAAAACAAGTTTTGGTTGTGGCAGATTAAGATTGTCAAAATTCTCTTTTTTGGTATCTGCAATAACCCTGATTTCTCCCGGTTTAACTGCGCCACCTCTCTCTGTTGCCAGCAAAACAACTTTTAACGGAGTTGAAGTATTGGAAATAATTGAAGTAAAGTGCTTTTTATCAGGAGATAATAAAGGCATGGCATAATTATACTCTCCTTCTGACAACTTTCTAACGAATTTGCCTTTCTCTCCAAATGAAACCTTATAAATGTCGTTTCTTACCGAAATATCTCTTCTTGCAGAGAAATGGATTTCAGAATTTTTCTCATCAACATCCAGAATTTTCAGCCCCCAGTTCATGCCATCTGTCAGCCTCTCAAATCTATTACCATCATATGACTGATAGTAAATATGTTCCCATAATTCAAAATCTCTCACAAAATAGAATCCCTCTTTACCGAATTTCATGTCTGTCATCCAGTTTATCCAGGTTTTCTGATACTCTTTGTAAACAAGCGATTTAGATCCGTCATAAACATTCACAGCATACAATATAAGATTGCTCTGATCTCTGTCCATCCACTGAACCATTATTGTTGATCCGGTACCAGCCCAGAATGGAGTACCAAAATACTGATCATCTTTTTCATTAAAATCGGCCCAAACAATCTCTCCTCCATCAGGTGATACAAAACCCAATTTTACTTCAGGGTTTGAATCTCCTGCTTTTGGATACCTTGTTCTGGTAATTGAACCATGCTTTCCCTTTGAGTCGTAGATAGGAAACATTGGAACCATTGAATCGTCAAATCTGTAAAAGGCGAGTGTGCGGCTGTCAGGAGACCACCAAAAAGCCCTGTATTGCCCCCCGCGGCCAAATATCTCTTCATAATATACCCACGATGCCCATCCGTTAAGGATCAATTCTGACCCGTCAAAAGTAAGCCTTGTCTCTTTGTTCTTTTCAAGGTCAAATGAATAGAGATCGTTATCCCGAGTGTATGCAACTCTTTTAAAATCAGGGGATAGTACCGGGTTCCTCTCCTGGGATGATGTGAATGTAATCTGTTTTTCGTTTCCGGCTATGTCCGAAAATACAACGTCTCCATTTTTAACCGTAACTGTCGGAGTTGCTTTGGGTGCAACCGGAGAGACAATCTCGGTCATCTTCTCCTTTTTGATATTATACTCATAAAAGACCCTCTTCATTCCCATTGTGTGAACCATGATGAGAGTATTGTTATCTTTCCATGAGTGTGGCATTGGAACCGACTGGACAGGACCCTGGGCAATAAGCATCTGATTGGCAAATAATAAAAATACCAACATTGCTGTTGCTCGTTTAAAACAGAATAAGAAGTTCATATAATTGTGAGTTTTTATTTGGCAATATATTACTGTTTGACAAAAAATCTGTCATCAAAATTAACAAAATAAACCTTATCAACAGCCCTTGTAATAGCAGTGTAGAGCCATTTCAGATCATCTTTTGTAATTTCACCCTTCCAGAAAGGGTTGTCAATAAAAACAGTTTTCCACTGGCCTCCCTGTGATTTATGACAAGTTATGGCATTTGCATATTTTATCTGCAATGCATTAAAATATTTATCTTCCCTGACTGCCGCAATACGTTTTCTTTTGAGTTTTAAATGCGAGTAATCTTCCATAACTGAGTTAAAAAGAGCTCTTTGTATATCATTTCCAAGGCTGGCTGTCTCACTGTCCAGAGTGTCAAGTATGATTCTTGCCTCAATTTCAGTGTCGTTGTAATCGGGAAACCTTAGTTTTGCCTTGGCGAAATTCAAACCATAACGCTCTTCATAACCCGATATTTTAATCAACTCCGCAACATCGCCGTTGGCAATAAAATCAATATCCTCAACATCGTCCAGAAACTGATAGCAGTTTTTGACAATCATTAATTTGTCACCCTTTGTCAGCCTCTCCTCTCTGAACAGAATCTTCCCTCTTATCCCGGCGTTGTACCTGTTTGCTCTTTTATTTGACCTGCAAAGAACAAGGGTTTCATCAGTTCCTGCTTTTTCATATGACATGGTCATTTGCTCAATCAAATCAGAACCTGTTATCCTCTCTACATCAGAAAAAGGGCTAACCGTAAACTTTGGGAAGTCAAACCTATCTTGCTCAATCATCTCTCTTAACATGGTAGCGTTTACCAGTATGCCTGAATTTTGAGCTTGTCTTACAACACTTTTTAAAGTTACATATACAGCTTTGCCGTAACTGCCTACAATATCAAAGTCCAGGGCATTGGAAATCACCTCACCTACGGGTGGTAGTTGTGCAGAATCTCCAATTAAAATTAGTTTGTTTCCGGTATTGGATCTGACATAAGTAATAAGGTCGTCTAGCAGATTGCCGCTACCGAATATTGAGCCTTCTCCTGATCCCGAAGATATAAGTGAGGCTTCATCCACAACGAAAATTGTATCCCGGCTTTTGTTAAGGTCAAGAATAAATTGGCCTAAACCATCTTTTAGCGATTTTTGTCTGTAAATCTGTTTGTGAATAGTATATGAGCTGCAACCTGTATAACCTGCCAGAACCTTTGCTGCTCTTCCTGTAGGTGCTGTAAGAATATACTTTTTACTGAATCCCTTTAAGAGTGAAACCAAAGATGATATTGAGGATGTTTTACCTGTTCCGGCATAACCGTTTATAAGTAAAATGTCATTATCATCCTCCTTAATAAAGAGTGAGAGTATTTTAAACAGGTTTTGCTGGCAAGGAGTCGGTTCAAAACCAAGACCTGACACAAGTTTGTCGTATATAAAGTTATCCAGTGACATTCTCTTTAATCTACCTCCATCTGTATAAAACAAATATCAGCAAAAGAGCATAAATTTCCAGACGTCCCAAAAGCATTTGCACAGTAAGTAAGAGTTTTCCCAAGGCTGGAATTGATGTGTAATTACCTAAAGACCCAACTTCGCCAAAACCAGGCCCAACATTTCCCATGCAGGCTGCCGAAGCAGAGAATGCATCAATTATAGGAGTTCCAAGTCCGGTGAGAAGTAAAGCAGATATAAAAACGATCAATAAGTACAAGGCAATAAAAAGATTTATACTGTAAACAGTTTCTCTGTCAAGGGTTTGTGATCCCATTTTTACCGAAACTACCGCATTTGGGTGTATTTGCTTAATAATTTGTGCTTTAACCGCTAAAAAGAATATCCATACCCTGTCTGCTTTCATACCTCCCGAAGTAGAGCCAGAACATGCACATTGTATAGTAAAAAATATTATTAATAAAATTGAAAAGCCAGGCCAAATGGAGGAATCTCCGTTAGCGAATCCTGTTGTTGTTCCAATTGAAATTACCTGGAAAAACCCCTCTCTGAATGCAGTCGCCCAGTCGGTATATAATCCACTGAATTTAATATTAAGTGAGACAATTACCGATCCGGTAAGAATAGAAAGTAAATAATATCTGATAATTGGAGATCTAAAAAGGTTTGTAGATTTTCCTGAAACAAAACTATAAAGCAGTCCGAAATGAATTCCGGAAAGTAACATGAATAACATTATAATAATCTCAATAGCAACAGAATCAAAACTTCTGATTGAAAGATTTTTCGTACTAAAACCACCTGTTGCAATTGTAGCAAACGAATGGTTAACTGCATCGAACAGATCCATACCTGCTAAAACCAACAATAAAACTTCCGCAAATGTGAGACCAAAATATACCAATGAAATTACCCTAATGGTTTGATGAGCCTTAAACCTGAAATTCTCTTTTGACAGAGAAGATATCTCCATTTTTGACAACCTCATCCTGAATGTGCTTACTGATGGAAGCACAAGCAGCATAAACAACACGACTCCCAGACCTCCCAGCCAGTGAGTAGAAGATCTCCAGAAAAGCAGACCCTTAGGCACACTTTCAATATCTGTCAGAATTGTTGCTCCGGTGGTTGTATATCCCGACACACTCTCAAACCATGAATTAAGAAGAGAGAACTCACCTCCAAAAAGAACATAGGGCAGCATTCCAAAGAGGCAGGATAATATCCAGGAGAAGACAACAATTGTAAAACCCTCCTTTATATTAATCTCATAAAATTTATTTACAAAAATTAATGGAAAACTTCCGGCAAATGTAGTAATTACGGCGCTTAGCAATAATGGGGAAAACGAAGCGTCAAAATCATATATGGCTGAAACAAAAGCTGAAATATACATGAACAACGCATTCAAAAGAAGCGCAAGTCCAATATTTCTGGTGACAGTCCTTAAATTCATATCCTATTTATTATCACCTGTATTCTTAAGCTTCTTGTTCTCGTCAATTATACTCCTAACCTCATTATTGATTTCCTGAATTTCATCATCGTTATCAAATTGAACATTATAACTCTTTCTGAAATCCCGGTAATTTTTAATTCCTTTTGAGATTAACAGTACAGGAGAGATAAAATAGAGATTTATAAAATAGTTGAACAGAAGAACCAGAACAATACCTGCGCTTACTGCAATTATTCCTGGCATTATACTTCTGTAGTAACCCTCCTGCAATTCCCTGGTATTGTCTGCCAGTGCATCTTGTGTCAAGAGACCGAGCTTTTTCTTGTACACTCTTAGTTTATTGTAAACAGGCTTAAGCTTGGATTCATACCACTCCTTTCTCACAGCGATATCTTCAGTCATAATCTTTCTGGTTTCGCTTATTACTGCCAGATATTCAGAATAGGAAAGTGCCAGCGAATCAGCTATTGCTACTTCAGCTTCAGATGTAAAATTGCTTTTTATGCTGGATATATGTTTGTCAAATCTGTCATCATAAAGAATCTCTGCAGAGACAATAGTAGAATCAACAATTACTCTGCTGAGCAAAATGAAGTTATACTCATCGGTAAGCTCCATGAGCATTCTGGAGGTGTTAATACTGTTAATGTTAGACCGCATAAGTCCTGTTACAGAGTTTCTCATACGGTTAAACTCAAAAACCGCAATTACGCTTGACAGAAACAGAATGGCACCTATAACGACAAATCCAAGGGAGATTTTTTTACGAATACCCATAGTTTAAGTTTTGAATACAAATATATATATAAAATTAAGAGGGTGTCTCAAATCATAGATTTTGACACCCTCCATTATATTAACTGTCGTTTGTTACTTAACAGTAGACATGTGCGCAACCATATCAAGTACTTTCACTGAGTAACCCCACTCATTGTCATACCATGCAACAACCTTAACAAAATTTGAGTTTAGCATGATACCGGCACCTGCATCAAATATTGATGTGCGTGGGTCTGTGATGAAATCACTCGAAACAACCTGCTCCTCGGTATATCCCAATACACCTTTAAGAGTTGTCTCCGATGCTGTTTTCATTGCTGCTTTGATATCTTCGTAAGTCGCAGATTTTTCAATACGGCAGGTTAGGTCAACTACAGAAACATTAATTGTAGGAACCCTGAAAGACATACCGGTGAGTTTACCGTTCATTTCAGGAAGCACTTTACCAACAGCTTTTGCAGCTCCTGTTGATGAAGGGATAATATTTGCCGAAGCTGCCCTTCCTCCTCTCCAGTCTTTGGCAGACGGAGCATCAACAGTCTTTTGAGTATTGGTAGTGGCGTGAACTGTGGTCATAAGACCTTCAATTATACCGAAATTGTCATTTAGAACTTTTACAACAGGAGCAAGACAGTTAGTGGTGCACGATGCATTTGATACAAATGCCTCACCTGCATATTTATTATGATTAACACCATATACAAACATTGGAGTGTCATCTTTTGATGGTGCAGACATTATTACTCTCTTTGCACCTGCATCCAGGTGTGCCTGGCACTTCTCTTTTGTAAGGAAAAGACCGGTTGACTCAACAACATATTCAGCATCTACTTCATTCCACTTAAGATCAGCGGGATTCTTCTCAGCTGTTACCCTGATTGGGAAACCATTTACGATAAGTTTACCATCTTTCACCTCAACCGAACCATTAAATTTACCGTGAACCGTATCATATTTTAACATATACGCCATGTAATCTACATCTATCAGGTCATTGATTGCCACAACCTGAATGTCATTTCTCTCTTGTGCAGCACGGAAAACCAATCTGCCAATGCGGCCAAAACCGTTAATACCAACTTTAATTTTGCTCATATTGAATCTGTTTTAAATTGAATGTGTTAGTCTGTAAGAACTACTAAAAACCGCCGCAAAGTTAATAATTTTTTGCTACCTTCGCATATTGTAAACATCCAATTTTTAAAAAATTTATGAGGCGTATTCTCATTACCAATGATGATGGAGTAAAATCCAAAGGAATAGGAGCACTTACAGATTTAATGAGACCATACGGCCAGGTTACTGTTGTTGCCCCATTTGAAGCTCAAAGTGGCATGTCTGCTGCTCTTACGATTGGTAAACCACTAAGGCTTACTGAACTTCGCAACGAAGAGGATCTTAAAGTTTATGCCTGTTCCGGCACTCCTGCAGATTGCGTTAAAATGGCTATGAACCAGATATTTAGCAATAAAATGCCCGATATTTTGGTGTCAGGTATTAATCATGGCTCAAATGCATCAATTGCAGCACTATATTCCGGAACACTTGGAGCTGCTGCTGAGGGCACAGTTTACGGAATACCATCAATCGGTTTTTCTTTGGCCTCTCATGATCCGAATGCTGATTTTTCGGCTGCAGTACATTACGCAAAAATTATTATTGATAAATTTCTTGAACTTCCCCCTGCTGCAAATACATATCTGAATGTGAATTTTCCTGCTGTCAAGCTGGAGCATATTAAGGGAATCAGGTTTTCAGGGCAAGGTAAAGGACAGTGGATTAAGGAGTTTGAAGAGAGAAAAGATCCTTATGGTTTTAATTACTATTGGATGACGGGTGAATTTTACAATAATGAGCCGGAGAACAGGCTGGCTGATCACAATCTTGTTGCGCAAAATTACATAAGCATAGTGCCCCATAAAATTGACACAACTGATTACAACGAATTAAAAAGACTAGAGGAGCTTTGGAAATTATAACTTTCTAAATGCCAAGGTTATGAAATACTATATTATTGCAGGTGAAGCATCAGGCGATCTTCACGGATCAAATCTAATGAAGGGGCTTAAAGCCTCCGACTCCTCTGCAGAATTTCGCTTCTGGGGAGGTGATCTCATGGCAGCAGAAGGTGGTACACTGGTGAGACATTACAAAGAGACAGCCGTAGTGGGTTTTGTAGAAGTGCTCATGTCTTTGGATAAAATTACCAAAAACCTCAGGCTATGCAAAAAAGATCTCCTCGATTATAAGCCGGATGTGTTAATACTCATTGACTATCCGGGCTTCAATTTCAGAATTGCCAAATTTGCCAAAGAGAACAACATTATAGTATTCTACTATATATCTCCAAAGGTTTGGGCATGGAAAGAGAGTCGTGTAAAAAACCTGAAAAGAGATGTTGACAGATTATTTATAATATTTCCTTTCGAGATTGAGTATTTCAAAAAGTGGGGTATTAATGCGATATATAATGGTAATCCTCTTCTTGATTCAACAGCGGGCCATCCCGTTCATAAAGAGAGTGAGCATGAGTTCCGGAAAAGAAACAATCTTAATGAAAAGCCTATTATCGGACTTCTTGCAGGGAGCAGGGTAATGGAGATAAATTATCTTTTACCTCGAATGGTAAAGATTGAACAGAATTTCCCTGATTATCAGTTTCTTCTTGCCGGAGCACCATCCATCGAAAAATCCATATACAATAAACACCTGAAATCAAGCAATATAAAACTTCTTACAGGAGAGACATACGGCATACTTAAACACAGTAAGGCAACTGTGCTCTCTTCCGGAACAGCGAGTCTGGAAGCTGCACTTCTGGACGCACCTCAGGTAGTTTGTTACGGTGGAAACGAAATCTCATACAGAATTGCAAAATTGCTGGTAAAAGTAAAATTTATCAGTCTGGTTAACCTTATTCTGGACAGGCCGGTTGTCAAAGAGTTGATTCAACACGAATGTACCCCTGATAAGATTACCAAGGAGCTGAAAAAATTATTGGGTAAAGGACAAAGAGAAAAACTCGTAAAAAAATACAGTAAGTTAAGAGACCTTTTAGGCGGAGAGGGGGCATCGGTAAAAGTTGCAAAATCGATGATTGAAGAGTATAATAAAATAGTTGACTCTAGAAGATTTACCAAAGTAATAGACACACCAATAGGGCTTCTAAAACTGATATGTGACAAAGACAGTCTTACAGAAGTAACATATTTGCAAAGCAAAAACAATAATTTGCATAATGACAACCACCCTGTTTTAACAGAGGCAGAAAAACAATTTATGGAGTATTTTGCAAATCAGAGAAAGAGTTTTGACCTTCCGGTAAAACCTGATGGAACAGAATTTCAGAGAAAAGTGTGGGATGAATTGTGCAAAATACCTTACGGAAAAGTCAGAAGTTATGGAGAGGTTGCTAAACTGATTGGAACAAAAGATGCAAACAGAGCTGTTGGAATGGCATGCAAGATGAACCCATTACTTATTGTTGTACCTTGCCATCGTGTGTTGGGTGCACATAATAAATTGACCGGTTTTAATATTGGAATTGACAAAAAGAGCTTTTTACTAGAGCACGAAAAAGCATATCAATCCGAAGAACAGAATCTTTTCAACTAATAAATTGAGAATATGAAAATCAAAGTCTACAAATATCAGGGAGCAGGTAACGATTTTGTTATCATTGACAACAGAAAAGGCGAAATTGATCTTTCTGAAAGTCAAATTAAATTACTTTGTGACAGACGATTCGGTATTGGTGCAGACGGGCTGATGTATCTTAACCGCAACAAAGAGTACGACTTTGCAATGAGATATTTTAACGCAGATGGAAAAGAGGGAACCATGTGTGGCAACGGAGGAAGATGCCTTGTTGCTTTTGCTGCTCATAAAGGGATAAAGAGCTATAGGTTTATTGCCTCAGATGGAGAACATACTGCCAAAGTTCTGGAGTACTCTCCTACCCTGTGCAAAGTTGAGCTTGGAATCATTGATGTTAATGCAATAAAAGAGCATTCGCCAAAAAGTTTGTATCTAAACACAGGATCTCCACATCTTGTTATGTTTGTAGACAACATAAGTGACTATGATGTCCTTGGTCAGGGCAAGCTCTGGAGACACCATCCTCAGTTCCCCGGGGGCACAAATGTAAATTTTGTACAAGGGAGTTGGGGGAAAGACTCTTCCGGCTGGGGCAAGTCTCTAACCCCGGGACATGTGCAGGAGATTTCAGTAAGAACCTTTGAAAGAGGTGTCGAAGACGAAACCTTTGCCTGCGGAACTGGCGTAACTGCTTCGGCCATAGCATATCATCACTTGCTTTCAAAAGGAACTTTTAATAAAAATGCCAACCAGTACCCTGTTTATGTATCAACAAATGTTAAGGCTATAGGAGGCGATCTAAATGTTAGTTTCAGATGCGATGCAGAAGAGCATTACTCTGATATAAAACTTACCGGTCCTGCTGCTTTTGTTTTTAAATGCAAAATAGAAATTGATGAATAATAATATAAAAACGGCTGTATTCCCCGGCTCATTCGATCCGTTCACACTTGGACATCTTGATGTTCTGAAATCTGCCTTGAAATTATTCGATAAAATAATTATTGCTGTAGGCTATAATGTTCAGAAAAAAGGGTTCTTTACTCCAGAGGAGAGAATGGATATCATCAGACAATCTGTAAATGGACTTCAAAATATTGAGATAGACTGCTATGAAGGGCTAACCATTGACTTTTGCCGAAAATCAACGGCAGGTTTTATTGTCAGAGGCCTCAGAACTACAACCGATTTTGAACTCGAAAGGGTAATTGCTCAAGCAAACACAAAGATGTCACCTGAAATTACCACGGTTTTTATTCCTTCATCACATGAGTTCTCCTTTATTAGCTCTACGGTTGTAAGAGACGTATTTATAAACGGGGGAGATATTAAAATTTTCCTGGCAGATGGAGTGAATCTCGAGCTCTATCGCAAATGATAACTTAGAATGTACCGTATATTTACAGCAACGATTGCCCTGATTCTTGTTATTATATCTACAAGTTACGGGCAGGCGACCTATTCAGTTTTAAGAAATAACCAGGATACTGTCACGACACATAACATATATCGTGATATTGACAATTACATTTCAAGAGTTAATCCTCATCCCGACTCACTTATTGCAGCCAGTAACAGACTGATATCATTGACTGACAATACTGCTTTAAAAACTGCCATTGCCGGTTATCTTTTTAATACTTTTAGTACCTCACATGTGATGGGACAGGAATCAGTAGCAATTTACATTGCAAAAAGGTATTTTCTTTCCGGAGAATTGGAGTGGCATGGCCAAGGTGGTGAGGCAATTCTTAGATTATATACAGAATTCAATGAAAATTCCCTTATCGGGATGAAAGCTCCTGAACTAAACCTTCAGACAACAAACGGAGATAAGATTGCACTTAACTCACTAAAAGACAACTACATTGTTATCTATTTTTTTGATAACAACTGTGGTGTATGTAAGGCAAAACTACCGGATCTCAAAAAGGTTACAGAATTCAGAAGTTACCTTGGAATTGAGGTTTATGCTGTTTATACCGGCCAGGACAGTCTTTCACTATTACAGTTTTTATCGGAGGAGTTTCCTGATGACAGTGCTGCAGGCAATGTTAAATGGCACTTTGTGTATGACAAAGATGGTATTAGTGGGTTCCATAAGCTCTATAATGTTTTAAGCACTCCTCAATTGTTCCTTCTTGACAGAGATAAAAAAATTATTGGCAGAAATCTGGATCCTTTAGCACTTGACAAAGTTCTTGAATCAGATGAACAGAGAATAAACAACCTCTATAATGAGTCTGAAAATTTTATTCCTGCATATCTATCCATTTTCAATCTAAAGGATACTTCGCAGTTTAAAGAGGCATTTGATCCGCTGTTTCAAAGGGTAACCCGCAATAATTACGACACATATAATGCAATTTTTTATCATCTTTTTGAATATCTATTCAATGAAGATGACCCTGCTATGAAAGATGCTGCAGTATATGTGGCTGAAAAATATATTATTCCATATTCAGGCTTATGGAGAGACCCTGATTATCCTCAAAATATTGTATCTGACAAAGTATTGGTGATAAAAAACAACAGAATCGGGTCTGTTATTCCTGATGTCACTCTTTACACAACTAAAGGGAGGGAAAAAAAGATCAGGAAGATGCTTTCCGGACACACATTACTCTATTTCTTCAATCCGGATTGTGCTGTATGTACTCCGTTTACCAACGAACTTAATGATAACTTCAAATTTTTTAGAAAAAAGGGTTTAACAATAATTGCCATATATGCGGGAAGTTACGACTACGAGCTTTTAAATTACATAAATGAAGTGAAACCTCCCTGGAAAATTCTAAGACCAAAAGATTATAATTATTTAGATTTGTACAAAATATTTGAGGTAGGACAGGTACCACAGACATACCTTCTTGACAACAAAGGAAGAATTATTGCCAAACGGATATTCACATCGCAACTAAAAGAGATGTTCAAATGATAACAGGAAAATACCTTCATTACTACAAAGAGCTTTTACAAGTTATCCCCAAAGAGAGATTATTGCACGACGCTCTTAGCACCCTTGCATTCGGGACCGATGCATCATTTTACAGATTAATACCTAAGTTGGTTGTAAAGGTGCAAAACGAAGATGAACTTCGTCTTGCTGTGGCAAAAGCTTTCGAAGCAGCAATCCCTGTAACATTCAGGGCGGCAGGCACATCTCTATCCGGTCAGGCAATTTCAGATTCTGTACTCATTGTAGCCACACACGGCTGGCAAGACCATCAGATACTTGATCAAGGAAAAAAAATCAGACTTCAGACAGGGATAAGAGGCTATAAAGCAAATAATTATCTTGCTAAATATGGCCGTAAAATCGGCCCCGATCCGGCTTCAATCGACAGTGCAATGATTGGAGGGATCGCTGCAAACAACGCAAGCGGAATGTGTTGCGGAACAAGCGAAAACTCATATAAAACTGTAGCTGATATAAGAGTAGTTCTGGCAGATGGAACTGTTTTCGATACAGCAAATCCATCAGAAGCTATCAGAAACTCCCATATGCTAAAGCAACTTCTGACCGAACTGGAAAAGATGGCTGCTGAGGTGAAATCCAATCAAACACTTTTTGACAGAATTCAAAAGAAATTTAAAATAAAAAACACAACCGGTTACAGTCTGAATGCTTTAACCGACTACTCTGATGGAACTGAGATTTTAAAGCACCTTATGATAGGCTCCGAAGGAACGCTGGGATTTATTTCCGATATAACATACAACACTGTTGTTGAACTACCTGAAAAAGCCCTCGCTCTGATTATATATCCTGATATCGAGAGCGCTTGTAATGCTGTTATCATCCTGAAGAAGAAAAATGTCTCTGCAGTTGAGATTATGGACAGAGCTGCTTTAAAATCTGTAGAGGAGACCAAGGGTGCACCTGAGTATCTTAAAACTTTACCCGATAAGTCATGCGGTTTATTGGTTGAGACTAAATCTTTAACAAAACAAGGTATTAACGAGAACATTTCTCAGATTACAGATGGAATAAAACTTATTGAAACACTTCTTCCTATTAATTTTTCTCACGATTCAAAAGAGCAGGCAAATCTTTGGAAGATTAGAAAAGAGACCTTTCCTACCGTAGCAGGTATGAGAAAATCAGGAACGACACCAATCATCGAAGACATTTGCTTCCCTATTGACAGGCTGGCAGAAGGCACTCTGGAACTACAATCTCTGTTTGCAAAACACCATTATACCGAGGCTGTAATTTTCGGCCACTCACTTGAAGGGAATCTTCACTTTGTATTCAACCAGGATTTTGGTCATGATAGTGAGGTAAAAAGGTATAGCGCCTTTATGGATGATATTGCAAAGATGGTGGTTGAAAAGTATGACGGATCGCTTAAAGCAGAGCACGGAACCGGACGAAACATGGCCCCATATGTCGAGATGGAATGGGGAGCACAGGCCTACAGCCTAATGAAGAGAATAAAAGAGCTGTTCGACCCAAAAGGGATTCTTAATCCGGGAGTTATACTTAACAATGATAAAGAGATACACCTGAAAAACCTTAAACCGATTCCATCAACACGAGAGACCGTTGACAAATGTATGGAGTGTGGTTTTTGTGAGCCTGTATGTGTTTCAGAAGGCTTCACACTCTCGCCCAGGCAAAGAATTGTTGCTTTCAAAGAGATGGAGAGACTCCGTGTTACGGGAGAAGAGCCACACAGAGCAGCAGAAATTCAGAAAGAGTACAGTTTTGCAGGACTTGATACATGTGCAACAGACAGTCTCTGTTACATCAAATGTCCGCTAAAGATCGATACAGGTAAACTTGTAAAAGAGCTGAGACATGAAGGCCACTCTCAAAGGTCAGAGAAAATCGCCCTGAGAATTGCCAAAAACATGGGAGGAGTAACAGCAGGAATGAGATTTGGTCTGAATGCCGTTCATTACGCAAGGTTGCTCACCGGAAAGAGGTTTTTTGGTTCTGTAGCAACCGGAATGCACAAAATTACAGGAGGGCTGGTTCCTCTTTGGAATGAACACTTTCCAAAAGGGGCCTCAAAAATTAAGCCCCAGGCTGTGAACAATGTTGCCAATTCGGTTGTCTATTTTCCATCATGTATAACAAGAAGCATGGGTCAATCAAAGACAATGACAGACCAACCTCAGGTAACTGAAATAACCAAAATATTGCTTGAAAGAGCCGGCTTTAATATAATATACCCACAAAATATGGACTCACTTTGCTGTGGAATGGCGTTTTCAAGCAAAGGCTTTGTAGAAGCCGGTCAGGAATCATCAAAGAGACTTGAAGAGGCATTGTGGATTGCTTCTGATGGAGGAAACATTCCTGTTCTATGCGACATGAGCCCATGTTTGTATACAATGAAAACCAACTTTGGAGAGAGAATAAAACTTTATGAACCTGCAGAATTTATCTGTGAGTTTGTAAAAGACAAGCTTACATTCAACAAGTTAGATAAGAAAATATCTGTTTTTGCAGTATGCAGTGCCAAGAAAATGGAGGTGGACAAATACATATACCAACTGGCAACATTGTGTGCCAGTGAGGTTGTCGAAATTGAGAGTAATTGCTGCGGATTTGCAGGTGACAGAGGGTTCCTTCTTCCTGAACTGAATAAACATGGCCTTAGGGATATTGCAAGGCAAAGTGAAGGTTGTGAAGAGGGATATGCCACCAGTAGAACCTGCGAAATAGGCCTCTCCAATCACAGCGGAATTAACTTTTCTTCAATTGTTTATCTCGTAGAGGAAGCAACCAGGACTAATTAAAAATCTGGAATTATGTATAAGAGTTTAACCGATTTTGTAAAATATCTTGATACTCAGGGTGAACTCATAAGGATAAAAGAGTTTGTTGATCCTGTGCTTGAGATAGCAGAGATTACTGACAGGGTTAGCAAACAACCGGGTGGAGGCAAAGCTCTCCTTTTTGAAAATACAGGCACTCAGTTTCCTGTACTAACCAATATGCTAGGTTCAGAAAAGAGGATATGCATGGCATTCGGTGTTGAATCTATATCTCAAATAACCGGCCATATGAACTCTCTTATGAAGGAGGTGATGCAGGAGAGGACATCCATAATGGATAAGCTAAAGCTTCTACCCCATCTTAAGGAGGCTGCAGGCTGGCTCCCTAAAAAATTCAAGGGTCATGCACCTTGCCAGGAGGTTGTTTTGTTTAAACCAGAACTTTCTAGATTACCTATCCTGCAGTGTTGGCCCGGAGATGGAGGCAGATTTATAACCTTACCTCTGGTTCACACAAAAGACCCCGAAACCGGAGCAAGAAATCTGGGAATGTACAGAATGCAGGTATTTTCAGAAGAGACAACCGGAATGCACTGGCACAGACACAAAACCGGAGCAAGACACTTTGCTAAACTTAAAGCGGGAAGAATGCCGGTGGCAGTAGCAATCGGAGGAGATCCGGTTTACACCTATGCAGCAACAGCACCACTTCCCGAAGGGATAGACGAATACCTGCTTGCCGGGTTCCTTCGCAATAAACCTGTCGCACTCACAGATTGCCTCACACAACCTCTTCAGGTTCCTGCAGATTGTGACTTTATTATTGAAGGCTATGTTGATAAGAGTGAACCGCTTGTAACAGAAGGCCCCTTTGGAGACCACACAGGATTCTACTCTCTGGCCGATCTCTATCCTAACTTTCATATTACCTGCATCTCCCATAAAAAAGATGCAATCTACCCGGCAACACTTGTAGGAATCCCACCACAGGAAGATAAATACATTGCAATTGCAACCGAGAAAATATTTCTCTCCCCTATTCAGTTTGCCATGGTTCCTGAAATACGCGACCTCCACCTTCCTGAAGAGGGAGTTGGACACAACATTGCAATTGTAAAAATTGAAAAGAGTTACCCGGGACAGGCAATAAAAGTTGCCCATGCATTGTGGGGTGCAGGCCAGATGATGTTTAACAAAATAATGATTGTGGTTGATGCAGAAATTGATATTCGAGACCATGATCAATTAATGACGTGCTTTACAAATAATTATATACCAAAAAGAGATACGCATTTCAGCAGAGGTCCTCTCGATGTTCTTGACCACACCTCACCTCAATGCGGTTATGGCGGGAAGGTAATGTTTGATGCAACAGTCAAACTGCCCGAAGAGATTGGAACAACTAAGCATGTTATTGACAACAGATCTAGAAATCCATTCCACTTCACTCATTCTCAAACAGATATTAAGGGGCTGATTAATATTGTCACAGATTCTGACCTTGCTGTTAACGATAGATATACAATGCTTTGGATATGGGGTAGTAACTGTGATCCTGTAAGAGACTCCCGTTTTGAAGATGGAATGCTCGTAATGGACAGCAGAACCAAGGTGACAGGAGAGAGTGGTTTTACCCGCGAGTGGCCGGGTTATGCTCTATCATCAAAAGAGACAATTGCCAAAATTGACGCAAAGTGGGATTCTCTCGGGTTGGGTGAGTTTATAAAATCTCCTTCTTTAAAGTTTTAAGGAGTTAAATTACTGCACTATTTGAATATAATTTTATATTTTTGACGCTGAAATTATTTATAAATGGTTGAGAGTTTCATAAAAGGCTTTATTGTAGGAATGGGTGCGTCAATACCTCTTGGGCCTCTTGGCGTCATGTGTGTTCAAAAAACTTTAAGTAAAGGTCGTATGTCTGGTTTCATGACCGGATTAGGGGCCTCTCTTACTGACACTCTGTTTGCCTCTTTTGCAATACTCAGCCTTGCTATCATTCAGGAATTCGTGAATAATCATGAGGCTTCTGTACTTTTTTTTGGAGGCCTTGCGGTTGTTGTTATAGGTCTCAAAATTTTTCTGACAAATCCTGTTAAACAAATCAGAAACACAAAGGGAGGCAAAAGGCTTTTTGAAGATTTCATTTCATCTGTGATAATGACTATTACCAATCCCGGTGCAGTTTTTCTGATTTTAGGTCTCTTTGCATTTGTAGGACTGAATGTTGATGGATCTTCTGCAAAGATGGTTATTACGGCAGCTCTTGGAGGTGTCTTTGCGGGAGCAATGGCCTGGTGGATTATTCTGAGTACATCAATTAATATATTTCGCAACAAATTCAGATTAAGGCAATTACTGACGATTAACCGTGTTGCCGGAATAGTTATTATAGTACTTGGTCTTATCTCTTTTCTTGACGGTAGCTGGCGCTATATAATGTCATATTTTAAATAGATCACATTTTTTATATAACTTTGCACAAGTTTATCAATGGGGATGTTTTGGTTTTGACAGCATTCACAATCGGAAGATAAGCACGTCGAGCGTTGTATCCCCGGCTCGTAAATCCCGGAGTACAAGCCATAACTGGCAACAATAACTATGCACTCGCTGCGTAATTTAAGCATAGCTTAAAACGCTTAATTGTGGCAGGCCAGGTCCTGTTATAACGAGTATCCCGCCGGGTCTTTAAGCCCTCTATGAAACGGCAAATGGGGTATCATTCAAGAGTGGATGCGGAGGCGGACTCCTTTAAAGTCTCCTAAGTACTCAGAGGATAAGCCGTGAGTGGCCTGCCTTTCGGCAGCTCGCGGACGAAAATTGTAGAAAGGATAAACGTGTAGAAGCTCTTTGGATGGTTTGTTTGGACGGCGGTTCGAGTCCGCCCATCTCCACAAAAGCTCTGGAAAGCTATATTTAGCAAGGCTTTCCAGAGATTAACCCGGAAAATCGGGACAGAATCGGGAGGTTGTGTCGGAACCTTTTATCGCAACAACCTCTATCTTAACGAGTGTGTTGCTTGCTCCGTCACTTGTAGCGGTGTAACACAATCCGGGAGAAAGTGGTGTTGATTTACACTCTTCTCAATATGCTGTAAAAACCATTTGTCTGTCATAACCTGGAAATGTTAATTCAAATACCCAATCTAACACCCGAAGCTGGGTTTTTAAATCATTCAAAATATTTATAAGGTCTTCAAAGCTTGGCTTATTCTCTTCGTAGATCATATCGTCTTTCATTTTAGCATAATCGGCTTTCCAAGCGTTTATTATGTCCGCTGGTGGTATTGGATTAAGCTTCTTTGGATTATGTAGATTGTAATCGACATCCCCTACTCTTGAAAACTTATATCGGTGTGCAACAATGGTTTCATACAATCCTTTATCATTAATTGCCCTTTCTGCTACACCTGCCTTTGTGAGGTGATACATATCATACAAATGACGGCTCAATCTGTCAACCCGCATTTTTTCTTTGGGACGATGAAATTCTTCGTGAAGCAAGAATAGTTTCTCCAAAAATGTTCTTTCCGGATTTACGGTAGGTACTTCGAACAGCGGTTCTGAAAATTCCTTGCCTGCATATACTTCATCCACAAATGATCCAATTTTTTGGATAGAAAAAGGTTCTCTTAACGACCTACAACTTATTTCTATTTGTACCCTTGGTAAAACATATTCAGTTGGCTGCGAAATAATATTCGGGTAGTATATTTCAATAATTCTTGGGTCTTGATCGCTATCTTTTGCTTCTTCAACTATAAATTCAAGATTTGTGAACCCTTTTTTTCGGAACTCCTCTTGCAACTCTTCAAAGAATGTTCCGGTTGTATAAGCACCTGCTTCTTTTCTTAAGTTGGTAATTTTTGATTTAGAAATATCACCCTTAAAGCCTTCAAAAAACTCTTTATCAATCGCTAAATCAATATCTTCAGAAAATCGGCGAATCAATTTCCACGCTTTGCTTAATGATGTTCCTCCCTTAAAAACCAAATGCTTCGCAGTATCCATCTTAAAGATGATGTCCAATGTGCGACTTACCCACCAGTCTTTTTCTACGGCAAAGGGTGTCATCCCTTTTTCGGTAGCAATAGCATTAAAAATAGCTTCTTTCTCCGCTTTATCTATCGTATAAAAATCAATTTTTGCCATCGTTCAATGCTTTTTTCATTATTTTTTGAGCCCATACCGGTGACAAGGCTAAATCGTGCTTAAGATGCTTTTTATCTTCCTTTTTAAGTAATTCAATAATCCTTTGCTCTTCCTCTTCTGTTACATTTCCGTTGCCGATTTCTTTTAGCGCCTGAATGACCAAACGGCTGATCTTACCTTTAGCCATCAGGTTTTTGGGTGTGGTTTTTTTAAATTTAATGGTGCGTTTCCCGACTTTAATTACACGAGGGGAACCATCCGTAAGGAGCACAATATTCATTGTCACCTGCGGGCTTAACCCCAAAGCGTTTAGGGCATAGCTTCCGGTGGGCACGGTTCTTATTCGGTCTCGCTTTGCAATAGCTTCTGCCACTTCTTCGGCTGTGGGTACCAAAGGGCCTATCAACTTACTTATTTTAGGACGGACATAAATACCTTGAGCTACTCGCACTATTACTTGTTTATCTTCTAAACGATCTAAAGCTTTTCTTATGGCATCCGATGTGCCATAACTCAAATAATCGTCTGGCATCACCAAAGAACCACTTGGTTTGCTCTTAATCGATTTTTCTATTTGTTTCTCAATGCTTTGCATTTGTTTCTATTCTTTATATTTGTCACAAATTTAGCAAATATTTGTGACAACTTACTTCAGTTGAAAATCATTTTCCAGATTCCAAATTAAAATTCTCCCATTACCAGTCTGCATTTAAACATTTTTGTAATTGAGTAGCCTTTAAAACTTCTGCCCTAAGCATGCCCTTCTTTTGTAATAATGCAATATTCTTACCTACGCCTGAATGACCGGCTTTTTTTAAGCTTGAATTGAGCTATTTGCCTTTCTTTTTCTTATTGTCAGGGATGGTAGTCTCTTCAGCTACGGCTGCTATTTCCTGGAGGCCTGCCTCTTTTTGTTCAGCTATTAAAAGTATCTGTGAGGCAACTATCTCATAAGTCATCTTTTCTATCCCTGCTTTAGTGGTGTATTGAACCGGTTTGATTTTCCCAATGACTGTAACAGGTGCTCCGGTAAGGATTTGATTGAAGTGGGGCAGTCCGTTGACTTCCCATGTTTAAATCATCAGCAATAACCACCCGGCCAGAGAGCCGCCTATCACAATAAAGGCGCTGTTTAGCTTTTTAAATCCGAATGATACAATTATGCTAACAATAAGTATTAACACTGAACGCCAGTCCGTTACTGCATCCCTTCCCATTTGAATTACAACAGCCATAATAACGGCCACCGATCCTACATTTACTGCGTCAAGGAAAGCGGCCATTATCTTAGATTTTCTAAGCTTGGGTATTAGTGGGTTAAGCATGCCCACCAGTATAAAAGAGGGGAGAAAAATCCCTACTGTTGCAGCAATTGCACCCCAAAATCCATATAGTTGCCATCCAATAAAGGTAGCAGTCGAGAGCACAGGACCGGGTGTAAACTGCCCTACTGCAACTGCATCCATCAATTGCTCTCTTGTAAGAAGCCCCTCCATCACAAGTTCGCTGTCCAGAAAGGCAAAGAGCACATAACCACTACCATAAAGCAGGGTTCCTACCTTGAGAAAAATGAGAAATATTTTTAAAACCGACAGTGTGGTTGCGCCGGTTACTGCAGTAATTAATGCTAGCGGGATTATTGACAGCAGTTTTTTTCCCTTTGGATTATCTTTAATCTTGAGTTTTTCTTCTTTATATTCTTCTGTTTGTTTTTGTGCTTCTGCTTCTGCTTCTGCTTCTTTTGCTTTACTTTTAACATGACTATTTTCTTTAATATTTTGATTTACAGATCTGTTTTTACTAAAGAGTTTGCTGATGAAAAATATTAAAATACCGGCAAAACCACAGGCAAACAGAGCCGTAATCTCCCCTACCCCCAGAAATGTGACACCCAGAGTCACCAGCCCCATTACAATTAGCATGTTGTTTTTAAATGCCTTCTTTCCCAAGCCATACAAAGCATAGAGAATTATCCCCACAACTGCAGGTTTAATGCCGTAGAAATATGATTCCGCAGCAGGAAGGGTGCCATATTTTGCATATAACCAGGCAAAGACCATAGTAATGGCAACTGCAGGCACGATAAAGGTTATTCCCGCGGTAATAAGTCCTCTCCACCCCGCCCTCTCATGACCACAATGCATAGCCATCTCAGATGAGTTAGGTCCGGGAATAAGATTTGTGGCCCCAATAAGGTCAAGAAAATGCTGGTGATCCATCCATTTTCTCTTCTCCACAACCTCCTTCTCCATCATTGCAATATGAGCTGCAGGCCCGCCAAATGCAATTGAACCCAACTTGAAAAAGAGTCCCGCAACCTCTTTTAACGGGGTTTGTTCACTTTTATTTTTCATAACTCTGTCTCTTTCCATAACTTTGTTAACAAAAATAATCTAATTTTAGTTCGGTAATCGATTCTTAAAAAAATCTTAATAAATTTAATTTATCGGGTTATGAAAAAAATGTTTCTTTTGAATGTCCTGTTAATTATGACAGTAGCATTGTTCGGTCAAACAGACGAGGATCTTATTAAAAAGACAATAACAGATTCATATGTTATTGGTATTCACAATGGAGGCACCATTGAGGCAATTAACAAAGGTTTCCACCCCGGCTTCGAACTTCTTGGAATAGGGCAGGATGGAAACATCATGACAAAACTGCCAATCTACACCTGGACAGAAAACATCAGACAGGCAAAAGAGGCTGGAAGAGTACCATCAGTGAAAACAGAGTGCAAGTTTCTTAATATTGATATTACAGGTAATGCAGCCATGGCCAAAATTGAACTTCACAGAGAGGGCAAGCTGATTTTTACTGACTACCTGTTTCTTTATAAGTTCAAAGACTCTTGGAAAATCGTGAATAAAATTTATTTCAGACATTAATTAGTGCAAACAAAAAATAAACAGTAAACAGTAAACAATAAGCAGTAAGCATAATCAAAATTGCATGCCAATTAAATATAACCCTCCGAGTTATAAACAACTAGTTATTAACAATTAAGCATAGCATTAAAAGCTAATTACAAATAATAAATTCTAAAAAATGAATCCTAAATTTTTAAAGCGTCTTTCCCTGATATTTCTTACATCCTTTTTTATTTCAAACGGGTTAAGATCACAGGAGCTGATTGTAATTGAGTCAGTGAATTTGAAATGCAATGACTCTGTATTAGTCTTCACTCCAAAGGGTTATTACCCGGATAAAGCAGGTGAGACGCCTGCCCTGTATCTTCTTCATGGCTGGAGCGGGAATTACCGCAACTGGGGTGATAAGACAGATATTCAGGCCATGAGTGACAAATATGGTTTTATTATCATAACTCCTGATGGTTTTTACAATAGCTGGTATCTGAACAACGTAGATAAGGACAAAATGCAATGGAGAACCTTCTTTGACGAAGAGTTGTATCCGCTTATCAAATTAAAATTCAACCTCAACCCCGAAAAGACCTTTATAACCGGTTTAAGTATGGGCGGTCATGGAGCCATTAACATCTATATGGATGACACTACAAGGTTCAAAGCTGCAGGCAGTATGTCCGGGGTTTTAAACCTACACGACACAAGACTTAAAGAGACTCAGATGACAGAGGTACTTGGCCTATATACAGCTGAGAATACTCAATATGATCTTCAATCTGCAGTTAACCGTCTTGAGTCAATCAAGGGTGGGAAAGATATTCTGCTAATAAGTTGTGGCGCTCAGGATGGTCTTGCTCAAAGCAGCAGGGATTTTGCGAAACGTTGTGACGAACTCAAAATCCCATATATGCTTATGATTAGCCCGGGAGTGCATAGCTGGCCTTATTGGATATATATGTTAGACCAACACTTGTTTATATTTGACAGAATCGATAAGGGCAAAGGTTTAGGATACTAATTCATCCAAACGGGTCTCTTTGCGCCCATAAGGTAATAATCAAAATATTCATCCATACGGCGGGACCAGTCAACGGCTATGTCCCGCTTTTTTATATTGTGACCGTCACCTTTATAATTGAACATCCAAACCTCTTTCCCAAGCCTTTTAAGCCCAAGAAAGAGCTCAAGACCCTGAGAATAGGGCACGGCTTCGTCACCGTCACTGTGTCTGGATAAAAGAGGAGTAGTCACCTTGTCAAGAAAGAATATTGGTGAGTTCTGAATATAATTTTGCTGTCTGTCCCATAGTGTCCCGCCAATCCTGCTTTGTGATGATTCGTACATGAACATTCTGGGTTTTCCCGCTCCAGCCCTCAGCCCGGTATAGGCAGATGTCATATTAGCAACGGCCGTTTCAGAGCAGGCACATTTGAATATATCTGTCTTGGTAATAAGATATGCCACCTGATACCCTCCCCAACTATGCCCCTGGACACCAATTCTTTCGGGGTCTGCAACTCCCTTATCAATAAGGTTTTTGGTTCCGCTCTCAACAATATTCAGGCAACTCTGTCCCGGCCACCCTATCTCATACCTGATATCCGGCATAAAGACAACATAACCTCTGCTTACAAACATGGCAGGATTAATTGTTGAGGTGGTTGGAGCCGGAGGATAAAACATGAATATATCCTGACTCATTGTCTCATAGAAATAGACAATCATAGGATATTTTTTTGCAGAGTCATAATCTTCAGGAGTGTACAAAATGCCTGTCTGTTTTGCACCCCGGTAGTCACTCCATGTTATATATTCTGTTTTTCCGAATTTGTAATCTTTAGTTTGCTCATTCAAATCTGTAAGTCTCTCCTTAAGAGTGAAATCGGATCCAACCAGCCAGTAGTCAGGTGCCTGAGAAAAGTTCTCAATTTGTATAATATAGTTACTCCTTCCTGATCTTTTTACAAATTTAAATTTTTGTGGCCCTTCGGTTAGCAATTCTGGTTTTTTGCCTGGTTGCAGTGTATAAAAACCAGAGTACATATTATTGTAATTTACAGACTCCAGCAGAATCTCTTTTTTAAGGTCAACCCCCTCCTCTCTTGTTCTTCCCCCAGAAATATTTATCACTTTAAATCTGATATTGTTCTCTCTGCCATAACCGCCTGTGATACATACAGCATTTTTTGAGCTGTCAAGGGGTAACGCCCAAACATCAAATTCGTCATATACCAAAAAGTATCTATTATCGGCTGTCATACCTGCTTGCCCGTAAGGAGATGCCGGCTGTGGTTTATCAAAACTCAAATTCTTAATTGGATATGGCAATACAGACGAGATATCTCTCTTTTCCAGGGTATTCAGATTGGTTACAATCCACGCCTCCTTGTCATATTCATATGTAAAGAGGTTGTCTGTGGTGTTTGATATCGCAAAGCTCCCCATAAAGGCCTCAAAAAGAAGCTTATATTCTCCAGTTTTTCTGTTTACAAAGTAGAAGTCTCTAGGAAGAGGGTCTTCCCATAGATCTGTGTACATATATGGTTTATTGTCAAGCTCAAAACCGAAATTTGAATTATCGTCCGGCATAAGGAAAACCCCTTTTCCGTAGGATAGTTGCACAAGCTTACCGACAGAGGGAGAATAAAGACACTTTAGCTGGTTGGCAAAAACACTCTCTCTGGTTCTCCTCTGAGAAGGGAGTAAAGTGTCGTTCCATCTCCAAAGTTCATATTCATAAGCCGGTTTCTCCTTTTTAACCTCTGCAGCTTCCTCTTTAACCGGGTTTACCTCAAATTTATAATAATCAAAGCTTTTGGAAAACTGAATCCCCTTTTTGAAATTGAACACCGTTCCTGAAGGTAATTTCTTCTCATCCAGGCCTGTTTCATTCAATCTCTTCCTTTTGAGGTCATACAATACAGCCTTAACCCCGGTTTTTCCCAAAGAATCATCAGCCTGAAAGAAGATAAGGTTTTCACCATTTCTGCCAACTGAAATTTCACTCAAATGCTTTTCTGTTATTAGCAAAGTGTCAATTTTAAACCGGTTCTTACCTTGGGAAAAAATCCTAAGAAGTGCCCTCATATTATTTGAGGATGATATAAGCAGCATCTCTCCTGATGGAAAATAGGTTGTATATGAAACATTTACTACAGAATCTATCCTCGCTGTTGAAATATCGGTGTAGTATAAAATTTTACCCTCATACCAGGCAATTAAGGGGGAATCATCCGAAATCTCATATTTTTTTGAAACGCCAACTCTTTTTGTCTCACCTGTAGCAGCATTGACTGTAAAAAGAGTGTCTTTAACAAGATAGAGAGCAGCCTTTTGTCCGTTAAAAAACTTAGCATCCTTACCTCCCTTTACTGTTGATGCAAAAGAGATATTTCTGATCTTGATGTCAAGAGTTGATTTTTCTGAAAAGCTTTCATATTCAGTAAAGGTAATGTTGGCATCGTCAGATACCAGAAAGCTTTTAATGGTTTTCCAGGAGTCATAAACAGATTCGTCCAGAGCCCTTTTCTGTGCCTCCGCAAACACAAAAGAGAGAACGGCAATTGTTAAAAAGAACAATTTTTTCATGAGTAAAAATTTCAAAGAGGTTAATTAAAGTAGTTCTCAAAAGTAACAAAAATCATTGTTTTAATACCTCTTTTCGCTGTTGATTTGATTTTTTAAATTCTCATCAATCATTATTAGCAATCTATCAAAGATGTCATGAAATTTTTTTCCAGACTTTTCATATTCCATAATTGAAGAAAGAATTGGAGCAACCAGTACAAATCCTTTTTTTTGATCGTTAGCCAATTGCCTTTCAATAATAAAATTATAACTTAATTTATTCAATTGTACAATTCGGTAATCTAGTGCTCTTACCAAGCATTCATCAAAATAAATTATTTTAGTGGGATAGGATTTCGTTGCTACAGAATCTTTAATTGAACTCCAAACAATATCTACAATTTTCTCAATTTTACTTTCATATAACTGTGATTTTGTTAGATTTGAAACCAAGCTATGTAACATCTCATGTGGTCGGTAGGTGTACGTTGTGTTATATCCTTTAATATCATATTTTATATTACAGAACTCCGGTCCCATTTCCCCTTCTGGGCCTATTAAATTGATAATTAATTTTATAGATTTATAAGCAAATTCGTGATCCTTTGACACTTTTAAGTATTGAAGAGACCTATCAACCACATTCTGTGCCTGAGCTAGATAAATAGCTCCTACGGAATCATATATAGGCTGATACTCTCTAATAAAATCTGTTATTCTTGATTCTACCCAGAATTTATTTAGCAATGGAAATATGCTTTTCCATGATTCCAATTGATCAAGTATCCACTTATTATTAGTGCCATATTCCTTATCAAATGTTATTATCTGATTCGATAAGGGTTCAATTTCAGGTGGTATTGAGCTGTTTATGGCAATCATAGTTGAGACATAGTCTAACATCCATCCATGCCTTTTTTTAAGATTTAAATAGTTCTCAAGAACCTCTCGCTTTGAGTTCTCTGTTAGATTTTGATCTATCTTTTTGGAAATCTCTATAGCAAGTGAATTCATTTTTAAAGTATCGTTATCATAATATTTTCCCATATTTATGAAGGAAAAAGTTGTAAACAGAGTCTGACTAAAATAATATTCAATTTTTTTTTCACCTGGATTGGCTGTTAATTTGCCATTATTAATCCAAAAAGCAATACCTAAAATTAGTATAACCTTTAACTTTTTATTAATTGATTTCATACTTTCTGATGAATTTTATAAAATATTTTAAATATTAGATAAATTAAAAAAAGACCGGCATTTTTATTTTAATATGCCGGTCTAAAGTTTATATCTAATTACTTATGAAGGATTTTGCTCCAGATTTGGATTGGAATCAAGTTCTGCTCTTGGAATCATCCAGGTCCAGTTATTAGTTCCTGCAGGTTCGGTAAGTTTAATAGCTATTGAAGCAACGTGACCTCCCATACTTCCGCTTGGGGCCTCTGGTCTTACTAATGGAAGACCAAGTCTCTTAAGGTCGGTAAAGTTTCTACCTTCTCCCCAAAGCTCAATTCTTCTCTGGATAAGAATCTCATCAATTAAATCTTGCCCGGAATTATCCGAACGAACATATTGTGGGTCTCTGTTATTCGCTAGAAGGTAAAGAATATCTTTTGCCTGTTCTTCCTTGCCTGTTTGTCTTGCCAATGCCTCTGCCTCTATAAGATACATCTCAGCAACTCTAATCCAAGGGAAGTCACCACGGCTGTCGGATTCACTTACTGATTTAAATTTTGAATTCATATAATTAAATCGTAAGCCATATAATGGTACAGTTGGTTGTCCCAATTCTACAGCATTTGGATGCCAAAAAGTTTTTCTAACATCTGAAGGAGTAATTAAATCATAAAGATCTTTAAGAATCGATTTAGGACTTTGTCTGATTGCTGCAGAACCAAAACTATGTGACATAAAAGCATAAAAAGAGAAGTAGTACATGGTCTGATCCTCCTGTACATATGAAGCCCACATAAACTCTGGATTATTTACTGAATTATAGCCATCCTGATGTTGAGCCGTTGTCATAAAATTAAATCCTTGCCTTGCAGCGTTAGCAGCTGTTGCAGCCAAATTCCAGTTACCCTGAACTAGCGCTATCTGTGCCTGAATAGCCAATGCAATTGATTTGTTAATATGAGATTTATGTGCTCTTGAGTAACCTTCAAGTTTAGCTATTGCTGCCGCGATGTCGGTATTTATCATATTATAGGTCTCGGCAACAGAAAGTCTCTCTTTACCTTCAAACGTGACCTCTTCCATGTAAGGTACACCAGGCTGAGAATTTGAAGAGCCAGGTACAAATCTGTCTGCATATAGTTGCACAAGCATAAAGTGAGCCCACGCCCTGTAGGCTAATGCTTGACCTTTAATATATCCTTTTTCTGCTTCAGGCCCGGCAATATCATCGATATTATTGATTATCTGATTAGCATTGCTAATAAGACGATATAAATTTGTCCAGTAAAGTACCATTGATGATCTTTCATTCCTGTGATCAACCCATCTGTAAGAATTTAAATACCACCCATTAGCGGTTGTATTAAACAACAAATCAGTTCCCATAAAATCAATATATCTTAGCATCCCGTCCATACCACCATGAGCCTGAACACTATTGTACTGGATATACATAGAGCGGTGAACTCCATTAATAGCTCCCCAGGCTCCTGTTAATGAATTGAAAACAGCTCCAGAAGCAAGTTGTTCTGTAGGTCTGGTCTCCAAAAAATCCTTAGAACATGAGGCCAGTAAAAACATACCTCCGATTAAAATTAAAATAATTCTATTTAATGAATTTTTCATATCCTGATTAATTTAAAAATTTATATTAAGACCTGCAGTAACAACTCTATTAAATCCTACTTTATTTAGAATTTCTCCATTAAAATTCTGAGTAGGATCAAGACCCTTTCGTGCAGTAAATAATGCTAGGTTTTCGCCCATTGCATATACTTTTAAACCTTTTACATTCAGATTTTTTAGAATCGAAGGTTTAAAATTATAAGAAACACTTATGTTTTTCAGAGAAACAAATGATGAGCTTACAAGCCATCGGTCAGAAACTGCATTAAAATTTGTTGTTGCTGAATTATCCATTCGGGGAACATCCGTAATTTGACCTGGAGAAGTCCATCTAGTTATAATATCAACAGATTTAGCATTTCCAAGCCCACCTGTAGACATCAATGTGGCGTACGAAAAATCATAGGCTTTACCTCCTACTGAATAGTTAAATTGGAACGAAATGTCAAAATTATAAATCTTAAAAAAAGGAGTTATTGATCCAAAAAAATCCGGCATGCTTGATCCCGACCAATCTAATTTTGCTTTAGCTTGATTACTTGTTACTAGCTTTCCATTTGGAAGTGTCTTACAATCTGAATCAGCCCATATAGTAGTATAGTTTCCATTTTGGTCTTTAGCATCATTAAAAAGATATAAAGCATTTCCATTTTCAGGGTCTACCCCATACCATTTTCTCAACCAATAATCATATATGGACCTGCCTTCTACTCTTTTGTATAGCGGAATCCCTGTTGTATTATTTACTATAATACCATTTTCTCTATTCTCTTCCGGCAATTGTTTAATAACATTTTTATATACTGTTGTGTTAATACTAAGATTGAAACTAAAGTTTTTTGTCTTAAGAACCTCAGTAGTTAGATCCAATTCTAATCCACGATTGTAAACGCTACCAACGTTTCTGTCCTGAGAAACAAATCCAGTAGACGGTGCTAACGGCAACGAGAAAATCAAATCTTTTGACTCTTTGTTAAACCAATCAATACTCCCTCTTATTCTATTGTTGAGAAAATTGTAGTCGATTCCAACGTCTGTTTGTTTTGTAGTTTCCCATTTTAATAGTGGATTGCCAGGAGCAGTATCTTGTATAAAACCCGGCTCTGAAGCATTATTACGATAACTGTAAAGCACTTGCCATATATATTCACCAATACCTGAATCATTACCATTTAGACCATATGAAGCTCTTAGCTTTAGATAATCTACCCAAGAAACGTCAGTCATAAAGGCTTCTTTGTCAACCCTCCAGCTTCCACCAACCGACCAGAAATTTCCCCAACGAGAAGCACTGGCAAATTTTGATGAACCATCTCTACGGAATGATCCCTCTGCAGTATATTTACCGTTGTCAAAGGAATAGGTTAACCTGGCAAGATATCCCTCAACAGTGTGGTTATCAATATAAGAATAAAGATTATTTGTAGTAGTAAAGTTTATCAATTCGGTATTACCCGGAATTATTTCTCCTTGACGAAAACCATAAAGATAATTATATTGATTTTTGTAACTTTCATGTGCTACCATTGCATTTATCTCATTTTTACCCCAGTTTTTTTGATATGTCAGCATTTGAATATTGTTCCAAGTATACCTTAAAGTGTTCTCTTTTCTTGAGCGGCCTTTAGCGGGACCACCATCACCAACAAATGAGTTATCATACTCCGAGTTAAGATAATTATCAATATCAAAAGAGTGTTGTACTTTAAATTTAAAATCATTAAAAAAGGAAAATTCAATATATGATCGCGATTGAATTGTGTTCCTATGGAAATTTCTTTCATTAAGCATGTGCTCTGCAATTGCATGACGACCATTATTCTGCGTTCTTGCACCATATGACACTCCATCTTGAATAACTAAGGGTCCTAAATCCCACATTTTATTACCTTGCTCGTCTACAATATAATCACCATTATGTCTATCATGCTGATAAACTGGATATATAGGGCCCATATTTCTTGAAAAATAAATAGGATTAACATACGAAGCATGGTTATCTGCGTTAGCCGATGATGATTTATTAAACGAAGTATTTAAGTTAACTCCAAACGAGATCCATTTCTTTGGACTGAAGTTCAAATTTGATCTGGCAGATATTCGATCATAATTTATTTTTTTAAGCCAACCATTATCAGTTATGTAGCCAACAGATAAATAATAATCTGAAGTTTCACTTCCTCCACTTGCAGAAATCATTGCTTCTGTCCTTTTACCCATTTGAACTAAAGGTGAATACCAATCAAGGTCGTCTGCCCATAAAAGATTCGTAGCAGCCGAATTAAGCTTTCCGTCAACTCCAACTACCATGTCGTTAGCGATGCCTCTAAAAGGGTTGTACCCTAGGTTAGCTACTATTCCATTGGTAGTAGCTCCAGAAGCAAGAATGCTCGCTTCTTCCTTCGTTCTCGTACTTGTAATCAGACTGTTTCTAAGAGATTCCCACATTACAGGATAATAATCAAATGCGTCAATACGATCATATTCCGGAAGTCCTCTTGATGAAAAACCTTGAGAAATGTTTGCAGATATATTGAGTTTTTCGTTACGACCTTTTTTGGTTGTAATCATTATGACACCATTCGAACCCCTTGAGCCGTACAAGGCTGTTGAAGCAGCATCTTTAAGAATTCCTATTGATTCAATATCAGAAGGATTAATATTAGACATAACACCGTTATATGGAGCCCCATCAAGTATGATTAAAGGCTCAGAAGAGTAGTTAACAGATCCAAAACCTCTTATTATAATTTTTGGATCAGAACCCGGTTGCCCGTCTGCAGTATTAATTTGAACACCTGGAGCAATACCAGATAATGCAGCAAGAGCATTTGTTACAGGTCTTTTGTCAATTTTATCAGATCCGATCGATGTTATTGAACCTGTAAAACTTGATTTTTTTGCAGTGCCATAAGCAACCATCACTACTCCTTCCAGATTTAAAGCATCAGGCTCCAATTGAATATCAATTTTCTCATTTTTACTAATTGGCACCTCAATAGTTTTAAATCCAATAAAACTGAATATTAAAATGCCTTCAGAAGGAGCATTAATAGTGTAAGAACCATCTTCAAATGAATTTGTCCCGATAGTTGTTCCCTTAACCATTATGCTTACATAAGGTAGTTGAGCCCCGGTTCCCGCTTCGGAAACCGTGCCGGAAATTTTAATGTTCTGAGCTAACAGAACATGGCCAGCCACGAATAATAGTGCTGTTAATGTTAAACAAAATTTTTTCATGAAAATTTATAAAGTTTTAGTTTGTTTTGCCAAATGTTGCTTTATTTACATTTGCCATAGCAAATATATGTATATATAATTTATTATTCAATTTTTTAACGAAAAAATTATATGATGGTGCAACATTTAGATTTACATATTCGTTATTTATAATTGAAATGTCAAAACATTAATAAATGAAATATTTAATTGTATTTTTAACACTTCTTATATCATCTATTCTTCAGAGTAAAGAAAGAACGGCAAATATTCCTCATTATGATCTGAATTTAAATTATGATCCAATTTCTAGGAAAATCAATGTTTCCGGTGTACTGACTCTTCCTGCCAACTACGCAATAGACAATCAATTGGATATAATTTCTTTATATTTCTATAAGCAGTTAGTAATTGATAGTTTAGTTATTAATGGTTTATTTGTTGACGACTATGATACCTACTCAGGCGATAAATATCACATGCCACATTCTTCAAAATTTGAAATTCCAATCAGTAAAGAAATTAGTAGTAAAATTATAAGGATAGAATTTTCATTATCAGGTGCTATGGGGAATTTACCCCCGAAAAGCGCCAATGTTGTTAGTGAAAATTGGAGCGAGCTTGGATTATATTACCCTTGGTTTCCTGTTAATACAGAGGTAATTAAACATTTTACTTTTTCTCTTAATGTGGCAAAAGTTTTGGGATATGAGATTTTTGGGCTTGGTACAATCAAGCAGTTAAGAGATAGGATTCAAATAAGTTCATCAACACCGGCAAATGATATAATTGTTTGTTACTCTAAGAAAATATCCCATTTTATGCAGAAAAGCAATAGTACAATGCTTGATATTTATTATTTAACTCTAAATGAAACGATTGTTGAGAAGATAGCTGGTGACATTCTAAATATTGATAAAGAATATAAAAGATGGTTCAAAATATCAGATAAGACTAAACTTACACTACTTGAATCATTAAGACAAGATGGTGGTGGATATGGAAGATTAACAGGTATTGTGCTAAGCAACTTGTCTGGTGACGATTATCAAAAATTCAATAATAGCTACATAAAGTATTTCGCACATGAACTAGCTCATATTTATTGGTATAAAGCAGACTCCAACTCATGGGAAGATTGGTTAAACGAAAGTCTTGCTGAGTATTGCGCCCTAATGTTTATCCGAGAATTTTTTGGTGAAAATGTGTTTTCGCAAATTATTCAAAAGAAGCAGGTCAAATCAAATAATTCACCAGCCATATGGAATTTTGACAGAGCTAATTCAAATCCAGAGATTATTGAAATTGTCCTTTACAATAAAGGCCCATTGATTTTAATGGAACTTGAATCCTATATTGGGCATTCCAACTTTAAAAATTTTCTTGAAATAGTACATTCTAATAATATTAAAACAACCCGGGACTTCATTGATGAGTTAAAAAAGATGTTCGGAGAAGAATGCGCTTTCTGGTTTATTCACAATTTGAACAAGTGATGTGTTAGACTATTTGATTGTGCTAACTTTGAAATTCATTTATATCCTGTTTGTCTCTGTAGTTCACATTTATCAATAAAACCTCAATATATGAAAATGCCTTTTACACACGAAGAATTTTTATCTGTTTTTAGCAATTACAATATTCAAGTTTGGCCTATGCAGCTTGTTTTGGTTTTGTCTGCAGCTTTTTCGGTTTTAATAATATTTACCAGAATTAATAACAGGGATCGAATAGTTAGTGGAATTTTAGTGTTTCTATGGATATGGATGGGAATTGTGTACCATCTCATTTTCTTTTCTTCCATAAACAAAGCAGCTTATTTTTTTGGGATCATTTTTGTTTTTCAAGGTTTGATGTTTTTATATCATGGGGTCATAAAAAATAAACTTAAATTTTTATTTTTAAAGAGAAGCTCCGGAATTACAGGTATATTATTTATATTTTTTGCTTTGGTAATTTATCCAATTCTCGGGCATCTATTTGGGCATGTATATCCAAAAACACCAACATTTGGAGCTCCCTGCCCTACTGTAATATTCACATTTGGACTACTACTAACGAACAATCATCAAACCCCTATATTTCTACTAATCATACCATTGATTTGGTCATTAATAGGGTTTAGTGCAGCTGTTAACTTACAAATAACAGAGGATTTTGGGCTTTTTATTGTAGGGATTATTGGATCAACATTAATACTGATTAATAATGCAAAAAAAGAAAAATTGCTTAAACATCTAAATACATAGAGTATAATCATTTAACTAATAATTAAATAATTTGATGCAATATTATACATACTTGCTGCAACATTATTTGCGTATGCAAATATTATCCCCTATCTTTGTAGCCTAAATAATTAGTTGTGTTATAAAGCTATTCAAAATGAAAAATTTATTAGAATCACTAAATCAACAATTTGAATCATTTTTCAAAGACGCTAATCAACAGGCAGAACTTGGGAATAAAGCTGCCGGGGCAAGAGCCAGAAAAACTTCTCTAACAATAGAGAAAGCCATGAAAGAGTTTAGAAAAACATCCCTTTCAGTTTCAAATAAATAAGTTAAGTATTAAGTTTTTAATGTGTTTCTAGTGAGATTATCTAAATAGTCTCACTTTTTTATTTAACCGATTATATATGAATTCAACAAAAAAAGATTCGAAAACAATTTATCAATTTAATATTCTTTTGTTAACTGTTTTTTTATTATTTTTTTCTAAAAATGAGACCGTGGCTCAATATAATCCGAGGCAGACAATAAGAGGCGTAATAAAAGATGAACTAACTAAACAAGTTGTTCCGGGTGCATCAATAATAGTTTTAGGAACAAGTAGTTTCTCGATCAGCAATGAAAGTGGATTGTTCATTATTGAAAATATACCAGTTGGAAGATATTCAATATGTATTTCTATACTTGGATACTATCCGGTTGTTATAAATGAACTGCTTGTAAGCTCTGGTAAAGAGATAGTACTAGAAATTGAACTACAAGAGCGACCATTTAAATTAGAAGAAGCAATCATAAAACCTAAAATTTCTAAGGACAAATCTCAAAATGAAATGTCAGCTGTTAGTTCTCGTACTTTTTCTGTAGAGGAGGCCAACAGATTCGCAGGAACAATCAATGATCCTGGTAGAATGGCATCCAACTATGCAGGAGTAGTCGCCGCCGGAATTTCAAATAATGCAATCATTATTAGAGGTAATGCACCAAAGGGCATTTTATGGAGACTTGAGGGATTAGAGATCCCGATGCCTAACCATTTCTCAGAATCAAATGTTGCCGGAGGAGGAGGTTTAACAATTTTTAGTGGTCAAATAATGTCAAATTCAGACTTTTATACAGGAGCATTTCCCGCAGAGTATAGTAATGCTTTATCTGGTATTTTTGATATAAAATTTAGAAACGGAAACAATGCTCAAAAAGAGATGGCTGTACAAGTAGGAATTCAAGGTGTTGAATTATCAGCTGAGGGGCCATTTAAAAACTATTCTTTAAGCTCATAACTAATTAATTACAGATATTCAACTCTTGGCTTAATCTTTAAACTTTTACCTGAAACCAGAGATGGAGACGAAAGACCTTCATATCAAGACCTGTCATTTAAGATAAATATGCCTTTTAAAAAAAATGGAGTTATAACTTTATGGGGTATTGGAGGTTTATCACAAAGCAAAATTACCGGATCAAAAGAACCTGAAAAATGGATATACTCCGAAAATAGAGCCAATATGAAATTCCAGTATGACATGGGTGCAACGGGAATATCACTCTTTAGAAGAATCGGAGAAAAAACTACGTTAAAAAATTCATTAGGAATCTCATGCCAATATCACTCCTATTATGATGAATACTATAAAATTGTGGCAGATAGCATACACTTACTCCCATTACATTTCTCAAGAAAAAAAAATGTAGATTTAATTTTCTCATCTGAACTAAAATATAAAACTACAAACAAATTATTATTTAACACCGGAATTACAATAAGCAAAAAGTCATTTGAACTTTATGGAAAATCAGTTGATTATAACACCAATATTTATGATGCTTTCTTAGATGGGTCTGGCGACACATATTATAGTCATGCATTTATTCAGTCAAAATATAAGTTTAGTTCAAGAGTTAATATTGTTGCCGGAGTCAACGCATCTTATCTGGGCATCAATAATGAGCTACTATTTGAACCGAGAGTATCTGCTCAGGTTTTCATAACCCCTAATCATGAATTAGCACTAGGGCTCGGCAGACATAGTCAAACCGAGATGCTACCTATCTATTATATTGAAAAGCAAAACAATAAATCCTTTAATTACGAGTTTCCAAATTTAAATTTAAAAAGACTTAAATCTACCCACTATGTTTTTAGTTACAATTGGTTAATTAATGCTAATCTTCGGTTTAAAACTGAGATTTATTATCAACAATTGTTTGACCTTCCTGTTGTTCCAGGGACTCATATTTCCCTTATAAACTTCAAAAACAATTGGACATTTAATCATGCTTTAACAAACGAAGGAAAAGGATTCAACACAGGTATAGATATTACCTTTGAACGGTTTTTGAATAAAGGTTTTTACTCCATCATAACAGCCTCAATTTTTAAATCCTTATACACTGGAGGAGATGGTATTGAAAGAAGTACCAGATATGATGGTTTGTTCGTCTTTAATTTGTTAGCAGGAAAAGAAATTATTGTAAAAACTAAAAACGTAATCGGCTTTAATTTCAAAAGCACATTTAAGGGACCAGAATTATATCAACCAATAAACGAAGCATTAAGTCATCAGTATGGAGAAATTATTGACGACTATACAAAGCCACTTGAAAGAAGAAAAGCTACTGTTGAAAACGCAACAGATATAAACATCTCATATAGAATAAATGAGCAAAATAAAGCACACATTATTTCGTTGCAAGCAAAGAACATTATTGGAAGAGAATACAGAGGAAAGCGTTACAATTTAAAAACGAATACCATAGAAGAAGAATATTTCAGCAGTATAGTGCCATTTATAAGTTATAGAATCGAGTTTTGAGATATCTTGCTCATTATCAATTCTCCATTTAGAGGATCCATATTTAAGACTGTTTTTTACTGTGCCAACTAATTAAATTACCTCTTTTTTTACTCAATACAATAAGGATGATTGTAGCTGTAAGACAGAATAATGTTGCTTGAATAGAACCTTCTGGGCCAAATTCACCTCCAGTAATGTATTTTGCCCCCTGAATATTTGAAGATATTAATGTTTTTGAAATTGCATTTCCAGAAACATTCACCCCGAAAATTGCAGCTTGTGTAAAGTTCCAAGCAAAATGGATAGCTATTGGGAACCACAAATTTCTTGCAAATATGTATGCTGCACCAAGCAATAGGCCAGCTTGAATTGCAAGACCAATCCCTACAATTACAGAACTATTTGGGTTTAAGAGATGCATCCCTCCAAATATAATCGCAGATATCCCCAAAGCCAAATAACTGCCCAATCTTTCTTCCATAATTCTGAAGATAATTCCCCTCAATAATATTTCTTCAAAAATAGCGGAGGTAAATGCTATTGTTAATGGAGGAATAATAAATGTAATGGGGTTAATAGATAAAACAGAATAAGACCCATTTAAATAAATTACTAAGATTGTTAAAGATTGTAATACAGAACCTAAGGCCATGCCTATAGCCAAATTTTTTAAAATCTGCTTTCTTGAGATTTCTGTAATTACTCTTTTTTCATAAAACTTGCAAACTAGTATGTAGCTATAAATAGCCAATACAGCTATGATAATACCTTCTACTAATTTTTCTATATCTCTATCAAGTGGAAATAAATCAAAAAGTTTTCTAATACCAATTTGTCCGATAGCGACAATCGCAACTATGACAGAAATTCCAACAATTATTCTTGTTAATGGATAATTTAAGATTCTGAAAAACATACTATTTTTTTTCATGAGATTAGATTTTATAAGTCATTTATTATTAATGTTTTAGATTTTATATTCCTTTGTTATAATTATAATCACTTTAATATTCGCTAGTAATTAATCTTAAATTATGTTTCATAAAAATTTCAATTTTTGCTGCTCATAGATGAACTACTTACCATTTAATTCAACTCTTTGCGGTAAATGATCTTTTTACAAGGAATATCATAAATCTCCATAACACTTCCATTTAGGGGAAGCCCTTGATTGCTCAAATATTTTGTAATGGCCGGATAGACCTTTATAACCCCCATAATCACAGAGATCTTGCCTTTGTATGGAAACTCTGCTATCAGGTATCTCTTTTTAGGGCACTCAGCAACTTCAAACCTCTCTTTCAGCTTAATAATTGTGCTGCTGTCCTGTTTACCAATAATGCAGCCGGCATCATACCTGAGCAGTTCTCTCTTTACCTCCCTCGGGTTATCATAATAGGTACCAAAACCTTTGTAAGATGTGATATCAAAATCCTTGATAAGTGATTCATATATCTCATCCATAACTTTACCGGAGTTCTTATAATCACCGGTTTTAGACTTGAAAATCAATAACTCCCCACCCTGTACATCAATTGACAAATCAATCTTCTTAAATCCACCATAATATGCCGCAACTGAAAATATTAGAGCGACAATCAATACTATAAAACCAAATAACATTTTTGACATATTTTTTAAATTAGTTTCAGAGTCATTTTTAAAGTTTTAAAAGCCCATTAGCGACCTCACTGTGAGAGTCAACGACAACCCCATTTATCTTTGTTATGATATCCCCTTTTTTCAGCCCAATCATGTCTGCTTTAGAATCAACTATAACTGAATCCACATAACATCCACTTAACCTCTCAAGAAAATCATAATATCTCTCCGAATCATTAAGCTCTAGCAACTTAGCGCCTAGTTGATTTTTTGCAAATAAATCATTTGCCTCAACATTTTGCGAGTAAATAATTAGAACAAAAAGTAATGCGAACAATTTTTTCATAATAAAGCGATTAGTTGGCATCTTTAACACACCTTATTGACATTCCAAAACCAATAGTAGATGTTGACACAACAATTGAATGTGTCGGAAAATATATTTTTGAATTTGTCCAATAATAGCCCTGAGTTGTGCTACTTACCATTGAACCAGCTGGGTGTCTATACCCAGCGTGAGGTAAGAAAATTGAATTATTTAAAAACCAAAACCCTGGCTGGCCGTCAGGACCAGAACCTGCTATTCTTCCAGTTGCTACAATAGCTTGAAATTCGGAAGAAGTAGGTAGTCTCCACTCACTTGGACATGGATTATACAAATTAATATCCCATGGAGCGGCTAAAGCAGATGAACACCAAATTGAATTTCCATAAAAAATTGCACTTTTTTCAGTGCTATTGGCCTCTTCAAGAGTAGTTGTTGAAGCAATAAGCTGAGAATTCGATAATTGGCCATATTTTCTATGCCACTGATAATAAAGACCATTTGGTAAAGTATCATTAATATACCCCGCATTAACAGGTGCCCACCATATTCCATTAAGAAAAGTTGCTTTAGTATTTGTTCCCGGGTATACAGGACTTAGCCCCATTCCTACTTGATTTGAATAACTGACTCCAAAGCTATTAATCGCATAACCTCTTACATAGTAATGTTCTCCTTCTATGAGACTATTAATTTGAGTTGAATACAATCCGCCACTAGCTCCGTTTATTATTTTGTAATCATTAACAGTCGGATTTTCACTTTTGCTATAAACAATACCTCTCTCAAAAACATTTGATTGCCCTTCGATTATTACATTACACTGAACTGTTGCGATATTATTATTGTACTCAACTTCATTACTCACTATTAGTTCGGGCAATAGAGGTTTAACACACCGAATACTGTGTCCTCTCGCTCTTGAATATGAGTTAATAGAAGGTGACGTTGAAGTAGAATAGATCAGTGCACCATTTGCATTTGAAGTATTTACTGAGGTGGTCCAATAAAAGCCATGTAGGTTAATGTTTGTAGATTTTTCAACGTTGGAGTCAAAATTTCTGTAACCACCTAACGGTAAAAATATTGATGTTATTGTTCTTTGCGAAGGATTATTGTGATCAGGCCCAAACCAAACTCCAGGTATACCGTCTACACCACCTGAATTTGACGGCACTACTGTTCTTCCTTGAGCAATTAATGACTGCAACTCCGATTGAGTTGGTACTCTCCACCCACTTTCACAAGGATTATAATCATCTGACATTATCCAATTGGATTGTTGAGGCGTAGTCCAGTCATATGGAGAAAGGTTATTCACTCTTATGAATAAATCCTTATTCTCAATAGCATTGCCTACACTTAATTCTTTTGGACCTAGTTGAATAGTAAGATTTGGAGTAAATGAATAATCTTGTCCTTGTCCATACTTTCTATGCCACTGATAAAGCAATCCATGTGGATGAAATGAATCATAACCCGCATTTACTGGTGCCCAAAGCAGTCCATTTATCAACACAGGTTCAAGTTCAGATCCATCAATTAATGGAACGGTGGCAAGAGCGGCATCAATTTTCACTGTATATTTCTTACCTCGTTCAAAGGTAATTGCAGCTTTTTTAATCTCTTTAAAGCTGCCGTCAATTTCAATTTGTATCTTTAACTCGCCCATCTGAACACCAGGCATAATAACCATGTAGGCCTTAGGTGTTGTGTTGTAATTGTCTGTTGTTGCAAATGGTGTGGTAATATTAAGCATCACTTCGTTGTTCTCTCCGGCTACTTCATCAATTGTGTAAGGTGCTCCGGCGGCGGGTGCAGATTGTGAAAGATCCAGCTTACCTGAGCCGAATGAGAGGGGGTTGCTCCCTTTAAGTCTTATTTTTGAGATATTAACACTTGACGATGTGTTTATGATCTGAAATTCGAGGAGAGTGAAAAGATGGTTAAAATTTAAAGAGACCGATGCCCCTTCGGCTGTCTTGCCGCGTCGTAATCCTGTAACAGGCTTTGATACAAGAAAGTCAAGATTTCCAAGATGGCTGCTGTTGTTTCCTGCAGATTGTGTCTGCTCAGCAGGTATTGATACAGGAACCTGATTATATGAAAATTCTCCTACTTGATGGGGGTAGTATGAGTAAAAGTCTGATGCCTCAGTACCCCAGTAGATCTCTCCGGAAAAGGATGATGTTGCACCGTCTGTTAAAGCGGTAAAGATAGCGTTTGAAACTCCTGGCTCACCATCTGTGGTTAACCTGCATTGAGGAGAAAATATGCCTATTTTGTCTGAGTTAGCAATCCAGGTTGTGCTTAAGCCGTTTAAGGCTGTTTTTGTTTGGGTACTATCTTTTATTCCAAGAATTTTAACCTGAATATTAATTCCATCTGATTGAAATTCATCATTTTTAATACATGAAAAAATTGCAACAATTACTAAAAGCGGCAACAATTTAAATTTTGCTCTTCTGATTAAGTTCAAACACATATGCTCTTCACAAATAAATTTTAAAAAAACTACCACTCCTCTCCAACCCATCCGTTAACATCGTTCACACGCTGCACATCTAACCTTGAATCAACAATATCTACCCCCCTGAAAGTAAGATTTATTGTATAATGAGTATTAATGTTCACATTAAAATTATCTGTATTGTTATTTCCCAGATAGAGCCTGAATGTTAAATACTCGTTTAATCTGCCGTCATTGCCTATACCCTCTCCTTTTATTTCCAGATAAGTTGCAGTAGAAGGTGCATATTGTGACTTTAGTTCTTGTGAATTAGCATAAGAATTAATCCCGGCAACATTCTCCGGGATATAAAAGGTAATATAGCCGTTGTACCCACCTATTGAATAGCTTTCGCCGGTACCGGTACCCGCATTTGTTCCGGAAATTTGTGAGTAGTTGATCAACGACAGCGGGTTTGTTAATGTTGTATTAAGATTAATTGCCTTATATGATGACTCATTTGGTACATTTTTAGTTTGTACAGATGTTATCTTTAATCTGACTCCATTCTCGTAAGCAGAGACATCTTCGCTTGTGTAGTTTAAGGTTACTTTTGCACAGTTGTGAAGAAGTGGGACTGCAGCATTTTTATTTGGAATCTCTCCAGTATAACATCCGTTCAAAAGCAAATACTTAACAGAGGTGCCGGTAAAAACATCTCCTTCTGATGAGTATTGCTTTTTTCTGCTTTTAAAATCTGAATATGTAAAATTGTTCAGTGGCGAATTTGTTTGGTCAAACAGACTTGAATTAAAGGTATTCGCTGCAAATTCTACCCTTTGATCAATTCCGGCAAGTAACTGTATAACAATATTGTTTAAATCAGATATATCGGGAAAATATAACGATTTTACAAGTTTAGATTCGTCTGCTGTTCCGTTAAACTGCAAAATCCAAAGGTTTTTTACAGAAGACTCGTTTACAGCAACTCCTGCTTTTGTCTGTGCATTACCAATAGTTATGGGTTTAAGTGAAAACCTGACAACCTTTTTAATGTTATCATTGTTATTGTCCATAATCAAACTGTCCTTTGAACAGCAGAATATAAACGGAATCATAAGCAATATGTATAAAATTGTTCTCATCAATTATATCCGCTTCCTACCTCATAATTAATTGTTTGCCACTCTACTACTCCTGTAATATCTATCATCCTGGGGCTTAGTTTAGCTTTATAAACATATATATTACCGGATTCGTATGTTATTGTCTCGCTCCCTTCCAATGAGACGTAATATTTAAGACCATCTATATAAAAACGAAACTCAAGATTGGATCTATTGTTGATGCTCATTGGTGGAAATAATATATGACAGTTTTTTTGGTTAAAGAGTATGGCAGGATCCAAACCGGGATCGACACTTAAAGAAATGGTTGAATTTATGTTATTAACGGTTGCATTTGAGACCATATCTCCACCGGTTATAGATCCATCTGTCAGCTTCATCTGAAGATTATTAATACCCTCTTTATTTACTCTAATAGATGGTGTTATGGAGTTGTCAATTATTTCAAATTTACTTAGTACTCCATCGCCTTCGTATCCATCTTTGTAAATAACAAATGCTATTAAAGATAATGCATGATTCATCCGAAGGTTTACATCAGGATTTGAGCAGTTAATATTGAGCGATCCTGCAGGTTCTGTTTTTGATTGTGCACACCATAGATAATCGGTCATTTGATCTGGCTCTCTCTCACCTGCAATGTCAATACTAAGAAAAGCAGATTCTCCCGTGCCTGTTATCTCTGTAGAATATGGATACCACCCATAGATTTTGGCATTTAATGAGGTTAGTATAACATCAATCGCATTATCTGCTCCGTCATCAATAAGCCAGTTAGTAGTATATTTTAATCTTGCAATATTGTTATTAGGGTTGTTTTCATAAATAGATGTACCTGAAAAGTCTGTAATCTGAATACCTACAGACTTTTCTCTTATGCTGATATTATCTACCAAAGACTTTGTCATCACCTCTGTGTATGGGGTGACAGACATCTTATTCATCACATTAACAGGAGTTTCACTCTTGGAACATGATAATAAAAGTATTGTCAGAATAATATATGATAATCTTTGGTACATCTTTCTCAATTTAGTTAATTACAACCTCACCACTGTAGTTGTTTGTCCATGGAGTTACATTCACACTTTCAATTGACATCTGGGTACCTGACAATTTAACTTTATAAATGTATTGTTGTCCGGCAATCCAGTTTAATCCGCCAACACCTGACAGTGTTACTGAATAATCTTTACTGTCTATTGTAAATGTAAACTGCACTTTTGTTTTGTCTGATATGGTTGTCGGCACAATAAGGGTATAAGCATTTACTTTCGTTTTAAGTACTTCTGTATCTTCAGAAGCTAGAGATGTTTCTGTTATTGAGTTGCCTACATTTACTACTGTTACCAGAGACGTCTTTTCTCCCCCGGTAATTGCTCCGGTTGCTACACTCATTTTAAGATCATTATCAACAGCTTTATTTACAGTCAAAGACGGAGATGCAGATAAGTCACCAATTTTAACCTGACTGATAGCTCCCGATCCTGTGTAATTCTCTTTGTAGATAACAAACGAAACAAGGCTCAGAGCATGGTTCATTGTCAGATGTATTTGTGGATTAGTACTATTTATATCGTTTCCTGCTGAAATTTCGGTCTTATTCTGACAACTCCATAGATAATCGGTTTGATTTGCCATATCTAGTGTTGCCTGTACATCAAGCTTTCGTGTAAGTGTGTTGTAGGCTCCCTCCTCTACTGTTGCTGGATCGGCAGGAGTTGGCGCATAGGCGTATATTACCGCTTTTTCTGTAGATAGGTAAAGAAGATCGGATAGCACCCAGTTTGTTCCTGAATGTGTTAAGGTATATTTCGACTCAGTTGGCGTTAGATAGCTTGTGCTTCCGTCAATCTTTGAAACATTCACTCTGATTGTCTCATTAGTAATGTTTGAGTCATCAATTAATGATTTTGAATTAACTGAATTTAATGTGGGCATAAGCTTTGCCTCTGAAAATCTTTCGGTAAGAATTTCATTATTCTTCATACAGCTTGTGCATAATGAGGCAATAACAAGAGAACTTAAAATAATTTTTTTCATGTTTAATATTTTTAAAATTTTATTGAATATTCATATCGTCACCAAGCACCGGCTGCCAGTCGGTAATAGTCACAGATGACATGGTTAAAGCAGAGCCTGATAGCTTTATTTTATATATATACTGCTTTCCTCTTTCCCAGGAAATTGCTGATGTGTTGGTTACATAGTACTGGATGCCATCGATTTTTAATCCAAACTTTATTTCACCTGGCAATATATTATCTGTGGGCACAATAAGTGTTGAAACACCAAAATTATCCACCTGGTTTTTAAGTACATTTAGATTTGATGACGGATATTGAGGGTCTGATGATGAAGGTTGAAGAACTGTTGGTTCGATTATAGTTCGGGTAATTATACCTTTTTGCCCACCGGAAATAATTCCGTTTACTATATTCATCATCAGATCATTTTCAGATGATTTATCTGTTATAATATGATTCGAAGCATCTGCATCTACGATTGTGAATTGAGTCAACTCTCCGGTCCCTGAATAGCTTTCCTTATATACTAAGAGGGATATTTGGGTAGTTGCATGATTCATAACAAGGTTAATACTATTGTTTAAGTTATTAACCATTGTCATCTCCTGATCAAGAGGTGATGAGAACATATAATCTGTATCAGTATTAACCAGTGCTACCTGAGGAATTGAGATTGGGACGTCATTAAATTGTTGCATGTTATCACCAATAGTGATATAGGGATAATAGGCATATAATCTGCCTTTGTCTGAACTTAAGTAACAATTTTCTAAAGTACTTAGCACTCCGGCAAGATCTGCAGTGAATTTAATATTTGTGAAACCGGATGGGAAATAGGCTGCATCTTCTGTACTTTTTATGACTTGGACACCAATTTCTGATGCCAACGGTAAAGTAGAAGATTTTATAATCCCTTTTGTAACAACATCATTTTTAACATTTGCCTTAAGTTCAAGTGTACTGTTAGTATTATTTTTCAGATAATTCTGTTTTGTACAAGAGATGGCAACAATAAAAAGCAAAAAAGTGCTTAACAGAAAATTTCTCATTGTAATATGCATATTTATTCTTTAATAATTAATTCGTCAACAGGTTTTGATACCCACTCATTTATTTGTCCATTAATATTAATTGAGTTAGTCCTAATGTTTATGGTTAATAAATAGGAGTGATTTTCCAAAAAAGTGTAATAAAATGTTTTATTGAATTTCTGTTCACTATTATCCGATTCGCTAATACCATTAATAATTAGCGACACTTCGAGTTTTGTTGAATCAGAAGGATAGGAAGGAGTGATGCATACGAATCTATCTGCTTGACTTATAACTACATTATTATCAGTATCTCCCGGAGATATTTCACCGTCTACTACAGCCATATAAAAATATTTGCAAAAGCCTGAAATTTTCAAGTTTATGTTATTAATCGGAAAATGTTCTTTGGAGGTAATATCTCTTAAGTCATTAATTATAAACTTAACCTGAGATGTAAGATGTTTGAATGATAATGGCATTTCGTTCAGATGGTTAGTTCCATTTACCAATGGAAAAAGAGATTTTGCCCATAAAACATCAGTATCGTGTTCAAATTTCACAAGTCCTGAGCTTGATTCGTATTGATTCGTATAAGGTGAGTATCCGATAATACGGTAGTATTTATCCTTATAAAATACTACAGGAGCACCTGAGATTGTGTTATCAATATTCCTATATAGCTTATTTTCAGTTAATTTATTTAAAAACGCAGAACCATTACTGTCATATTTAAAAACTTCGTCAATAAACATACCCACTGCAGAACCATCAGTTAGAGTTGGGTTAGATTTTGAACTGCTTAAAGGATTTAAGTAACTTTTTAATAAGACAACAATTTTATCATTGTCTTCAGTCTGTATTATATCCTTTGAACACCCCATAAATAATAACGTGATTCCAAAGAGAATGGTAAGCGAATAAATACTAATATCTGTTCTCATTTTAATAAATTAGATATTTATAGAGTCTTCAATAACTACCCATGATTTTAAAATTGCTTTTATCTCCAGATTTACAATTGATACATCTATATACATTATGACTTTTTTTGCATTAATTTCATCGTTGATTAATGTAGATATGTTGATACTTGAATTTTGAGTTTTATTATCCTTAAATGTAAAGTTTAACTCTAAGTTGTTATATTCCGGATTCACTCCAAGAATGTTTATCTTTCCGCTAAAATTATTCTCTTTGGTTGCATCAAAAGTAATTTTCGCTCCATTATCTTGCCCATATATTAATTGTTTGTTGTGGATAACAATCCCTCTTGCAACACCTGGCTGAGTTACAACACATTTAGCTAACGAATCTGCGGCCCCTCCAATAACCAACTGATAATCTATTGATTTCGCAATATTTTCAGGCTCTAAAGTCAATTGATTTACAATATTTTTCTTTACAGGCAAGTTGTTTACAGAGTAACAAATAACATTTTTTGGGGCAGCAATAGAATCACCTAAGTGTTGCCTTAATAGTATCTTTGCATATTGATAGCTCTCCATTTCAAAACATTCTACACCATATTTGTATTCATTCAGCATTATGACACTATATTCACCTACGGGTAATATTATTTTATCATAAGGTGTACTAATCTTTTGCATTGTAATAAGGGAGTCATATCTGTAAAAATAAACCATCACAGAATCATCGGATAATTGATTCGGATCTACTTTAGAGAGGATTGAGCGTATTTCAACTTCAGAAGTGGCAATTGAGTCAATATTAAGCTGCCTCTTACTGCAAGCAGCTATAATTATCAGAATAGATCCCGATAATAAAATTAATTTGAAACAATTGATGTACCTCTGAATCATAACACTATTTTTTCAACCCATATCGAAATACAATTCCAACATTATAATCATGAACATAAAAACCCTTATTGGACTTGCTTTCTTTTAAAAAGTATCCATCACTTCTTACCTCATAAGAACTCCACTCATCTAGTCTATAGCATCCTCTTATTCCGGCCTCAAGCGATAACCAATGGCAGATCTTTAAACTATATCCCAAGCTCAAACCGGCACCATAAAAATTACCTGTGCTCCCTTCGGTATTTTCTCCGGGAGCCTTTATGTCAAAGTCACCATACATTCCAAATATGCCAGTATAAAGTCCGGAAAATATTCCACTTTCACCAACCCAAAATCTATTTTCAAATGTCAGACTACTTACTTTCCACCAATTATCTGTATTAATGTTAATCTTGTTACTAATCAAAGGTGTGGCAGCACCATCCAGTTTCACGGATAAGCGTTTTGAATAATAGTATTCTAATGAAATATTTGGTAGATTATTCTTATTACTTGATGGTGCTACGCCAAATAACTTTAAAATATTAGTACTTACACCAATCAGCGGTTTAAAACTTTTGCCTGGGTTTATAGATAAATTGTTTTTTTTGACACTTATTTGAGATGGATTGCTTGTCTCTGCAAAGTCTGATTGCGGCTTTGGGTCCGTTAGAGTGTTATTATCAGTAATTAGCAGTTCTACGTCTATTGGTTCTTCCATTGGTTTACCTAATAATGTGTCAACTGTCACTTTAACTTGTTTAACTACTAGTTTATCAGATGGTGCATATTTTTTATTAATTATTTCATTTTTAGTCGCTTCAGTGTTGTTTTCTATCACAGGAAGTGAGTGTGTTTGAACATTAGCAGCTTTATGTTCCACTAGATTGCTTTCAGTAGGTAAATAAGGAATATTCCTATATTTTAACATTGTAAGAACTAATTGATTATACACAGCATTTTGAGTGTAAAAAATATCCTGGTTATCTATTGGTTTTATTGCATAGGGTTTGTATTGGATTGTAACCATGTTATTTATATCCTCCTCGCAACTTATATAAAAAGAGAAATTGCTATTATTTAGTCCATACTTCATTTTAATATGTGCTCTAACAACACTGGCAAGGATACATGCTCGGTTTATTGCTAGTAAATCATCTTTGTTAATATGTTTAATATGGCTTACGATTGTAAGATGGGCTTGATTGTTTTTGATTTCCCTGAAATTATGATTGAGAAATTGGTCCAAATTATTCAGTTCATATCTATTATTGATATAATCAATTTCCAGAACTTCACTCCCTTGATTGAATTCGAAGCTAAATGATATTTTTGTTAAAATAGCATTATTTGCCGTGCCTATTTTTGGCATAGCAAGCATTAATACAAAATTTAGCAGTATAATATATTTATTAAATTTGAGCATATCGTTTTAAATTTTGAACTGATATTGTACCGTTTTTTCAAGAAACATGTCTATCACTCTCTCTATTTCATGCCTTAAAAAAGGGCTACTTAGAGTCTGATGATTATCTTTGGTAAGGTGCTCGTAATTCGCATGTAAATTTGAGTCACGTTTTGTGATGAAAATTATGTTTTTATATTTTTCTTTAATATCTAGTATCTTATCATGTGCTGGTTCATCAGGGAAAATATCAGCAATAACCACTTTTACTTCTGACACATAGTTAATTGTTTGTTCAATAAGATTTGTGGATGTTCTGACTATCTTAAAAGGATATTTTACGATTTGTTTTCTGACTTCAAAAAAAAAGTCATCATTATCTTCTGCTATAATAACCTTAGTTCGTTCAAGTGGCTTATACTCTTTTACAAATATTTTATTAAACGGCACTGAGAAGTAAATATTGATATTATTTGATATAGATTCAAATTTAATTTTTCCTTCAATTTGACTGGATAAAAGTTCACATATGGCCAGTTCAACCCCAAAACCTTCATGATATTTATAACTGCTCCTAGATGAATTGGTATTCTGGTCTAATACAATCTGTCTGAAATGATCATGAGGTATAGGATCGTCAACAGATATTCCTACAACAAAAATATCTTTGTCAGTGACAGATCTAACTTTACTAATGCCACAATGTATGTTTCTGCCTTTGTAACTCACAGCCATACATTTGATTAATGAATAAAGGATTTTTTCAATTCTATGTGTATCTGAGAACAGTTTTTGAGATGTAGCATTATGAATACTATTGTAATGGAACTTGTCTATTGTTGATATCCCATCATTTATAAGTTTAAAATGGATATCTGACAAAACACGTTGTAGATCAACATATTGAAGGTTAATTTCTGGATTTTTAGTATTTAACCCTGCTTCGATAATGTTATGAATCTTATCAAGCAATTGAGAGCCGTTCTTTTTAATTATACTAGCAAAAACTTTTATATCGTTTATTGAATTTTCTTCAATGATCAAATCAGAGAAACCAATAATAGCATTCAATGGATTCTTAAGTTCATGTGAAATTATTGTTGACACAACTTTTGATCCATTTACAGGAATGATAACATCATTATTTTTTCTGTCCATTTTAAGGCTTTCCTTACAACTTTTAGTTACTCAACATCATCTAAATTTGCACATATTCTATTACAAACTTTCTGTATAGTGAATTTGTCATTATCTTCAATGTTATTTAAAGCTCTTTTAATATGGTAATCTTTAACTGAATACAATTTTGTTAAAATATCTGAAATAATATTTTGTTTCTCATTCACAAAAACAATAAAACCTTTATTAAAATAGTTGATGTGTTCTGTATTCTGACTGTCAATATCTTTTTTAAGGCTCCTGCTCTCTTTCTGATTTAGGCTCATAAAAATGTTTAATTATCAAGTTTAAAATAAATTCCATAGTACTCACAATTTGTTATAATTGTATTAGACGAAAATTCTGGAGCATTAGTTGCCGCTTTCATGTGTGAACAGAAAAAACCATAAACATGTTAAATTATATTGGTTATATCAACATATAGTTGCTTTATATTTGTTGCGTCAAATATATGCATTAAATTCAAATCACAAAAGCAATTCGACAAGTAATTATCATCAAATTGTAAAGTAGCTAAATAAGGAATTGATTTATAATGCTTTTAAGATTTAAATAAAAAGAGAAAAAACAGATTACACTTCAAGATTATTAAACATCTTTTGCAAAAACGATTTCATAATGTTAATTTCATTCGAGTCTGCATCTTTAAGAGCCTTGTTCATCACATGTTTTCCTGCTTTCTTCAAAGCTGGTATCATTTTTTTCCCGGTCTCAGTAATATAAACGTTGTATTCTCTTCTATCAATAGGGCTTCTTCTTCTTTCAACTAAAAATTGTTTTTCCATCACATCCAGGATTCTGGTAACATTTGAACGGTCTTTGTATAGCTTAGCAGCAAGATCAGTCTGAGAAGGTCCATCATGCTCGTTTAAAGCCATTAATACGCTCCATTGGTCACTACTCAAGTCTAAGCCAGAATGTTTTAGTTTCCTTGTTAATTCCAGTTTGAACTTTTGAGCAGCTTTATTAACTAAGAAACTTATTGAGTTGTCAAAATCAAATATATCCATAAGTGTAATATCAACTATTGATATCCCAAATATAGAAAAGATTTTGAATAGAAAAAAATGTTTTAACCTATCAGTGTTAACTAGCCTTCTCGATTATGTTGATTCCAAACAAACTCGCTTTATATATTAATTTTTGTTTTAGGCCATAATATCCCCAATTCCTTAAAAGAAATGAGTTCTTTTGAATCTGCTTTTCTTTTTCCTTTTGATTGATTAAGTATATAGTTTTACATCTGTTTTTAATAGCAAAATCTATTAATAATTTTGAATACGTATGTAATCTGGTGTTTATATAATCTTTCTCCTTATTATTAAATCTTTCTAGTGCCTGAGTCTTTCTTTTTCTTCCTCGACCTCCTGTAGTGTATGTAGAATTGATCTGTGCTCTTTTTAATGCTTTCTGTATTTGAATTCTTCTGTGCAAATACTCTTCTTTATTTCCAATCATCTTAATATCGTTCTTAAAACTTGCAACAATTGGAATATCAATAGAGAGTTGGGCGTCAATAAAATTTTCTGCTTCAAGTGATAGCTCAATTTTTGGAATATCAACGTTTAATAGCAAATAAGTTTTTTTTCTATTATCATCTATTTGAAGAGATGAACCACATATTTTAATTTCGCCTGCAATACAGCAATCTAAGACGGACTTATTGTTACTACGGTCTTTACCCAGCATAAAGGAAAAGGGCAGCCCAAAAAGTGTGAAAGTATATTTATTTGCCTCTTTTAAATAGTTGAGATTTCTAATTGAGCATCCACTAAAGGGTATTGGTAAGTTATTGTAGCTCTTTAAAGCTGCTGATCCATTAAGTATGTCCTTTCTTGATTCTTTATATGTTTTTGTAACATTCTGCTGTAAAGAATTTGCAATGTCCATAGGTATTAATCCCTTAAGCCTTTCTGAAAGTAAAACATATGAGGCTGATCCCTCTTTTACACTTTCTCCTTTTGCTCCAATTATGCCAAGCTCAATCTTTGCCTCTTGAGTAATAAACTTGTAATATTTTAATCTGTCAATACTATATAAATATGATATGAGTTCATTGGCTCCATTTCTTACCAGACTTCTCCATATGTATAGCTGTTTTAAATATCCGCTTTTAACTGCATAATCATTCTCATTGATTATTACTTCAATTTTTTTTGTTAAAATCATGTTAAATTCAAGCTCAAATAAAAATTTGTTTACTTAATTACTAACCGCTGCACCCATTTATTGGTTTATGAGTGTTATTACCTCACATTAAGGACAAACAGCTGCCCCGATCTTCAAATTATATATATTTGTTACGCTTACATTTGTTACTGCAAATATATCGCTATTTTTAATTATTCCAAAAAATTATCAATTTTAAATTCATTTATATAAGTTTGTTGTGCTTTTCAGATAAAAAATGATGCCGTTACTAAAAATATTGAAACAACCGTTTGCATACTACTATAGAGGTAAAAAGTTGCTGCTTTTTTCCTTAACAATTTATTTTATGGTTGTTATATTTCATTATCTGTTTTTACCCTTTAATGTTGATCAATCTGAGCACACAATAAATTACTTGTATATATGTTTGATTCAATCTTTTATAGCTGTTTTATGCTTAATAATAATATTTGGCATTACTGGGCTTTTAATTAATGATAACAAGTGGAATATAATTAAGGAGTTCTTATTGATTTTATCACTTCTGTTGGTAATAGGGCTGGTTCTTTTTGTTTCCAGAGATCTTTTTTATCATAATACCCAAAACTGGTCATTAAAGTATTATCTCGAAGAAACTCGAAACTCAATGCTAGCAGGTTTTTTGATATTTGCAATTTATTATCCTTTCAGGCATATAAGATTATTAAAAGAAGTCAAAAAAACCGATCGAGGCCCGGTTATTACCAGGATTTCAATTAACTCGACAGTAAAGGGGGAGCATTTTTTAATTGACCCTGACAATATTATATACGTCAAGTCAGATGGTAATTACATTGAAGTAATTTCATACGAAAACAATGAAGTTAAAAAAGTTATAAAGCGTATTACAATTAAAGATTTTGAAAAGCAACTTTCTAACTATGAATTTATTGTAAGAGTACATCGCTCTTTTATTGCCAACATAAAACAAATATCAGACATTAAGGGAGGGGCTCAGGGTTTGCTCATAAAATTCAAACATATACAAGAAAAAATACCTGTTTCAAGATCATTTTTAAAAGAATTTAAAAGAAAATTTTCAACTTTTTCAAATGTTATTTATCCCGGAAACCTGTGACAAAATGCATACTTAATGCAGATAATCACAAAAAACAGTTGTTTGTAACATTTCTTCATTTTCACCTGTATATAGTAATACATTTGCCAAAAATTTTTGGCAATGAGAAGATATGATATTGATTGGCTTAGGGTTATAGTGTTTTTACTTTTAATTTTTTATCATGTAGCAATGTTTTTTGTACCATGGGAATGGCATATTAAAAACAATACTCTATATGATAATTTAAAGTTTCCCATGATATTCGTTAGTCAATGGAGATTATCAATTCTATTTATAATTTCAGGCATAGGAACTGCTTATGCAATGTCTAAAAGATCAACAGTTCAGTTTGCAGGAGAAAGATTAAAAAAGCTTTTAATACCTCTTATTTTTGGAATATTATTCATAGTACCCCCACAAGTATATCTGGAAAGAGTTGCATGCGGTGATTTTACGGGAAGTTACATAGATTTTTGGTCAAATATTGCCTTTAAAGGTATATATCCGACCGGGAACTTAAGCTGGCACCATCTCTGGTTTTTGCCTTATCTGTTGTTTTATTCTTTAGTGCTTATCCCAATATTTATTCTTATTAAAAAAAATTTGCAATCTAAAACCTTTAGAACATTCAATGAGATAATAAGCTCTACCTATGGTGTCTACTGGCTCATAATCCCTTTTATTATATACGAAACATTCTTAAAACCATATTTCCCGTCAACTCACGATTTTATTGATGATTGGTACAACATGGCAAAATATTCTACTCTTTTTATTTATGGATTCCTTTTTATAATGGCAGATAATACACTTTGGTTATCATTACTCAAAAATAGATTAAAACATCTTTTAGTAGGAGTTGTAACTTTTGGTGCTTTAATACTGATAACAAGTCACAATACGCAAATCAAAGAATATGAAGCAATAAAATATGTTATCAGCATGTTAAGGGTAATTTCTATGTGGTCCTGGATAATGTTCATATTTGGTTTCGCTACAAAATATTTAAACCGACCTGGAAAGACATTAAAATATGCTACAGAAGCAGTTTATCCGTTCTACATTTTACATCAAACCGTCACTGTATTTTTGGGTTTTTTGATTATGAATAAACAGTGGAGTTTTTTAAATAAATTCTTTTTGATGGTTGTGGGAACTTTTGGAATAACTTGGTTATTATATGAATACATATTAAGAAGAATCAACTTCCTGAGACCATTATTCGGCTTAAAACAGATATCAAAGTAATAAACAAATAATATTATTCTTAATCATGATTACTAAAATCAACATTTTAATAAATGGAGAGACTTTCGGACCTGACTTGTCTGAATCAATCAATAATTATGTAAATAATCTGGAAATATCCGAACGGCAAATACTTAAAGAAATTCTTTGTAAAATTTGTAATAATTTGGAGAAAAAAAGAGAGCACACATCGTAGATGTATGCTCTCTCATATTATATGTTATATATTTTAGTTTACAGTATCCCAGCCCGGGTTTTGTGCCAGTACATAACCTAAGTCCTTATAAAGCTTTATTTGATCAAGCGGAATAGCACTCAAGTATTGTCTCTCATAATATGAGTTACCTGCTTGCCAGTCTCTTCTCATATTTGCATCATGCAAATTGTAAATAAAACCCCTGTCTGTATCTCCAGGTGTTGGATAATAGATCTTTACCGCTGCAAGTATTCTTGTTCTTGTCGAGGCGTTAAAAGCACTTAAATCAATATAGGCACCACGTCCTAGGGTTGTAGGGCCGTTTGATTCAATGGTTTTCAGATATTGATACTTTTTCCATCTTTTGAGGTCTCTTTTTCTAAAACCTTCAAACATCAACTCTACTGCTCTCTCTCTTCTTATCTCCCAAATAAGCTGTGAAACCGAAGGGTCTCTGTCAGGGTCGTTAATCTCAATACCATTCGCAAAGACCTTGTCACCAACAATGGTCATAGCAGGTAACTTTGGAAGGAAACTACCTTGATTATTCTTTTTGATTGAGCGGTTTCTGAGCTTGTTAATGCTTTTGTCTGCATCTAACTGGGTAAATTGGCCAAGCTCTGCCGATGCCTCTGCATAGTTGAGCAAAACTTCACCAAAACGGATAACAGGCGCATCTGTAACGTTTGTTGACCCCTGATAAATCAAATCCGAAGAGTTTGCTCCATAGGTAAGGAATTTCCATGAGGCGATTCCTGTGGTTGAGTATGCATTATGTGCTCCTTGAATTCTGACAGTATCGACAAGGGTTGCAGCCATACGTGGGTCTCTGTTTGCATATTGTGCAGGGTAGAATCTAAGGCCGTTGTCTGATGTGTAGTCATAAACAGGAGATTGTTTGATTGGAAGTCCGTCTGATGAAAGATAGGTCTCTACCATCTTTAATGTTGTACCTGTCTGAGGTTCGTTGTTGTTGTAAGATAGCAAGGCGTGTGTAGCTTTTGCCGTCTCATATTGTCTGAAGAAAATTACCTCTTTGTTGCCCAACAGATCTGCAGATGAAAATAAGGCACGATAATCATCAGCTACCAGGTATTTCTCAGAAGTAATAAGTTGATCTGCTGCCCATTTTGCCTTCTCAAGGAGGGTAGTAGAGACAGCCTGGTCTATGTTGTGGTATTTGAGGTATGTTCCAAAATAAAGAAGGTGTCTTGACATGAATGCCAATACTACATCTCTGTTTACCTGAAAGGCTCCGTCATTAACTCTTACATTTTCTACAGCATACTGGAAGTCTTCCATTATTTTTGTTGCAACAAAAGGCAGTGGGTCTCTCTCTTTAAAACTAATCTCAACTTCAGATGGTAGAACCTCTTTGTCAAACCATGGCACATCGCCAAATGATATTGCAAGATCAGAATATTCCATAGCCCTGAAAAACCGGCCAATACCTCTCCAATGTTTTTTAGCCTCTTCTGACACAGGCATTTTATCCACCCTGTCTATCATCAGATTATGTCTTCTTACATATGTAAAGGACCATCCATTGCCTGATGTTGCTGTGTTTTGTGTCCAGATGGCGCTAGAGCTAAATTCGTCGCTCCATGCACCCCCCGTAAAATAATTACCCCATGTGTATCCGCTGCCGTAGCCCGTAAAGTAGGCTGTGTAGGTACCTTGTGCAAAGAGCCTCATGTTGTTTTCGCTAGTCCAAAAGTTAGCGTCGTCAAAAGAATCCAGATTCTTACGATCCAGGTATTTCTCACAGCTTGTAAGACCAAGCAGGACTGCTATAAATATTAAATATGTCTTTTTCATCTTCTTTTTAATTAAAATTCAAGTTGTACACCAAATGATACAGTCCTTCTGTATGGATAGCTTCTTCCAAATGACCTGGAATCGTTTGCTGTAGTGGTTGTCCAGTCTAACTCAGGATCAATTGGAATACTGCCCATTTTGTCAAACTCAAATAAATTTTCACCGCTGAAGTAAACGCGAAGCCTTTGAATACTTGCCATATTAACAAGCTTCTTTGGTACCGTATAGCCTATGTTAACGGTTTTAATTCTCATATAGGCTGCATTGATAAGGTATCTGTCATTAGGGACATAGTTCCATTTTGCTGTCTGTGCATGATCCATAGCTCTGGGATAGAATGCTCCTGTGTTCTCAGGTGTCCAGTAATCCAAAGTGTGAGCAAAGTTTGCTTCTGCTCCCAAGTATCCCGGAAGAACCATATTGCCTGTTGCCCAAATACTCCTCTTGCCTACTCCCTGAATAAACACGTCTGCGTCAAATCCATGCCAGTTAGCTCCTACCCTGAAACCGTACTGATATCTAGGAGTTGTATTGCCGATAACTGTTCTGTCACCTGAATTGCCAACGGTGTTTGTACCATAATCAATAACTCCGTCGCCATTAATATCTTTGAATTTAACATCTCCGGGACTGTATTTGAAAAGTCCTGATTCAAGAATATATTGATTAGGAACACCTTCTGCCATAGTGTTCTTTGATTGTCCGTTAGGCAAGGCTGTTTGCTTAATAACACCATTCTCCCATACAAAATCCTCGTTTTTAAAGAGCCCGTCAGTTTTGTAACCCCATATCTCGCCCAGAACTTTTCCTTGATAATAGGTAGCACTGTTGCTAGGATCGCTGGCTGATGGGTATTTGGTTACAACTGTCTTAAAATCTGTTAACTGACCAGAGACAGAGAGATGAAGACCGTTAGTGAATGTGTGGTTGTAGTTTATTTCTATCTCTATACCGTTTGTTCTTAGCTCACCAAAATTCCTTCTGGGGGCTGTTGCTCCTACTGTCGATGGAATAGTCTCTCCCGGAGAAAGCATGTTTTTTGTCTTTCTGCTGTACCAGTCAAAGGTGACTCCAAACTTATCTTTAAACAATCTTGCATCTAGTCCTAAATCAAGCGTGGAAACGGTCTCCCATGTAAGGCTTTGATCAACAAGTGCAGGAGATGCAGATACATATGGAACAAAATTATTATTGACAAGCCAGTAATTGCCTGAAGAAGAAGGATTTGTAAGTGTCATGGTAGGAATATAAGCGTTCAAAGGAACATCCTGATTTCCAACCTCTCCATAAGATCCTCGTATTTTAAGCGAATTAACAATCTTATTGATTGATTTCATCCATGGCTCCTCGGTTACTCGCCATGCTGCTGAGGCTGAAGGGAAGAAGCCCCATCGTTTGCCCTCTCCAAACTTAGAAGAGCCATCCTGTCTGCCGTTTACTTCAAAAAGGTACTTATCCTTGTAAGAGTAGTTAACGCGTGCAAAGACACCGGCAACTGACCACCATGAGTGGCTAGATGTAGCTACCTGGTCTCCGCCGGCTAAGTTTACCTCTCCCTTATCAAAGTCATAAACACCGTTCCTTCTGGCTGACAAATAGATGTACTCTGCATCTTCGATGTTTGTACCGGCCATAACTTTAATGGAGTGGTTTTTAAACTTATTCTCATATGTGGCATAAGCATTATAAGTGTTCCTTATATTCTTACTAGAAGTATATTGTGCATAATCGTATGTAGAGGTGGTATAAATTTTGGTGACATCATCAAATGTCATGTTGGCGGCTCTGCTCCACTGGTCAACACCCTGTACATATCCCCCGACCCTGTGTAATGTTGAAAATGTTTGTCCGTAAGTGTAGTCAAAGTCTGCCTTAAGACCTTTGGCAATGTTAAGTGTTGTTCCTAAGGTATATCTGCTGTAGTATGTGTCCCACTCCTGGGGCTTAGCAGACTTCATATCATTGACACCTCCTCTGAATTCATTGCCATTGTATGTACCATATGGATAAACCTGGTGCCATCTGTATAGATAATACATTGGGTCATAGGTGGCTCCCGCGTATAAAAATGGTGTCTCCTCATAAGTTTTTGCGTACATAAAGCTGCCTCGTACGGTTAGCCATTTATTTACATTTGAGCTGATAGAGCCTGATGTATTTAGCCTCTTGTAATAATCATCAAAAAGCTTTAAAACACCTTTCTGATTTACATAGCCTGCAGATAGATTATATTGAGATTTTTCTGTTCCTCCGCTTATGCTTATGTTTTGATTCTGTTGTGGGGTACACGACTTATAGTAAATATCATAAATGTCCCATGGCCTGTAAAAATAGGTGCCACCACTGGCCCTGTAGTCAAAATCTCTACCCTCAACCATCTCTCTGCCCAACGATTTACCATCTCCGTAAGTATCTATCCATTGTTTTGTCTTCTGAATAACTTCCGGATTGTAATAATAGCCTACCTGACCATACTCCCACGTTGGAGTGGTCTTTAGTGCGTTCATCTGATCATATGAGTACTGCAAATTCAAATCAGCCCTGGTGTGCTCAGGAACTTTTGTGGGAGCAGACCATGAGAAATTGTTAGAATAAACAACTTTTACCTTACCATCTTTATTGCCCTTCTTTGTGGTGATAAGAATAGCACCAAAGGCGGCTCTGGCTCCATAAATGGCGGTAGTAGATGCATCCTTTAACGTTGAAATGCTCTCAATATCGTCCGGATTAACGTAAGACAAATTTGGAACCTCAACATTGTCAACCAAAATTAACGGGTTTCCCGATCCACCGCTAATGGTGCTTACCATGCCTCTTATCTTGATATTTGGACTGCCCCCTATTGCTCCCGATGTTGTTGTTATCGTTAGTCCGGGGGTGGAGCCTTGCAAGGCCCTGCCTACATCTGTAATAGGACGGGATTCCATCGTCTTGCCTACATCTACTGTTGAGACAGCTCCTGTAAGATTCTCTCTCTTTTGAATACCATAACCAATAACGACTAGCTCCTCTAATAGAACTGCATCATCGAGCATGATAACATTAATGGTCGTTCTGTTGTTTACCGGGATTCTCTGGACCTCCATGCCTACTGACGAAAATACCAGTGTGGTATTTGAGGGTGCATTTATGGTATAAGTCCCCTCTAAGTCTGTGGCGACTCCGGTTCTTGTGCCTTCTACCATTACAGAAACACCTATTAGTGGCTGTGAAGACTTGTCGGTTACCTTGCCGGTAATCCTTATGCTCTGTGCTGTTAATGTCCCGCAGAGCAGAATAACAGCCATTACTGACAGCGCATAACGATAGCACCGGCAGAACGTGTTTTTTGAAACATACATAGATTTAAAATTTAAGTTAGTGATATATTTTATTTGTTCGGGTTCGCTAAATATTAACGTGGGACGCAAATATAAAAACATATATTTGCTTATACAAATGTTGCTGTGTCTATTTTTGTTTATTCATCTTATTATTAACAGATGATATTATAATATAAAAAGGCTGCCATAAAAAATGACAGCCTTTGAATTTGAGAAAAGATTGTATTATGCCGGATTCTGAACCATCTTTGGATTTGAATCAATTTCTGCTCCGGGAATCATCCAGGTCCAGTTGTTTGTTCCTGCAGGTTCAGTCAATTTTATTGCTATTGAAGCTACGTGGCCACCTTCACCACCTTCAGAGGCCTCTGGTCTAACTAATGGAAGGCCAAGTCTCTTAAGATCGGTAAAGTTTCTGCCTTCACCCCACAGCTCAACTCTTCTTTGGATAAGAATCTCATCAATTAATGACTGTCCTGTGTTGGTCGATCTTACATATTGCGGGTCTCTGTTTTTTGCAAGAAGATAGAGCACATCTTTAGCATCTTCCTCTTTGCCTGCTTGTCTCGCTAAAGCTTCAGCCTCAATAAGATACACCTCAGCCACTCTTAACCAAGGGAAATCACCACGACTGTCTGAAACTGAAACCGACTTAAACTTAGAGTTCATATAATTGTACCTTAATCCGTTAGACTGAACAAAAGGCTGTTGATCAGCTACTGCATTCGGATACCAGAAAGTCTTTCTCACATCTGTCGGAGAAATCTGATCATACAAATTTTTCAAAATTGATTTTGGACTCTGTCTGATTGCTGTTGAGTTAAAGTTATGTGACATGTAAGCGTAAAAAGAGTAGAAATATTGAGTCTGATCTTCCTGAACATAAGATGCCCACATAAACTCAGGATTGCTGATTGAATTGTAACCATCCTGATGTTGGGCAGTTGTCATAAAATTAAATCCTTGTCTTGCTGCATTTGCAGAGGTTGCAGCAAGGTCCCAGCTACCCTGAACCAATGCTATCTGCGCCTGAATTGCCAGGGCAACAGATTTATTAATGTGAGTTTTGTTGGCTCTTGTATAGCCTTCAAGATTTGTAACTGCCGAAGCAATATCTTCATTAATCTTTGCATAGGTCTCTGCAACAGAAATTCTCTCCTGACCTTCAAAAGTTACCGCTTCCATATAAGGAATACCTGCGTGTGAATTTGCTCCACCCGGTACAAATCTGTCGGCATATAGTTGTACTAGCATAAAGTGAGCCCATGCTCTATAAGCAAGCGCCTGGCCTTTAATGTGTTTTTTCTCAGACTCTGCTCCTGCTATCTCATCAATATTGTTGATAATCTGATTAGCATTACTTATCAAACGATAGAGATTTGTCCAATAAAGTACCATATTTGATCTTTCGTTTCTGTGGTCAACCCATTTATATGCACTTAGATACCAACCATTAGCAGAAGTATTAAAAACAACATCAGTTCCAATGAAATCAATATACCTAAGTAAGCCATCCATACCACCGTGAGCTTGAACACTATTATACTGAATATACATTGAACGATGTATTCCGTTAATAGCACCCCAGGCTCCGGTTAATGAGTTGAAGACATCACCTGCAGCAAGTTGGTCTGTGGGGCGGGTTTCAAGAAAATCTTTTGAGCAAGATGCAGGTATTATAAGAAGTCCTGCCATCATTGCTAAAATATATAATTTTATTTTTTTCATTTCAGTTGTATAAATTAAAAGTTAACATTAATACCAAAAGTAACAACTCTGTTGAATCCAACATCGTTAAGGATGTTACCGTTAAAGTTCTGAGTAGGGTCAAGACCCTTTCTTGCAGAGAAGAGTGCAAGATTTTCTGCAGAAGCATAAATTTTTAAAGCTTTAACATCCAGGGCCTTTAATACATTTGGTTTGAAGTTGTAAGCCACATTAACATTTCTTAAAGAGAAAAAAGTAGAGCTAACCAGCCACCTGTCTGAAGCAGCGTTAAAATTGGTTGTCTGTGCATTATCCATTCTTGGAACATTTGTAATCTGACCTGCAGTTGTCCATCTGTCAAGAATATCAACATGTTTCGCAGCACCCATAGCACCGGTTGACATTAGAGAAGCATAGTTATAGTCATAAGCTTTTCCACCGATTGAATAGTTGAACTGAAGTGATATATCAACACCATATACTTTGAACATAGGAGTAATTGAACCGAATACATCCGGGATGCTTGTTCCAGACCAATCATATTTCGCTTTTGCTTGATTACTTGTTACGAGTGTACCATCGGCAAGTGTCTTACAGTCTGCATCATTCCATACTGTTGTGTAGTTTCCGGCTTCATCGGTAATGTCATTAAACAAAAACAGAGCGTTACCATTTGCTGGATCCACACCATACCACTGACGGAGCCAGTAGTCGTAAATTGAACCACCTTCAACCCTTTTATACATAGGTAAGCCTAATGTGTTGTTTGCAATGATTCCCAACTCACGGTTCTCTTCGGGTAGCGATTTAATTTTATTAGTATAAGTAGTCGCATTAAGATTAACACTAAAGCTGAAATTTTTGGTATCAACTATTCCGGCTGTAAGATCAAGTTCCCAACCACGATTGTAAACAGCTCCAATGTTTCTGTCCTGACTTACATAACCTGTAGAAGGAGCTAGTGGAAGTGAAAAGATCAAATCTTTAGACTCTTTATTAAACCAATCAACGCTACCTCTAAGTTTATTGTTGAATAAATTAAACTCAAGTCCTATATCTGTCTGAGCAGAGGTCTCCCATTTTAGCATCGGGTTACCTGGTGCTGTATCTTGGATATAACCCGGCTCAGCTGCATTATTTCTGTAGCTGTATAGAACTTGCCATGCATAATAACTGATACCTCCATCGTTTCCGTTGAGACCATATGAAGCTCTAAGTTTGAGGTAGTCAATCCAATTTTGGTCTGTCATAAATGACTCCCTGTCAATTCTCCAACCGCCACCTACTGACCAGAAGTTACCCCATCTCACATCGCTTGAGAATTTAGAAGAGCCATCTCTTCTGAATGAACCTTCGGCTGTATATTTACCGTTGTCAAATGAGTATGTAGCTCTTGAAAGGAAGCCCTCTACAGTGTGTTTGTCAAGGAAAGAGTACAAACTGTTAGTTGTAGTGAAGTTAATTAATTCGGTATTACCCGGAATGATTTCACCCTGACGGAAACCATAAAGATAATGGTAGTCATTTTTATAGTTCTCATGAGCAGCCATCACATTAAAATCGTGTTTACCAACAGTTTTTGCATAGGTAAGCATTTCAACCGTTGTAGAAGTATATCTTAAAGAGTTTTCTTTTCTCGTACGTCCCTGAGGAGCACCATCACCAACAAGTTTGTTTTCGTAAGATGATGCTAAATAGTTATTGATATCAAAGGAGTGTTGTACTTTAAATTTGAAATCCTTAAGGAAAGAAATCTCAACGTAAGATCTTGACTGAATTGTATTTCTTTGAAAATCCTGAATATTCAAAAGGTGTTCTGCGATAGCATGGCGACCATTATTCTGTGTTCTGGCAGCATATGTTACTCCACCTTCAACAACTTGTGCTCCTAAATCCCAAATCCTATTGCCCTGATCATCTGTTAGAAAATCTCCATTAGAGCGATTGTGCTGATATACAGGATATATTGGGCCCATTGTTCTTGCGAAGTAAATAGGGTTGGCATAACCTGTATTGTTAGCTGTATTGGCAGAAGAAGAGGTATTGTATGATGTATTAAGGTTTACACCAAAGGTAATCCATTTTCTTGGAGTGAAGTTAAGGTTTGCTCTTGCAGAGAGACGGTCATAATTAGTTTTCTTTAACCATCCGTTGTCGGTTGTATAGCCTACAGATAAATAATAATCAGAAGTCTCTGTTCCACCACTAGCTGAAACCATTGCATCTGTCCTTTGACCCACTCTCTCAACAGGCGAGTACCAGTCAAGGTCATTAGCCCAAAGCAGAGAGGTAGCTGCAGGATTCAGTTTACCATCAGTCCCTACAACCTGATCATTTGCCACTCCTCTGAAAGGATTGTAACCTAGATTTCTAACAATTCCGTTTGCGGTTGCTCCTGAAGCAAGAAAACTAGCCTCTTCATTTGTAACTGAACTGCTTATCAAACTGTTTCTTAGTGATTCCCACATAACAGGATAATAATCAAAAGCATCAACTCTGTCGTATTCAGGAAGTCCCCTAGCAGAGAAACCCTGTGTAATATTTGCAGAAATGCTAAGTTTTTCTCTTCTACCTTTTTTGGTTGTAATCATTACAACACCGTTAGAACCTCTTGAACCATAAAGTGCTGTTGATGCAGCATCTTTAAGTATACTGATAGACTCAATGTCAGATGGGTTGATGTTTGCCATAACTCCGTTGTATGGAGATCCATCAAGAACTATTAGTGGTTCGGACGAGTAGTTAATTGAACCAAAACCACGGATACGAATTCCGGGATCTGATCCGGGCTGACCATTTGCTGTGTTTACCTGAATACCAGGTGCAGAACCTGCTAATGCAGCTAAAGCGTTTGTCACAGGTCTCTTCTCAATACTTGCAGAACCTACAGAAGCAATAGAGCCTGTAACGCTGGATTTTTTGGCAGATCCGTAGGCAACCATTACAACTTCGTCCAGTGCAAGTGCATCAAATTCAAGTTTTGAATTAATTACATTTCTTCCATTAACAGGAATTTCCAGAGTTTTATACCCGATAAAGCTAAAAACAAGAGTTGCTTCAGCAGGTGCAGTGATTGTGTATGAACCGTCATCGGCAGACGTTGTACCGGTAGTAGAACCTTTAACCATTATGGTTACATAAGGTAGTGGAGCCCCGGTTCCTACCTCGGTAACCGTGCCGGAAATTTTCATATTCTGAGCAGTCAGAATATGGCATGCAACAAATACAAATGTTGCGATTGTTAAACAAATTTTTTTCATTGAAATTAGTTAAGTATTTAGATGTTTAGAATCAAATTTATAAAGAGATGGCCCTTCCAACTGCCTTTAAGGCAGTGAGAGAGTCTGTTGCAATACTGAAAGTGTTAATTGGTGTCCTAAATGAAATTTAGAAGGGTTAAAAAACCGGAAAGGATTAACCCGTCTTATCTACTATTTTAATTCCGAATAAATTTGCCTTGTATGCAAGTTTTTGCTTCAGGCCGTAGTATCCCCAATTTCTAAGTAAAAATGGGTTCTTTACAGCATCTTTCTCTTTTAGAGTCTGATTTATCAGGTTAATCGTACTACATCGGTTTTTTACGGCAAAATCGATAAGCAGTCTCGAATAAGTGTGAAGTTTTGTATTTATATAATCCTTCTCCTTTCCATTGAAGTTTTCAAGGGCTTTGGTTTTTCTCTTTCTTCCTCTGCCTCCATTTGTATATGCAGAGTTTATCTGAGCTCTTTTTAAAGCCTTCTGAATCTGAATCCTTCTGTGAAGATACTCCTCTTTATTTCCTATCATTTTTTTTTCGTTTCGAAAAAAAGCAACAATAGGTGTTTCTATTGATAGGTGAGCATCAATAAAATTTTCTTCACTAAGCGAAAGCTCTATTCGTGGCATCTCGACACTTAACAGAAGAAATAGCTTTCTTTTATTTTCGCTGATTTGAAGTGAAGAGGTGCAAATTTTAATCTCCTTTGTCAGGCATTTGTTAAGCACATAGTTGTTGTTGCTTCTGTCTCTTCCCAACACCGTGACAAACGGAATTCCAAACAGAGAAAAATGATAACTATTTGTATATTCTTTATATACAAGATTTCTTAACGATGCTCCTCCAAAAGGTATGGGGATATTACCGAATGACTTTAGAGAGGCTGTCCCTTTAAATATCTTGCCCCTTATCTCCTTGTAGCTGTTGGTGACATTTTGCTGCAATGCATTTGCCACGTCCATAGGGACCTGTCCTTTAAGCCTTTCTGATAGAAGAACATACGATGCAGACCCCTCTTTTATGGTCTCTCCTTTTGCTCCGATTATACCGAGTTCAATCTTAGTATCTTCTGTGATAAATTTGTAATACTTAAGTCTGTCGATACTATATAAATAGGAAATAAGTTCATTTGCGCCATTGCGCACCAGATAACCCCACGAATGAATCTGCTTTAAATATTCGCTTCTGAGTTCTCTCTCATTTTCGTCAATGACAATCTCTATCTTTCTGGTCAAGATCATACTATTTCTATAATCAAAATAAGATTTGTCTATTGTACTTAATTACTAACCGCTGCATCCTAATTGGTTTATGAGTGCTCTTTCACCTCACATTAAGGGCATACAGCTGCCCCAAAACTTATAATGAGTTTTATTTCCTTTATTTATAATGCCAAATGTATAGAGGAAATTTCCCGGAGAAAAAGAAAACAACTTAAACGTGTAGTTTTGGAGTGTTGTAATAGCAGTTTGAATTGTTAATTTTGTTTTTAACTTTTAAACTTGATTTATACAATGCGAACATTACTTCTCTCCCTTATTATAATTGCTCTTGCTTTATCCTGCTATAATCAAAGAATCGATATTATTAAGTCCAAGACAGCTGAAATTGCCGATTCTGCCAAAATACCTCTGATTCAGGTTGCTTTTAAAAACCAGAAAGAGTTTATATCATTTGAATTCTCGCAGTCTGACACTATAATAGCATCATTAGATGAAAATTCTGTTTTCCAGGCAGCTTCACTAAGCAAACCAATCTTCTCATATATAGTATTTTTATTGGCAGACAGAGGAGTCATTGATCTGGATGTACCTTTGGCAGAGTATACAAGCATTCACAGGTTTGAGAATAAAGAGTGGGCTTCAAAAATCACTGCAAGAACCGTTCTAACCCATAAAACAGGGCTCCCTAATTGGGCGACATCGCCATCATCTGAGGAGTGGCCATCATCTGTTGTTAAGTTTAAATTCAGACCCGATTCTGCATTCAGCTATTCCGGAGAGGGTTATTACCTGCTTCAAAGAACAGTTGAGGATATTACAGGCAAGAGCCTAGAAAATTTGGCAAAAGAAGAGGTTTTCACCCCTTTTGGAATGGAACATACAAGTTATGAGTGGAAGGAGGAGTACGAGACTTTGGCAGCTGATGGATTTAACAGAGAGGGAGAGAGCAAGGGCAAAGGGCGCCACCCAAGAGCCAATTCGGCTTATACCCTCAGAACAACAGCACGGGATTATTCAAAATTCCTTGATGTACTTATGGAGGGTCAAGGGTTAAAGAAGGAGACTCATCAGCAGATGCTCTCTCCGGTTACCCAAGCTGTTCGCTTTACAGGAAAGCCAAGGGAGTGTGATAGTGCAATCTTCTGGGCTCTTGGGGTAGGAATTGAAAAGGATACAGAATTTGGCGATGTTATCTTTCACTGGGGTGATAACGGTAATTTTAAAGCATTATTTGTGATTGTACCTCAAAAGAGAAGTCATCTTGTATACTTCACCAACAGTGCCCGAGGTCATGATATAATTGACCAGATGGTTAATCTCTTTTTTTCACCCAAAAGCCCCTTTAAAATCGGGCTTTGGGTTAACCAGCCGGAACCGAGCTGACATAAGCAAAAGTAAATATCACATGAATGTGAAATGTTGTTTAAAACAAAAAAGCGGATATCGTGATGATATCCGCTTCTCTTCTTGTGGGAGCAGAGGGAGTCGAACCCCCGACCCTCTGCTTGTAAGGCAGATGCTCTAAACCAACTGAGCTATGCTCCCCTTTCAAACCCTATCTTGCGATTGGGAGTGCAAAGATATCTGCATTTTTTTATTTTGCAAAAAAATTCTCGTTTTTTTCGAAAAATTCTATCGCTTCTGCTACAATAAAAGTACTTCCACCAATAAATAGTAAGTCACCCTCTTTGCAAACAGATCTGAATTTTAAGATTGCCTCTTCTACAGAAAGGGCAACCTCTCCTTGTAAGCCAACTGATTTACACCTTTTTGCAAGTAGTTTTGCATCCAACGCCCTTGGTATATTCGCCTGAGTAAAATAGAAGTATGATGAAACAGGCAATAGTCCCATTATCTTTTCGATGTCTTTGTCTGCTACAAAACCAATAATTGAAAAAAGTCTTAAAAATGTTTGCTTTCGGAGTTGCGAAAAGACAACTGACAGTCCATGTACATTGTGACCGGTATCACATATAACCAAAGGGTTCACATTAAGAGTCTCCCACCTTCCTCTGAGTCCGGTAGAGGCAGCAGCAGTTTTGAGACCCTCTTTAATATTTAAATCGCTCCAACCTTTCCCTACCAATGAGAGAAAGCTTTGATTTTGAGAAAGCACATACAAGGCAGTAAGCACAGTACGCAGGTTATTCACCTGGTAATCACCCTTAAGATCGAGTTCGTAATCGCTTAGCTTTATCTCCTTAAATCTATATAGTTTTGAAAACAGAATCTTTGAGCCCCTCTCTGCTGCAAACTTTTCAAATATATCTTTTGTGGTAGCATTATGCTCACCAATAACTACCGGAACGTTTTCCTTTATAATCCCCCCTTTCTCCAGTGCAATTGCAGTGATTGTTGAACCAAGCTGCTCACAGTGGTCAAGGCCGATATTTGTTATTATACTTAACCAGGGATGTACAATGTTTGTAGAATCAAGTCTGCCTCCCAACCCCGTCTCTATGACTGCAATGTCAACTTTCTGTTTTGCAAAGTAGTCAAAGGCAAGCGCAGTCGTAATCTCAAAAAACGAAGGCTTAATTCTGTTCATAAAACCTTTATGAGTTATAAGAAACTCATAAACATCCTCTTTGGAGATCATCTTCCCATCTACTTTTATTCTCTCCCGAAAATCCAAAAGATGTGGAGATGTATATAGAGCAGTCTTAAGTCCGAATTTCATAAACACTGAGGCAAGCATATGGGAAACCGACCCCTTTCCGTTTGTTCCGGCAATATGGATAACCGGAAATTTTCTATGAGGATGTCCCAGCAGTGAATCAAACTCTGACATTGTTTCAAGCCCCTCTTTATATGCGATTGAACCAACCTGTTGATATGATGGGAACTGTTTAAATAATTGCTCTATCTCCTGATTATATTTTTCCTCGTTAATCATTTTAAATTTTCTAAAATCAACAAACAAATTTGAAAAATAAAAGCCACAAAATGGTTACATTTATAAATAATTTTCGGGAATTGGGCAAAATGGAGTAATTTTAGCGCCTAATTTTATAGTTTCAAAATCCTATGATTTTATTCTTTCGTGAAGCAGATGGGCCTATTCTGGCAGTCAAGACATTTAAAAGTTTAACCGAGAGCAATATACAGGCACTTAAGTGGCTCTTTTCAGGCGCCGAAGTTATTGGCTCAGAGAGTATTAAAGGTCTTTTTATTGGCCCTAGAAAAGAGATGATAACTCCATGGAGTACTACTGCTGTCGAGATCACAAAAAACATGAACATCGATGGCATTGAGAGAATAGAAGAATTTGTTGAGATTATAAATGAGAATGGTCATCATGATAAAATGCTGCAAAGAATATATCATGGGCTGGATCAGGCTCTGTTTGATATTGACAGAAAACCTGAACCTGTCCTTGAGATAAATGATATTAACAATTACAACCAAAGTGAAGGCCTGGCCCTTAATCAGGAAGAGGTTGAATATCTCGAAAATCTAAGCAAAAAACTTGGCAGGCCTCTTACAGATGGAGAGGTTTTCGGATTTTCACAGGTTAATTCAGAACACTGCAGGCATAAAATCTTTAACGGAACATTTGTAATTGATGGAGTCGAGATGGAATCATCTCTCTTTAAGATGATTAAAAAGACCTCTGCTGAAAATCCAAATAAAATAGTATCTGCATACAAAGACAATTGCGCTTTTGTAGAGGGCCCATCTTCTTCACTCTTTTTCCCCGAAAAAGGTGATATTCCCTCGCTATATACTACAGAATCTACCGAAACTGTGATATCTCTTAAAGCAGAGACTCATAATTTTCCAACTACCGTAGAGCCTTTTAATGGAGCAGCAACAGGTTCAGGTGGAGAGATAAGAGATAGAATTGCAGGAGGAAAAGGCTCATTCCCTATTGCAGGGACAGCTGTTTATATGACCTCATATCCGAGATTTGATAAAGAGGGAAGAGACTGGGAGAACGGAGAGCCAAGAGAGTGGCTTTACCAGACACCACAGGAGATACTAATAAAGGCATCAAACGGAGCAAGCGACTACGGCAACAAATTCGGCCAACCGCTTATTTGCGGATCTCTTCTCACCATGGAGCATATGGAGAGTTACAGAAGTTTCGGTTTTGACAAGGTAATAATGCTTGCCGGAGGAATCGGCTACGCACGAAAAGAGTATGCATTTAAAGGGAAACCTCATAAAGGAGATAAAATTGTACTTCTGGGAGGTGACAACTACAGGATAGGAATGGGAGGAGGAGCTGTATCTTCGGTAGCTACAGGCGAATTTGAAAATTCCATTGAACTAAATGCTATTCAGAGATCAAATCCTGAGATGCAAAAGAGGGTTTATAATGCAATCCGCTCACTTTCAGAGAGAGGTAACAACACTATAATCTCTATTCACGATCACGGCGCCGGAGGGCACCTGAATTGTCTTTCGGAACTTATTGAGGAGACGGGAGGAGACATCGACATCAGTAAGCTCCCTGTTGGAGATCCAACCCTGTCGGCAAAAGAGATCGTTGGGAATGAATCTCAGGAGAGAATGGGGTTGGTTATGAGCGAAAAGAACGTCGAGGAGCTGGAGAGAATTGCAGCAAGAGAACGTGCTCCCATGTATGTTGTTGGAGAGGCAACAGGTAAAGGTAACTTCACACTTGAAAACAGCAAGACAAAAGATAAACCCATTGACCTTGCATTAAGCGACATGTTTGGCTCTGCGCCAAAAACGATAATGGAAGATGTCAGCTATAACGAAAAATGGGACCCGCTTGAATATGATACCGAAGATCTTGAATATTATCTGGAGCTTGTGCTTCAACTTGAATCTGTTGCTTGCAAAGATTGGTTAACAAACAAGGTTGACCGCTCTGTTACCGGGCTTATTGCAGCTCAGCAGACAGTTGGAGAGATTCAGCTGCCACTTAATAATCTGGGAGCAGTAGAGATTGGATATGGCAGTAAAAAGGGGATGGTAACATCTATCGGTCACGCACCGGCAGTTGCAATGATTGATTCGGCTGCAGGCAGCAGAATCGCAATCGCAGAGGCACTAACCAATGTTCTGTGGACACCTATTGATGGAGGAATCAGAGGGATCTCACTATCAGCCAACTGGATGTGGCCTTGCAGAAACGTAGGTGAAGACGCAAGATTATACAAAGCTGTCCAGGCAGCATCGGAATTCGCTATCGGACTGGGCATCAACATTCCAACCGGAAAAGACTCACTCTCAATGACTCAGAAATATCCCGGAGGGGAGAAGGTTCTGTCACCGGGAACTCTAATAGTATCAACAGTAGGTCAAAGCAATGATATTACAAATGTTGTTAAGCCTGTACTGGCCAAAGAGAAAAAATCAACCATATTCTATATTCCTTTCAGCATAAATACTCCGGATTCATTCACACTTGGAGGTAGTGCATTTGCACAGATAACAAATCAGCTTGGAAACGAATGTCCGGACGTTAAAAATTCTTCATATTTCAGACAGTGCTTTGAAGCTCTGCAAAGAATGGTTGAAAACAAAATTCTTCTGGCCGGTCACGACATCTCTGCAGGTGGCCTTGTGACAGCCCTGTTGGAGATAAACTTCCCGAATTGCGAAGGAGGTATCGAGGCTGACTTGTCAATTTTTGATGAAAAGGACCCTGCAAGATTACTCTTCTCAGAAGATCCGGGAGTAATTGTTCAAGTAAATGAGGGCAATATCGCAGGTTTGGAATCAATAGCCAATGAATTCGGAATTATAATTTATAATATCGGTAGATACTCTGCTAAAAGAGAGCTCACCATTAAATTACCAAAACAAAAATTATCGCTGAATATTGACAAATACCGCGATATCTGGTTTAAAACATCCTATCTATTTGATATACAGCAGGTTGGAAATAATCTCGCTAGTGAGAGATTTCAGAATTACTCCAAACAACCTCTCCGGTACAAGTTTCCCCACCCTTTTACAGGAAAAACAGATAACTCCCTGAAGAATATCGACAGAACTAAGATTGCTGCAATAATAAGGGAGAAAGGCTCCAACGGGGAGAGAGAGATGGCATGGGCACTTTACCTTGCAGGTTTTGCAGTAAAGGATGTTCACATGACTGATCTTGTAAGCGGAAGAGAGACACTGGAAGATGTAAGTATGATTGTATTTGTAGGAGGATTTTCAAATGCCGATACTCTTGGATCAGCCAAGGGATGGGCAGGTGCATTCCTTTATAATGAAAAGGCTGCCAAAGCTCTTGAGAATTTCTATGCAAGAGAAGATACACTTAGCCTGGGCGTATGTAACGGATGTCAGCTTATGGCTGAATTGGGTCTTATTACCCCTAAAAACAGGAATATTTCACCAAAAATGAAACACAACAACAGCCATAAATACGAAAGTGCATTTGTCGGTGTGACAGTAGAGGACTCCCCTTCTGTAATGTTAAACCCGCTCTCGGGAAGTTCTCTTGGGATTTGGGTTGCACACGGAGAGGGTAAATTCTCCTTCCCTAAAGAGATTTCCAATTATAATATAGCTCTCAGGTATAATTACGGAGAGTACCCTGCCAATCCAAACGGCTCGCCTGAAGCTGTAGCCGGGGTTTGCAGCCCATGTGGAAGGCACCTTGCTATGATGCCACACCCTGAACGATGTATATACCCTCATAACTGGGCCTGGTATCCACAGGAGAGGAGCACAGATGAAGTCACCCCTTGGTCAGGTATGTTTGAAAATGCCCTTAAATGGCTGAGGAACATATAAAATGAAGTATTATGAAAAAGAAAAAATTACCAAAAATATTTGTGCTTGACACAAATGTAATCCTGCACGATTTTCGCGCAATTCACAACTTTCAGGAAAACGACATCGTTATTCCGATTGCCGTGATAGAAGAGCTGGATAAATTCAAAAAAGGTAATGATACTCTGAGTTTCAACGCAAGAGAGTTTGTCAGAGAGATGGATAAAATAACAGATAATCAACTCTTTGACAACGGAATACCAATTGGCAAAAACAAAGGAATAGTCAAAATTGAACTTGGACATCCTTTCAGCGAAAAAATGGCTGAATCGCTCTTCGAAGATACTCAGGATCACAGAATTCTTGCTTCAACCGAATGGCTCACCGAAAAAAATCCGGACAGGACTGTTGTGCTGGTAACAAAGGATATTAACCTTAGAATGAAGGCAAAAGCCCTCCACTTGCTTGCTCAGGACTATCTAACCGATAAAATAACAGAAGAGAGGGTTGAAAATATAATGAAGGAGGTTATCCATCTGGATAATGTCTCTGAAGATATAATGCAAAAACTCTTTTATATAAACGATGGTGTGCCGGCCTCTGAGTTAAAGCTTAAAAACATCCCCGCAAATCAACTGTACATAATTACAGGTGAGAAAAAAGAGAGCAGAGTACTTGCTAGATATAATAGTTCAACCAGAAGCATTATCCCTGTCAGGAAGCAAAAGGCATATGGGATAGAGTCAAGGAATGATGAACAGACCTTTGCAATTGATGCACTGCTCAACCCCGATATAAAGCTGATATCGCTTACAGGCACAGCAGGTACAGGCAAAACACTTTTAGCACTAGCTGCAGCTATGGCTCAGGAGCAATCCTTCGATCAGGTTTTATTGTCAAGACCGGTTATTCCTTTGAAGAATCAGGAGATGGGTTTTCTACCCGGAGATGTTAAAGAGAAACTGGGTCCATATATGTTGCCACTCTTCGATAACCTGGCTGTAATAAAAAGGACATTCAAATCTACAAGTCGTGAAGCTGTAAGAGTCGAGGAGATGCTTAAAAACGAAAAATTGCTTATCTCGCCACTAGCCTACATAAGAGGGAGAAGCCTTTCCAACACCTTCTTCATTATTGACGAGGCCCAGAACCTTACACCTCACGAGGTAAAGACAATTATCACCAGAGCCGGGGAGGGAACAAAACTTGTATTTACCGGAGATATCCACCAGATAGACTCTCCATATCTTGATATTCATTCAAACGGACTTACGCACCTGGGTGAAAAATTATACGGGCAGGAGATATTCTGCCACATTAACCTGACTAAGGGAGAGAGGAGTCAGCTCTCTGAATTGGCAGGAAAACTTTTATAAAAAATTACTATATTTGCACCCCCATAGTTAAAGAAAAAAATATAAACCGAAAATAATTTATTTATGTCAGAAATTAAAAGAGTTTACTTCTTTGGAGGCAAGAGTGCCGATGGAGACGGCTCAATGAAAAATCTGCTGGGAGGCAAAGGTGCCAACCTTGCAGAGATGTGTTCTCTTGGAATACCTGTTCCTGCCGGATTTACAATCACTACCGAAACTTCTGTTGAGTATTACAAAAACAACATGCAATACCCAGCACAACTTCAGAAAGAGGTAGAAGAGGCACTTAAGAGAGTAGAATCTGTAATGGAGATGAAGTTCGGAGACAAAGAAAATCCACTTCTTTTATCTTGCCGTTCAGGTGCAAGAAGCTCTATGCCGGGTATGATGGAGACAGTTTTAAATATTGGTCTCTGTTCAGATACAATCCCGGGTCTTATCAAAAAGACCGGTAACCCAAGGTTCGTATATGACGCATATCGTCGTCTTATTATGATGTACTCTGATGTTGTAATGGAAAAAGCAGAGGGGTTAGATCCTGAAGAGGGTAAAGGTATTCGTGTTCAGCTTGATAAAATGCTTCACGAGGTTAAAAACAAAAAGGGATACAAAATTGACACAGACCTTTCAACAGAAGATCTTGTAGAACTTTGCGATGCCTTTAAAGCTAAGGTTCTTGATGTTCTTGGCAAACCATTCCCTGACAATGCCATTGAGCAGCTGTGGGGAGGCGTGGGAGCCGTCTTCAAATCATGGAACGGTAAAAGAGCAGTCTCTTACAGAAGAATTGAAAATATTCCTGATGAGTGGGGAACAGCAGTAAATGTTCAGGCAATGGTATTTGGTAACATGGGTGACAACTCAGCTACCGGTGTTGCATTCTCAAGAAACCCTGCCACAGGAGAGAATAAATTCTACGGAGAGTGGCTTGTAAACGCTCAGGGAGAAGATGTTGTTGCAGGTATCCGCACACCAAATCCTCTTAACGAGTCAACAAAAAATGATCAAAACAAGCATCTTTCATCACTGGAAACAGCTATGCCTATTGTGTACAAAGAGCTTGACGCAATACAACTTGGACTTCAGAAACATTTCCGTGATATGCAGGACATCGAGTTCACCATTCAGGATGGTAAACTTTGGATGCTTCAGTGCCGTGTAGGTAAAAGAACAGGTCTTGCTGCTCTGAATATGGCAATGGATATGCTTCACGAAGGTCTTATCGACGAGAAAACCGCAGTGATGAGGGTTGCACCGGTTCAGCTTGATGAACTACTCCACCCTATCCTCGACCCTAAATCAGAAAAGGCTGCAACAGTGGTTGCAAAAGGTCTTCCTGCAGGTCCCGGTGGTTCTGTTGGACAGATTGTTTTCACAGCAGAAGATGCTGTTGAATGGAATTCAAAAGGCAAGAAGGTAATTCTTGTTCGCGAAGAGACCAACCCTGAAGATGTTGAAGGAATGCGCGCTGCAGACGGTCTGTTGACTGCCCGCGGAGGTATGACCTCTCACGCTGCTCTTGTAGCACGTGGCTGGGGTAAGTGCTGTATCGTTGGTTGCGATGCCCTTCACATTAACCTACATAAAAAGACACTTACAATTAACGGTAAGGTTTATAATGAAGGAGATGTATTCAGTCTTAATGGCAGCAAAGGTTTTGTTTACGATTCTGCTATCGAAACAATGGATGCATCTGAGAATCCAAGATTCATCGAATATATGTCAATCGTTGACAAATACAGAGTCCTTGGCGTTCGTACAAATGCAGATACTCCTGAAGATGCACAAAATGCAATCAGCTTTGGTGCAGAGGGTATTGGTCTGTTCCGTATAGAACACATGTTCTACGGAGTAAATTCAGAGCAGCCTCTTGCAAAACTTCGCAAGATGATTCTTTCGAAAACCAAAGAGGAGCGTATTAAGGCACTTGGAGAACTTGAACCTTATGTAAAGAATGCAGTTAAAGGCACCATGAAGGTGATGAATGGCAAGCCTGTTACATTCCGTCTGCTAGACCCGCCACTCCACGAGTTTGTACCTCAAACTGCCGAAAAGATGGCAGAACTTGCAACAGAACTCGGAATCTCTCTTGAAGATGTTAAGAAGAGAGGAGATTCTCTGCACGAGGTTAACCCTATGATGGGTCACCGCGGAGTACGTCTTGGTGTTACTTATCCTGAAATTTCGGAGACTCAGTTCAGGGCAATTTTCGAGGCAACAGCAGAACTACTTAAAGAGGGATTCGAGCCGCAGCCAGAAATTATGATTCCTGTAACTGTTTCAGTTAAAGAGCTTGACGACCAGAAAGCAATCTGCGACAGAGCTCACGCCGAGGTGGAGAAAAAATTCGGTGTAAAAATTTCATACCTCTATGGTACTATGATAGAGATACCAAGAGCAGCAATGCTTGCAGAAGAGATGGCAAAAACTGCACAGTTCTTCTCGTTTGGTACAAATGACCTCACACAGATGACTTTCGGCTTTTCGAGAGATGATATTGGTGGATTTATGAAGGACTATCTTGACAAGAAGATAATTCCTGCAGATCCGTTCCAGACTCTTGACCAATCATCAGTAGGTAAGCTTGTAGAGATGGGTATCAAGGGAGGTAGAAATACAAATGCAAAACTGAAGATAGGAATTTGCGGAGAACACGGGGGTGACCCTGAATCGGTTGAATTCTGCCACAAGATTGGTATGAATTATGTATCTTGTTCACCATTTAGAGTGCCTATCGCACGTCTTGCAGCAGCTCAGGCAGCAATTAAAGAGTACAAATAGCATCTTTAATTGCCAATATTAGGTTAGAGAGCTGTCCGACAAAAGGCAGCTCTCTTGTTTAATTATAATTTTTAACGCACCAACTTAATTGAAAATGAAGAAAATAGCTATTTTACCTATTTTAATGCTTACTGCAAATATTTTATTCTCTCAGGCTTCAAAGGGAAAAGAGGTTCCTGTTCTTAAAGAGATTTCCGGATTACAGGTCATAAAAACCATATATCCTGAAGCGGCCGGTGTAGAAAAAATAAATGATGTTTGGTTTAGAATTGTTGATGCAGGGAAAAAACAGATAGGTTACGCATTATCGAGTAAGCCATTCACTGACGACATAAAAGGTTACCACAATACAACTCCTGTAATTGTAGTGCTGGACAAAGACAAAATAATAAAAAAGGTAGGAATTTTAAGTCACTGGGAAACTACTTCCTATATTTCAAGACTGGAGAGACAAACCTACTTCAACAACTGGAATGGACTCACAGTTGAAAACGCTCTTAAGAAGAAGGCATCTGTTGATAGCTATACAGGCGCAACAATTTCTGCAAATTCCCTATCCAAAAATGTTGAACTCGTTCTTAAGAAGGCAAACGAAAACAAAGTAAAGTAAACCAATACAAAGGTATTGCAGGACAAAGCAAAATAGAGCAAGAGAGAGCTTTACAACACTTTCAGCCTTTAAATGCCCTTGAGTCACCCCATTCGTTCCAGCCGATTTCGATATTCATCTCTTTAAGATTTTGCTCAAGCTTAGATTTACTAACTGATGCATCATCTTTAACACCAGGTTTATTTTCGTAAATCTGATAGTTTTTCCTTACCTCAGTAATTGTCATGTTTGGCATTATAATGTTTGCACCTGCCATTACAGCCTTCTCCCTCCCGTAGGGATCGATAACCTGCATTGCGGTAGTAGCTGCTATATTTATCTTTGGAAGCATAAGCCTCAAAAGAGCGACCATTTTTAGAGTAAGATCCAAAGATGGATGTTCATCAGCTATGGAACCAAGTGGGGTGTCAGAATGCTTCAGATATGGCCCCATGCCCACCATATGGACCCCTATCTCCTTTATGAATAAAAGATCATCAGCAAGATTTTCTGTAGTCTGATAAGGCAAACCTATCATAACTCCTGTACCTGTTTGAAAACCAACATCAATAAGATCTTTTATAGCCCTAACTCTTACATCCCATGAGTGTCTGGTATTTTTGGGATGAATTTTTGCATAAAGTTCTTTGTTGGAGCTCTCAATTCTTAAAAGGTACCTGTGAGCACCCGCGTCAAACCACTCTTTATAAACATCTTTTGACTGCTCTCCCAACGAAAGCGTAATCCCAAGCTCACCTCCTGTAAGTTCTTTAATATTCTTAACCAATCTGGTTACTTTAGAGATATATCTGCGGCCACACCTCTCACCCGCCTGAAGTACCAGAGAACCATATTTTGAACGCCAGGCAAATTCTGCCGCCTCCATAACCTGTTCATCAGTGAGTTCGTATCTCTCAACCTTTGTATTTGATTGTCTTATACCACAATAGTAGCAATCTTTAGAACAGATATTAGACAATTCTATAAGGCCTCTTAAATAGACCTTAGTTCCAATATTGTCAACTTTTACCTTATAAGCCCTTTCGGTTAATTCTTTGATTTTCTCTTTGTCAGATTCGTTTAGATATTTAATCAGAACATCTCTGGTGAAGATTTCGTTCTCAGCCATCTCTCTGTTTAATTCTTTTTGTGTAATTATTAAGTTTAACTCTTAAGGTAATCTCTTAAGGTAATCTCTTAAGTTATTCTCTGAACATTGCTGTTGCCCTGTCATATATTCCCATGCAGTAAGCAAGAGTTATACCATAATTGGTAACAGGAATGCCATTTTTAATTGCACTTCTCAATCTGGCCGCAAGTTGTCTGTTTGTTATCATGCAACCTCCACATTGAATAACCAATTTGTACTTCTCAATATCTTTAGGAAGTGGATCAAGCCCTGCGACAATGTCCCACTCTATCTTTTTGCCTGTTCTCTTTTCTAAAAGCTTAGGGATCTTTACCCTTCCGATATCTTCGCATGAGCTGTGATGTGAACACGATTCAAGTATAAGAACTCTGTCTCCGTTATTAAGTTTATCAATATAGGGTGTACCTTTAACATAATGGTGAAAATTGCCCTTGCTGCGTGCCAGAATTACGCTGAATCCCGTGAGTGGTATCTCTTCCGGCACTGCCTTATCTACCTCCTGAAAGGCCTGACTATCAGTTACCACCATTCTTATCTTTGACCTGTTCTCCTTTATATATTTTTCAAGATTTCTGGGTTGTAATACAACCGCAGTTGCATCTCTATCCAGCAGGTCTCTAATAGCGTTCATTTGTGGCAGTATCAATCTCCCTTCCGGTGCCTCACTGTCAATTGGGCAAACCAATATTACAACATCATCTTTCTCAACAAGTCCTTCAAAAAGGGTTTTATCTGTATAGGGTGACCCTGATACAGCTTTTACCATCAGTGATGTAAGTAACTCAACAAGATTATCCTGCTCTTTGGAATCAAGGAGTGAGCAGGAAAACTCAAGTACATCTGCCTTGAATTTCTCGGTTAGTTCAACTGCAAGAGCCCTGTCAAGCGGTATTATGTCAGATTGGTTATGAATTATAATAAAAGGGATATCCTCTTGTCTGAACTGCTCAATCAGATCCAACTCAAACCTGTCAAGTTGATTATTTGTGAAGAGAATAAGTGCGATATCAATCTGCGAAATCACCTCTTTAGTTTTGGCAACTCTTTGATTACCCAAATCACCCGAATCGTCTATACCTGCTGTGTCAATTAAAACAACAGGACCAATGCCAAAAATCTCCATTCTCTTTTTTACAGGGTCGGTGGTAGTTCCCGGTGTTTCAGAGACAATTGCTACCTGCTGTCCGGCAAAGATGTTTATCAGTGAACTTTTTCCGGAATTTCTTTTTCCAAAAACCCCTACAAACTTAGCTTTACTCATATTACATTTTTAAAAATAGAAAAAAAGGATCCATTCGTAAATTTATCAATAGCAAATGTAAACATTTTCCATTTATGACCCTTGTTTGGTCAGGCAATAGTTAGATTTGAAAAAACTTAAATAAAGGATTATGAAAAAAGAGTACAAAACTATTGTAAAGTGGATTGCAGCAGCTGTAATATTACTGATTATCCTTTTAATTATTAAAAATTGGGAGGGATTTATAGATGGATTTAATGCCGGCAGAGTAGTCGGATAATTTTATCTCCATCTCTTTGTACAATTTCATGCTCCACTTCCAGTGTTGATATGCAAGTTGTGCCACAAATGGAACCGCAATCAGAAGTACAACTCCGGCATTTGTGAAATGCAGAGAGCCAAACAGCAGTAACAGTATTACAACTGCAGTTATTGACTGCGCCTTGTAATGTGGCACTTCGTTTCTGCTTAGCAGAACCGATGTAGCAAGTTCTGTGAGAGCCTCAAGCATAGTTGCAAAAAAGAGTAAAATCAGAAGTGTTTTGCCGAGTAACGGAGTGGAGCTGCCTATTAATTTCAGAAGTGGAGCTCCCGCTACAATTATGGCAATTGCTGCCGAAATAAAGATGGCAACAGCAATCAGCTGAGCTTTTATATATATCCTCTTGACCTCATGTGTGCTTTTTCTAATCTGCTCACCTGTTAATTTAGGATAATAGGCTCCAAACCATACTATTGCAAGTGTAAGGGTAATATCTGCAAGCTGTTTGGATATACCATAAGAGGCCATTACTGTAAGCGGTATATATAACGCCCCTATAAGCGAAAGCATTCTGTTGGCAAATACCCAGCTTAAACCGGCCAGTCCTGTTTTATAGGCAGTGTTAAAGAGATTCCTGATAATCTCCCTCCAATCAGTTGCTTTTACATCAGATAGTTTATTACGCGTTTCATTGTCATAAAACGCTCTTCGGGCGAGATAGCGGTTTATCAGTGTTGCACAAGTCTGTCCTATAACCATAGAGATAAGACCAACTCCGCTCAATAGAAGTACAGATGATACAATAATGTGTATTGTTTGTGAGAATACGATAATTTGTCTGGACCTCTTGATCATACCCCTTCCAACCAGTGCGGCATCGTAGTAATATGTAAAGAATTGGTAACATAGAAGTATGCCATAGGAAAACCATGCCCATCTGGCCATTAATATGTCTCCTGTAAATCCTTCTAGCAGGTGCTCAATATACCAGATACCACCTGTGAAAAGCAGTAAAAGAAAGAGAAGTGACATTAATCCGTAAAAACGGCTCATAGCCTTTAAGAGCCCCTTTAGTAACGGAAATGATATCTGTGATCCGGGTTCTACCGGTGTAAAGCCCTCTCTCTGCAAAGAGGTTGCTCCGGAATAAACATATGTAACTGCACGTGAAAATGTTTTAAAGAACCCAAAATCAAGCATATATATCATTGAATTGAGTCCTATCATAACAGTCCACAACCCAACCTCTTCACTCGGCAGCAATCTTAATATCAAAGGAAGAATAATTACAGCTGAGGCCATCCTCATAAAGGTGGCCGCATAATTCCAGTAAACATCTGCCCTTTGTACTTTCATAATTTAGAAAACAACTTTTGCCATTAGCTCTATTCTGTTGTTCGAAGTTTTTGGGTGTTTTGAAATCGGTTCCAGTTTCCCGTTTAACTCCTTTGCCCACAGTGCTGTAGTCCGGCTGTACTCAACTCCCAGAATAAATTTATTGGATATATTGTAAGTCAATCTTGGCGAAACTTTACCAAACCATAGTAACTTTTGATCTCTTAATGCTTCAGAATTAATCCCATAGTTCATCTTTCCGGTTGAGTTAAGCCTCGTCTGGTAACCTGCAAAGACTCCTGCTTTAAAATTTCCTTTAAGGTTCACTTCGGTATCCTGCCACCATGAAATCGCTCCAATACTCTCATATTTAATACTTGAATGTTCGTTCCACTGCATCAGATAGCCGCCCAGTTGTCCAAGCATTGTCATGTTCTTCCCGTATGAGGCCCATGTTTTAAACAGAATCTTATCCTCGACATTTGTCCTCAGGAATGCACCAATGTTAAATGATCCCATCGTTGGGGCATCGGTATTACGCTGATAATCATAAATTACAGGCTTAAGGAATTTATATCCGGCTGTAATACCGCCAAACGTTTTTTGAGGGTCTCCCAACTTAATCTGGAACTGCAAATCGGGAATTTTAGCATTTGCCTGAGCATCCTCAGGCCCCAAACTTTTGTGGGCAGTATACATATGCGCTGCTGCCAGTAGTTTTATGTTTTTTGCCGGAGAATAGGTATATCTAAATTGAATACTTCTGTTTAGAGGATTGAACGGATATCCCGCTATAAAGGCCAGTGTTGAGGCCGTCACTTCATTTACGAGTGTCAGGTGATCTGTCTGCCCCATCAGAAGAGAAGAGTTACCCCAGTCCATATTAATGTATGCATGCCTTATGTTAAGCATATATATTGTTGATTGGTTAGATCCGTTAAAATCTGCCTCAATGAATGTGTTCACCTTTGCATTCATAAACTCCATCCCGGTAACCAAGAAGTTGAGTCTGCTGGCAAATACACTTGCATTTAATGTCGAATACTTATTAACATCTCTTCCCATGTTATACTCAGGAGCCAGCGGATACAAATATATCATTTGATTCCTTGTCGTTTTTGATTTGTAATCATCATAGTAGGCTTTAAGCTCTACATATCCCCCAAATTTGTATTTGATCTTATTCTCCGATTCATCTTTCTGTACACTCTGCGATTTGGCTTCATTCATTTGTGAGATTGCACAAAACATAATAGCCGCAATAATGAATTTTCTCATCCGTCTTAGTTTCAGATTTTTAATTTCCAAAGTTATGTAATGAAAACAGAATGGCAAAATCTCCATAAAAAAAACCGGCATCTCTGCCGGCCTTTGTAGCCCCACCGCGACTCGAACGCGAATCTGAAGTTTAGGAAACTTCCGTTCTATCCCTTGAACTATAGGGCCATCAATCTATTTAGGATCGTATGCCCATTTGTAGTACATCGAACCCCATGTAAATCCTGCTCCGAATGCCGAGAAGATAAGAATATCTCCTTTTTTGAATTTCTTTTCGAAATCCCACATCACGAGAGGGATTGAGGTTCCGGCGGTATTACCGAATCTCTCTATGTTTATTAGTATCTTCTCTTTTTCAAGACCCATTCTTTTACCGGTTGCCTCAATGATTCTCATATTGGCCTGGTGAGGAATAAGGTAAGCAATATCTTCTGCCTTGATGTCATGTTTTTCCATTAACTCAACAGAGACATCTGCCATACGGCTAACTGCGTATTTAAATACAGTCTGGCCATCCTGATAAACAAAATGCTCTTTGTTTTGTACAGTCTCAACTGAAGATGGATACATTGAGCCGCCTGATTTCTGGTAAAGGTAATGTCTTCCTACCCCATCAACATGAAGAATTGAATCGAGCAGACCCATTCCGTCATCTTCTGTTGGCTCAATCAGCATTGCTATTGCTGCATCTCCAAATAGCGGGCAGGTGGTTCTGTCTGAATAGTCAGTTATTGCAGACATCCTTTCACCGGTAACCAGAATCATCTTCTTTGATCGGCCGCTTTCAATAAATGATGCAGCTGTTTCAAATGAAAAGATAAAGCCCGAGCAACCTGCATTTATGTCAAAACCCCATGCATTCATAATTCCTGTCTTGTCACAGATTATGTTTGCTGTTGCCGGAAACATCATATCGGGAGTAACGGTAGCACAAAGTACCATATCAACCTCCTCAGGTTTGGTCCCGGTCTTTTCAAGCAGTTTTTGAACTGCTATAGTGGCCATATATGAGGTTCCAAGCCCGTCCTCTTTAAGAATTCTTCTCTCTCTCACCCCAATCCTGGTCATGATCCACTCATCAGTGGTATCTACCATTTTTGACAACATTTCGTTATCAAGTATGAAATCCGGAACATAACCTTCGATTCCGGTTATTACAGCCCTTTTTTTACCGTTCATAGGGATTGTCTTCAAATTAATACAAAATTGATTTTTGACAGTTTTCCCGAATGGAGGTAACCTAAACTCTATTTAGAATATGTTTATATTATCCTCCGTGGAAAAATTATGCGTTAGCTTTTTCAATAATAAGCCTTCCTCTGTAATATCCGCACTCAGGGCATACTCTGTGGTATAATACTGCTGCTCCGCAGTTTGAGCAGCTGCCAAGTGTTGGAACCTCTGCCTTGTAGTGAGTTCTGCGTTTGTTTCTGCGAGTCTTGGAAATTCTGTGTTTTGGATGTGCCATCGTTATAATGTTTACAATATTAATTCATTAAATCCTTTAATTTATCAAAAGGAGATTTTGAGTCATCTCCGTCTAATGCTTTTTTGTTTAGAGCGTTTATTTTCTCGATCATTTCAGGATCACACTCTCCCTGCGGATGTGCTCTCTGAATCGGAAGAGCGAGGCAGATGTAATCATACAAAAACTGGCTTAGATCAAGCTCACTATCTGATGGTTCCAGTGTCATTACCTCGTCATTGTCCTCTTCATCCTGAGTCTTGACAAACTTTACAAGTAATTTAACATCTGTCTGCAACTTCATCTCCATCAACTCAAGACATCTGTCACACTCTACAGTTACCGAACCACCAATATTTCCTTTTATTTCAATAAGCGTCGAGCTCTTTTCAAGTTCTAGTTTTACATTGAGTAAAGCTCCAAGAATCTGTGAATTATCATATTCTTCAAAGAATTCATTGCCGATTGAAAAGTCAACCAAATGCTTCCCGACCGACATGCCCTTAATGGGTATTATGTACTCTCTGTTACTTACTTTATTCATAAAGGAAATGAGCCCGCAAAGTTAATCTATTTTTTTAAAATAGCAACCCCTTTAACCCTTTCTTCTCTTACGCTCGTTCTCGTCAAGATATATCTTCCTTAAACGAATAGACTTAGGAGTTAACTCTACAAATTCGTCCTCCTGAATGAATTCAAGAGCCTCTTCAAGTGAAAATTCAACAGGCGGAGCTAGCATTGCTTTATCATCTGTTCCAGAAGCCCTTACGTTTGTTAGCTTCTTGGTTTTACAAAGATTTATTCCAAGATCGTCACCTCTTGAGTTCTCTCCAACAACCTGTCCGGCGTATATCTCATCACCCGGATGTATGAAAAAACGTCCTCTGTCCTTTAGCTTATCCATTGCATATGCAATTGCCGTACCTGTCTCAACAGAAATCAGCGATCCGTTGTTTCTCTTTTCAATCTCTCCCTTAAATGGTTCGTAAGCTTTAAATCTGTGAGCAACAACAGCTTCACCTTGTGTAGCAGTTAACAAATTGCTCCTTAGCCCTATAAGTCCTCTTGAAGGAAGATCAAAATCAAGATGTGTTCTCTCACCACGTGTTTCCATGTGAAGCAGTGTGCCTTTTCGTCTGGTAACCATTTCAATGGCACGGCCAACCATCTCTTCGGGAAGATCAATTGTCAAATGCTCTACAGGTTCGCAACGAATTCCGTTAATATTTTTGTCCAGCACTTTTGGTTGCCCAACCTGGAGTTCAAAACCCTCGCGACGCATTGTCTCTATTAAAACCGAAAGGTGAAGAACACCTCTGCCATATACTATAAATGAATCAGCAGTTATACCGTTTTTAAGCTTCATCGCAAGATTCTTCTCCAACTCCTTCTCCAGCCTCTCTCTTAGATGCCTTGATGTGACAAGTTTTCCCTCTCTTCCAAAGAATGGCGAATCATTGATTGTGAAGAGCATACTCATAGTAGGCTCATCAATATCGATTGTTGGCAACGCTTCAGGATTTTCAATATCAGCAATTGTGTCACCTATTTCAAAACCCTCTACTCCAACAACAGCACACAGGTCTCCACTCTTAACCTCATCTGCTCTGACTTTTTCAAGTCCCTGAAAGACCATCAAGTCTTTTATTTTACTCTTTTCAAAAGTTCCATCACGTTTGCACAAGGTAACCGGCATACCGGGTTTAAGAGTACCTCTGTTTACCCTGCCTATTGCTATTCTACCAACATAAGGTGAGTATTCAAGTGAAGTGATAAGCATCTGAATTGTACCGTCATTGTATACAGGAGCAGGTATTACCTCAAGAATTGTGTCCAGCAAAGGAGTGATGTCGGTACCGGGTTTTTTCCAGTCAAGAGACATCCATCCGTTTTTGGCACTACCGTATACAGTTTTAAAATCCAACTGATCTTCGGTAGCATCAAGAGAGAACATCAGGTCGAATACCTGTTCGTTTACCTCATCAGGACGACAATTTGGCTTATCGACTTTGTTTATTACAACAATAGGTTTTTTACCCATTCCGATGGCTTTTTGAAGTACGAATCTGGTCTGGGGCATAGTGCCTTCAAAGGCATCTACAAGTAGCAACACACCATCGGCCATGTTCAGGACCCTCTCCACTTCACCGCCAAAGTCGGCGTGTCCCGGAGTGTCTATGATGTTAATTTTGTAATCTTTATAAGGTACAGACATGTTCTTGGCAAGGATTGTTATTCCTCTCTCTCTCTCAAGATCATTACTGTCCATTATTAAGTCCCCCATTTTTCCGGCATCTCTGAATAATTTTGCCTGGAGGATCATTCTGTCCACTAGTGTGGTTTTGCCATGGTCAACGTGAGCGATAATGGCAATGTTTCGTATTTTTTGCATAATCAAGGCCGCAAAAGTAATATTTTTTCTACTTTTGCGGTTTAAATTTATGAAATAAAAACTCCGATGACCGAAAAAATCCTCATACTTGATTTTGGATCACAGTTTACACAGCTGATTGGCAGAAGATTAAGGGAATTAAATGTTTATTGTGAAATTGTGCCTTTCAACAAGATTCCTGTGATAAGTGACGATGTAATGGGGGTTATTCTTTCCGGAAGCCCGTTTTCTGTCAGGGACCCTCAGTCACCTGTAGCTGATCTTGCAGAAATTAAAGGAAATATTCCGCTTTTAGCCATTTGTTACGGAGCACAATATCTGGCGCATAAATTTGGTGGCGAGGTTAATCCTTCTCTTGCCAGAGAGTATGGCAGAGCTATATTAAAAATAAATGATACCGGTTGCCCACTTTTTAAAAATATCAGTGACAACTCACAGGTTTGGATGTCCCACGGTGATACAATAGCAAAACTACCAAAAGGAGCAGTGCCTGTAGCATCAACCGGAGACATTACTAATGCGGCATATCGCATTGAAGGAGAAAAAACGTATGCTCTCCAGTTTCATCCCGAAGTATATCATACTGAGCAGGGCTCAGCAATTCTTGAGAATTTTGTCAAGGATATTTGCGGATGCAAAGGTGACTGGACACCAGACTCATTTATTGAGACCGCTGTCAAAGATCTTAAAGATAGAATCGGTAGTGAAAGCGTAATATTAGGTTTATCCGGAGGAGTTGACTCTACCGTTGCGGCTGTTTTACTTCACAGAGCAATAGGAAGTAATCTGCATTGCATTTTTGTAGATAACGGACTTTTACGTAAAGACGAATTCGAAACTGTTCTTCACTCATATAAAGATATGGGTCTGAATGTAACAGGAGTGGATGCAGCAGAAGAGTTCCTTAAAGCTTTAAATGGAATATCAGATCCGGAAGATAAGAGAAAGGCAATCGGACGTGTTTTTATTGAGACTTTTGATAAAGAGGCACATAAGATTGATAATGCAAAGTGGCTTGCTCAAGGTACTATTTACCCCGACGTAATTGAATCTGTTTCAGTTAACGGACCATCTGCAACCATAAAATCACACCACAACGTGGGTGGACTTCCAGATTTCATGAAGCTTAAGGTAGTTGAACCACTTAGGGCCCTTTTTAAGGACGAAGTCAGAAGAGTCGGCAGAGCGCTGGGTATCAGAAATGAACTGATATCACGCCATCCGTTTCCGGGTCCGGGATTGGGAATAAGGGTACTAGGAGAGGTAACCCCCGAGAAGCTTCAAATATTAAAGGAGGCTGACAGTATTTTTATAAATTCACTCAGAGAGAGCAATTTATACAATAAGGTGTGGCAGGCGGCAACAATTCTATTGCCAATAAAAAGTGTGGGGGTAATGGGTGATGAGAGAACCTATGAATTCACAATTGCATTAAGGGCGGTGACCTCTACAGATGGTATGACAGCTGACTGGGTACATCTTCCGTATGAGTTTCTCGCAAAGGTATCCAATGATATTATCAACAAAGTAAAAGGAGTAAACAGGGTTGTTTATGACATTTCGTCAAAACCTCCTGCAACAATAGAATGGGAATAATTTGTGGCGAGAGATATGGGGAAAAAAAAGACGAGTATCGTATGATGCTCGTCTTTTTTGTCTGATTTTAGTTGTAACCTTATTCAACAACCATCTCTACAGGAGTTGCAGTGCTGTCAGGGCAGCAACCAGTGCTGTCAGCAGCCTCAACAGCCGTTGTATCCGTTTGAACTTCAGTTACTTCTTCTTGTTGTGCATTACTGCCGCACGAAGTTAGAGCCAGTCCGGCTACAACAAACAATACGAAAAGTTTTTTCATTTTAAAATGTGTTATGGGTTAAATGATTTCAGCCGCGAATATAGGTATTTTAATAATAAATAACTAAAAAATTATATCAAATCCGCTTAAAAAAGTAATACCTGGCATAGGGAATCCCTCATTTATAGAGTATGAGGCATCTGTAATATTATCACCTGAGATGAAAAATCTGGTATTAATAAATTTCAGATCCAATTTATAAGATGCTCTGGCATTGAAAATTGTATAATTTTCCTGAGCTTTGGTTGCCGTATTGAGATAGAGGCCTCCAATGTGTTGAACATTAAAATTAAAAGCAAAATCACCCGGAGTGTAACCTATTGATGCAAAAAATTTATGTTTTGGTGCTGCCACAATTGGTTTGGATGTTCTTAAATAACTGTAATTAATGTCTGCGCGAAGATCCGGTTTAATTCTGTAACTTGTTTGAATTTCAATACCTCTGTTTTCAAATAGTCCTGTATTAAGATTCTTTGGAACTCCGTTAATTATCACAGTTTGAATCATGTTCCAGCCATCAATATAAAAGAGTGTAAGTTCTGCTGAAAGATTGGAATTCAACATTGTATGGCCTGCAGATAATTCAAAATTAATCATGTTTTCCGGTAATAGATCAGGGTTTCTGGGTTGAAACATATACAATTCCCTGATATTCGGGCTTCTGTACCCCTTTGATATGGATGCTTTAATTACATTCACGGGTGTTGCTTTAAGACTCACTCCAATCTGAGGAATAAAGGCAACATCAAAGACTGAATTATATTCTACCCTCAGCCCTCCGTTAAGAGTCAGGTTTGAAAAGAAATCCTGCTGAAGAACTATGTAGCCGGCAGTTTCGTTTACCACTTTATCTACAAGTGTTGTTTGATTATAAGTCGAAGATTCATTAATTGGTGAGTTCCATGCCTTACCTCCCCACTTTTTATAGTCAAAGCCAACCGTAAAAGAGTTCCCCTTAAAAAGCCTGATGTTTTCGTACACCATAACACCGGTATTATAATCTTTTGAATTGAACAGGTAGTTTTTAGGGCTCCCTCCAATTTTAAAACCATCATTTATAGTGTGTTCACCCATATTAGTGAAAAGATGAAGTGCTCCCGAACCATATCTGTGACGATTTTCAACAATAAGCGCTCCTGAGCCTCTTAAAATGTCCATCACATTATCAATCATCGGATCATCGGCCCGGCCGGGATTCTGATTGATGATCTTTGTGAGGGCAACATCAGCACTTACTGTGAAGTTTTTTCCAATATCGTAACCGGCTTTTATAAATCCATTGGTGACTTCAAACCCCGATCTTATTCTGTGGCCATCGGTTGACTCACGATTGAATGAAACAAAAGATGAAAAACCTTTTTTGCTGTATCCGTTGTTAACAGAGTATTTTTGAGTATTGTAAGAGCCGTATGAAATTCCGGCTTTTGTGACTCTTCCCTCTTTATCATGGTTTCTGGTAATGATGTTTACAACTCCTCCCATTGCGTTTGAACCATAGAGCAACGAACCGGGCCCTCTTATAACCTCCACTCTCTCTGCGTCAGATGAAAGATAAAGATCGGGAAGTGCGTGTCCAAAGATTCCTGCCCACTGAGGTTGGCCGTCAAGAAGCATTAAAACTTTATTTCCCTGCCCTACCCCTCTTATATTTATAGCTCCTGCAGCCCCCTCCGATACTCCGAAACCGGTAACTCCTTTTTGAGTCACAAAGAGTCCGGGAACATTGAGTGAAAGAACAGGCAATATTGAGCTGTGTCCCGATGCTTCAATCTCATGTCTCTCAATTACAGATATCGTTAGCGGTACATTACTCCTGTTAACCCTTGTTTTATTTGCAGTGACAACTACTGTATTAAGATTAACCGGTTTAATTGTATCTTTTTCATTGACAGACCCTGGTTTGGCAGCCTCTTTATCAGACACCCTAACAGTGGATGAAAAACCCGTGGATATTGTTAAAAGAAATATTAAACCAGTTGCAGCAGTGTGTAGAAAATATTTTTTTGACATATAATCTCCTTTTAAAATTCAGATTGCAAATATAACATCTTAGAGTGATTTAGCTCTAGGGTGACATCGAAGTATTCCCTCACGCCATTTTTCACTGTTCACGTGTGTATATATCTCTGTGGTTAATATACTCTCATGTCCAAGCATTTGCTGAACTACTCTCAGGTCTGCTCCGTTTTCAACCATGTGGGTTGCAAAAGAGTGTCTGAAAGTGTGAGGTGAGATATCTTTGACTATGCCTGCTTTTTTGGCCTCACCTTTTATAATCAGGAATACCATCTCACGACTTATCTTTCCCCCCCTTCTGTTCAGAAAAAGAGTATCTTCATCTTTTGAAGAGAATTTTAGCGTCCTCCTTTGTTCAAGATAGAGTATAACTGCAGAAACTGCCGGAGCTCCAACAGGAACAAGCCTCTGCTTGCTTCCTTTACCGGTAACCCTTATAAAGCCTTCATCAAAAAAGAGGTCAGAAATTCTAAGGTTTACAAGTTCACTAACCCTTAATCCACAAGAGTAAAGCATCTCAACAATTGCCCGGTTTCTGTGCCCCTGATCCTGCGAAAGGTCAATCCCATTAATAATTTTTTCCACCTCATCAACAGACAAAACTACTGGAAGATATGGCTTAATCTTTGGGAAATCAAGCATTTCTGCAGCACTCTCCTTTACTCTGCCCTCAATTTCAAGAAACCTGTAAAATGCCTTAAGCGCACTAATAAGTCTTGCCTGGGATCTTTTGGAGAGGTTTTTGCTGTGAAGCGTGGCAATAAATGTAGACAAAACCAAAGGTGTTGCCTTTTCAGGATTGACTATGCCCCCGTTGTCAGGTGAAGTCTCCAGAAATATTACAAGCTTTGAAATATCTGAACAATAAGCATTGATACTGTTTAATGACAGAGACCTCTCCAGTCTCAGATAAGAGGAGAAGTCGGCTATTAAATTATTATTAAACGATCTTTTCAAATAAAATGAATTACTTTTGCATACAAATTTAGAAGAAATATGACGGAAAAGAAAACCAAGATAATATGTACGGTATCGGACCGTAATTGCAGCGTAGAATTTATAAACGAGTTATATTGCGAAGGGATGAATGTGGTGAGAATAAACTCTGCTCATACGACCCTTGAATCATCTCTTCCAATCGTAGAAAATACCCGCAAGGTATCAGATAAAATTGCAATTCTGGTAGATACCAAAGGGCCTGAAATTAGAATTACAAACATGTCAAACGACATGGGTTTTCCTGTAAAAACAGGAGAAGAGGTTATTTTTGAAGACAATCCTTTGGGTGTATCAGGAAACGGCCTTCTATACACAAACTACAACCATCTTGTACCCGAAATACCTGTGGGTTCAAACATTCTGATTGACGATGGTGAGATATCGCTCACAGTTATAAGAAAAAGCACCTCAAGACTGTATTGTAAAGCAAATAACGACGGAACGATAAAAGGGAGAAAAAGCATTAACATTCCAAACGTTCAGGTTAATCTTCCTTCTATTTCGGACAGAGACAAAGAGTACATCTTATGGGCTATTAAAAACGATCTGGACTTTATTGCGCACTCCTTTGTCAGAAACAAAAGGGATCTTATTGAGGTTCAAAAGATACTTGACTCTCATAACAGCCATATGAAAATTATTGCGAAAATTGAAAATCAGGAGGGTGTTGACAATATTGACGAAATTTTATCACACTGCTACGGTGTGATGGTGGCAAGGGGAGATCTGGGCGTAGAGATTGAATATCAAAAGATTCCGACAATTCAGAGGCAGATTATTAAAAAATGTCAGGAGAGAAAAAAACCTGTAATTATTGCAACTCAGATGCTTCACTCTATGATAGAAAACCCAAGGCCTACAAGGGCTGAGGTGAGTGACGTGGCAAATGCAATATACCAGAAGACAGATGCAATAATGCTTAGCGGTGAGACAGCCAATGGAAAATATGCTACCGAGGCTGTTCGCACAATGACAAAGATTGCAAACGAAATAGAGAGTCAGGTAAGACCATCATACTCTCTTGAGTTAATTGACATAACACACCCGGTTGCAGCGGTACTAAGCTGCCAGCTTGTAAACGCAACCAGAAAACTGCCTATTAAAGCGATGGTATTTGATACCAGAACCGGCAGAACCGGCAGGTACCTCTCCGCTTTCAGACCCAAAACTCCAATTTATGCAATGTGTTATACTCCTCATGTAATGAGAGAGCTTGCACTTTCATACGGAGTATACGCCTATTCAATGGACCCAACCGCAAGTAAAGATAAGTTCATAAAGAACTCTATAAACAGGCTTCTTGATGATAATTGTTTCAAAAAAGATGATGTAATAGGAGTTGTTGGAGGGAGCTTTGGTCCATCAAACGGTGCTACCTTTATGGAGATCTGCCCCGCCGGACTTATGATAGTGGAGACAGAAGGGAGATAAACCGCAACTGCTGCATTTGGGTTTTCTGGCAATGCACACATATCTGCCATGCAATATAAGCCAGTGGTGTGCTGTTGCCCTTAAATGCTCCGGTATATTTTCAGTCAAATCAAGCTCAACTCCAAGTGGAGTATTTGCTGTTGAAAGGCCCAATCTTCTTGAAATCCTATAAACGTGTGTATCAACTGCTATAACCGGTATGTTATAAATCACTGATGCTATAACATTGGCTGTTTTTCTTCCCACACCCGGTAATTTCTGGAGCAATAAAGGGTCTGAAGGAACAACAGAAGAGAAATCATTAACCAGCATTCTGGCCATACCTGACAAACTTTTACTTTTATTGTTGGGGTATGTAACAGACTTTATAAGATTAAAAATTTCCTGTTCACTTGCCTCTGACAGAGTTGATGCATCGGGAAATCTTTCAAAAAAAATCGGGGTTACAAGGTTAACGCGCTTATCGGTGCATTGGGCAGAAAGTATGACGGCTACAACAAGTTGATAGGGGTTTTCGTAATTGAGTTCACTTTCAGCAACAGGCATATTCTGCACGAACCACTCGATTACACCTCGGTATCTCTCCTTTTTTTTCATAATATCACCAAAGATCAAGAAGTTGAGAAAAATCTATCTCCTGAGACAACTCAATCTCGCGACAGTTCATATTTTCACACAGCAAAACTCTTCCGGGATAGCGTTTCATCAGAGATCTGTTATGAGTAACCAAAAGTATAGCAGGCTCGTATAGCTTGTGTATATTAATCAGAAGGTCCATAATCTCTCCGGCTGTCTCAGAATCAAGATTTCCGGTGGGCTCATCTGCAAGGATAATTTCAGGATTATTTAAAAGAGCCCTGGCTATTGCTACCCTTTGCTGTTCACCACCCGAAAGCTGATGTGGCATTTTATGACTTTTTCTTAGCATATCCACACTTTCAAGCCGCTCCTTGATTACATTGTCAATTTCATTGTTTTTTGTCCACCCTGTAGCCTGAAGCACAAACCTGAGATTATCATAAACAGATCTATCGGTAAGTAACTGAAAATCCTGAAAGACAACACCTATTCTCCTTCTTAAAAAGGGAATATCTCTCTCCTTAATCTTCTCCAGATTAAACCCTGCAACTTTTGCTCTACCCGATTTTAAAGAGGTTTCAGCAATAATACTTTTAATGATAGATGTTTTTCCACTTCCTACCCTTCCAAGGAGATAAATGAAGTCTCCTCTGAAAATTGAGAGGTTGAGTCCCGATATAATAAGGTTCTCCTCTTTTGAAATGTCAGCATCAAAAAATTCAATAATCGGGAGAGATCTGTCTGATGTCATATTTTTGTGTGTTAATAAGGGCAAATTTACTAAATTTGAGGTTTAAACTGCCATTTAATTAAAACAATCTGCAATGAAAATTACATACAGGAGAGGTATGATTTTACTACTCGTTTTGCTGCTCATGCCATCAATTGGCACTTTTTTACAAGCACAAATACCGGGAAAGCAATCTGAGCAATATAAAAATGCTGTAAATCTGTATTCAAAAGGAATGTATCAGGCCGCTGAAAAGGAGTTTGAACAACTGCTCGAAAATACAGAATTATCAAAAAGTGCCCAACTGTCAATGATTGAGAGTTACCTTACCCTCATATCCATAGAACTTTCCAGCCCCGATATTGATTATAGAGTACAACAGATAAAAAGCAAGTATCCCGAGTCACCCAAAATGAACGAGATTGATCTTAAATATGGTTCTCACTATTTTAATCTGAGTAATTTCAGTGAAGCTTTTAAAATCTTCTCTACAATTAAACCGGTGACTCTTCCCGCTTCTCAAAAAGCCGAATTTCACTTTAAATACGGCTATACCAATCTACGTACAGGTAATAATCAGGAGGCTCTAGCAAACTTTGCAATCATTAACCGGCTTCCTTTCGGGAGTTACTCAAATCCTGCTATATACTACTCTGCTCATATTGAGTATATGAAGAGAGATTTTAAAAAGGCAATAGAACTATTTTCCAAAATTGAAAAAGATCCTCGCTTTACCCTTCTTGCAAATTATTATATTCTGGAAAGCAAATTCATGCTTAAAGATTATGAGTTTGTTGTTCGCAAAGGAGAGTCTTTATACCAACAGCTTACCGGTGAGCTCCGCATAAAGAGTGCGAGAGTAGTTTCTGAGTCGTTTTTTGCGCTCGGTAACACAGAAAAAGCTCAGTTTTACTTTGACAGATATTCAGCTGAAAGTGGAAACCTCACAAGGAAAGATATCTATTACGCCGGAATTATTGCCTATACTCAAAAAAGATATGAACAAGCAATCGAGATTCTTAAACAGGTTATCGGTGAGGATGATTCTCTCTCGCAAAACGCCTCGTATCACTTAGGCAGATGTTACATCGAGATAAAAAACAAGGTTGAGGCACTTAACAGTTTCAAACTTGCTTCAGAAGGTATGCACGATCTTACAATAAAAGAGGACGCAATGTTCAATTTTGCAAAACTCTCATTTGACCTCAATTCCGATATCGGAGTATTCAGGCGATATCTTGACACATACTCTCCTACTGAACAGAAATTTAATGAGATCCAAAATTATATTGCCACATCCTATCTGCTTAAACAGGATTACAGATCTGCAATTGATGTTTTAAGAACCATTCGAAACCCTTCTTCCAAGGATATTATTAACCTTCAGAAAGCTACATTTTTGAGGGGTATGCAACTCGTTAACCTTGGGGCCTACAGAGAGGCAATTCCTGTTTTTGAACTTTCAACAGCAAACGGAAACTACAATAATAATTTATTGAATGTAACTCAATTTTGGCTAGCCGAAGCCTATTACAGAGATAATCGTTTTCAACGTTCAGTAGATATCAATCTGGCGCTTGCAACAAGAAACAGCACATTTAAGGGAAACAGAGAATATTCAACATCTCTGTACAACCTGGCATACTCATACTTCAAACTTGCAAATTTTGAACAGGCAGAGACATGGTTTAAAAGATATCTGAATTTGCCTACAGGCGATATTTTGTATGCTGACGAAGCTGTCACCCGCCTTGGAGACTGTCTCTTTATGCAAAGAAAATATACTGAATCAATAACCGCATTTTCGGGAGTCAGCAACAGTAAACCGACATTAAAGCAATATGCATCATACCAGATGGCAATAGCACACGGACTTTTGGGAGACGATACAAAAAAGACAAGCCTGCTTAAAGAGCTAGTCTCTTTAAACCTCAGCCCGCATCTATATCCTGAAGTTCTCTATGAGTTGGGCAGGACATTGGTTCAGAAAGGTCTTTATTCAGATGCAACCGGATATTTTAATGAACTAAAAGATAAGTTTGGCACTACTCCATTCTATCCAAAAGCACTACTGGAGTTGGGTCTGATTGCTTTGAACAGGGGCGAAAGCAACAATGCGGCAGATTTTTATAAAAAGATCCTTCAGGAGACTCCTCAATCACCCGAAGCTTCTGCAGCAATAGCAGGGCTTGAAAATATTTATCAGGATCAGGGCAGAGCCGAAGAGTTTCTGGCATTCCTTGATGGACTCGGTCTGTCAAAAGTGAGGACAACTGACGAAAGGGAACTTATTATTTTCAGTTCTGCCGAAAAACACTTTTTATCAGGGAACTATGCTCAGGCTGTTAGCTCACTTAACTCATTCATTAAGAGCTATCCAACAGGAATTAAAGCTGCTCAGGCATATTTTTATCTTGGAGAGTCTTACCAAAAAACAGGAAAGCCCGAACTTGCACTTGATGCTTTCCTTAAAGTAATGGAGATTGGAGAGGGCTCATTTACTGAACTGGCAACTCTGAATTATGCAAGAATCTCCTATCAGATAGAGAACTACAGACAAGCAAACAAAGCCTACTCAACACTAAGCAGAATAGCCCAACTTGAAAATAATAAAATTGAAGCCCAGATTGGTAAAACCAACTCATTCTATATGGATAAACAGTATGAAAATGCTATTGCAGAAGGCATTAGAAGTGAAAGTTTTAATATTACCGATCAGGAGAGAACAAGAGTTAAATTTGTGATTGCAAAATCATACTGGATGCTTGGTGAAAGGTCAAAAGCTATACCTTATCTGAATGATCTTGCAAAAAACAAAATCAACCCCGAAGGCGCAGAGAGTACCTATCTGCTCATTTCTGACGCTTTTGACAAAGGCGAATTCCAAAAAGTGGAGAGGGATGTTTACTCCTTTTCCGAAAGCAGAACACCTCAAAGCTACTGGCTTGCAAAAAGCTTCATTCTACTTGGAGATTCTTTTGCAGAGCGTGAAAACTGGGATCAGGCCGAGGCTACATACAAGAGTATTCTTGAATCTTATAAACCTCAGGGTAAAGATGACATTGAAGAGCAACTAAAGATGAGGCTAAACAAACTTTCAGAAAAAAAATAGATACCGCCATGACAGTTAAAATTTTCAGAAAATCAATATATTCAGCAGTATTATTTCTTACTGCTGCTACACTCTGCGGTCAGCAGAAAATTGATCCGACACTTGAGGTAAAAAGAGACTATGACGCCAAACTGCTCGAAATAACAAAAGGCAAACTATATAGTTCATTTGCTGACTCTCTGGGTATTTTTGACATGAGTTTCAGGTATTCAATTTTTGAAAGGCCATTAAAGGATTTATACGAATTTTCACCACTCCCTTCTGCATCAATTGAGAGTGAGAAACGTAAAATAAATCCAATTATTTATATGAAAGCAGGAAGTAACTTCCCTTTTAACCCATATGGTAACTTGTATATTCAGCCGAGATTGCCTGAATCATTAAGTATGCTCTTTTATGCCGGACACGAATCGTATCATGGGAAATTGCGTGGAGTAGATGTTAATAATCTTGAAATCCGACAAACAAATAATAAATATTATGCTCCATCGCAAAATAATGATGCCGGGTTTAAGTTTGCGTATAAATGGAAAAGTGGCGAAACCGGAATAAATGCAGGATTTCACAATATAATGAACAGCTATTACGGTATAACAGCCGGAAGATCATACATGAAAGACTCCCTGTCTCAAAAGAACAATATTTACTCTGCAGGGGTATTCCTAAAATCCGCTGAAACACAATCAAATTCATTCATTTATGCTTTAAAAATCGGATATTCCGCACTTAAGGGAGAGGCTTCATTTACAGCCATAAATGACCCCTTAGCACTTATTTCAAAAGAGTCCGACGAACAGACCATTGAAGTATCTGCACTTATGGGAGCAGGGTTTGGCGTATCCAATAAAATTCTTGCAGGAATTACATACGAATCAGCCAACTCCTACGGTTCAGAATCGTTTGACAGAAGTAACCTTGAATTGCATCCAAGGTACATTTTCCAAAGGGGAAGATGGGATTTTGAAGCCGGTCTCAAGTACAATATCTGGTGGGAGCCTACAGAGAGAGACTACAACATCTATTTCAAAGGAATGGCCTCTTTCAGAATTCTTAAGGACAACCTTTGGATATATGCCGGTATTGATGGCAAAAATAACTTTACAACCTATCAAAAGCTACTTGAGATTAATCCCTGGATTCACCCGGAAATTGATATTAAGAATACCGAGCAGCCGGTTATTGCAAGAGGAGGTATTAAGGGTAAAGTCTTTGAGAGGATGACATTTAATGTCTACGCAGGATATTATGAATACAATAATCAAATCTACTTCTACTCTGTTCCTTATGCAATGACAGGATCAGCAATACCATCTTACAGCTATAACGCAATACATCAGCATGAAAAGAGAACCGGAGTTGGGGCCGATTTTGCATGGAAGTCAGAGGGACTTGAGGCAGGTGCCGGTTTTGATTTCTATGGTTTTCGCGACAATAATAACATGACCAATAACCATTACAACTACTCCCCGCTTGAGATAAGGTCAAATATCAGATACAACTGGAGAGAGAGAATAATTGCAAACATTACTGCTGATTACAGAAAAAAGAGTCCCGCTCTTTTTCTTGAAGATTTGCTAAGCTCTTATTACAACCCCGAAAGAAGATATGCCCCATCATATGCTTTGATTAATCTGGAACTGTCATATGTATATAGTAAAAATCTCTCCCTGTTCTTTAAAGTAAACAATATTCTTGACTCTGAGGTAATCTTTATGTCAAGATACTCTATGCCCGGTATAAACGGAGGAGTAGGTTTAAGCATAAAGTTCTAACTATTAGTTTTTTAAACCAATAAATACACCTAATAATTTATCCTGAATTATTAGGTTTTTTTGTCTGTTTTTCATATCTTTGTCTCTTTAAAAATTAGCAACAAAAATATGATGGAAAAAGAACCCATTGCAGCCGGGAACCAATACTCCGCTGAAAATATTCAGGTACTTGAAGGATTAGAGGCGGTTAGAAAAAGGCCGTCCATGTATATCGGAGATGTTGGGTCAAGAGGGCTGCACCATTTGGTATATGAAGTAGTTGACAACTCAATTGACGAGGCGCTGGGAGGCTACTGTACAGATATTGAAGTAATAATAAACCCAGATAACTCCGTAACTGTCACAGACAACGGGCGAGGCATACCTACAGATATGCATGAGAAGGAGGGTCGCTCTGCACTTGAGGTTGTTTTAACGGTTTTACACGCCGGTGGCAAATTCAGTAAAGATTCTTATAAAGTATCCGGGGGTCTGCACGGAGTTGGCGTATCATGCGTAAACGCCCTTTCAATACATTTAATAGCTGATATCCACAGAGACGGAAAACACTTCCGTCAGGAGTATTCAAAAGGGATTCCTCAGTATCCTGTAACTATAGTTGGTGATTCTGACAAAAGAGGAACAGAAATTACCTTCAGACCCGATCCTGAAATTTTCGTGATGGGTACTACATTTAATTATGAAATACTGGCCACAAGACTCAGAGAACTTGCCTTTTTGAATAAAGGAGTACGTCTGACCCTTACAGATCTTCGCGAGATGGATGACAGGGATAAATCTGAAGACAATGAGCTTAACGGCAAATTAACACATGTTTTTTATTCTGAAAAAGGACTTCTTGAATTCGTTCAGTATCTGGATGGTACAAGGGATAAACTAACCGAAAATCCAATCTATCTAGAAACCGACAAAACAGGTGTTCCAATCGAGATAGCAATGCAGTACAACAGCGGTTTTGCTGAGAATATTCACTCCTATGTAAATAACATCAACACTATTGAAGGAGGTACTCACCTTACCGGTTTCAGAAGAGGTCTCACAACCACTCTTAAAAATTATGCCGATAAAAACGGTATGCTGGCTAAGCTGAAATTCGAAATTGATGCTTCTGACTTTCGTGAAGGACTTACAGCAATTATTTCGGTTAAGGTTGCAGAACCACAGTTTGAAGGGCAGACAAAAACAAAACTGGGCAACTCTGAGATAACCGCTGCTGTGTCTCAGGCCACTACTCTTGCCCTTGAAAACTATCTTGAGGAGAATCCTAAAGACGCAAGAAATATTATTGACAAAGTGATCCTTGCTGCAACTGCAAGGCATGCTGCCAGAAAGGCAAGAGAGATGGTTCAAAGGAAAACCGTAATGTCAGGTTCCGGCTTACCCGGAAAACTGGCTGACTGTTCCAACCGTGACCCGCTTGTATCTGAAATATTCCTTGTAGAGGGAGACTCTGCCGGTGGAACAGCCAAAAGCGGCAGGGATAGAAATTTCCAGGCTATTCTTCCGTTAAGGGGAAAGATTCTTAACGTCGAAAAGGCAATGGAACACAAAGTCTTCGAAAGTGAAGAGATAAGAAACATTTACACTGCACTGGGTGTAACAATCGGCACTGAAGAGGACAGCAAGGCACTAAACCTGACAAAACTGAGATACCACAAGGTAATAATAATGACAGATGCCGATGTGGATGGAAGCCACATTGCGACGCTCATTATGACCTTCTTCTTCCGCTTCATGCAGGATCTTATCAAAAACGGTCACCTTTACATAGCAACTCCACCTTTATATTTGGTTAAAAAAGGCAAACAAGAGCAATACTGCTGGAGTGAAGATGAGAGAAAAGATGCCGTTGAAAAAATAGGGAAAGGTAAAGAGAGCGGAGTTCATGTACAGAGATACAAAGGTCTCGGTGAAATGAATGCCATTCAGTTATGGGATACAACCATGAATCCGGAAACCCGCCTGCTCCGTCAGGTAAACATCGATAACGCAGCCGAGGCAGACAGAATCTTCTCCATGCTAATGGGAGACGAAGTTCCGCCAAGAAGAGAATTTATTGAGACTCACGCAAAATACGCAAATATTGATGCATAACTCTTTTATAAAGACACTTATCCTGATTCTTATACTTGCATCTGTTACAACTGCTGATGCATTTTCCCTGAGAAAAAGGGTCTCTGTCACTGCTACAAAGGAGATAATTACAGCTTCATTGCCTGAGCCACTACCCTTTAATGCGGTATTGACTGATTCGATTGTAAAAATCAATACATTAAAAATTATAATTCCTATATCTGATTACCTAAGGTTAATTGATTTTTCAGAAATGCCTGAAGAGTACGATATATGGAGCGACACCAAGATAAACCCTTATCAGGTTAATCTTGTTGATATGAAGGATACTGTCAAAATTGACATGAGTTCTTTCTACTCTCCTGTTCAGAGTTATGTAACCTCAAATTTCGGGTTCAGAAGATGGAGGCACCATTACGGCATAGATCTCAAAGTACACAGAGGTGACAGTGTTTATAATGCATTTGACGGCGTTGTCAGGATTACAAAGCGTGCCAGAGATTATGGATATTATGTACTTGTCAGACATTTCAATGGTCTGGAAACACTATATGCACACCTGAATAAAATAACTGTCAACCCGGGTGACACCCTAAAAGCAGGAATTCCTGTAGGGCTTGGAGGAAATACCGGACGATCTACAGGTTATCACCTTCACTTCGAAGTAAGATACCTTGGCAATCCAATAAACCCCAATGATATCATTGATTTTAACTCATTTACTTTAAAAAACCAGATACTGGTACTCAACGCCCAACATTTTGAATATAAAAAAGAGATTGAGAAAATCAGATTCTGGACTGTTCGCAGTGGTGATACACTTGGCAGAATATCTCAAAGAACGGGCATATCCATTGCCAGGCTTTGTGCCCTTAACGGAATCAAACGAACCTCTATATTAAGGATAGGACAAAGATTAAGATACACATAAAAACTTTTCATAATGGACATTTTTGAGAGAATAAAAAATGATGAAGGTGGCCCGTTGGGGCAATATCGTAAGAAAGCCCACGGATATTTCGCATTTCCAAAACTGGAGGGTCAGATTCAACCCAGAATGACCTTTAACGGTACTGAGGTTTTAGCCTGGACATTCAATAACTATCTTGGGCTGGCAAACCACCCTGAGGTAAGAAAGGTCGATTCAGAGGCTGCTGCCAGGTGGGGATTGGGTTACCCGATGGGAGCAAGGATGATGTCCGGACAAACAGCACTTCATGAACAATTGGAGAGAGAGCTTGCTACTTTTGAACTTAAGGAAGATGCATATCTGTTCAATTTCGGATATCAGGGAATGGTTTCAACAATTGATGCACTGGTTAACAGACACGATATTATAGTATATGATTCTGAGGCACATGCATGTATCATGGATGGCGTTAGACTTCATATGGGGCAGAGAATTGTTTACCCTCATAATGATATCGAAAAATGCGAAAAGGCACTTGCCAGGGCAACCAAAATTGTTTCAGAAACAGGCGGTGGAATTCTACTCATAACAGAAGGAGTTTACGGAATGACAGGAGATTTAGGTATCCTGGATAAAATAGTTGAACTTAAGAAAAAGTATGAGTTCCGCATTCTAATTGATGATGCTCATGGCTTTGGTGTTATGGGAGAAAACGGCAGAGGAACTTCTGAGCACTATGGAGTAATGGATGAAATTGATCTTTACTTTGGAGCCTTTGCAAAAGCAATGGCCGGAATAGGAGGATTTGTTGCAGGGCCTGAGTATCTGATTAACTATTTAAGGTATAACCTTCGCTCTCAGATATATGCAAAATCACTTCCTCTGGCTATGGTTGAGGGATGCCTTAAAAGGTTAGATATGATTCGTACAATGCCTGAACTACGTGAAAAACTTTGGCTTATCACCAGAACAATGCAGAAAGGTTTGAGAGACAGAGGTTTTAATATTGGTAAGGCAGAGGCATGTGTTACACCGGTATTTCTCGAAGGCAACGTACCTGAAGCTACAAACATTCTAATTGACTTAAGAACCAACTACAAGATATTCTGTTCAGCCGTAATTTATCCCGTAGTTCCAAAAGGGGTTATTATGTTCCGTCTGATTCCAACATCGATGCACTCTCTCGAAGATGTAGAGTACACACTCAATGCTTTTGGAGAGATTCAGAAAAAGCTTAAAGACGGAGTTTACCAGGCAGATGAAATGAAAGATATGGCAATGTAATTGCAAATTAAATGCTTAATAACAAGGTAGTAATAATCACAGGCGCCAGTTCCGGAATAGGAAAAGCAGCCGCTCAGGAGTTTGCAGAAAACGGATACAGCATAGTAATAGCTGCCCGTAGGGTTGACAAGCTCATTGAGCTCGAAAAGAGTCTCTCCTGCCCTGCCCTTTCGGTAGAATGTGATGTCACAAAAGAGAGTGATTGCGAAAACCTTATTCAAAAGACAATTGAAAAATTCGGCCGTATAGACATTTTAGTAAACAATGCAGGAATTTCGATGCGGGCACTTTTCAAAGATCTGGATATTAATATTATTAAGCAATTGATGGATGTGAATTTCTGGGGCACGGTATATTGTACAAAATATGCCTTGCCCCATATTTTAAAAACCAATGGCTCTGTGGTTGGTGTAATTTCAATTGCAGGCTACAAAGGTCTTCCGGCCCGAACAGGTTACTCTGCCTCAAAATTTGCTGTCTATGGTTTTATTGACACTCTTAGAATAGAGCACCTTAAAGATAATATCCACTTTATGATTTTTGCTCCCGGTTTTACAACTTCAGAAATCAGAGAGCAGGCATTAATTGCTGATGGAAGCAAACAGGGTGAAACACCACGTAAAGAGGATAAAATGATGAGTGCAAGGGAGTGTGCAAAGCATTTGTTAAAAGGAATCAAAAAGAGAAAGGCAGAGGTTATCCTCACACCTGTTGGCAAACTGATTGTAATCCTGAATAAGTTCTTTCCACGTCTTGTTGATCGTCTTGAATACAACTACATGAAAAAGGAGCCAAACTCACCACTTAAATAGAATTCATCAACAAATTTTTCGGTTAGCCAATATTGGCTGCAATCCCTTCTATCAGCTTTTGTCTTGCCTCTATACTTGTCCAGGCAATATGAGGTGTAAGAATTAGACGATCTGACTTTTTAACACTAAGAAAAGGGTGATCAAAAGGCAAAGGCTCAATCGAAAAAACATCAACGGCAGCGCCTGCAATGGTCTCATTATCAATTGCATCCGCAAGTTCCTGCTCATTAACAATGCCACCTCTGCCCATATTGACAAGATAAGCTGTTCTCTTCATTTTTTCAAGTTCGTTCTTGCCTATCAAGCCTAACGTCTTTTCGTTAAGAGGAGAGTGTATGGATATCACATCACTTATACTAAGTATTTCATCAAGGGTAAGAGAGGGATATGTTTTACAATGAGAGGTTCCTGAGGTCGAAAAGTAATTCACCTCCATTCCCAGAGCTGTGGCAACTAAGGCCACCTCCTGACCAATCGTACCCATCCCGATTATACCCATAGATTTTCCGCTCAATTCAAAAAAAGGTGCACCGAGCCACGTAAATATGCCTCCTCTTGTGTACTCGCCACTCTTAACAGCCGTATTGTGTGTGGCAATATGGCTTGCCAGTGATAGTAGCGATGAAAATGTAATTTGGGTAACACTTTTAGTAGAATAGCCTGAAACATTTAAAACCTGAATTCCCCTCGAATTTGCGTATGTTGTGTCAACATTGTTAACTCCTGTGGCGGCAACACAAATACGTTTAAGAGTTGGCGAAGAATCTATAATATCCTTTGTTATAAGCACTTTATTAACAATAACAACCTCTGCTCCTGCAATTCTCTTCTTAACAAATTCGGGTGGAGTATGGTCATAAACTGTGAGAGAACCTTTATTTTTTAACGGCGAAAGGTCGGCATCGGCACCAAGAGTTGAGGCATCCAAAAATACAATTTTCATTCTTTTGGTTTTATTAAACAAATTTATCAAAAATAAAAAGAAACCTCTGCATTCCGTTTTAAGGGAGCAGAGGTTATTATCTCTCTTTAATTTTTTTTGGTGCCCAGAACAAGACTCGAACTTGCACACCGCAAACGGCACTACCCCCTCAAAGTAGCGTGTCTACCAATTTCACCATCTGGGCTTAGGGACTGCAAATATAGAATATTTTTTTGTAACTTAGCAAAAAAATAAAAGCTTTTGCGATGAACGAAAATTTCAAAAAACAGATTTCACAAACAGAAAATCTGAAAGAGATAACGGAGATAATTTCTCAAAGTACAGAGCTTCATGAGAGCATTTCCAGGTACTCCAAAGAGCCTTATGATGAGATCTTTGGCAAGGGAATTCATAAACTTACCATGAAATTCGGCAAAAAAGGTGACACCATATATCTCCTGGGTGACTATAAAGGAAAAGAGGAGGACAACAGCTCAACAATCGAGGTTGTTCTTGATGCAATTGAGCAAGGACTTCTCACAAGTGCACACACCCTTGACAGAGCCGGATTGTTTGCAGGACTAATTGAGAGTTGTGCATTAAAAAAAGTAGGTTTTGACATAACATCAGACTCCGATATTCCTGAAAAAGACTTTCTGTTTAATGATAACAACCAATCAATACTGGTAAGTGTATCTGCAGAAAAAGAGGGGAAATTTGTAGATTATATCTATAATAATGGTCTGGAAATTACACTTTTGGGGCATGTAACCAAAGGTGAACTCAGAATGGATGAAATCTCTTTTGGGTATATAACAGATTATTTAGATTAGAATGAACATCAAAATTAATAAAGAGAGAGAAAAGATCTCCACTATGTTCAACAACATAGCGGGTAGTTATGATTTGCTCAACCATCTTCTCTCTTTCGGAATTGATAAAAGGTGGCGAAAAAGGTTAATTGGCAGAGTGCTGCTTAAAAATCCTAAAACAGTACTTGATATTGCATGCGGTACAGGAGATCTGACTCTTGCTCTGTTTAAAAAAGGGGTTAAGGTAACAGGTCTTGATATTGCACAAAAGATGATGGATGTTGCAGAGGAGAAAATGGCACGGCATATTCGCAAAACGCAGAAAACTACTCTTTCCAAACCAGAATTTGTGTGTGCTTCTGCTGAATCTATCCCTTTTGAAAATTCGACCTTTGACGCTGTTACAATTGGGTTTGGAATAAGAAATTTTGAAAACCGCGGAGAATCACTGCTTGAAATCAGCAGAGTGCTAAAGAAAGGAGGAACTCTTGCTATTCTCGAATTTGCAACCCCAAAAAACAAAATTTGGAGATGGTTTTTTAACCTCTACTTCCTGAAAATCTTACCATTTATTGGAAAAATCATATCAAAAGATAACCACGCCTACAGCTATCTGCCTCAATCAGTCAGCACGTTTCCTCAATATGAAGAGTTTGCATCTGAGTTGGAGAATTTTGGATATGTAAATATTGACTATATCGCGCTAACAGGAGGGGTAGCCATTCTTTATGTCGCTCAAAAAAGTTAATAATTAAAAAGGTGATCTGAGATGCCATTCTGGGAGCTGTTTTCAATAATATTATATGTGCTGTATCTGGCAATTGCCATTTATGCCTCAATTATTATTATATACAGAAAATTAGACCCTGTTAAGTCACTTTCGTGGATTGTAGTTATGCTTATGCTTCCCTATATAGGGTTGTTCCTTTATCTGTTTTTCGGGCAAAATTACCGTAAAAGAAAAATTTTCAACAGAAAAGGTGTAAGAGACGAAAGAGTACGCAGAATTTTTGCAAATAATCAACTTAAACATCTCAGAACAAACCCTTCATACCTCCCGGATCACCTAAAGCCTTACAAAAAGCTTATAATGCTGAATCTGCGCAGCAGCAGAAGTACCCTTGGAACAAATTCAGATATCCAGGTCTATTTTCATGGGAAAGATGCACTTGATGCCATGTTCTCTTCTATATCCCGGGCAAAGCAACATATCCATTTTCAATCCTATATTATTGAAGACGATATAACCGGTAACCGTTTTAAGAATCTTCTTATAGATAAGGCCAAAGAAGGAGTTGAAGTAAGAGTAATTATTGACGATGTTGGATGTTGGAGTCTATCATCAGATTATAAAAACGATCTGATTAAAAACGGAATTGAACTTTTAACATTCTCACCTGTAAGGTTTCTCACTCCAACATCTAAGGTTAATTACAGAAACCACAGGAAGATATTGGTAATTGACGGAACCACAGGGTTTATTGGAGGAGTAAACATAGCCGACAGGTATTATAACGGAGGAAATTTTAGCGAATGGCGCGATACACACATTAAAATTATCGGGGAGTCTGTCGCTTCAATGCAATCAAGCTTTCTTCTTGACAGATATTTCATTATAAACCAGCAATTCAATAAACGAAAGAAATACTACCCAATGCCCGTATCTGAAGAGTTCTTCAGTCTTGAGCCGGGAAATAAAAACATTCATTGTCAGATAATAACATCGGGGCCTGACAGCGACTGGGCAAGCATAATGCAGTGTTACTTTGCCGCTATATCAAAAGCAAAGAAAAATATCTACATAATTACACCTTACTTTACTCCCAATGAGTCAATTTTAAATGCGATCAAGATAGCAGCTCTTGGAGGTGTAGAAGTTTCTATTATGCTTTCAGAGAAATCAGATACAAGTATAGCCCACTGGTGCACAATGTCATATGCAACAGAACTTTTAGAGGCGGGGGTTAAGGTTTTCCTCTATTCCAAAGGGTTTAATCACTCTAAGGTTATTTCAATTGACGGTCAATTCTGCATTGTCGGTTCTGCAAATATGGACAACCGTTCACTTGATTACAACTTTGAAATAACAGGAATTATTTACAATGCAGGTTTTGCTCAAGATATAGAAGATCAATTCATTAAAGACGCCGAAAAGTGCAAGCCCCTGGCAAGCTCAAAATGGGCAAAAAGAAGCAGATCTAATCAGATTAAGGAGTCATTTGCACGACTTTTAAGTCCCCTACTTTAAAATCCTTAAAATTGATAATTATGATCAAAACTATACTCGCAGTCAGTTTTAAACTTCCACTTGAAAATCCCGTTCTGATTTTTGCGTTGATATTATTTATAATTCTTTTTGCCCCAATAATATTCAATAAGTTTAAGATTCCTCACCTAATCGGATTAATAATTGCCGGAGCCATAATCGGGCCTAACGGACTCTTCCTTATGGAAAGAGACAGTAGTATTCTGCTGTTTGGGACAGTAGGTCTTCTCTATATTATGTTTCTGGCAGGAATTGAAATTGATATTGCAGAATTTAAAAAAAATAGCAGAAAAAGTTTGATTTTCGGGATGCTCACATTTTTAATTCCAATGACAATAGGGACCTTAGCCGGCATACATCTTTTAAAATTCACATTACCCACATCAATTTTGCTGGCAAGTATGTTTGCTTCTCATACTCTGTTATCCTACCCTATTGCCAGTAAATTTGGTGTTATAAAGAACAGGGCTGTTAATATTACCGTAGGAGGGACAGTAATTACAGATACTCTTGCCCTGCTTGTTCTTGCCGTTATTGTCGGAATGTCAACAGGTGTGGTTGACGGTAAATTTTGGCTGAAACTATCAACATCAGTTGTTGTTTTTGGTTTGGTCGTAATATTTATCTTTCCAATTATTGCCCGGTGGTTCTTTAAACAATACCACGAAAATATTTTGCAATATATTTTTGTGCTTGGGCTAGTTTTTCTTGCAGGATTTCTGGCAGAAGCAGCAGGTATAGAGGCAATTATCGGGGCCTTTCTGGCAGGATTAGCACTTAACAGACTCATTCCTCATACCTCTCCTTTGATGAACAGAATTGAGTTTGTGGGCAATGCTCTGTTCATCCCCTTTTTCCTGATAGGAGTTGGAATGCTCATAGATTTTAGAGTCTTCTTCACCGGATTTGAGACAATCAAGGTTGCAGTAATTATGACTGTAGTTGCAACATTCTCCAAATTTTTAGCAGCGTGGATAAGTCAGAAAAGCTTCGGATTTACTAAAGCCGAAAGAAACATAATGTTTGGGTTGAGCAATGCTCAGGCAGCTGCCACACTTGCTGCAGTGCTAGTTGGATATAACATAATTCTGGAGATCGGTGCCAACGGAGAACCAATCAGACTTCTAAACGACAATGTGTTAAATGGAACAATTTTAATGATACTGGTTACCTGCACAATATCTTCATTTGTAACTCAAAGTGGAGCCAAAGTAATTGCAGTTGAAGAGGAGAGTGCACCTGAAAGTGCGAGCAAAATAAAAGAGCGTATCCTTATTCCGATAAACGCTCTTGATACCACTGACGATCTTGTAAATCTTGGCCTTACAATAAAAAGTGCCAAAAATAAAAAATGGCTTTATGCACTAAACATAATTGATGATAATCAGGCTAACGAGAGTGCTGATAAGAAAGCGCGGAAAATTTTGGAAAGAGCGTCAATAATTGCATCAGCAACAGATAACTACATGCATGAGCTGATGAGATATGATACAAACCCGGTAACAGGCATAGTGAATGTAATACGCGAACACAAAATTACGGACCTTATTTTGGGGCTTCACATAAAGAAAAACCTCTCATCTACTTTTCTGGGTGATATTACAGAGAGTCTGCTTGATCAGTGCAATACAACAACAATAATCTATAAGTCTGCTCAACCGTTAGCTACCATAAAAAGACATATAATTACGATACCCGAAAAGGCAGAGAGTGAAGAAGGATTTGCAATCTGGCTTATGAGGGTGTGGAATATAGGAAGAAATACCGGAGCAGAGCTTCATTTTCACGCTTCAAAAGAGACTTTAAAATTCATCGAAGAGGTTCAAAACCGATTCCCTGTTTCTGCTCAGCTTATCAGATTTAATGACTGGGATGACTTTCTGATTCTTGGCAGGGAATTAAAGACAAACGACAATTTGATAATTGTCATGAGTCGTCCAAACAGACCATCATATCATAAAAAAATGGCAAAAATACCCGAGTATCTCGATAAGTATTTTAAAATGAATAACTATATGCTTATATATCCAATCCAAAGCGGAGTACATGATGGAGATGATTTCGTAATGAGCAACTTAACAACAAATTACCAAAGCTTTGAAGATTTTGGACGTGGTATTTCAGGATTATTCAAAAAGCGCTGATTGTAAATTCATTGAGTATAAAATTCTAAATAAAACCTATAAATTATTAAATTATGAGAAAAATTGTCAAAAGTTCGGGGCAACTATTCACAACATTAGCAGTAATGTTAATGGTTATTATTATCCTTATTTCATGTGATCCTAGTAAACGAAGAGAGACAGCTTTGGTTAGAGAAGGCTGCCAGGAACAGGAGTGTTTGGATTCTTCCAGAGACACAACACAAGATGTTTTCTGGAGCGAACTGCAAAAGCTACTTGGCAAAGCATATGAAGGAACAGTTGTTTCGGCACCTGCAAACGATACAGCTTTTACCGGCAAAAGATTGCTTATGCATGTGCTTTCCGGTGATGAGACTGTAATTAACATCCCATTCTTTGTAGGCACAGACAGTTCAAGAACATGGGTTTTCACAAAAGATGAGTGTGGAATTTTACTTAAACATGACCACAGACATCAAAACGGAACTCCTGATGAATTAACAATGTATGGAGGCAAGACGCAAAATTTCGGCTCTGCATTCAGGCAAATATTCCCTGCCGATCAGGAGACAGCAGATATGCTCCCCGGAGCAATCACCAATGTTTGGTGGATTGATTTTGTCCCGGGCGAATACTTTGTCTATAACCTGAGAAGAGTTAATACCGATCGTCTCTTTTCTGTTCGTTTCGACCTAACCAAAGAGGTTGAGACCCCCGGCAAACCCTGGGGCTGGAGTTAACAAAAGCTAGATATCTCCCCATATACGCTAATATAAAAAAAGGATTACCTGAACATTCAGGAAATCCTTTTTTATCTATTGAGTTTGTGACCCCGACAGGATTCAAACCTGTAACCGTCTGATCCGTAGTCAGATACTCTATTCAGTTGAGCTACGGGGCCAATATGATTTCAGTGCAAAGATATTAAGCTGTTAAGCAATAACCTCTTTAACTGATACGTATTTTCTCTCTTTGATACGAGCCTTCTTACCGGTAAGTTTTCTAAGGTAGAAAATTCTTGCCCTGCGTACTTTTCCACGCTTGTTTACTTCGATAGAATCGATAAATGGTGAGGCAATCGGGAAAATTCTCTCAACACCTACTCCATTGGAAATTTTACGAACTGTAAAGGTCTCTGTAGATCCGATTCCTCTTCTTTGAATAACCACACCGCGATATTTCTGAAGACGCTCTTTTGTCTCCTCTTTAATCTTGTATGTAACAGTAATGGTATCGCCTGCTTTAAAATCAGGTAATTGATTTAGCTCTACGGCAAACGCCTCTTGTGCAACTTTAATTAAATCCATTATTTTAAACTTATTAGTGCAACATTACCTACTTTAAGTTCATGTAAGAGGTTGCTTTTTTGGGACTGCAAAAATAGATATTTATTTTTAGATACCAAAAATTATTATTACTAAATGCCTGCTTTATACAGTGCACCTCCAATATTGTCATACTTTGCACCTGTAACCGAACTTAAACAATTGGGAATGTCATGAGCATAAAGAGCACCAAGAAAAGCAAAAATAAGAGCCTCTTTGAAGTTGACAGTCATTGCATCCGGAACATAATATTCACACTGGGGCGCATTTTTGGCCATTCTCTCAACAAGATATTTATTAAATGCTCCACCACCGGTAAGTAATACCTTTCCTCCTTTAATATGGCCTCCTATCTGAACAGCTACATGTTCACAAAACGTGGCCAGTTTATCCTCAAGAGGGAGTTTAAAAGAGTCAATCATCGGAATTACAACCTCCTCTACCCACTCTCTTCCTAACGACTTGGGACCACTCTTTGTATAAAAATCAAGATTGTTCAGTTTATTGAGCAACTCTGCGTGAACATTACCTTTTCTTGCAATCTCCCCGTCTTTATCATATTCCAGACCAATTCCACGGGTATAATGGTTAAGAACATAGTTTACAGGTGATATATCGTAGGCAATGCGCTTATCTCCTCCGTCAAAAGATATGTTTGAAAAACCACCCATATTCAGGCAATATGAAAACTCCGCAAAGAGGTTGCGATCCCCGACAGGAACAAGAGGTGCTCCCTGCCCCCAAAGTGCCACATCTGTAGTGCGGAAGTCACAAATTGTGTCAATTCCGCTCTCTGCTGCTATTCCGGCACCTGATCCTATCTGTGCTGTAAATCTTCTAGATGGCTGATGAAAAATGGTGTGTCCGTGAGAGGCGATGTAGCGTGGTTTAAGGTCATGTTTGTTGATGAACTCTTTAACCCTCTGCCCAACATACAAGCCATAGTCAGAGTTAAAGAGAGCATATTCCAATGCTGTCATATTCTGAGCATTTGCCAGCTTCTCCTTTATATCTGCCGGGTACTCCTCTGATTCAGCTTTAAGTATTTTATAACTCCATTTGCCATTATCCAGATTAAATTCTGTGTAGCACATGTCCAGTCCGTCGAGAGATGTTCCCGACATAAGTCCGATAATTCTTACCATATGAATGAGCTTTTTAGGGTGTTGTTGTTACCTCTGCCGTCTGTAACTGAGATAACTATTGTATGCCTTTTTCCTTTCGAAATTTTGTCTGTCTTTAGCTCCGTCTCAAGTCTCCTGTTTTTCGGATCGTAAGCCGTTAGAATCCACTTATCGTCAATCATAACGCTATAGTCTGCAACACCTGAAAGGTTATCGCTTATTGTTATCCTAAGATAGCTTCTTCCTGAGAGATTCTCTCCATCTTTAAATGCCGGCACAATCCTTGGTGGAATTGTGTCCAGCGATATGCCAAAATTCCCGAATGTTCCGGTTGAAGCCTCTATCCACCCGTTTTTGTAGGTCCCTCCTATCGAATTTTGACCTCCGTTTCCATTAAATGTGACAATAACAGCTTTATCGGTAAGATGAGATGGTATATGTTCTGCCCTAAGTGCAATTCTTGCAGAGTTGTGAATTGGCGTAGTATTTCTGTGTACTCTCCATGCAGGTCCTCCGTTAAATGTTAAAGGTTCTGCTTCAAACAGAATAGAACTGTAGAGTGCTCCCGGGGGAAGCATAAAACGAATACCGTCTGATTCAAACCTGTTAGGCAGAAACCATGGCATAACTGTACCTCTTTTGAGAGCAACTGTATCTGAAATTAAACTTGAAGGAGCCACAGCCCCTCTCTTAACGTTAAATAACCTTACAGTTTTGTTATTATGCTCGTCAAGTAACTCAATTTTTACTTTATGAATATTATCATCCGAAAGAATAAAGAGCCCATAGTCTACAGATTCAATATTTTTTCTAAGACCACCTCCGGGTTCTGTAAAACTCTTGATCATGCTAACACCCTTTGACTGTTTCTCGCTGAATTCCACAACGCTGTTGATGTATCTACCCTGATCAAAGGGGATTCTATCAGGGACAAAAGAAAAGATCAGTTTATCATTCAGATAGTAGTTATAGTGTGATACTGCAAGTCTTGCATTTGTATTGTTTTGTCTGTCTATTGCTGCAACTGCCACATAAAATGTATCACTTACTGTAACCGTGTTTGGGGATGGCTCGGTGAAACTTGCCAATAGTCTGGTTTGCGGAAGTGTCAAGGGGTCTGTAATTGAGTAAAAACTCACTCTGTTTATCACAGGAGAGATATTGTCCGGAACATTTATCCCGGCCTCAGTAATTGGATTAAGTGGTATTTGTGTTTCTGTGTCCCTTACTTCAAAGTGTAGATGCGGCCCTCCTGATGAGCCTGAATTGCCGGCTCTGCCTAAGAAATGCCCCCTTTCGACAGGGAACATCAGAGGATCGGGATAGAGATTTACTGCGAATTTCTCTTTTTCGTACTGCTGCTCTCTGACCCATTTAGTAATATTGATTGCAAAATCGTGCATATGCCCGTATAGTGTAGTCATTCCATCGGGATGCTGAATGTATATTGCATTACCATAACCGGTTGGAGAAACAGTTATTCTGGATATAAAACCCGATTCTGCTGCGAAAATAGAGGCTCCCACAACACCTCCAATCCTGAAATCTATTCCTGAATGAAAATGGGTTGCCCTTAATTCTCCATAACTTCCTGAAAGTGAAACAGGTAAATTTAAAGGTAAACGATAACCTCTGCCGGAGGGAGTTGCCTGTGCAAACAGAACAACTGATACCAGAACAAGAGTTACTGCAGATATAATTCTCCTTATATTCATCAGGAGAATATCTTTTTCATCCTTTCAAAGAAGTTTCTGTCCTCTTTGTCCGGTTTTGGTTTAAATGTCTCGGAACCTTTTAGTTTTTCAAATAATTCTCTCTCCTGTTTTTCAATTTTCTTAGGTGTCCATATCTGAATATAAACAAGTAAATCTCCCATTCCGTATCCATTAACATCCGGAAGGCCTTTTCCTCTGAGACGGAGGATTTTTCCCGACTGAGTCCCGGGTTCTATCTTGATTCTGAGTTTGCCGTCTATAGCGGGAATGTCGGCATCTGTACCCAACACCGCATCAGGTATGGATATAAAGAGGGAGTATATCAGATCGTTTCCATCTCTTTGAAGATCTGCATGTTCCTCCTCTTCAATTACAACCAGCAGATCACCATTAATTCCTCCGCGTTTTGCTGCATTGCCTTTACCCTGAACTGTCAGTTGCATTCCCTGTGCAACTCCTGCAGGGATCTTGAATGATATCTCCTCCATCTCCTTTACCAGACCACTACCGGAACATTCTCCACATGGTTTGGCAATGATCTTGCCCTCTCCGTGACATGTCGGACACACCGATGCAGTCTGCATTGTGCCTAAAAAAGTCTGAGAAACTCTTGTTACCTGTCCACTTCCTTTACATGTATCACAAGTTTTAATATCAGCTTCCGATTTCGCTCCTTTACCGCCACATGCCTTACAAGCAACCTGTTTGTTGATTTTTACCTTTTTCTCAGCTCCGTGAGCTATCTCCTTAAGATCCATTTTTACACGAATCCTTATATCAGAACCACGGCTGACCCTTCTTCCTCCCCTGCTCTGCCCACCAAAGCCACTGAAACCACCAAAACCTCCAAAGTGACCACCGAATATATCACCAAACTGGCTAAAGATATCGTCCATAGAGAAGCCTCCGCTGAATCCTCCACCTCCACCATTCATTCCTGCGTGACCAAATTGGTCATACCTTGCCTTCTTGTCAGGATTGCTCAGTACATCATAAGCCTCTGCTGCCTCTTTAAATTTTTCCTCAGCATCTTTATCTCCCGGATTTTTGTCCGGATGATGCTTAATTGCCATCTTACGGTATGCCTTTTTAATCTCCTCTGCAGATGCATTCTTGGTTACACCAAGGACTTCATAATAATCTCTTTTTGCCATTTTATTTTAATTACTGACCAACAACAACTTTTGCAAAACGAATAATCTTACCGTTAAGCAGATACCCTTGCTGGACAACATCCACAATTTTATTTTTCAGCTCTTTTGAAGGTGCAGGAATCTGAGCAATTGCCTCATGGAAATCTGTATCCAATTCAGCTCCTTTTGACTCAATAACCTTTAATCCTTTTGAAACTAAGTATGACTTTAATTTATTATATATCAACTCAGTACCCTCAAGAGCAGTCTCATTTCCATCAGTTTTGGATAGTAGGTCTATGGCTCTTTCAAAGTCGTCAAGTACAGGAAGAATTCCGGTTATTATATCTTCACCTGCTGTAAAGATTAACTCTTGTCTCTCCTTAAGGGTTCTTCTGCGGTAATTGTCAAACTCGGCAGCAAGCCTTATATATTTGTCGTTAAGTGTGGCAATCTGCTCATCTTTATTTTGTTCGGCTGTTGCATCAGTTAACGGGGCTGTCTCCTGACTCTCTGTGTTCAAAGCGCTTTCTTGATGTTCTTTGCCGTGAACAGATTTGTGATGATGATCCTTCTCCTTCTTTTGCTCTTTCATATTATGTAAACTTTTGTATTTATCAAATAAATGTTTGGCCGCAAAGATAGCCACAAATTATTTGCCAAATAACCAAATAGGACAAAATGGCATAATCAAATCTCCCGGTTATACAAAGATGCTAATGAAAAAACACAATCTGTTCTGAAATAATTATTTTTCTTTGGAAATATTTTGTTGTGTTTTATAAATTTCATATATTTGACAAGCATTATAATTAATCATCTAAATATTTTCCGATGAAAAATATATTGATCTTAGGTGCAGGAACTGCAGGAACACTCATTGCGAACAAATTACGCAAAAGGCTCTCAAAAAGAGAGTGGAGTATTACAATAGTGGACGAAAACAAAGAACATTATTATCAGCCTGGATTTCTTTTCATTCCTTTTGGCATTTATAACCAAAACGATGTAATCAAGCCAAAGGCTAAATTTATTCCAAAAGGGGTAGATTTTATTTATTCTCAAATAGATAAGATTCTTCCTCAGGAGAATAAAGTTTTGATTGCAGAGGGTAAAAGGGAGCTTAAATATGATTTTCTGATTATTGCAACAGGCACCCGTATTGCACCTGAAGAGACTCCGGGACTATTGGGAGAGCTGTGGCATAAAGATATTTTTGATTTTTATACAGTAGAGGGGGCAGTTGCTCTTGCCGAGAGGCTAAAGAGTTTTAATGGTGGGAAACTTGTCGTAAACATTACCGAGTTGCCATTCAAATGTCCTGTTGCTCCTCTTGAGTTTATCTTTTTAGCAGACACATACTTCAAAAAAAGAGGAATACGCGATAAGGTAGAGCTTACTCTGGTAACTCCACTTCCGGGAGCTTTTACAAAACCTATAGCTACAAAAATGCTAAGTGGATTAATGGAGGAAAAAAATATAAAAATTGTTCCTGATTTCAATATTGCAGAGGTTGATAACCTAAATAAAAAGATTCTTGATTATGAGGAAAAGGCAGTAGAATTTGATATTCTGGTTACAATTCCCACAAATAAAGGGGCTGATATGATTGAGAGAAGCTCAATGGGTGACGATCTTAATTTTGTACCCACTGACAAACATACTCTGCAGGCAGTTGGCCATGAAAACATATTTGTTCTTGGTGATGCAGCTAACCTTCCAACTTCTAAGGCGGGGTCGGTAGCACATTTTGCGGCAGATTTTCTTGAGGATAACCTTATTAGTGCTATCAATGGCAAGCCATTAAAGGCAAAATTTGACGGACACGCCAATTGCTATATAGTAACATCTTATTCAAAGGGTACACTTATTGATTTTAACTACGAAACTGAGCCACTACCGGGAAGATACCCTTATTGGATTGGTCCGTTTGGTCTACTGAAGGATACAAGGATGAATTATTTTGGAAAACTCTTTTTCAAATGGATGTATTGGAATCTTTTGCTTAAAGGTCATCACTTACCTGTAACTTCACACATGTCAATGTGTTGTAAAGAAAAACCAGAATAGAGGAAAAAGTTTAATTAAGACATTTAATAAATTATAAACATTTAAATATCATATGTTATGGCACAAAAAGAATTTGCAGGTCACATGGTAGATGTAAATGAGGAGGGATATTTTACCAATCCTCAGCAATGGAACAAAGAGATTGCAGCAGCAGTTGCTAAGGAAGAGGGTTTGGAGCTCTCAGACAAGCACTACGCAATAATTGAATTTCTGCGTACCAGATTTAATTCAGGAGAGGCCCTCTCTATAAGGTCAATTAACAAATCGGGTATCGTGGATGTTAAGGAGTTCTATGCTCTTTTTCCGGGTGCACCACTTAAAAAATCTACTAAAATAGCAGGGATACCTAAACCAAGCAGCTGTATTTAAATAGACTACAAACTGATTTAAAAAGTTTTGAAATTAACCCAGTGATAATATGAGCAACTCAAACGACAAACCACTAAAAAAGGTGTGCATTATTTGTGCAAAAGGCACAATTGAAGATGTATATGCAGCGTTGGTAATGACCAACGGAGCAGTAATGGAAGGGATTGAGGCAAAACTCTTCTTTACATTCTTTGGTCTTGATGCAATAACAAAGCGACAGATGAAAAAGCTCAAGACAGCAACTATTGGTAATCCTGCATTAAGGATGCCGGGCAATATTCCTTTTCCTACTTTACTGGGTGCTCTTCCCGGAGTAGAGGCGGGGGTTTCAGCAATAATGAAAAACCAGATGGAACAACTTGACATCCCACCGGTTGATGAGTTTATGGATTTGATTACCGCTGGTGGTGGAGAGATATATGCTTGCAAACTTGCAATGGATATGTTTAAGTTAAAAAGAGAGGATTTGTGCGAATATGTGAGCGGTGTTTTAACAATTGGTGAGTTTTATGAAATGGCCGGCGGTGAGGGGACTCAGATAATATTTACCTGATAAAAAGATTGCTTTTCACATACGATCCGAACAAATCTGTTCTGCCATTTGTTTAAAATAAGGCAAGGCGAATTCAAAAAACATCTTGTAACCTTTGCATAGATAGTTAAGATAAAAGTCTTGTGACTGTTTCAGCACCCTGTGTTCCGGACAACCTCCGTTGCACAGGGTTTTGAATTTGCAGTTCTTGCATATCACCGGTAATGTTGCACTTTTATCTGCTCCGAATGTCGCAATATGCTCAGAAAAAACAACCCTGTCAAGAGAGATATCATTTAGATTCCCCAAATAGTTAGAACTATTTACAAAGTGATCACAGCAAAAAAGATCACCATTACTTTCCAGTACCGGCACATCACCACAAGAAGGGTTAAATTGACAAAGTCCGCATGAAACACCCAGGTAGTTTGCAAGAGCTACATCAAATAACTGAACATAAAAACTCCCTGCATCTTCGTTTTCCCACCATTCCCTGAATACATCCTTCATAAAATTTCCAAAATCCTCGGCCTCTACCCCCCACTCTTTTTCTGGGTCAACCACCGGTAAAAATTGTATATACTTTACCCCTTTTGATTTGAGAAATTTATATACCTCCCTCCCTCTGCCTTTGCTTTTTGAATTGATTGTGCACAGAGCATTGAATTCAACATTGTTATCCCTTAACAACTCCAGCCCTTCAATAACTTTTTCGTATAACCTCTCTCCTGCTCGGTTTATTCTGTAGTAGTTATGAATATCTTCAGGCCCATCTATAGATATCCCCACAAGAAAGTTGTTCTCTCTAAAAAAACGACACCAATTGCTGTTAATAAGGGTTCCGTTAGTCTGTATCGTGTTTATTATTATAGGTTTTCTGAACCCGTTTCTGACTTTTTTCTCAACAGCTTCATTTTGGAGCTCTACCGCTTTTATAAAAAAGTCAATGCCCGCCATTAACGGCTCTCCGCCGTGCCAACAAAAGGAAATTTCAGGAGTATCGTTTAGCAGTATTGTCTCCTCAATGGCTCTTCTTAAAATTTGAAGATCCATTATTTCAGTAACACTGCTCTGTTTAAGATAATAACAGTATTTGCAGTTAAGATTACATCTGCTTCCAACCGGTTTCAACATAAGCGAGAAGGGCCGTTTTGTCAAAAAACGACCTGCATCCTCAATCCTTAAAGTCTTACCTTTTAAACCGGAATCTAATCCCATCTGTTTTTATAGCCCCAAATAAATCCTTTTATCCTCCTCCTCAAAATCTTCATATTTGATCATGAGTTTTTTTAGCTCAGCATGAAGCTCCATCTGAATTTTGCCGTACTCAGGGTTATCGTATATATTGTTCATCTCTGCAGGGTCTTTTTCAAGGTCATAAAGTTCCCAGTTATTTATGTCGTGGCCATAAAATCTGATAAGTTTATACCTCTGAGTTCTCACACCATAATGCCTTCTTACTGCATGTTCAGCAGGGTACTCAAAATACTGATAATATAGTGAAGTGCGCCACTCTTTTGGTTTTTTGCCCTTAAGAAGAGAGACGAAAGAGGCTCCCTGCATATCTTCAGGGATTGGTGCCCCTGCCAGCTCAAGAATTGTAGGAGCATAATCAATATTCTGAACTAACTGATTAATATCACCTCTTTTACGGAACTGTCTGTACTCCTTTGGAAGCCTTATAACCAAAGGGGTACGGAAAGACTCCTCATACATAAATCTTTTATCAAACCAGCCATGCTCCCCCATATAGAATCCTTGATCAGATGTGTAGACAATAATTGTGTTCTCAAGCATGTCATTCTCTTTCAGGTAATCGAGAACTCTACCGATATTATCATCTAAAGATTTTATACACTTTAGATAATCTTTCATGTATCTCTGGTATTTCCACTCTGCCAATTCACGACCTGTAAGATTTCTGTTCTTGAAATCAACAAGAACAGAGTCATAAACCCTGTTCCACTCCCTTCGCTGCGTCGAATCAAGTCTTCTTAATGCGAATGTTAAATTCTCTTTAAGCCTTGTCTGAATTTCTGGATCATTAAGTTTCAAATCAAAAGCAAAGTCCATCTCATCTTTGGCAATACTCATCTCCTGTGCTGCTGCTGCCGGACGGTCTTTATATTCATCATAGAAATTGTGTGGCAGCGGAAATGTTACATCTTCAAACAGATCTATGTCGGTAGTATTTGGCATCCAGTTACGATGAGGTGCTTTATGATGAATAATCAGACAAAAAGGCCTATCTCTGTCTCTCTCATTTTCAAGCCACTCCAGACTTAAATCAGTAACAACATCTGTACTGTATCCTTTATGAGTTACACGACCCTGAGGAGTTATAAAAATCGGATCAAAGTACTGTCCCTGACCAACAAGTATCTCCCAGCGGTCAAACCCTGACGGCTCACTTTTTAGATGCCATTTCCCAAAAATTGCAGTCTGATAGCCATTTTCCTGTAGAATTTTAGGAAAAGTTACCTGAGTGCTATCAAATCGAGTAAGGTTTGTAAGCATACTGTTTTTATGTGAGAACTTTCCGGTAAGCATACAAGCTCTGCTGGGGCCGGAGATTGAGTTGGCTACGAAGCTGTTGGTAAATTTCACACCATCTGATGCAATCCTGTCAATATTGGGTGTGTTAATAAACCTGTTGTCGTAAGTGCTGATGGTTTGAACAGAGTGATCGTCAGACATTATGTATATAATGTTGAGGGGTTTTTGATTTTCGCGATCAATAGGTCCGCATGAGGTAGTTGCGCTCAAAGCCGAAGCAAGCGGCACAAACAGCAGAAGTCTCTTCTCTCTTATCATGGCTTAATTGTTTGGTTGTGGCATAAAGTTAAAAGTTTTAACGATATTTATAGTTCATTTAAGTGAAATAAAAATTTAAACATTTGGTTTTATGGCTGGAAGAAAAGTAAATATTTTCTGGTTCAGAAGAGATCTAAGAACAGAAGACAATAAAGGACTCTTTTTCTCACTCTCGACCGGAGTAAGCCAGGCTTTACCACTCTTTATTTTTGACTCAAACATTCTTGAGCAGTTACCTGCTAAAACAGACAAAAGAGTTGATTTTATTATGCAATCACTTAAAATCATTCAACAGCAGCTAGGCGGGAATCTGTTATGTGCATATGGCAAACCTGAAGATATTTTTACTCAATTATGCAAAACCTACGATATCGGTGCTGTATATTGCAACGAGGATTATGAGCCCTATGCAGTTGGGAGAGATAACGCTGTAAAAGAACTTCTTAGTAAAAAAGGGATTAGATTTATAGATTTTAAAGACCAGGTAATATTTTCAAAAAAAGATATTCTCAAACCTGACAAATCTCCATACACTGTTTTTACCCCCTTCTCTGCACGCTGGAAGAGTAAATTTGATGAAGACCCGGCATTTTTTACAACCACTTTTGGCTCATTCTCATTGATGAAAAATGTTGTAAACCCAACTCATTACCCTGTCTTTCCTGAATCTTTACCGGGGTTGAAATTTTTCTCACAGGTACCATCTCATGAAGATATTGGATTCACCTTTGCCGGTTTTTCGGCAACTCCTTTCCCGCACATTAATCCCGAGCTTCTCAAAAATTATGGTAAAACAAGGGACTATCCCTACATTTCAGGAGGAACATCAAGGCTTGGAATGCACATAAGATTTGGCATTATTAGCGTAAGACGGCTTGTAGAATTTGCTCATGCAAGCTCTCCAGTGTGGTTAAATGAGTTGATCTGGAGGGAATTTTTCCAATCAATAATCTACCACTTTCCGCACTCAGCAGACAGCCCATTTAAACAAAAATATTCTGCAATAAAATGGAGAAACAATAGCGAAGAGATTGAAAAATGGTGCACCGGAAACACCGGTTACCCTATTGTAGATGCCGGTATGAGGGAGCTTAGCGAAACCGGTTATATGCATAACAGAGTCAGAATGATTACTGCAAGTTTTTTAACTAAACACCTTCTTGCAGACTGGCGAATCGGAGAGGCCTGGTTTGCATCAAAACTGCTGGATTATGATCTTGCCGCAAACGTAGGTAACTGGCAATGGGCAGCAGGTTGTGGTTGTGATGCCGCTCCGTATTTCAGAATATTTAACCCTACAGAACAAGCGCGAAAATTTGATCCGGCAAACAAATATATTCACAGATGGGTGCCTGAGTTAAAAAACGAAAGCAAAATCAACGCCTATCCGGAGCCGGTTGTCGATCATAAATTTGCTCGCGAACGCGCCCTGCAGGTTTACAGGGACTCACTAAATGAGATTTAAATACTACTTAAAAGGCAACCATTTCTTTATTGGCTCAAGTTAACAGTTTCTGTGTCAGCTCGGAAAATCTAACTCGTCCTAAAAAATGTTTACACTATGAATTGATAGGTTGTTGATGATTCTTTTTATCTGACACAGATATATTCAATCCATTTTCATCAACAACCTTTTTTGAAGAGTAATAGTTCTTCCAGCATCTCTTGATTTCTCCCGTCATTTCATATGCTTCATTTGGAGTGTGATAATCAAGGCTTAGGTGTGGTCTTACATTGTTGTAAACATTGATTGCGTTTGATACTATCGCTTTTGCTTCTTTTAAATCAGCTATCTGGTATTCTCTGATCCATTCCATTTTGAGTATTCCGTTTACTCTCTCAGCAATGGCATTTTCAAGGGGATCTCCATTTTCTGTCATACTTATCATGATTCCATAAGCCTGCAGCAGCTTTACATATCTGTCACTGCAGTATTGGCATCCTCTGTCTGAATGATGAATAAGACCGTTAATTTTATAGGGCATCGACTGAAGAGCCATTTTAAGAGCATTCGCTGTGTAATCAGCATGCATTGTATTGCTTATAAACCATCCGACTATTTTTCTGGAGTATGCATCAGTAATCAAATGCAGATAAACAAATCCTTCAACCTTGGTCTCAACATATGTTATATCGCTTACCCATATTTGATTCGCAGCAGTAGGAACTATTTCTCTTATTAAATTTGGATACTTATTCATCCAGTGGTTACTAAATGTAGTTTTTGTACGGCGTACCTTTCTTTTAATCTTAAGATGCTCCTTGTCAAGGAGATTAAAAAGTGTATCACGACCAATTTGCATATTTTCAGGTAGCCTGAGGTTTACCATTTTTTGTAGTTTACGCCCCCCAAGCTTCTTGTCTGATTTACGAAATTCTTTTACCAATTCCAGTATTATGCACTCAGCGGCATTTTCCCTGTAATTGTATTTTACATGCTGATAGTATGCTTGTCTCGTCTTGCCAAACAGTGAACAAAGATTATCCAGGGTATAATCCGGTAGTAAGAAATGAAGTCGGTTCACCGTTTGGCACCAGCTTTTTTTCTTATGTCAATCTTCAACTCTTTTTCAGCTACATCTATCACTGTTTCCAATGCTAAAGTCTTGAGTTTTTCCAGCTTAAGTTCCTTTTCCAAGTTCTTTATTTTTTCTTCAAGCTCAAGTTCTTTTCGAGATTTACTAACATATGGGCTGTTTGTGCGATTCTCTGCCATTGTTTTGAATTGTGTTTCCCTAAAGTTTGACAACTCAAATTTACTCAACCATTTTGAAATTGTACAATGGCCCATGTGATATTTTCTCTGGATTACATCCATGGGTAATCCGTTGGACAAATACTCATCAAGTATTTCCATTTTCTCATCATCAGTATAAGTACTTAAATGTGATCTAATCATCCTGAATTAAGTTTACTTTTAATTAAATTTTTGTAAACCTATTTTAGGACGAGTCAATCCTCCCCAACTACGTTGGGTCCCCTCCCTCTTCGGGAGCCAAAGTTTTCCTTAGCTGACAATTATAACAGTAGGATCATAAAAAAAGGGTCTTGTTACAAACAAGTCCCTTTTACTTTTTAGTTCACACTTTAACTATTTGCCGGCATACTCATCCAGTATCTCCTGAATATCGTCTACACATCCGCCGCAGATTGTTCCTGCACCTGTCTCCTCTCCAATATCCTCCACGGTTTTGCAACCTTTCTCCTGAATTGCCTTAATAATTTCGTCATTGTAAACTTCGTTGCAATTGCATATTATTCTTCTTTCGCTCATATTATTTAATTTGGTTATTATTCCTTTTATCTAATAAACAACATTTAAGAGAAATTGTTGACTTAGAGTACACTTTTTAGTATTTCGGCAGCTACCTTCCAGTCAACCGATCTGTTCTCTCCTAATTTGAAATTACGTTCTTTGAACCTTTTTGATATCTCAGAGATTGTCTCCTCACCAATATTGTTTTCAGATAGCTTAATCTTGAATCCCATAGATATAAAGAGCTCCTCTGTTTTTTTGATTGTAAGTTCGATTGCCTTATCAGGGTTACTCTCATCTATACCGAATATTCTTTTGCCATACTGCAGAATTTTGTCTCTCTTCTCATCTTTTAATATTCGCATTGTGCCCGGCAGGATTATGGTAAGGGTGTGGGCATGTGTCAGACCATGAAGTGCAGTCAGTTCATGTCCAATCATATGAGTTGCCCAGTCCTGGCTTACTCCCATCGAAATGAATCCGTTAAGAGCCATTGTTGCCGAGAGCATAAAGGTTGACATGCTGTCGTAGTCATGCTGATTTGCTTTAACCTTAGGTGCAATCTCAATAATTGTCTGCAATATACCTTCAGCCCATCTGTCCATTAATGGAGATTGTCCTGAGGTAGTAAGATATTGCTCGATTACGTGAACATATGTGTCTGCAAGCCCGCATGCAACCTGGAACTGAGGCAGTGTGTAGGTTGTTTCAGGATCAAGAATTGAGAATACAGGATAATCAGAATAGAAGGCGAATTTCTCTTTAGTCGCCTTATTTGAAATTACAGCTCCTCTGTTCATTTCGCTGCCGGTTGCAGGTAGTGTTAATACCGATGCGAGTGGAAGTGACTTGGATAGAGTGTAATCTCTTTTCAATATTATTTCCCAGGGATCCCCACTGTAGATTATCCCTGCAGCAACCAGTTTTGATCCATCAATCACCGATCCTCCACCAACGGCAAGTACAAAGTCACAATTCTTCTCTTTGCCAAGTTTAATTGCCTCTCTAAGTGTTTCAACCGAAGGGTTGGGTTCAATTCCCCAAAATTCAAAATAGGTATGCTCTTTAAGAGCCTCCTTTACCTGGTCATAAACACCATTGGACTTAACGCTTCCGCCTCCGAATGTTACAAGAATTCTCTTTCCTGATGGTATTTCAGTTGCAAGAGAAGAGATTGTCCCCTTGCCGAAAATTAGTTTTGTCGGATTGTAAAAGGTAAAATTATTCATTTCGTATGTTTTTAAATTCGTGTTGACTCTATTTACAAAATTAAACAATTCAGTTTGGTTAAAGTTTCAATTGTTTAAAATGTTTTCAATTGTTCAAAATATGGTTCTATTTGAGCACTTAAAGTACATAAATGAAAAACCGGACTCAATTGCGAATCCGGTTTTTGTGGTCCCGGTGGGGATCGAACCCACGACCCCAACATTAAGAGTGTCGTGCTCTACCAACTGAGCTACAGAACCGTTTGGGAATGCAAATTTATAAATTAAAAACACTCCCGGATAATAATTTTTATCTTTTTACTTTTGTGATTTCAATAAATCTCTTATTTCAGTAAGAAGTTGAATGTCAGCCGGAGGTGGGGGAGGAGTTGATGGAGCCGGGGCCTCTTCCTTTTTGCGGTTAAGGTTATTCATGGCTTTGATCATCATAAAAATAGCAAACGCAATGATTAGAAAGTCAAATGTTACCTGAACAAAGTTACCGTAGTTTATGGTAACGGCAGGTTTTAAAACTGCGCCGGCAGCGTCTAATATCTCACCTTTTACAATGATTTTAAGGTCAGAAAAGTTAACACCACCAATGAGTAAGCCCAAAGGAGGCATAATAACATCAGAGACAAAAGAACTTACTATTTTTCCGAATGCTCCTCCGATTATGATACCGACAGCCATGTCAACGACATTGCCCCGCATTGCGAATTTTTTGAATTCTTCAATAAGTTTCATAGGATTAGTTTTAAGTTATCTCAAATTTAACAAACATGAGTTAATTTTGTCCAAAATATCTTTATAATGGAGTGGCTCATCAATCTCTTCGCCTCCGAAAGCGTAGCACAATCGGTAGTAATTTTGGCAGCAGTAATATCTGTTGGTATTTTACTTTCAAAAATCAAGATTGCTAACATATCATTTGGAATCACCTGGATACTTTTTGCAGGAATTGCATTCAGCCATTTTGGGCTAAAAATCAATCCCGGAGTCCTGCATTTTGCAAAAGAGTTTGGACTGATACTATTTGTCTATTCAATTGGACTTCAGGTTGGCCCCGGCTTTTTCTCTTCTTTTAAGAAGGGAGGAATCAAACTCAATCTTATAGCATCGGGTATTGTTTTGGCAGGTGTTGCAACAACTCTTGTTATCCACTATGCAACATCACTCCCCATGTCAACAATGACAGGAATATTATCGGGAGCTATTACCAATACACCGGGGTTGGGAGCAGCCCAGCAGACCTACCTTGATATCAACGGGTCAACAGATCCCTCAATAGCAATGGGATATGCCGTTGCCTATCCACTGGGAGTTCTGGGTATTATTTTTTCAATTCTACTTGTAAAGATTGTTTTCAGGATAAACCTGGATAATGAAAGTGAAATGATAAAAGAGAGAGAGAAAGATAATCCCGAAGAGACACTTAAGTTATCTGTACAGATAAATAATCCCGCAATATTTGGCAGAACCATCGAAGAGGTAAAAAAGCTATCGGGGAGAAGCTTTGTAATATCAAGGGTATGGCGTTCAAATGATGAGATTAAGATTGCAGGCGCCGAGACAATGCTTGGAGAGGGAAATAAAGTATTGGTAATTCTACAAAAGGCAGATAAGGAGAGCGTGATAGCATTATTGGGCAGGGAGACAGAATTTGTTGAAAATGATTGGAGTATTGATAATATTAATGTTGTTCCCAGAAGAGTTCTTGTTACAAAAGATTATGTAAACGGAAAATCTCTTTCTGAACTAAAGCTTGGTAAGGCTTTTGGAATAACTGTAACAAGAATTAACAGAGCAGGAGTTGACCTTGTTGCCAAGCCTAATCTTAAACTGCAGATTGGTGACCGTCTGACTATTGTCGGCACAAGTGAGAGTATTGATGCCGCTGCAAAAGTGCTTGGTAATTCAATGCATCGCCTCAGAGAACCAAATCTGGCAGCAATATTCCTTGGTATTGTATTGGGTATAATCCTGGGATCGATTCCATTTTTTATACCGGGTATTCCTCTGCCCGTTAAGCTTGGCCTTGCAGGAGGTCCACTGATAATTGCCATTTTAATGAGTAAATTCGGGCCAAAGTTTAAACTGGTAACATATACTACCATGAGTGCCAATCTCATGCTTAGGGAGGTTGGAATATCTCTTTTTCTTGCCTGTGTCGGGCTAGATGCCGGAGGTGGCTTTGTTGATACAATAATAAACCAGGGTGGGGCAGTATGGATTTTATACGGAGCTATAATTACTATTGTTCCATTGTTTTTAATGGGGGCAATAGGGAGATGGTATTTTAAATTAAATTACTTTACCCTCATGGGGCTCATGGCCGGAAGCACAACAGATCCGCCTGCTTTGGCCTATGCAAATTCAGCTGCCGGAAACGACCTCCCCGCCGTCAGTTACGCAACTGTTTACCCGCTTACAATGTTTCTAAGAGTATTAACTGCTCAGCTACTTATATTATTTTTCTAAAATCTACTTTTTGCTTTCTGTCAAACAGAAAAATTATTACATTTGCACACCCTGATCAAAAAAGCCCGGATGGCGAAATTGGTAGACGCGCTAGTTTCAGGGACTAGTATACGCAAGTATGTGCAGGTTCGAGTCCTGTTCCGGGCACAAAAAAAGAGAATGATTATTCATTCTCTTTTTCTTATAAGATATCAGTGAACTATTCCCCGGACTTACCTTTTTCAAATTAACCCAAATTGAAGAAACCAGCCATTTAGATTGGACAAATAGCTTACTGATATCAGATAATAATTGATCTTCCTGCATAATTGTAAAACAAATTATAATCAGGTATTTGGCTTTTCATATAAGAATACTGCTCTATACCGGTACAGTGACAAGTCCCTACTATGCATTCAGGTAACTTTTTTAAGAAATCAATTATAAAATCCAACCTCTCTTTTTTATCATTGATCGTATGAAACCCTCCGATTACACCTTTAATGGGAAGTGTTGTGTTTTTTCGGGCATAATCAACAATGTTTGTAATTCCTCTGTGTGAGCAGCCGCTTATAATTACTGCTGATTTATCCGAAACGCAGCACAAGAAAAGTTCATCATCAAAAGTATCATTACCGATAAACCCGGTATCTTCAGTATATCTAATCTCTGTTTTTGGAAGTATTATGAGACTCTTGCCCACTTTTGTTATCCCGTCAATAAATTGCACTCTTCCATCCAGCAAATTCTTATCTAAGACAAAACTAACTAACTCTTGCTTTCTGTCATAACGAGGCTTAAGAGCCTCACGGGTTAAGTAAACTTTAGCACTCCTGTTAAATTTTAGAAATTCTGAAAGACCTCCTCCATGATCATAATGGCCGTGACTGATAATTACGGTATCCACCTTACTAAGATCTATACCCAACTTTTTAGCATTCCGCATAAAAGCAACACTTTGACCTGTATCAAACAGCACTCTGTTTTCTACAGCGCCGTCAAAGTTATAAGTCTCAATATATAACGAAAGGCCGTGCTCTGCCTCAATGCCTCTGGTAATGGTGTGATTCTCTATAAGGGTGATAATCTTCATTATATAATGCTATCGGTTATCTTTTTAAATGCTTCATAAACTTGCACATCCAGCATAAGTTCATTCATTTTTCCTGAGTCGCAGTTAATCCCTATAGTTTCGTTTACTGGAATCTGGGCCAGAAGCGGAATGTTAAAATCTTTTGAGATTTTCTCTCCTCCTCCCTTACCAAAGAGGTAATATTTCTCTGAAGGGTGCTCTGTTGGAGTAAACCATGACATATTTTCTACAACACCTATTACCGGAATCCCAATAACTTCATTTTTGTACATCGATATTGCCTTCTCTACATCGTCCATGGCCATATTCTGGGGAGTAGTAACAAAAATTACTCCGTCTGATTCAAAATTCTGAAGAAGAGTTAAGTGAATATCACCTGTTCCCGGAGGAGTATCAATAATGAGAAAGTCCAGATCGCCCCATAAAGTATCGGTAAGCAGTTGGCTGATTCCGCTTGAAGCTTTAGGTCCTCTCCATACAAGAGGTTGTTTGGTATCTACTAAAAAACCGATTGACATCAATTTAATTCCATAGCTTACAAATGGAACGAGGTAGCTTTTACCCTCCTTATCAACAACTAAAGGTCTTTTATCCTTAAGATTAAAGAGTAACGGTAATGATGGCCCGTATATATCTGCATCAAGCAGGCCGGTTGAATAACCTTCACTTGCAAGATTCATTGCAATTCCTGCTGCTACGGTTGATTTTCCCACTCCTCCTTTACCGGAGGCAACAACAATAATCTTCTTTACATTCTGAAGCTTTGTCTTTTCAATAGGTGCGTTGTTATCCATATTCTATTTAGTTAATTATTGAATTGTATATTTGTTTTAATATATTACTTGTTTCTGAGTCAGGCCTCCATTCATTAATAGTCATGCAATTAACCATTGCATATACTACTTCCGGATCAAATTGAATGGTTCCCGATATTTTAAAATTATTTTGCTTGCAATAGGCGATTATTTCATTGGTAATCTGCTGACAGAGATCAGATTTGTTTATAACAATACTTAACTCTGTATTAAATTTGGATACCAGTTCAACAGTTCTTACAAGATCACTGAAAGCAGACATTGAGGGTTCTGTAACTATTACAACCTTATCTACGCCAGTGATTGAGGATATTAGAGAACATCCAATTCCCGGAGGTGAATCTATTAGAATGTGGTCAATTTTATTTAAAGAGGCTATCTCTTTTGCCTTTCTTCTGACAATTGCAACCAGTTTGCCGGAGTTTTCTTCACCGGGGTATAAGATTCCAAAAACCATTTTGCCAAATCTGAATGTGCCTGAATACATACGACTTTTATCATTTTTTTCCATACTGATTGCAGCGAGAGGGCAAACTCTTTCACATAGACGACATCCGTCACAGTTGACCGAATCAATAGAAACTTTGTTTTCAGAAAGGCTTATTGCTTCAAATCGGCAGTATTCCATACAAATTCTGCAGCTGTTACATTTAGAATAGTCAATGACAGCTTTCTCCCCTGCAATATATGTTGTCTCTTCTTCGACAGAAGGATTCATAATCAGGTGCATATTAGCTGCATCTACATCACAGTCTGCAAGAACAACGCTCTCAGCAATAGATGCTAATGCTGCTGTTATGCTGCTTTTGCCGGTTCCACCCTTTCCGCTGATAATTGCAATTTCCATTGATTAATTATGTATTATTAATTCAGATAATTTTGAAAATTTTTGATAAATATCTGCTCTGCTCTCAATGACCAATTTGCCTGAAGAGTATATCATTGCAATTTCCTTATCAAATTGTAGTTCCATTGATATTTTAATTTTCTCTTTTCTGAGATATTTATAAACATCATCGCTTCCAAGTCCGGCTCTGTTAATTATCACAGAAAAAGGCTTTCCCATTTGTCTTACAATCTGGATTGATAACTTTAAGTCGTTTAAACCGAATGGAGTAGGCTCTGTTACAAGAAGTACATAGTCTGCTTTGGAAATTGTATGAATAAAAGGACATGAGGTGCCCGGAGGAGCATCCAGAATTACTATTTCAGAATCCAGAGATGCTTTTATTGTCTCTTTTATTACCGGCACGGGTGTTAAAGCCCCGACTCTCAGCCTCCCTTCAATTATCTTTGAACCAGCGTTAAATCGATATGTGCTAACCACACCCAGGGAGATATCACTCTCTTTAAGTGCACCAAATTCACATGCGTAAGTGCAAGCACCACAACCATGACATAAATCTTCAATTAATCTGAAAATTCTCTTTTCGGGGAGTAGGAAAATTGCGTTATAATTGCAGTATTCCTCACATTTACCGCAGTAGGTGCACTCTTTAGAATTGAATATTGGCATCATTTGCTTCACCTCCGAGACACTCTCTTTGGTTGGCTTAAAAAATAACAGAGAATTAGGCTCCTCAGCATCGCAATCTGCCAGATTTACTTTATGAGCTTCTTTAGTAAGCAGCGCGAAGAGGTTTGTTGCAATCAGGGTCTTACCCGTACCTCCCTTGCCACTCGCAACTGCGACTATCATAATAGAGAAGTTTTTGGCGCGTTAATTATAGGATTTCCTAATATTTTCATCTGTTATTGTGTATTTCAAATTTTCCTGCTTCGTTTGGGTATTCCAGGTGTTGAGGTTATTGTGAGTTAAATAGTACTTCTCCGGAATTGGATGTGTCCCTGTAATAACCGGAATTCCGTACTTTTCCGGAATGAATTTTTTAAAGTGTTCAATATTAGGGCATGGCGGGTATCCTACCAGTAACCCGGTTGCCAGATGAATTACTTCAACTCCGTTCTTTTTCATCTCTTCGGGAGCATATTCAATGTTTCCACCTGGACATCCTCCACAGGTTGTATATGCAGCAATTTCAATTTTTTTATCTCCATAAATCGAAAACGCTCCCTCTTTGTTTAATGCAGCTCTGAAACATTTGCCTCCTGCACAGTTTCTGTACCGGTTACAAATAATTATCCCAATTTTAACCGTTTCCATTGTTATTATAATTTAATGATCGCAGCTGTTTCCTGTGCTTACAAGATTTCCTTTAATCAAGTCATTTACCAGTTCTTCGGGGTTTTTTGATACCGCTCCGGTGTGTACTGAAATGTTGTTTTGAGTAAACAAATCTTTTGCATGCTTGCCCATACCTCCGGCAATAACATATGTTACTCCTTGTTTTCCCAACCAGGAAGGTAAAAGTCCCGGTTCGTGAGGAGGTGGAATGACAATACTTTTGTTAACAATTTTATTCTCATAAACTTCAATAAGTGCAAATTCGGTACAATGTCCGAAATGCTGACATAATAATCCATTCTCAAGTGGAATTGCGATTTTGTTTTTCATTTTTATATGATTAATTTAAATTGCGTTTATCTTATAGTGTTATTTATCAAGTAATTTAATTATGTCTTTAATTTGTTTGTTATCTTCTTTTATTACTATTAGCTTGATATTCAAACTGTCAAAGACCCCTTTAACTTTTGCTCCAAACTCGCCGGAAATGACCTTCTCTGCACCTTTTGAGGCGATTAATCTGGCCGACGCTATACCGGCACCTTCTATGCTGTCGATATTTGGGTTGGGAATAAATTCTGTAGATGTTAGCTCGGTGTCATATATTATGAACCATGAGCATCTTCCAAAACGGCTGTCCAAAAACGAATCCGTTGAATTTCCTGTAGATGTGATAGCGATTTTCATATTTATTTACATTTAAAATTTCTTTCTCTTTGTTTACGGCACTTCCCATGATGATTTCCTTGAATCAACTCCATGTTTTGAGAAGTTTCATCAGATTCATCTGAAAATTGTTCAATATTTTTTGATCCGCATAAAGAACACTCGATTACCAAAGTCTCCCGATCATGGTTGTTGAAAAGAGACCCACAATCGTTACATTGATACCATTCGCTGTCAAAGTAAACCTTGCCTCCTTCAAAAATAATTGGTAGCCCTTCGGTAAATGAGAGGGCAACTTTTCGTCTGGCACTTTCATAAATTCTGGCAAATGTAGATCTTGACACTCCCATCTGTACAGATGCCCTCATCTGCCCTAATAGTTCATAATCACTTAATCTTATAGATTCATACTCCTCAAAATTCATTACTACAACATGAGTATTTTCTACTCCTCCTATTGGTTTAAATCCTTTAAAAAGAGGAGGGTTACTTACTTTTCTGATTAATTTTGGTCTAGGCATAAATTGATCATTTGGTTGTTACAAAGATAATGAACATATGTTCATAATAAAATTTTTTGGTCATTATTAATTAAAAACACTAACCGTTGTAAAGAAACGATTAGTGTTTTCATAAATATATGAGTCATCCTTGTTTATAAATTTCTTATTTTTTTGAACTCGTCTTTCATTCTCTTTAAGTCAGTAAGCCAATCTTCAATGTCATTTTCATGTTCAAGTTCTTCATTCAGTATTGTTACAGACATAGCATGGGTTGTGTGATCCTTTCCTGCAGTAAAATCAGCTATCTCTTTGTAACGTTGTATTGCACATCTTTCACCAATCAGGTTTTGCTCAAGAATTACTTCAATGTATGGATCAGTGGGGGAGTCGTATGAACAACGACTTAATTTTGGCCAGTCTTCAGGGCTTAGTACAGGTATACCTCCTAATTGAATTATCCGATTGACCACTAATTCGGCATGACCTAACTCTTGTGTAGCATGTAACAATAATTCGGGTTCTACTTCACTTCGCATCGGTCCTTCCATTAAGCGAGCTCCAATCCAATACTGATAGTATGCCAGCCATTCTTCTGCCAGAGCTGCGTTTAGCATTTTTAGCAGTTTTGCTAGATCCAGATCTAAAATGTTTACGGCTTGTTTTCCCATGATAATAGTTTTATATATTAAATATTAGTTAGTTAATATGCATAAAATTAGAATTTGTCTTTTATGTATAAACAAATATACAAAAAAAAAGCAATAAATAACAAATGTTCATTATATTTGATATGAGCAAATGCTCATAATATTTTTAATATAAATGGAGGTAACTATGCCAGGATTAAATCAAAAAGGACCAAATGGGCTAGGCCCTAGGACAGGTCGTCAAAGAGGTCGTTGCGTTAGTCGGGATGCAAACCTGAAAATTGAACCACCAATGCTGAACAATGAGAATTCGGATAAATGGCCTGTTGATCATTTATCAGGAGGAGGCATTGGAAGTGGTCGTGGAAGAGGATCTCACCGAAAATCTGGACAACAAAATCGCTTTCGAGGCGGGGAATAGATTTATAACATTGAAATTTTAACATGAAGAAAACAGATGTGTTAATTATTGGCGGAAGTGCTGCTGGAATGGTTGCAGCAATTACCGGAAAAAATTGTTGGTTAGATAAGAGTTTTATTCTAGTCAAAATGCAAAAAGATGTAATGGTACCCTGCGGGATCCCATACATTTTTGGTACTTTAGACAGTAGTCAGCTAAATATAATGCCCGTGGACAATATGTTGGACAAGGCAGGCATTGAATCACTTGTTAATGAAGTTATTTCTGTAGAAACAAAACTGAAAATTGTTACTCTGGATGACGGGGAGAAAATTCATTATGATAAATTGGTTATTGCAACAGGTTCATTGCCATTAAAACCCAAATGGCTTAAAGGTAAAGATTTAGAAAATGTTTTTGTTATCCCAAAAGACAAGACATATCTTGATCTGATGAAAGAAAAAATCAAAGAACTAAAGAGGATTGTAGTTATAGGTGCAGGATTTATTGGAGTTGAATTTTCAGATGAATTAAAGAAAACCGGTCACGAGGTTATACTGGTGGAGCGTGAATCAAATATTCTTAGTACTGCCTTCGATGAAGAGATATCAATACGAATAATTGATATTCTTAAATCCAGAGGAATAAAGGTTATAACCGGAAATGGTATAAAGGAGGTATTAGGAACGTCAAAAGTTGAAGGTATCAAACTTGAAAATGGCGAAATTATTGATACTGATTCTGTTATTCTCTCGATGGGCTATTTGCCAAATTCAGATTTGGCAAAAAAATCAGGTGTTTATGTTGATGAAAGCGGATTCATTGCAGTAGATGAGTACATGAGAACTCACGAGAAGGATATATTTGCTATAGGCGATTGTGCACAAAAACGTGATTTTATTACAAGAAAACGCGTACCAACGATGCTTGCTTCAACTGCATGTGCTGAAGCGAGAATAGCTGGGATGAACTTATTTGATATACGTGTACTTAAGACTTTTAGCGGGACCATTGGGATCTATTCAACAGCCATTGGAGAGTATGCATTTGGTACTGCCGGCATTACAGAAAAGAGGGCGTTGGAGGAAGATATTTCTGTTGTTACCGGACTTTTTGAAGGGATTGATCACCATCCCGGAAATTTGCCTGAAACACAAAAACAAACTGTAAAACTTATTGCTGCAAAATATTCCGGAATTATTCTCGGAGGCGAAGTGATTGGAGGAAAAAGTTCAGGAGAACTTACCAATGTTATTGGTATTGCAATTCAAAACAGAATAACTGTTAATTCACTGCTTGTATCTCAGATTGGAACACATCCTTGCTTAACGGCATCACCTGCTGCATATCCCTTAATTAAAGCTGCTGAAATTATTGCTACCAAGCTAAGGAATTTATGATTCCTGATATTCACTATGATTTTATAAAATATTTGTAAAGGTGTCAAGGTTATGGCACCTTTTTTTAGTCATTTCAATATTTCAATTGCTATCATGATTAGTTTACTACTTTAACTTAATTTAATCTTTAAACAAAAATGACAGAACCAATCGTAAGAGTTGAAAACCTATCGCATAGGTACAGCGTTCAGTGGGCAGTCAAAAATGTAGATTTTGAGATTGCTGACTGTGGGATCTATGGATTACTGGGGTCTAACGGAGCTGGAAAATCTACCATTATGAACATTATCTGTGGAGTTTTAAAACAGACCAACGGTAATGTATTTATTAATGGAATAGATATGCGGAGCAAATCCATTGAGGCAAAAAAACACATTGGATTTTTACCTCAAAAACCTCCTTTACATCCTGATTTAACAGTTGAGGAATACCTGATTCATTGTGCTAACCTTAGAATGATTCCGGAAAAAGAGATAAAAACTGCTCTTGATTCAGTACTTGCAAAGTGTGCAATAACTCATTTCAGAAAGCGCTTAATTAAAAATCTTTCCGGAGGTTACCAACAACGAGTTGGGATTGCTCAGGCAATTATTCACAATCCAAATCTTGTTGTTCTTGATGAGCCTACAAATGGTCTTGATCCTAATCAGACAGTAGAAATAAGGAATTTGATAAAGGAGATAGCCCGTGAACGAACAGTTTTGCTATCTACACACATACTTTCAGAAGTTCAGGCAACCTGTGATTATATCAGGATGGTTGAAGAGGGTAAAGTAGTATTTGCCGGTACTGTAGATGAATTCGATAACTATATTGAACCAAATACTGTATTTGTATCATTACTGGAGAGTCCTTCTGTTGATGAGCTTAAGGCAATACCGGGAGTACTTGATGTTGAAGAGTTGGAGGAGACTAAGTATAGAGTTAAATTTTCTGATTCTCAAGATATTATTGAAAAAATAGTTGAAACCAGCGTTTCAAAGGGATGGAGATTGAATGAGATAAGGATGGAGAGAAGCTCTTTGGATACAATTTTCGCAGAATTATCAAAATCAGTAAAATAAAGAGGAAATAGATATGAAAATGATTTATAAAATTGCCCGCACTGAGTTACAGACTCTATTTTACTCACCAATTGCCTGGCTGATTCTAATAATCTTTACAATTCAATCAAGTATAGCTTTTACAAATGCAATAGAACTGGTTGTAAATCAACAGTCTTTAGGCTTTACTGTCTCAGACCTTTCAATGAGAATCTTTGCTCACCCACACAGAGGTACTTTTACCTTGATTCAGCAATATCTCTATCTTTATATACCTCTGCTTACCATGGGACTAATGAGCCGTGAACTAAGCAGCGGATCTATTAAACTGTTATATTCTTCTCCTGTAACAAACACTCAGATTATTCTTGGTAAATACCTCTCGATGGTGTTTTATTCACTTGTAATTTCCGGAATGTTAATGATATTTGTTTTGTTTACTGGTTTTACGGTTGAGAATTTTGATTTTGCAGGTGTAGGAGCAGGACTTCTTGGACTCTTTTTGCTGATGTGCGGTTATGCTGCCATAGGGCTGTTCATGTCAAGTTTAACTTCGTACCAGGTTGTCGCAGCAGTAGGCACCCTAACTGTTCTTGCTGTTCTGAATGCTATTGGCGGAATGTTTCAGGACATATCGTTCGTTCGTGATATTACATACTGGCTTTCAATAAGAGGCAGATCAAATGAATTTATCAGTGGTCTCATTTGCAGTGAAGATGTTCTTTATTTCATAATTGTAATAGGCCTCTTTCTGGCTCTATCAATATTGCGCATGAAGGCTATACGACAGAAGCATACATTGAGCACATCTTTAGTCAGATACCTTGGAGCAGTTTCCATTGCCATTGTATTAGGATATTTTAGCTCAAGACCAGCTCTTATGTTTTATTATGATGCCACAAGAAATGATGTTAACACATTAACAAAAAATAGTCAGGAGATTGTTGGGAAACTGAAAGGAAAGTTAACAATTAACACATATGTTAATATTCTAGATCAATATTATTATTTCGGACTTCCAAAGAGAGAACTTTCAGATATCAAAAGGTTTAGACAATATCTGAGATTCAAACCGGATATTAAGATGAATTATATAAGGTATTATGATAAAGCCAATAACCCAAGTCTGGATAAAAGATACCCTGAGTTAAGTGACAGGGAGAGAATGCTGGAGTACACAAAAATTCACAGGCTTGACAGTAATATGTTTATGAGTCCGCAAGAGATAGCTCAGATTGAGAATCTTGCTCCTGAGGGAAATCGATTTGTTCGTACCCTAACCTCTTCAAACGGAGACAAAACATTTCTGAGAATCTTTGATGATATGGAGGTACATCCTTCCGAAGCTGAGGTATCAGCTGCCTTTAAGAGATTGGTCATGAAGCTTCCAAAGGTAGGATTTGTTACCGGACACGGTGAAAGGGACTGTATAAGAGAAGGTGATAGAGATTATAATAAATTTGCTCAGGATAAGCCATTCCGTTACTCTCTTATAAATCAAGGCTTTGATTTTGAGCAGGTGAGTTTGAATTCAGAAATAACAGATGAAATCGATATTCTGGTGATAGGAGATATGAGAATTCCAATCAGTCAGGAACATCAAATTAATCTGGATAAATTTATTGCCAGAGGAGGCAATCTGTTAATTGCAGGTGAGCCTGGGCGTCAAGATGTTACGAATCAAATAACTTCTCAGTTTGGAGTAGAGATGTTACCAGGCAGGTTGGTAAAACCAACAGAAAATTTTTCTCCGGACTTCATAATTTCAACTCCAACACAGGAGGGTGCGGATATGATGTATCAACTTAACATGATGCTAAATCGTGAGTATGTATTGACCATGCCAGGAACAACAGGACTGAAATACTCTAATGACAAAGGTTATCAAGTAACAGAACTATTTGTCAGCGACACAAGCGGAGGAGTATGGAGTGAAGTTGAAACAACAAATTTCGTAGATGATACGGTAAAGGTGAATGCTTCGTTGGGAGAGGTAGTTTCTGCCTCAATTCCAACAGTAGTTGCACTTCATAGAAAAGTTGGTGACAAAGAGCAGAAGATTGTGATATTATCGGATGCAGATTGCATAAGCAATGGCGAGATAAGTATTATGCGAAAAGGTGTGCGTGCTGCAAACTATAATTTTATTATGGGTGCTTTTTTCTGGATGTCAGATGACGAAGTCCCTATTGATGTTAGAAGGCCAAGCCCTATTGATAATAATATTTCAGTAGTGTTCTCAGGTATGAGGTTAACCAAATGGTTACTTTTAGGCCTGCTTCCATTTATTATGGCTTCTTTGTATATAATTCTCTGGATAAGAAGAAGAGGCAGGTAATTTATAATTTAATTAATAGCATTAACCGATTTAACAAAAATCGGTTAATGCTTTATATTTAATGAGATATGGCGTTTAAGGCAGACAAACAAACAATTGACGATCTTGGGATTTTTGGAAAAATAAGAGAAAATTCTGTTTATGGTATTTTTAACAAAACCATGACAAGTGGAGGTGCCAGAGTTTTAGAAGAGATGTTTCTCCATCCTTTGTCAGATGAGAGTAAAATTAACGAAAGAGGGATGATTATCAGATATTTTCAAAATAATAAGATAGTATTTCCATTTAAAAGTGATCTTTTTGACAGTATTGAGTTTTATCTCAGCAATACTGACAGCCGAACACGAATTTCAGCTCATGAAGATAACCTTGAGAGAAAATTGAAAAATGTAATTGGTACAGATACTGAATACCAGCAGCTTCATAAGGGTGTACTCTCTGTAATTGAGATGGTGAAAACACTAAATGATTTTCTTGAAAAACTAAGATCGGGAGATATTGATGAAAGTTACAGACCTCAAACAGAAGCTGTAATAGAGATACTAAGCAACAAAGTTTTATTAACCTGTATAAAGGAAAAAAATTCAAAAAAGCTCTCATTTTCCCAAACAGCATCCTATGACCAGGATTTTAGGTATAATTTCAGGGAGCTAATAATAAAGCTTTTATCATTCATATACCACCTTGACGTTTATGTTTCAGTAGCCGGCGTGTCTCGTGAAAGAGGATATGCTTTTGCAAGAGCATTACCTTCAGGAGATAATCTTTTTAAAATTGAGAATCTTTATCACCCTCTAATAATGAACCCAATTGTAAACTCAATAGCTATTAATGAAAAAAACAATATGGTATTCCTGACAGGGGCTAATATGGCAGGAAAATCAACTTTCATGAAAGCTTTTGGGATATCTGCTTATCTGGCTCATATGGGTTTCCCTGTACCTGCTTCAGCGATGGAGTTTTCTGTCCAGAATGGACTATTTACCACTATCAATCTTCCAGATAATATTAATATGGGATATAGTCATTTCTATGCAGAAGTAATTAGAGTCAAAAAGGTAGCTGAAAGCATAAAAAAATCTCATAATCTGATTGTTATTTTTGATGAACTGTTTAGGGGAACTAATGTTAAAGATGCATATGATGCAACGGTTGCAGTAACAGAGGCATTTGCAGCTAAGAAAAATTGTATTTTCATTATATCAACTCACATAATTGAAGCGGGCGAAACGCTTAAGGACAGATGTGACAACATTTTCTTTGTCAACCTTCCCACAATAATGGAAGGCTCAAAACCAACCTATACTTTTAAATTAGCTGAAGGAATTACATCAGACAGGCATGGAATGGTGATTATAAATAATGAGGGGATACTGGATATCCTTAATAATGTTAAACAATTATAAAATATTAACTTAAGAGATGAAATTTGCTATTGACAGGCAGACACTGGATGATTTGAATCTGCTGGGGAAGTATAAATCTAACTCCATTTTTAATTTATTTAACCAAACTGTAACCAGAGGAGGAGAGTCACTGCTTGAGAATATTTTTCAGAATCCTCTCACAGATGCCCAAGCTATTAATGCCAGGAAAGAGATACTAGCCTTTTTTGCAAAGGAGAATCTCTCTTTCCCATTTACCAGAGAGGAGTTTAAGCAAACTGAAAATTACCTTGAAAATTCAGATTCTAAGAACACAGTACTTTCGCTCTTTAATAATGCAAGAAGATATTTTAAAAAGCTTATCGCAAATGATAACGAGTATGATACCCTTCTTAACGGCTTTATAGGGACTGTCAGTATGTTTAAAAAGCTAAATGAGTTTGCTGGTAAAATATCATTAATCTCACTTTCAAGTCCTTATCACGCAGAGGTAGAATGTGCTCTCAAAATTTTGAGAGATAAAAAGTTAATCTGGATATTTGAGTTTGATCATTCATTAGATATAAATTTTAAAAAATTTGCCTGGCATGACCATATTCTGAGACATACAGCCTTAACCCGGTTAAAGGAGCTGATGGTCTTTGTAAACTATCTTGATCTTTATATTTCCGTATCAAATGTTGGTGCAAAAAAAGGATATATTTATGCCGTAGCAGAAGATAAAAAGGAACTTAGTATTGACATAAAAGGGCTATATCACCCATCTGTTTGTGATGCAGTTGCAAATAACCTAAAACTTGATAATGAGAATAATGTATTGTTCTTAACCGGAGCAAATATGGCTGGAAAATCAACTCTTATGAAATCATTCGGTATCTCAATCTATCTTGCACATATGGGTTTCCCTGTTCCGGCTAAATCAATGGCTTTTAGCGTTTGCAATGGAATTTTTACATCTATAAACGTGCCCGACAATCTAAATATGGGTTACAGCCACTTTTATGCTGAGGTTATAAGAGTAAAGAAAATAGCTACTGAGGTTGCCTCAGGAAAAAAACTGATTGTGATTTTTGACGAGCTATTTAAGGGGACTAATGTCAAGGATGCATATGATGCAACTGTAGCAATAACTGAATCTTTCTCCAAAATTCATAAATGTGCCTTTATTGTATCTACACATATAATGGAGGCTGGTTTAAAGCTTAAGGAAAACTGTCCCAATATTGCTTTTAAATATCTTCCTTCCATATTAAAAGGTAAAGTCCCTACTTACACATATACACTTGAAGAGGGAATATCAAATGACCGACATGGAATGATGATTATAAATAACGAGAAGATAATTGAGACGATAACCGGCTGCTGAAAAAAGCACGAATTAGCTTTATTCCTCTCCTTTTTTGAGCTCTTACAGTGCTGGGAGCCAGTTTGTAGCGGATGGCTATTTCAATTGAATTAAGACCTTCTTTAAACGATTTCATAATCTTCTCACACTGTTCGGGAAGTTGTCCCAGCGATGTTTCAAACATTGATTTTATCTCATAGCTGAAGTCAAAGAAACTGGCCGGTCTTTCTTCTGCAGCTTCAAACTCAAGAAAATCGATATTGTTAACAACTCTTCTTTTTCTTTTCAGATAATTTATGGTTTTGTTTTTTGTTGCGGTAAAGAGGAAAGACCTAATTGACTTTATGTCGGAGAAGGTATATTTACTTTGCCAAAACTGAATAAAAACATCGTGAACAACATCTTCTGCATCAGGTGTGCAGTTTAGATATTTATTTGAAAATCTGATCAAAGGCTTATCCAATGACGAATACAATGTTCTGAATGATTCCGGAGTTCTTTTATTAACTCCGGAAACAAAGATTTCGTCGTCTATACTGACATTTTGATTGTGTGAGGCAGAACACTCCATTTCGGTATCAAATGTAACATTTTTGTTTGGGATTATTATTTAAAACTTAAAAATTTTGAGCTATAATAATTTCCCAAAATACTTATTTGAATCTCTTCTTTTAAGAGATTAATGTAATAGAAAATTTAATTTGATTTAAGTTAGATTAAATATTAATGACAATCTGCAACGCTTTTTTTTACATTTGTATTGAAGAGGTCTTAAAATTAACCATCATCAATATATTCACAATGATAAACGCTAATAGACCTGAAGTAAGAATTCAAACCTCATTATTAAATGGCATAGAGAAAAGGGTTCTTATTTGGATGGCTGAAAGAATGCCCAAAAAAATAAACTCAGACCATTTAACAATAATTGGATTTGCAGGTGCTTTAATTTCAACCGCCGGGTATATATTATCCAACTGGGGAAACCACTTTCTGTGGTTAGCTTCATTTGGTTTAGTCGTTAACTGGTTCGGAGATAGTCTTGATGGTACGCTTGCACGTGTTAGGAATGCTCAACGTTCTGTATATGGGTTTTTTATCGATCATAATGTTGATGCCTTAACAATTTTAGTAATTTGTATAGGAGCAGGGCTTTCGCCATTTATTAAATTCTCTACAGCATTGATGGTTCTTGCTGCCTATTTAATTATATCAATTTATACTTACATCAACGCATACCTTATTGGTGAATTCAAGATTACCTACAATAAGCTGGGACCAACAGAGTTTCGATTAATTGTTATTCTTATCAATACCATCTTTATTTATTTCCCAATTGAAAAACAAATAGTTACAATTGAAGGAGTGACCTTTAGCATTTTTGATGTAACCGGAATAGGAGTGTCACTTATTCTAATCATCATTTACTTGATAAGCTTTTTTAAGGATAGAGATAAATTTGCAAAAATAGACCCTCCTAAATACTAAAACAGCATATGTATGGCTGTTAAATATTTAAAATTCATAGTGAGCCGACTAATTGGCACTTTGGTAGACACGTTTATTCTATGGGTGTTTTCAACCTATGTTTTTTCTTCATATCTAGGGAATTATGTGATATCACCGACTATCTCTTTTGAGGTTGCAGTTTTTACCAATTTTTTATTTTCCTACTATTGGATTTGGAACAAACGAATTTCCGGCAAGAATAAAAAGACGTTTATTTCTCACTTTATATTATTTAATATTTCGTGTGTTTTAGGATTTATTGTAAAAATGGTGTTTCTGCTTCTATTCGAAAGACTGTTTGGTTGGGATGTAATCTATTGTAATCTTATTGCATTATTAATATCCGGCATTTTTAACTATGCTCTTGCTGAGTTTATAGTTTTTAAAAAACGTCCTCCAATAATTGAAGCAATAAATGATATGGAATCGCTTGAAAAGGACACTACCCCAAATTTCATTACTAAAAAAGGGATATGAGATACACAATACATGAGGTAACAAGTATAAATGACTTAAAGAAATTTATCAAATTCCCAAACAAACTTTATAGTGGGAATAAGTATTATGTACCTCCTTTGGTTGCAACAGAGTTGGAAACATTATCTGTAGAGAAAAACCCGGCTTTTGAATTTTGTGATGCAAAATACTGGTTAGCCTATAATGAGAATAATACAATAGTTGGACGTATTGCCGGAATTGTTAACCACAAATACAATAAAAAAACCGGAGAGAAATATGTATCCTTTGGTTGGTTTGACTTCATTGATGATTACAATGTAGCAAAAGCCCTTTTACAAACAGTTGAAACCTGGGCAATAGAGAAGGAAGCTGTATCCATCCATGGACCATTGGGGATATCTGAATTTGATGCTTCCGGAGTACTAATTAAAGGCTTTAATGAAATACCTACAGCTTACGGTAAATACAACTTTCCATACTACTCAGAGTTCATAGAGCGATTAGGTTATGAGAAGGAGGTTGATTGGGTTGAGTTAAGAGTGACTGTTCCAAACTCAATGCCGGAAAGGTACCCTAAAATGGCAAAGATGATATCTGAAAGGTATAATCTACGAAGTATTAAATTTTCAACTAAAAAAGAGGTTTTATCCTATTCCGAAGAGATATTTCAACTTATGAATAAAGAGTATGAAAATATTCATGGTTTTTATGCGCTTTCACCGGGTCAAATTAATGCGTTAAAAAGACAATTCATCCCTTTTATAAGGTTAAAATACATATCTGTTATTGTTAACTCAGACAATAACGTTGTTGGATTTGGAATATGCTTACCCTCTCTTTCAAAAGCACTACAAAAATGTCGTGGAAAATTATTCCCATTTGGATTTCTGCATATAATTAAAGCGCTATATCACAATGACACTATTGACACATTGCTGATTGCCATACAGAGTGAATATAGAGACAAAGGGGTGAATGCGTTAATATTCAATGATATAGGCAGTTCAATTGTGTCTGATAAGATGAAATATATCGAAACGACACGTGAATTGGAAGACAATTTTTTAGTACAAAACCTCTGGAGTAAACTTGAGAGCAGAGAACACAAAAGAGCAAGATGCTATCTAAAATCCTTAGCCTCGGGAGCTCCGCCATTTTGATTATATAGTTTGATGTGAATCATGTAACAGTAGAATTGAATAGTATAATATGATTTTTGAATTTGTTTGTCACCTTGCGGGAAACGAAACACAAATAATCATATTAAAACAATTCTAACACAAAATGAAAAAAACATTAATTATTACATCAGTTTTAGCTCTACTTTTCCTATCATGTACAAAACAAGAGGAGGCAGACACTTTAAATGCAAAAAGTGCACTTTCCGTTAAGGTAGGCATTACAGCAACTAAAGCAATTATCTCAGGAACACTATTTCCTGACGGATCGAGTATAGGAGTACAGGTACGCAAAACAGGACAGTATAATTATCAAGCTGGTACCATGACAAATTTAATGTACACTTATACAGCTGCAACAACAAGCTGGGCAACAGCTACTCCATTTTATCTTACAAACACACTTGGAGAGGTATATGCATATTATCCTTATGTTTCAGTTGGAGACAACATGTCAGCGTTCAGCACAATTCCTGTAACTCTGGAAGCAACATCAACTACTGGAAGTGAGACAGACTATATGTATGCTACTCCTTTAATAGGTTTGAGCAGTGTAAGTAATGCTGTTGGTAAGCATAATGCCAACCTTGTTATGAACCACGCATTTACACAGATCTCCTTTTATATTTATAAAAATAACTACTCCGGAACCGGTACTATAACACAATTTAAAATTGAAGACGCAGTTGCAACAACTTTTGTTAAAACTAGTAGCACTGCGATGACAATGAGTATCGAAAATGGAGATATTGTTGGAGGAGCTACGGGTATAATCACCCGGACACTTGCAGCACCTGTTACAGTAACAAGTGTAGTTCCTGATCCGGATATTCAGGTTCTTAAAACGCAGGTTAACGCCACAACAATTCTTGTACCAACGGCTTCGATGGCAATCGGGGATGTGAAATTTACATTTACCATTGATGGAGAAACCTATACCGCAACAAACACTTCTGCTATTTCATGGATTAAAGGGAAACAGTACATCTATACAGCTCGTCTGGATGGAACAGGACTGGTTATTCTTAGTGCTGTTATTACAGATTGGGATACTCAACCGGGAGATTTAATTGACATTAAATAGAAGTAATAAAATGAGCAGATTTCTTTTGATTGCTTGTATCTTGATAATTGTTGCAGGTTGTAGGAAAAATGAATTCGTATCTGATGATAAGTATGCATTGCTCTCAATTACACCCGTTGTTAACAAGGATGAGGCAACTGTTGCTCATCATGAAAGCTATATAGATCAATTTAAAATAGGCATACAGGTAACAAATTCAAAGGGGTCAGAGTTGTATTTTCATTACACAAGGAATCTATTATTAAGTTATAGTGACAAGTGGGTACTCTCTAAACCTGTATGCCTTTCTGTTATAAATGCAAAAATTTTTGCTTACTACCCATTTACCGAATTTGAAAAAAACTTATCGGGATTAGGGGAAACAGCTTTTGTTTATCTGGATATTCCCAAAGAGCAAGTTATGGCTCAACAGACAGATTATATGTACGCATCACAAAGTACATATCTTCCTTCGGGAGGAGGTCCGATTTTTTATGCAAACCCAAATGTTATACTGGAATTGAATCATGCTTTATCATTGGTGTCATTTGTAATTTTTAAAGAAGATTTTCCAGGAGCAGGCAAGCTTTCAAATATTGAGATCTCCGATAAGTCAGACTCTTCAAGACTAACGATAAACGCAACAGGAGGGGAAAAACTTGCAATGAGATTGGCTGACGGTACAATAATAAATGGGAATCCGTCTTCAAATATTTCGGTTAACACTGTAGAAAGTTCTGTAACGGAATCAACAGACCCCGGAGTTGACCAAACACAGCTAAAAACAATGGTTAACGGATATATGTATGTTGTACCCTCACGTTTCTCTGATAGAAGCAATGTGACGTTTTTATTGACCATTGATGGTGTTGTTTACACAATAACTCACACAGGAGATGAAGAATTGACATGGATAAAAGGATATCAGTACATATATAAGTTAAGACTAACAAAAACATCTTTATCTATTGTTGATATAATCATATCTGACTGGGATGTTAATTATGGCGGGGAGATAATAATATTATGAATAGATTTTTATATATACTTTGGTTTGTACTTCTAATCTTTACATCTTGTGTTCGTGAGGATCTTCCATCAGATAACGTGCAACAGGACGGCGAAACCATTAAGATCAGTGGTGCATACAGCTCTCCTCAAACGAAAACAACCCTTAGTGGGTTGGTAACCAGTTGGGAAAGTTCAGACAAAACAGGGGTCTATTGTGCTCAGGCAAAGAATCCGGGAGGAGTTGTTGGAGTGAAAAATGCAGAGTTTACAGCTGTAACTCAAACAGTAAGCTCATTTTTTGATGGAACAATATATTGGGGAGCAGGGGTTCACTATTTTTATTCATACTACCCCTATAGTGCAGCAAACTCAATAAAAGAGGCAACAGAAATTCCTATTTCCCTTCCTGCTACTCAATCTCAGGCGGGTGTAACATATTCTCATATCGGAGATATTGACTTTTTAGTATCAACACCAAAAAGTTTTAATCCGCTTACAGAAGGTGCCGCAACACCGGTTGATCTTGTTTACAACCATGTTTTCTCGATGATTGAGTTTAAGGTTCTGATACCTCAGGGAACTACCAAGTTTAATAAAATAGAATTTACCACATCTACAGCGGCAGACCTCTCGTTTAGCTCAGGAATAATTGATTTAACTCAGGCAAAACCGGCAGGAGATGCGCTATATACAATTACCGGTGCAACCGGTTCAAATAGCTCTACACTTAATATCACAGGAGATTGCATTATAACCAATGACCCTGCTACAACAGCAGGAGCAATGATGATGGTTAATCCCGGGAATCATATTGGAGGAAGCTTTACGGTTAATGCATATACCGATCTTGGGGTAACAACAGTGATAAGAGATGGCATTTTTATTAAAAGAAACAATAAATATAACCTGACAATCATCATTCCGTTTATAGATCTTAAGACAGCTAAAGAGTTTGGTATCCTGTCAGGAGTTGGGATAAGCAGTTCAGGTCTTAGTATCATAAATGATATGGATGTAGGTATAAGCCCGGGATTACGTTCTGATATTACAGGATTCCCGCCGGCAACAGTAGTGAATGGAGCGATATATGCTCCCGATGATTCGCCTGGCACTGCTACCATGCTAACGCAAGCTAAATCTGATTTAACGGATGCCTACCTGATCGCAGAGAATGCAGTAAGCCCTGTTCCGATTATTGTTGCAGGAGACATCGGTGGCTCTACACTTACACCCGGAATTTATAAATCCTTCTCAAGCTTGATGGTTCAGACTGGCAGTCTTACACTTGATGCACAGGGTAATTCAAACGCCTTTTGGGTTTTTCAAGTTACAGATGCATTAACAACTATTGGCGGAGCAGGAGGAGACATCATTCTTCTCAACGGAGCCAAAGCAGAGAATATTTTTTGGCAGGTGGGGTCTTCTGCAACTATCGGAGATAACACCTCTTTCAAAGGAAATATTCTTGCTCTCACTTCAATTACATTGAATACGGGAGCTTTAATTGAGGGGAGACTTCTCGCAAGAAACGGAGCAATTGTATTATCAAACGCAAATATTATAAACAAACCCCTGTAAAGTATCAAATTGAAACAAGTTTGCCAGTATCAAAAAAACAAAAAAGCCAAGCGATTGCTTGGCTTTTTTTGTGATCCAGCTGGATTCTGAACCAGCCACTATAACAAACACAATATAAATGTGTTAGAATTTCAATATTTCAATAGGTCATGAATTGGTCAAATTCCCCCTTCCTGTCTCTCGGTATCTGAATAGTAGACTCTCCGTGCTCTGTCTGAATTGTCTTTGGGAAATTACCATTCCTTGAATTTCCTGTGTTGTTTCCGGCAACATCGTTCTATTCATATCTAAGATGAGCATCCATTTCGCCTTGTAACATCTGTTCTAAAACCTGTGAATGAAGATCTTTCATAAATTTACTAACATCTTCTTCGGTCTTGAATTGTTTTAAAAACTCCTTCGTGATAAGTCTCGGTGGTATACCTGTTCTTTGTTTCGCCATAAATTGTGTTTCCATTTGTTCTGATGGTTAAAATTAATAATGCTTTTTGTTTATGCATTATCGTTTACACAATTTAGTGGATTGTGCCAGCAATTAAGATTAAAACCTATAAAAAAAACTGGAAGTTGTTTACAACTACCAGTTTAATTAGCTATTCATTTTTTAGCTTGTCAAACCCGTAACGTTTTTTTTTAGGACTAGACAACTTTCCTCTTGGAGCGTTCACTGAGTTCCTTACTTGATGTAAGGATAGATTTTCCTGGTTTTGTATTCATAAGTTCTCACCTTTTTGTGTTAACCTATTTTAGGATGAGATCCACCTCTCATCATTTTTACATCTACATTATTTACTAGCGTTTTAATAGCACACCTCTTCACTAACCTTATAAGAAATAACTCGCAAGTGCAAGCACTTCACGCCAAACCGGCACACAACCAGTAACATGTGAACAAGATGAGAGGTGCTTCATACTAGAAAAAACATTAACTCACCCAAAGATTTCCTAAGGAACTTCAAGGCAATAGTCAGTTGATTCTCAACTGTTTTATGTGATATGTTTAATTTTTGAGCTATTTCCTTTATGGATAAATCATTATACCTACTCATTCGAAAAATTTTCTGGCATTTTTTTGGTAATTCACTTACTTTTAACTCGATTAACTTATTAATATCGTTATAGTTAATCTGCTCTTCATTTGAGTTGTCCACAAAGGGCTTAGTATAAGATAAGAAATCTCTATAATATTTCTCTCTCAATTTACTTTTGTTGATATGGCGAATTATCTTATATCTCACACAAGAATAGAGGTAAGCAGATAACGAAGTGTGAAAAACAACTTCATTTCTTCTTTGCCAAAGAGATACAAAAACATCTTGAGTAATTTCAAAAGCCAAATCAGAAGAATTCGTTCGGCTAAAAACATATATATACAGCCTCTCCCAATAGCGATCATAAATCTCACTAAAGGCATCGTCTCTTCCATTTTCAAGAAGGGAACATAGTTCAATATCAGTACGATCTTTAATATTATCTATTACAAAAAGGTTTAATCAAAATTATATAAAAATGTTTTCAATCAAAAAATAATGAAGCTGAATCTTGGAAATAATGTATTTGATAAAAAAAAACGGGTGTAAATCCCACTTTGTGATACTACATATACATACGCGTTTTAATATTTCATAAGATGACTGAATTTGATTTTAAAAAATTACTTACCAGGTATGAAACCGGAGAGTGTACAACAGAAGAGAGAAAACTCATTGAAAGCTGGCTTGATTCACACTACATAGAGGCCTCTCCTTTTAAAAGTGATACAGATAAAACAAGAACAAAAAAGGCTATAAAGGCATCTATTTTTCATATGGCAAACATCAATACAAAAGTCAACACTCAAAGGTATGGTTACTTACAACCAATAATGAAAATAGCAGCTTCAATTGTATTTATAATATCATTGGGTCTGGGTGGATTAAAATACTATCAATATGTAGAATACGACAAGTACTCAACAGAAATAGTTGTATCATCTGCAAAAATTCAAAAAATATTATTATCGGATGGAAGTATAGTATGGTTAAAGCCAAATAGCAGTATAAAGTATCCCAAGAAATTTAAAAAGAGTGCAGAGCGCATTGTAAGCATCACCGGTGAAGCACTATTCGAAATTGAAAAAGACCCTGAAAGACCATTTATTGTCCATTCAGGAGAGCTTACCACCAAAGTTTTAGGAACAAGCTTTAACATAAATGCCAGGGATGAGAGTATTGAGGTAGTAGTTCTTACCGGAAAAGTTTCTGTAACATCAAATTACAACAATAACGAGGTAGTGTTATTATCCCAAGATAAGGCCCTTTATAATGTAATAAGCAAAGAACTGGCAAAAGAACAAAAACAAACTGCCAAACCAATAATTGCAAATATAACTAGAGGTACAGAATACAACATGAAATTCGAGGATACAAGTTTAAAAGTTGTAATCCAAAAAATTGAGAGCAAATTTGACGTTGTTATTAAACTTGAAGATGAATTCCTCTATGAGAATATTATTACAGCCGATTTGACAAGCCAATCACTTGATAAAACCCTTGATATTATTTCTAAGGTTCTATCAACAGACTATAAAATAAACAATAACAAAATAATAATAAAGACGATAAAATAAAACTAACAAACGAAAGCAGGGGTGCTACTAACACCCCCGCCAGGTCTAATTGCTTTAAGTTCTCCAATAAAAAATTTCTAACAATTAAACATTACAAAATTATGCAAAAATTTCTTAAAAAAAGTCTCCGGTATACATTGTATCTAACAAAATGTGTCAAGAGACAATGTAAAAACTCTTATTTAATAATCACTTTCATGCGACTCTCCCTCATAAATATGGCTATAGGAGTAATTTTCTGTAGCATGGCCTATGCTCATGACACATATGGACAGGGAGTGCTAAACCGACTAGTTACTCTTGAGTACTCAAATATTACACTCAAAGAGGTCTTATCTACAATTGAATCCCAAACTAAGGTGAAATTTGCTTATAGCGGAAATATTATCAACATAGAAGATAAAATATCTATAGAGGCAAAAAACAAAGAGTTGTCCATAGTCCTTGACGAAATTTTAATACCAAGAAAAATCTTCTACTTAGAAGACGGTGAGTATATAATCCTGACATTAAATTCCCATAAGGATAAAAAACCTATTGATAGTGTTTACAATAATTTGAAAGAACCAGACCTGCAGGATAGAAAAATCACTGGGATTGTCAAAGATTCTAAAGGATTCACCATCCCAGGAGTAAACATATTGATCAAAGGCACTAAAACAGGGACTAGTACAAATCTAAACGGGGAATACTCAATAAATGCAAAAGATAATAATATTTTGATATTTTCTTTCTTAGGGTATGTCCCAATGGAAGTTACAGTTGGTAGCCAAAATACAATTGATATAGTACTGCAAGAAGACATTAAAGAGCTTGAGGCAGCAACAATTAATGCTGGTTATTATACAGTAACCGAAAAAACCAAAACTGGTAATATTACAAAGGTTACTGCAAAAGAGCTAACTAACCAACCTGTAATAAGTCCTCTGATGGCTTTGCAAGGCAGAGTCGCAGGGTTGGATATTATCCCGGCAAGTGGTCCTGGGATTGCTCCTACAATAAGGATACGTGGTCACAACAGCCTTCGGACAACGGATTTGGGAAAATCTATTCCCGGTAGTGTTGGCATTGATGGTAATCTGCCCCTTTATATTATTGATGGAATACCCGTCAGCTCAGAGTCTCTTTCTTTATCAGGCAACAGTCAACAACGTTTTGGAGGCAAATTGGACCCTCTAAGCACAATCAGCCTTGAGAATATCCAAAGTGTTGAAATATTAAAAGATGCCGATGCAACTGCCATTTACGGATCAAGGGGTGCTAACGGGGTTATTTTAATTACAACAAAAAAGGGAGTTTCTGGTAAAACAGATCTTGATGTTAACTTTTACCAAGGTGCTGGCAATGTAACCCGTAGGTTAGAATTACTTAACAGTGAACAATACCTAGCTATGCGACGTGAAGCCTTGAAAAATGATGGCGTAGCAATAAGCCCTACATCAATATCTCACGCAGATATAAACGGCATGTGGGATACAACTCGCTTTACAAACTGGCAGAAAGAGCTATTGAGTGGTACTGCAAACATCACAAGTCTGCAATTGAATGTTTCGGGGGGTAATGCACAAACTAGTTTTCGCTTAGGAGGGAGTTACCACAATGAAGAGTTGATTTATGAAGGTTTGGGCTATCATCGTCTTGGTGGCAATATGAGCCTTAATCACACCTCTGCCAATAACAAGTTTACTGTTGGTGTTGCCCTTAACTACGGCATTGACAAAAATGTTTCCGGGAATGGCAGAATTTACCAAGCTCTCTCCCTGCCACCGGTTGCTCCACCACTTTATCTGGATAACGGCGAGTTAAACTGGGCAATAAACAATAACGGGTCTGCTACCTGGACCAATCCCATTGCAAATTTAGTAAACCCTGCCACATCGGAAAATAGAAACCTCACCGTAAGTGTAAGCCTTTCATATTTAATACTAAAAGGCCTTAGGATAAAAACAAACCTTGGTTATACAGATATGAGCGGAGATACAAAATATAAAAATCCCACCACTGTTTACGCTCCTATTACCCGTCAGTATATAACTCCCAGCGCAGACTTTGGTACGAACAAACGTCAATCACTTATTATCGAACCTCAACTAACCTATATAAAGACAACCGGCAACCACAATCTTGACATTATTGCCGGGGTCTCATACCAGGAAAACCTGAATGAATACCAACTATTGCAAGGCACAAACTACACATCTGATGCTCTGCTTAATTCTATAAATGCAGCAGGAAAGGTCTCTGTCTCCTCTACATACTCCAATTACAAATACAATTCTGCCTTTGCAAGGATTGGGTACAATTACAACGAACGCTACCTGATAAACTTAACAGGACGTCGTGAAGGTTCATCCCGATTTGGCCCTGAGAATCGTTTCGGAAACTTTGGTGCCATAGGAGCTGCCTGGATATTTTCCGAAGAACAATGGATAAATAAAGCAATCCCCTTCCTGAGTTTTGGCAAGTTAAGGGCCAGCTATGGAGTCACCGGCAATGACCTGATTGGTGACTACCAGTATTACAATCTGTATCAAATGGCTCCTTCTACAATAGCATACGAGGGTGCACTAAGCCTATATCCTAACTCACATTACAATCCAGACTTTAAATGGGAACAAACTAATAAGCTTGAGGTAGCGCTCGAATCATATTTTTCAAATAACCGATATGGATTTGAAATAAGCTGGTACCGGAATCGATCTTCTAATCAACTGGTTAATTACACCTTACCTGACATTACAGGGTTTTCATCAATTCTTAGAAACTTTGAAGCCACAATAGAGAACTCAGGATGGGAGATGGTATTCAAGGCAGAGGTAATCCAAAAAGAGAACTTCAATTGGAGTATTTATACAAATTTGTCATTCCCGCAAAACAAACTTGTAGCCTTTCCTGGCATAGAGGATTCTCCTTATGCAACATATTACAAAGTAGGAGAACCCCTTTCAATAAAGCGTACTTATATCTGGCAAGGGGTTGATCCTCAGACAGGGTTGCATACTTTCTTGGATGTAGATAAAAATGGTGTAATTAATAGCAACGACCAGCAGTTTTCGTACTCCCAGGATAGCAAATATTTTGGAGGCATAACCAACAACATAAATTATAAGAACATAGAACTTTCTTTCCTGCTAAGATTCAAAGAGCAGAAAGCATTGTTGAATCCGGTTTACAATGCAGGAACTCAAAAGAACATACCCTTGTGGGCGTGGAATGAACGATGGCAAAATCCAGGAGACATTACTGACGTACAAAGATTTACACAAACAAGCCCGGGTACAACCATGTCAAGTTATTACAGCTCCTCAGATGCCATGACAGATGCATCTTTTATCCGCTTACAAACACTTTCCCTCTCTTATACCCTCCCCAAAAATATAGCAAAAAAAGCAGGAGCAAAAAATGCAAAAATATTTTTACAAGGACAGAATCTCTTTACCCTTTCTAAATATAATCGTTACGTCCTTGATGTAGAGAGTGGCAGCAACTATCCTCAATTAAGGATAATTACAGCAGGACTGCAACTTAAATTTTAACTTTTAAAATGTATTGCCATGAAAAATATCCATTTTACAAAATATACAGACATATTAAAGGGTAGAATAATATTATTATTATTATTACTACCATTGCTATTCACAACAAACTCTTGTGAGAAATTGCTGGAAGTAGACTCACCTCCAACATCTCTTTTAAAATCACAAGTTTATAGCGACAACTCTACAGCCGAAGCTGCATTAAGGGGAGTATACAGTACTTTTATGAATCCATACTATTGTACCGGGTTTCAAATTGCATGGCGGACAGGTCTATCTGCAGATGAACTAACTTTCAATTACACAGACCCAAGCATTAACATGTTCAAGGAAAACGACCTAGTAGCCGATAATAGCTATATAAGCCAATATTGGACCTATGCATATACAACAATCTATAGGGCAAATGATGTAATACAAGGATTGAATAATTCAACCGGAATTAGTGAGACTGCAAAATCGCAGTTTATAGGTGAAGCTCTTTTTATTCGCTCTTTCCTTCATTTCTATTTGGTGAATTTATTCGGGGATATCCCATATGTAACATCAACCGATTATATTATTACTTCACAAATGGAACGAGCTCCTGTAAGTTCTGTTTATCTGCAGATTGAATCTGACCTGAAAGAGGCAATAGAGCTACTCTCCTCAAGTTACCCTACTTCCGGAAGGTACAGGGTCAATAAATCAGTCGCCTTATCACTGCTATCCAGAATCTATTTGTACCAGGAAAAGTGGATAGATGCAGAGTCAGCAGCAAGCACAGTTATCGGCAATAGTGCCGATTATAGTTTGGTTCCTCTGTCTGGAATCACCCTCCCTGGTAACAAAGAAGCCATATGGCAGATATACAACTTTAACAACAACTCTAATACCAGTGAAGGTGAACATTTTTATGGAGCGTCAAGCACAATGAGTACAATCCTTTCATATTTTTCCCTTCGTGATGAATTTGTGGGGAACGGAGAGTTCTCAGGGGTTTTCGAAATGGGAGATTTACGTAAAACAGACTGGATAAGAACTAATAGAAAAAACTTTTTGATGTCATATAAATACCGCTCATATAGCTCAACTGCTACCACAAACCCCGATGACTCCCGCAAGGAAAACTCAACTGTGTTTCGTTTGGCAGAGCAATTCCTAATCAGGGCAGAGGCGAGGGCACAACAGGACAAGTTGGACTTGGCTATTTCAGATGTCGATGCCATCCGAGAAAGAGCTGGACTCCCTTTAATTGCAAATACAAACCCATCAATTGGTAAAGCAGACCTATTGGATGCCATAATGCACGAAAGAAGAGTGGAGTTATTCACAGAATGGGGGCACCGTTGGTTCGACCTTAAACGCACCGGACTAGCTTTAACAGTATTAAGTCCAATAAAAAGCGGTTTAACTCAAAATGACCTGCTTTATCCAATACCTCAAAGTGAATTGATTAAAAACCCCTTTCTTGAACAAAATCTTGGATATTAATTAAACTTATTGATTGAAAACCAGTTGCATCTTGAACAGTCAGATACGGCAAAGAATGTTGTATCTGACAAGTTCTTGGGTTGCAATTGTCTAACCAAACAAAATTAAAATGAAAAAAATATTTATAATCATAATGCTATTAACTACTTACACAAACATTGCAAGTAGTCAGGACCATTCAGGAAAAATAAAAATTGGAGAGAAGGCTCCAAATCTCGTGCACATCCAAAAATGGATTAAGGGTAATGCTGTCACCGAATTTCAAAAAGGAAAAGTTTATCTGATTGACATGACATTGATAGCTTGTCCTGGATGCGTAAAAATCATTCCTCATCTTAAACATATCGCTCATAAATACCGCGACAAAGTAGAAGTAATTGCAATATATGTAGCAGGCAATACAAAACCCGAATTTATTGAAAAGTTTGCAGACAGAATGGGTATAAATTATACGGTCGCATTGGACTCGTATGATAACACCACTAATGATCAATGGGGTGTAACTGCTTATCCATCTACATTCATTGTTGACCAAGAAGGAAAGATCGCCTCATACGGTCACAGTGAACAAGCACTTGAGTCTGTCCTTAACTATGGTCATGTATCAGAAACAATTAAAATAAATGAAGACTCTTTGAAACAAAAACAACAAAACATAATCAGCGGTCTTATTAACCAATTGAATAATAGAAGTAAAACCAAAGGGAACTATGGGAAATTACAACTAATTGATAGCCTCATGCCCCACGTATCAGAAGACATTAAATACAATTTGTACGGTTTCGGATTAATGATGTCTAAATACGAGACACTACTGCACCTGAACGATTCTATTACAGCTGACAGTTGTCTTATTGAACAGATGCAGAATACACCAAAAGGGTCATGGTATTATTTAGTTTCCAAATTTAAGGATTATGTTCCTTACAACATGACAAAGCGCTTATTACCTTTTAACTATAAACGATTCTTAGATATTTGTGACTCTGCATATATTGATTCTGACGGAGCTTTCAGATTTATATCCAGATATCAGCAAGCTCTCATAATGTATAGGTACAACCCCGACAATAATAAAGATGCTGCCATTAAACTTTTGGATTTAGCAATAATCGATGATCCAGAGCAGAAAGAATTGTTTGAAGAGGCAAAAAGTAATATTGAATCTCACAATAAACAATATAACCAGGCAAATGAAGATTGGGCCACACTACAAAACGTAATAAATCAAAACGCAATTATTAAACCAAGTTCTTCTGCGCCAGAAGACTATGCATCATATATATTCATGAAAGAAGAGCTTGGCAGAGATATCCTGGCAAAAACATTCGATTTTTGGAATAAATATAAATTCATTGGTGATCCCAGAAGATTATCAGCTTTTAAGATTTATTCCAAAGCACATATGTTTAATCTTATAAGCTGGGTGGATACCAATCGGTTCCCGGAAAATATTTCTTTAAAAACGGCATCTGCATCATTCCGGAAGTTTCCCCGTGATTTCAAGGCAGAGGCAGAATGGAGGAAAAACAGAGACAATATTGCTATGAAAGAAATGCAATGGGCACAATCTCCAGAGTATAAAGAAGAGATTGACTGGATAATATTCACCAGCAACTGGGGTCAGACTCATTCGTATTGGAATATCCTCCCATTCAGGAATGAAAATCCGGAGACTCCGGTCAGCGGAATAGAAGATGATTACTGGAAAATGGTGGGACTACATTATTGGGAAGCATTATGGCAAAGCTTTAATGATCACCTCGATAAATACTCGGGACTGCCCGTTATTGCAAATCGTGCACTAGATTTCCTTGGGGCATTGAGCAGAGCCCATAATGCTGAGGAATTGGCTAAGAGCTATTGGGCCAAGATTCTGGAATTTCACGACAAAACGGATAATACAACCACAAGGGATGTCGGTATCCAGGCCTTAATAAAGCAAGCCAAACAACAGCAACAAGTATACAAATCACAATCAGGTGAAATTCCGGTACAGATAGATCCCTTTACTGCTCTTGATGGACAAAAGGTAGATTTTGCAAAATTTCAGGGCAAAGTAATCCTTTTAAATTTTTGGGCATCATGGTGTAAAGCAAGTAATGTTGAATTATCTGAACTTAAAATTCTGTATGATAAATATCATGACAATGGACTTGAAATCATTGGGATTTGTCTTGATAACAAAATTGATAAAGAAAGAGTACTTAGGATTCTAAAAGAAAAAAAAATAACATGGCCTCAACGATTTGAGGGAGTTGGAATGAATGATTCTTTTTCAAAATTTTATTCAATCAAATCTCTCCCAACAATATGGATTATTGACAAAAAAGGGATTATTATAAATCAAAATGCATATGGACAACCTGTTGAACAAATCATTACAAGTCAACTACAAAAATAATTAATCTAAATTCAATCTTTATAATAAAAATGAAAATTTATAAATATATAATCTGTTTTTCATGCCTGCTTCTATTAAATTCTATATCTGGACAGGCAAATGACCATGTAAAATGGACATTCAAATCTTTGAGGGTCTCCCCAAATACTTTTGAAATACATTTTATTGCAAAAATGAACTCTGCATGGCATATTTATAGCCAGGAAAGTTCTAAGACCATCTCCAGCCCTACTACAATCATTATTAACAAAAACGACAGAATACAGACAGGAAATATTCGAGAAGTCGGAAAACTAATAAGCAAATATGAAGAGTTATTTGATGAAACCATAAAATACTACTGCGACAGTGTCGTGTTTATACAGAATATCAAAGTTTTGGGGAGTACACCTGTTATTGTGAAAGGCGATGTTACTTATAGTGCATGTTCCGGAGAGCAATGCTTACCTCCAAAGCCAATAGGTTTTTCCCTTGTTTTAAAAAATTAAATAATTCTCACCTCATCATTCTTATCAGCGAGTAATTGTTCTTTGGTTAGGTTAATTAAGTAATTTGCTGATAAGAAAAAACCCGTCTATTCATGTTAGACGGGTTTTCAATTTGCATTCCTCAGGCCGCAGTGGGCAGCCCCTCTAAGTTGGCAGTACCTCTCATTATTTTCGCAACAATTTAATCAACTCAAAGGCAACATTTGTTTTCCGATAATTTTCAGCGGCTACTTTTCGGAAACGACGAGGACTGTTTGACGACCGAAGGAAGGAGTTCCGCAGTCGCCGAAAAGTACCAGGAAAATTTGAGGGTACCCTAAAACAATCGGTTGCCGGAGTTGAGTGATTTGGGAAAATAAAACATATTTCCTTTTTTGACTATCGAAAATTTATGCATAAATATCAAATCCCCCAACTTTTGTTCGTGATCCCAACTTTAGACCGTGATCCATCCACTATAACAAACGCAATATAAATGAGTTAGATCTTCAATATTTCAATAGGTCATGAATTGGTCACAGAAATTGTTGTCGTTTATTCTTTGGGTTCAATACCTAAAAGAACGTGTATTTCTAGGTTCAAGATTACTCTTCTTTTTAGAATTTCCAAAACTTTTTATTTCAGTACATTATGATTAGTGCAAGGTGCAAACTATATATAGATATATACTTGCACCTTGCACTAAATCCTTAAAGATGAAATCTATTATTCAATTCCGTAATGCGACTGATTAATTGTGAAGAATTTTATCCGGTAGAAAAAAGATTGTAGTATTTATCAGTTCTAATTTTGCTCTTATAAAGTTCCATGAGTACTTGAATTTTTCGCTAATTGGATAGTTATTTTGTTCAATCGTAGAATACATAGAAATACAAGGACTGCTTTAGATAATGAGTAATCACACGGTTTGCATAAACCATGTGCCACATCATTTCTTATATTTAACCAGACTTTTGTAAAGGTGTGCCTAAAAAAGAATAGGTCGTCCTCATTAAATATTTCTTTTATGGAAATTATATTTAATAGTTCTTCTAATGGCCTAAGTTCAGTATCTCCATTTTCTTTAACCCTTGTGATTTCTCCACCAGAAAGTTGTACTATTTCCCGTAAAATTGCTTCAAATTTTGGAGTGAGAAAATCAATAGTAAATCTCCAATCCGTAGGCTTTAATTTTATTGCATTTGAGAATTGTGTGAAAAACTCTTTAAGACCAATATCTATCAGTGAGAACCAATTATATTCAATTTTGTCAATGCCTCTTGAGATCTCATAAGGTATACCAAATGCAGTTTTAAGTAAAGTTCTTTTTAATTTGGGATAGCTTATTTTTCGTTTCTCAATAGTACGTTTTAGTAATTCTACCACAAATGGTAATGTGTGATTTTGAATGAAAATATGGAAAAACTGATGTTCTCCAAACTGTTCATGGGATATTGTTATTGTGTTTTTATTTATATCTGTCAATTTTGGGACAAAGAACTGATGAGATATACTTTTCCCCATTTGCTGGCGCGTAGTAGTTTTAATATGTTCGTATGGCGGAAATGATAAACTCCCATTATCAAAACATAATTTTAATATTATAACTTCTGAAGAATTTGTTAAAAAGCTTTCCAAACATTCATTTACTAAATCATTTACCTTTTGAGCATCTTTTACAGGGACTTTAGATTCTATTTTTATGTATTTGTGATGTTTCTTGTTTTCTTCTAAATCCCTTGTTGCCTGTGATTGTTTTTCTTTATTTCCGGCTATCTTGTAATAATTGATTATATTTTCATAATGACCTTCGTTCATGAGAGAAATGGCAATATTATTATCATCATATGGATGTAATTTTTTATACTCTAAATCTCCCAATAATTCATTAGCTTTCTTAAATAATTCATTATTAGTTGTTTTTCGGGAGAAAGTAACAGCAAGATTTAGTAGTCTTTCCTTAATATTAGAATCATTGTCATTGTTGGATAACTCAATACACAATTCAGGATAATGTGCCAATTCTCCACTTTCAAACAATTTGCAATCTCGAATATTCTCAAAAATAAAGGTCTTGATTTTAGAGGATAATGTGGTATTATAAAGATAATTGTTAATTTGCTTTTTAAGACTTTCTTTTTGAATTTTATACCGCATACTAATCGAAATAATTATCCCTAATGTTTTGGAAAAATGAAGGGTTTGAAAATCTTGATTATGAATTGACAGATAATAGGAAAGAACCTGTTGGTAACATTCTATTGCTTTGGAAGCAAAATAATTGTTTTTAGAAATATTTAATAAAAAATGATAGTACTTTGACAAAAGGTGAATATTTTTTGTGGTTTCTACCCTTTGCCGGAAATATGTAATCATTTGCTCATTTTCAGCAGATATTTTCCTTAAAGTGTCTGAATTAAATGTATTAAGAGCATAATTTTCATATCTTATCAACAACCTATCTTGCTCTGGTATATTATCTAAATCCGTAAATAAGTTCCAAGAGTAACTCTCTATCTCGTATTCTGTCTCAATTTTGCTGTAAAAATGAAATAGTGCTGCATTCATGATATATAGCTTTTAATTATTATTGCTTGTAGTAGATTCTGGGAAAATCTTATTCTTATATGATTCGTATGTGTCAGCAAAATTTTTAGGATGGACATTCTGCATATATTCAGAGAAAGAAACACTGAGATTAGCGCAGGCAAGAAAAGGATCAATTTCTTTTTGATTTTTAGCTTTCTTAATACTCTTGTAATATTGCTCAAAGTAGTATTCAAAGCCATTCTTTTCAAATTCTTTGGCATACAATAGAAGTGTTGAGATTGAAAGCAGAATTAATGGGCGAGTATTACTCATATTGACACCTTCCGACTGACACCTATCCACATACCATTTCTGCATAAGATAAGGCATTCCATCGGGTAGCAATTTGGAATCAGAAACAACAAGTACTGGATAAATTGTACTTTCTGTTGATGCATCTTTATCCCAAAAAGCACGATTGTTCTGTATCTTTTTGATTTGCTCAATTAATTGACCTATTCCTTCCGGCTTAGGTGTCTTTACTGCCCCTCTATCGTTGTATGTTTTAAGCAACAGCTTATTTTTATATTCAGCAATTATTTTATTAAAATCTCTTGATTCTTTAATTTTTCCATGAATCAATATATCTTTGTTTTCAAATAAAATGATGTTCCCAGTTCTTTTGGATTTCATATAGTAATCCGGTTCTCCGTCATCTCCCTTCTTTTTTATAGCCAAACAGGCTTGACTATTCATAACAGTGTATTTCCCTTTTTGATTTACTTCTTCCAGATACTTACAAAGAAGCGTCTTTTCCATAAACGCCTGTTTGTATTGATCTTCAAAGCCATTCATATCAAGCTCTTTTGCAATCAGCTTAAAATCAAAGTATAGACTGGAGAACAATCGCTCTAATAGAAATCCAATATTCACAATCTCATAGGAACCATTCGAAAGCTTTGTTAAAGGTTTATCACGAAAAACTCTGTAATCTTCGTTTTCCTCCAATGAAATATTACTGGTTACCGGTAATGAAATGTAATCTAACACATTAGTTTTTATCAAATTATCTAAGTCTTTTTGTTGATCATAAGTAAATGTGCCTGCCCCTTGGTCTTTAATAACTATAAAAAGTCCCAAAATTGAATTTATGTATTCTTTATGATTTTTTATTCCAACTTTATTCAGAAAACCATCATAGATTGGTTTGAAATATTTGTCAGTTGATACATAATCAAATATGTCTATGCTTTTTGTAAATATTTCTCGGAAAACATCGTTAAGATTAAAATTATTTATGTCCTTTTGAGAAAATGAATTTACCACTATCAATTCTGCCACTTTCTCAACAGCATCATTGGTAACCGCTTGATATGTAAACTCCGTTAACTTATCATTAATGCAGAGTACTACTTTTAATAATTTTTCTTCAAACCCGTCTTCATTCAATTCTCTTTGTGAGTAAGGGATGGAGAAAGCTTGTTTAAGTAGTTCAACTGGAGTTTGCAGTGAACAAAAGTTATATACTGTAGCAGTGTCTTTAAATCTCAGAAATCGTTCATTAAAATCTTCTTTAAGAGCTTGATTATTTGCAGAGAAGAATTTCTGCATATCTTCTACTTTTGCATTCTTATATAGATTTATTAGCACTTGAGCTACTCTTATTATTTTCTCTCTTGGTATTTGATCCAAAAGAGAAGCGATTGAAGGTTGTGTGGCTTGCTCAGGATAAATATCTTTAAATCCGACAACTCTCTGTATTTCAAAATTAGAATAAGCCATATTTCCCTTTGGAGAATAATTATATTTCATAGACACCGTTTGACTCCCTTTTTTCTGGTGCTTTAGATTAGCTTTATTATTATCTTTTTTTCTTTCCTTTTTAGGAGATGGCCTTCCATGGAGTTTTTTTAGTGTTTTTTGACGCTTTGCAAACTTCACAGCTGTTTTTCTGAGATTTTCATAATTCTCCTCATATTAAGTGCTTTTTTACAAAAATACTTAATAAAAAAGACCCAGAATATATTTCAGAATCTTTTTTAATATTTTAGTTATTAGTGTCTTAATTCGAGTTATTAATAGATATCTTCATTCTGAGAACTGAATGTTTTATGAGCCAACTGCCAAATACTGTCCTGAATATTTATGTCTCTTGTTTGCTGATAAGTGCAATATGATGTGTAGCAAAGCCGAAACTAAAGAATAAAGGTTTTTGATAAGCAAATAGCTTACCATCGTTTTAGAAGATTTTTTCTGGGATACTTATGACATATAAATGATCCAGCTATAATGACTTGCACTATATCCTTAAAGATGAAATCTCTTATTCAAGTCCGTAATGCTGCTGATTAATGTGTTATAAAAAGAATTCACGAGAATTTTACTTTCAATATCTTGGGTTCCTTTTGATCATGTCGCAAATTTAGATATATTTTGCGACAAAAGAATTGTTTTTTAACTGTGGTTATTAAGAGCCTTTTGTTACAGGAGTAATATCTGGACTCAAAAACATATGAAAAAGAAAAATAAATGACGTTATGGCATATAATATGCAACAACTTGCAGTTAATATTATTTTGTATATAAAATAAACTATATATTTGTATAAAATATATCAAAACTACGATCATGATTATTAGTTTTTCTGTTAAAAATTTCAAGACCTTTAAAAAAAAGGCCACTATTAGTTTGCTCGCCAGCAATTACGATAAAACGACAAGAGTAGAAGAAAATATTTTTAGTGATAATATTTTTAATTTAAAAATTCTTAAAAGCTCAGTTATTTACGGGGCTAATGCTAGTGGTAAGAGTAAGTTTCTTGAGGCATTGTTGTTTATGAAGAGTTTTGTAATTGAAAGCTCGAAGGAGACTCAAAAGGGAGATTTAATCTCTGTCGTTCCTTTTAAATTGAGCACTGTGAGCGAAAATGAGAATACAGAATTTGAAATTGTATTTGTACAAAAAAATACAATATTCAGATATGGCTTTGAAGTTAATAAAAATATAGTAGCTGCTGAATGGCTATACAGAAAGCAGAAAATAAAAGAAGTTGAATTATTCTATAGAGAGGAACAGGAATTTGATGTTCACAAAGAAATGATTAAGGCCATAAAAATTTCAAAGGAGGGATTAGTAAGGGATAATGCCTTATTTATCTCTGTAGCAGCTCAATTTAATGATGAAACTAGTATTACGATTATTGAATGGTTCAAACAGTTGAAAACTTTATCAGGTCTGTTCGAAGAGAGTTATAAAGGATTTACATTAGGGAAAACAGAAGAGCCTATTCAAAAAAGCAAAATACTGGAGCTTTTAAAAGCAGCTGACCTGGGTATTGATAATGTAGAGCTTACTATTCTGGATGATAGTAATATACCAAATGATGTACCTAAGGAGCTAAGAGATAAATTGATTAAAGCAGTAAAAGACGGAGATAAAATTGTAAGCGATGTACTGATGTCACATAAAAAATTTGATTCTTCAGGGAAAGTTGTGGGAAATGTAAGCTTTTCAGTAGATGATGATGAATCAGCCGGAACAAATAAATTTTTTGCATTGACCGGACCAATTCTTGATGTTTTAGAAAATGGTTATACGCTAATTATTGATGAGTTAGACTCAAAACTACATCCAAATCTTGTTTGTAAAATTGTTTCATTGTTTAATTCCAAAGAATTGAATAAGCAAAACGCTCAATTGATCTTTAACACCCATGATACAAATTTATTAAGCTCGGGATTATTTAGGCGAGATCAAATCTGGTTCACGGAAAAAGATAAATATGGAGCTGCTTCTTTATATTCCTTAGCAGATTTTAAAGAACAAAGAGTGAGAAAAGAAGAGGCGTTTGAAGATAATTATATCAGAGGTAAATATGGCGCTGTACCATATATGGGTTTATTTGACAACTTAATTGCTCAAATAGTATTGCAAGATGAGAATGAAAAATAAGAAGCTTATACAGCTGAAGAATAGACAGAAACATAGAGAGTTATTAAGAAGAGAGAGGAAGAATGAACCTGCTTTCGAAAGGGTTAAACCAACTAAAATTGTAAAACCCAGAATATTGATTATTTGTGAAGGGAAAAATACGGAACCATCTTATTTTAGGCAGTTTAGACTATCTTCGGCAACTATTGAGGCTATTGGTGAGGGATTCAACACACTGTCACTGGTTAATAGAGCAATAGAATTATCCCGTAAAAACAGATATGATAAAAAATGGGTTGTTTTTGACAGAGATCCAAACCCAGATAACCCAAGTCAAGCCTCAGACTTTAATGAGGCAATTAAGCTTGCTCATATAAATGGATTTGGAGTAGCTTATTCGAACCAAGCTTTTGAATATTGGATAATATTGCATTTCAATGATCACCAAGGCGGTCCTATGGATAGGCGACAGTATGGGGATAAAATAAATGAGTCTTTGGCGCAGTATTCTGTTTATTATGATTTCGCAGGATGCAAATTAATTACGGATGAGATTTTTGAATTGCTGGATGGAATAGATGAGCAGACAAGAAAGGACAGGAAACGACTTGCAATTATGAGAGCAAAGCGTAATTATAAACTTTTTGATCACATGAATCCTGCTGCAGAAGAGTCTTCAACCACTGTCTATAAATTGGTTGAGGAATTACTAAGATATATGTAAAGATTTAATAGGAAGAGATGATATCTTTGCTAATCTCTGAGAGAAAGAAAGGAAACATGGATAGATGACTGCATATAAGGTGAATTGGGTAGACGTCTTAAATAATTATATAATAACCAATAGTTATCACTAAGTCTCTTGAAATTAACCAACATATTAAATAGGAATATAGCTAATAATGGTAATTCGCAATCGAAAATAAATGAGGAAGGCGATATGCTTGTCGATCTTCATATTCACGATGTTATTGAGGTGAAATTATCAGACAAGGAACTTTCAATACTTGATAGCCTGAAATTAATACGACCAGAGCTTGCTGTATTCTATAAAGACGGTTTGTATCTCAAAAATAGTTCTCTTGAATCTAAGTCGTATATCTTAGCTCATTTATTGAGAGAAATTGATAGTGGATTAAGAGAAGTGTACGAAAGAAAAATAAATATTATTGAGACTAAATGTAAAAAATGCGGTCATATTGAAAGGTCAATAAAAGATAACGCTTTTAAAATAAATGATATAGCGTTATTTGGTGAATTTAAAAAAGAATATGATGGATTTGATTATTTAAAAGGGGTAACATACAAAAAATTCAAAAAATTTTCTGGTCATGCCTATTCAATCTTGTCTTCATTTCATCTGAGCATAAATGAGCCCATTGCTAAAGAATACATAATGATTGCTATTTGGTTTCATAAGTATGCTCATCTAAATAGGGGCACCGACTCCTCTATTCGAAAAGAAAGCGACATTATTAAAATGTGGGAAAAATTTGAGGCAGTACTTTATGAGTTATTTAATTACATAAAATACGATAATATTGATAAAATTTTAAAAATATCCAATCCTACATCATCAGATATACAAAAGGTTAGATTAATCCAGAAAACAGACATCCATAAAAACTATTTTTGGGGAAGATTGAATTATGTAAACTGGTTAAAACCATTATATGAGAATGGATATTTTGCAGGAGTAAATAATCCTGAACCTATTTTCAATGAGTCGACCAATGAATATAAAGCACCAATCTGGGTTGAATTGGCATATATTCAGAATGTTGCATATCAATTATCTCAAAACACTGGCGCTGATTTTTCAATTATTATAAATATTATTGACGATATCTGCTCGTACAGGAATCCAGGAGGTAAAAGGATAGTCAATTACAATACAGATTCAGTAATTGTATTTCTCATTTCAATTCTCCCATTGCAAAAGATAGGACAAAAGCATTTTAACTATTTAACCACAATTATCAAGTCAGAGAATAGTAGTCTATATAGTGATGATTTCCAAAAACGCTTTATAGACAAATTTATTGCTGCAAATGACAAGAAAAACTTGTTGCGGTGTTTATCTGTCATTCTGTTACACAGAAAAAAGAGGGGCCTAATCGAATCATATCGTTCTTTATTAGATAGATATTTTCTGCAAGAGTTTATTGATAGCAAAAATGAAGATATCATTCGCATTTGCGGAATAGAGGGGTTTAAAGTAATAGAAAAGGTTCTAAAGAAGGTCGCTAAAGATCATTGGTATAACATTTCGGCTATTGAGGATCATTATCAGAATGGGCAAAATTTAGACAACTTCTCTCATCAGGTTGTTAGGTTTGTTCGGGAGTATTTGCTAAAGCTATCTTGTGATGACATGTTGATTATAATAATATCAGAATACATCAATAAAGTTAGAATTACAATCTATCCACGGATTGCATATTTTATTATAAATTCAAGGTATGAAAAATTAAGCCATCTTTTTTGGAGTGTCGATTTTAATCCATTAAAAAATATCTACAATAATCATGAATTGTTCGAGCTACTCGATAAACATAGCTCTACATTTAGTAATGATCAAATAAATAGGGTGTTAGCATGGATTGATGAGGTGGATGATTATTTTGAATTTGACGGAAAAACACATCCTTCACCTTCAAAAAAAATGTGGCTGACCGCACTATTAAAAACTGAAGAAGCATCTGTAATTGCTGCATATGAGAAAGCAAAGACAATATATCCATACGAAATTAAACACCCGGGATTTAGTAGTTGGTTGGAGAGTGTATATGGTAATGTATCTCCATTAAACTATAATTCAGTAAAGGAAATGGATTTGTCAGAAATTATCAAGTATTACTCAAATTACAAAGAGAAACCTTTAAACCAACGTAGCATAACAGATCCCACAATTGAGGGATTAGGTGATATAATTAGGCAGGACATAAAAAATAACATTTCAAAATATACCTTCGATATTGAAGGTATTGCTACGGCTCCAATCGGATTTCAATCCTCATGGATTGTTGGATTATGGCAATATTGTAATGACAATAAAACGCTAATTGATTCTGAAAATGTTCTAAGTCTGATTTATAGTATAATTAGCGATAATAATTTTAAAAAGGGTTATGTTGATGACGAAACGCCTCGGAATAGGAATAAGATGTTTGTTCATAGAGTTCTTAGCTTATTAAATTGTGGACTTGATTGTCATGGGAATATGTTCACTACCGCATACCTCCCGATTGTTAAGAAAATCATACTGACTATTTACGATAATGACAGTAATGTAGAGAAAGTTGAGGATAAGGATATTACAAGTAAATATATTAATTCATATACCGGAGAGTTATATGACGCATTAGTTGAATATAACGTGGTGGCAGCATATAAATCAGAGGCTCCATTGGAAGCTCGTTGGGATAATGACATAAGACAGGTATTAGATGCTGAACTTTCGAAAAGAAAAATAAATCCACTATTTTTTTATGCGTTAGGCAAAGGATATAATTCATTATTTTGGATAGATAAATCTTGGGTGGATAAAATTTTGTCGATAGAGAATAATGATAACTGGATTGGTTTTATGGTAGGATTTCATATTCACCATAAAACTGTTACACAAATTTTTGAGGATTTCTGCAATACTGGACAATACGATAGATTCTTCGCAAACAGAGAGTCGTTTGATTTAGTAATGCAAAAAATGGTAATTCAGTATATGTGTGTAGCATACTACTATGATAAGATTAACTTTGATCTTGATTCTCCATTATTTATAAAAGTACTCAATGAAAAAAATGCATCAGATTACGAAAATATTATTAATTTTTTCAACAATAACAATAAACAAATCCCTATTGAAAAGCTAAAAGACCTATGGAGAGTTATGTTTGGACTCAATAAAAGGCTTGATAATGAGGTTTCAATGTATTTTATCGGTGAGAGTTATCGTTGGCTTGATTTCTTTGATGATATTGAAGATGAAATAAAAGAGTGGATGTTATTATCTGTTACTAACCTCCAACCATTTGCTGCCTCACAAGTCATTAGAAAATTAGTCGGTTATACAAAGAAAAACCCCACACAGGTGGGTGAATTATTGTTTGCTTTAGTTTCTGCTGAATCAAAAATTCCGTCTCACTCTAAACTTGAAGAAATAGTTGAAGAACTGTTTAAGTCAGGAAATACTGACGTTGCTAAACAAATTTCGAATGAATGCCTTCGCAAGGGATATCTTGGTCTAAGAGAAGTAGTTAAAAGATATGAATGATTCTACTTGATCCCATGAAACTAAACAAATTATAAATATCTGAATAATTATAAAAATAGCTGACAATCTATTGATTATCAGCTATTTATCAAGTGATCCAGCTGGGGCTCGAACCCAGGACCCCAACATTAAAAGTGTTGTGCTCTACCTGCTGAGCTACTGAATCTTCCGTTTTAGGGAGTGCAAAGATATGCCATTAATAATTTCTTTCCAAATTTTTTTAGTGATAAAATTCCCTTTTTACTCTATTTTTGCCTAATAAATTGAAGCATTTTTAAAATAAACCGTAAGATGGAGAGTCCTTTCTTTCTCGAACTCAAAGATTTTCTATTGGAATTAGGAATAAAGTTCACTGTTGAAAAGAATTTAATCTTTTTCAATGATATTCATTTTATGATTGAGGCAGTAGGGTTAACTGATAAGTCAGATGTCATTGTAAACAGGGCAGGGGACTCAAATGCCGTTAATAAATATTGCAGGATTCATGAAGATTTATGGCATTCCAAAGGAGAGATCATAAGGGATATCATAAAAGCCAACCTGCAAATGGGAGAGAGGATTTTTGCTCGTAAATGCTCAGTTGTCAGCATAGACTCCCAAACAGCAAAGATGTTTTTTGATAAACATCATCTTCTTGGCAATACACGCAGCAAATACAGATATGGATTAATTTACAATGGATCTATTGTTGCAGTTGCTGCATTCTCTGCATCTAGACCCATGAAAAGAGAGGATATAACCCTGGAATCGTTTGAATGGGTCAGATATGCTTCAAAAGGCGCAACAAGAGTATCTGGAGGTATGGGTAAGCTCCTAAGCCATTTTGTTAACGAGCAAAAACCACAGGAGATAATGTCTTATGCCGATGCTGAATGGTCATTGGGAGATGTATACGAGAAGTTGGGCTTTAAAAAAACCGGAGCTACTGCCCCGGTTGAATTTCTTGTTAACAAACATACTTATGAGAGAATTCCTGTCAAAAAGCTGAGCAAAGACAACAAATATAAATCTGCTCAGTTTAATCAGGATGATTGGGTTTTACTTCTCAATTCTGGTAACTTTAAGTTTATCAGGAGATTCTCCCTCCTTTAGTCCCTCTTTATCTATTTCAACAATAAGCTTATCCCCGGTTTTAAATTTCGCTGCAATAATTGCCTCTGCAAGAGGATCCTCAACATACTTCTGGATAGCTCTCTTTAGGGGACGGGCTCCAAACTGAGGGTCGTAACCCATTTCTGCCACAAATAATCTTGCTTCGTCACTCAGTGATAGTGAGTATCCGGCTGTCTCAATACGCTTAAACAGATCATCCAGCTCAATGTCGATAATTTTGCAGATATCGTCTTTGGTAAGCGGGTTAAATAAAATCTGTTCGTCAAGCCTGTTCAGGAATTCAGGAGAAAAGGTCTTTTTGAGGACTTTTTCAATAATAAACCTGTTGTTGTCTGTAATATTTCTTTTGGTAGAATTGGAAAAACCCATCCCTTTACCAAAGTCTTTAAGTTCTCTGCTACCTGCGTTCGAGGTCATTATCAGAAGAGTGTTTCTGAAGTCGATATGCCTTCCGTTGCTGTCAGTTAACCTTCCTTCATCCAATACCTGTAGAAGTATGTTAAAAATATCCGGATGGGCCTTTTCTATCTCGTCAAGCAGAATAACCGAATATGGTTTTCTCCTCACCTTCTCGCTGAGTTGTCCTCCCTCTTCATAACCTACATAACCCGGAGGAGCTCCAATTAATCTTGAAACGGCAAATTTTTCCATGTATTCACTCATATCAATCCTTATTAGATTGTCTACTGAGTCAAACAAATATTCGGTAAGAATTTTTGCAAGTTGGGTCTTCCCTACACCGGTAGGGCCAAGGAAAAGAAATGTCCCGATTGGTTTGTTTGGATCTTTAAGGCCTGCACGGTTTCTTTGTATCGATCGCACAACCTTCTCTACTGCTTCATCCTGCCCAATTATCTTTTTTCTGATTGATTCACCCATTCTTGCCAGACGGTCGCCCTCTTTTTCGGCCAGGCGATAAACAGGAACGCTTGTTATCATCGATAAAACCTCCGCTACGTCGTTTTCATTCACCTCCTGAGGGTTTTTAAGCTGCTCCTCTTTCCATTGCTTTTGAGCCTCATCAAGCTCCTTCATCTTTTTCTCCTCAATATCTCTAAGCTCTGCAGCCTTCTCAAACTCATTTTTAATTACAGCTTCCCTTTTTGCCAATCTTACAGGTTCCAGTTCATTCTCAATCTCAACAATAAAATCAGGCACCTTGAGGTGTTGAAGGTGAACTCTTGATCCGGACTCATCTAGTGCGTCAATTGCCTTATCAGGGAGACACCTGTCTGTTATATATCTCTGGGATAGCCTTATACATGCAACTATTGCCTCTTGGGTATATTTTACGTTATGGTGCTTTTCGTACCTCTCTTTTATGTTTATGAGTATATTGTAGGTTTCATCGTAGGTTGTTGGCTCTACCATTACTTTTTGAAACCTTCTCTCCAATGCTCCGTCCTTTTCAATGTACTCTCTGTATTCATCAAGTGTAGTTGCCCCTATACACTGAAGTTCTCCTCTGGCTAAGGCAGGCTTTAACATATTGGCAGCATCAAGCGAACCGGATGCTCCACCTGCCCCTACAAGGGTGTGGAGTTCATCAATAAAAAGGATGATGTTTGGGTTTTTGCTTATTTCGTTTAAAATAGCCTTCATCCTCTCTTCAAATTGCCCCCTGTATTTTGTGCCGGCAACAATAGAGCCTATATCAAGTGTTACAATTCTTTTGTTGAGCAGAGCACGTGACACTCTTTTGGATGCAATCCTGAGGGCAAGACCCTCTGCAATTGCAGATTTTCCTACTCCCGGTTCACCTATTATAACAGGATTATTTTTTTTACGTCTGCCCAGAATCTGAGCAAGTCTTTCAATCTCTCTGTCTCTGCCAACTACTGGGTCAAGTTTCCCCTCCTGGGCTGCATTTGTAAGGTCAAATCCAAAACTGTCAATAACAGGTGTGTCAGAAGTTGGTTTAGATGTTTTTGCGCTTTTTTGTAGTGGATCAGGTCCCGGATTTTTTGGCCTTCCTTCAGTGTCATCTTCGTATGCAGATACTGAATTGGGTTTTGGAATCTGCTTGCCTTTAAGAGTCGCTCTTAAACTGTCATAGGTAATCTGAAACTCCCTTAAAATTTCAACAGCTATACACTCTTCTACTCTCATAATCGCCAGTAAAAGATGTAATGGACCGGGCTTGCTCTCTTCGAGAGATCTGGCCTCAAGATACATCACTTTTAATGAGTTTTCGGCACCTTTGGTCAGATTAAGTTTATCTGCCTGTTCATAAGGGACCATTTCACCGGTTTTAATCTTTTCGTCAATTCTTCCCTTTAGGATCTTGTGATCCACTCCGAATTTCATAAGTATCTCAAAGGCAGAGTTATCTTGGTGTCGTATTATACCCAGAACAAGATGGTCGGAGCTGATTGTATAGCTTCCGAGTCTCATTGCCTCCTCTCTGCTGTAAGAGATAATTTCGCTTAGTTCATCTGACAATTGAAGGTTCATTTCTTATGTGGAAATAGTTAAATTTATATACAATTAAGACAATTATGTTTACAATTTGTTCAAGAGATTTTTTCTTCGTACTTTAGCACCTCTTTTTTAAAAATGAAATTACAAATATACGATGATTCAGGATTCTGATAACAACTCAAGAATTATTAAAATCAACATAGAGGACGAGATGAAAAGTGCTTACATCGATTATTCGATGTCGGTAATCGTTTCGCGTGCTCTTCCCGATGTGAGAGATGGGTTAAAGCCCGTTCACAGAAGGGTTCTTTACGGAATGTATGACCTTGGTCTGACCTCGGGCGCAAGTTACAAAAAATCTGCCCGTATTGTCGGGGAAGTTTTAGGTAAATATCACCCTCATGGTGATTCCAGTGTATACGAGGCGATGGTAAGAATGGCTCAGGAATGGAGTCTGAGGTACATGTTGGTTGATGGGCAGGGTAACTATGGTTCAATAGACGGAGACTCAGCTGCTGCTATGCGTTATACTGAGGCACGCTTCAGGAAAATTGCTGAAGAGGTTTTAACCGACCTTGATAAAAATACAGTCGATTTTAAACCGAATTTTGATGATTCGCTTCAGGAACCTGTAGTTCTTCCGGCCAAAGCGCCGCTTCTTCTACTAAACGGAGCATCAGGAATTGCTGTTGGTATGGCTACCAATATGCCTCCTCATAACTTATCGGAGACCGTTGACGCTATATGTGCATACATTGACAACAACGAAATTACAACCGATGAACTTATACAATTTATTAAAGGCCCTGACTTCCCTACCGGAGGTATTATTCTCGGCTATCAGGGAATCAAAGATGCCTTTGAAACAGGAAAGGGCAGAATCGTAGTAAGGGCAAAAACTGATATCGAAGTGAGTGACAGTGGTCGTGAAACCATTGTTGTTACTGAGATTCCTTACATGGTTAACAAAAGAGAACTCATTGAAAAAATAGCAGAACTTGTTGAGGATAAAAAAGTAGAGGGTATAGCATATGTAAATGACGAGAGTGACAGGAACGGTATGAGAATGGTTATCCGACTTAAGATCGGAGCTGTAGCTAATGTAGTTCTGAACACACTTTTCAAAATGACATTGCTTCAATCAAGTTTTTCTGTTAACAATATTGCACTGGTTGACGGAAGGCCGAGGTTGCTGAACCTTAAGCAGATGATCAAATATTTTGTACGCCACAGACATGATGTGATAATAAGGCGCGCACAATTTGAATTGGAACAGGCTCAGAAAAGGGCCCACATTCTTGAAGCTTTGCTTATTGCCCTTGATTTTATTGATGAAGTTATAGCAATAATCAGATCGTCAAAAACCGTTGACGAGGCAAGAACAAGATTAATGGAGCGTTTTACTTTCTCAGAAGCTCAGGCATCTGCAATTGTTGAAATGCGACTAAGGCAACTCACCGGTCTCGAAAGAGAGAAGCTGCAGGGCGAGTATAATGAACTCATGAAATTGATAGCCTATCTGAATGATATTTTGAGCGATTTAACGCTTCAGATGTCAATAATTAAAGATGAGCTGATTCAACTTAAAGCGAGCTATGGTGATGCAAGAAGAACGGTAATAGAACCTTCTGCAGAAGATTTTAACCCCGAAGACTTTTATCCGGATGAAGATGTTGTAATAACAATATCACATCTTGGATATATTAAGAGAACTCCTTTAAACGAATATAGGATTCAACACAGAGGAGGAGTAGGAGTTAAGGGAAGTACAACCCGCGATGCGGATTTTATTGAACACATTTACGTTGCCAACATGCATAGTACGATGCTGTTCTTTACAAGAAACGGAAAATGTTTCTGGCTTAAGGTATATGAAGTACCCGAAGGCTCAAAAGCATCCAAAGGAAGAGCAATCCAGAATGTATTAAATATCTCTCAGGATGATAAGGTTTGTGCATATATAAATGTGCCAAAACTAACTGATAAAGAGTACATTAATAATAATTTCATAGTTCTTGCAACAAAAAGAGGTACTGTTAAAAAAACCTCCCTTGAAGCATATTCAAGGCCAAGGGTTAATGGAGTTAATGCTATCACTATCAGGGAAAATGATGAATTACTGGAAGCCGTTCTTACAAATGGAAACAGCGAAATTTTATTAGCAGCCAGAAATGGAAAATGTGTCAGATTCAATGAAAAAGATGCAAGAGCCATTGGAAGGACCGGATCAGGAGTCAGGGGTATTAACATTTCTGAAAGTGATGAGGTAATAGGAATGATATGCATTAATCCTGAACACCAACAAAATGACGAACGTCATATTCTTGTTGTAAGTGAAAAAGGCTTCGGTAAAAGATCGCATCTTGATGACTACAGAATAACAAGCAGAGGTGCAAAAGGGGTTAAAACAATTAACATCACCGAAAAAACTGGCTCACTTATTGCTATTAAAGATGTAACCGATGAAAATGACCTGATGATCATAAACAAATCAGGCATTACAATAAGGGTTGGTGTATCTAATATAAGGCTGGCCGGAAGGGCAACACAAGGCGTAAAACTTATTAATATTAAAGAGGGAGACAGTATCGCGGCAGTTTGCAGTGTTAATAAGAGCGAAGATAAACCAGACGAAGACATTGATTCTGAAATTTAATAAATTATATGTTAATCTTTAAAATCCGAATATTCAAAATGAAAAAATTATTAATCGCACTTTCCCTATTGTTAGCAGTACAATTGGGAGCACAAACAAAAGATGTTGCCGATGCCGTAAAGGCATTTGAAAGGGCAAAGCAAGATGCCGCCAATGTTAAAAGGGCTGAAAATCCTCAGACCTGGACTAAACTGGCCTCTGCTTATGCTGCAGTATATGACGCCCCGATAAAAACAATTTGGATAGGAGCTTCAAGAGTTGAAGTTAAAATTCTGCTTAAAGACCAGCGAATAGTTAACACAACTGAAGAGTCTCTTAATGGTACCCAGTATGTAATCGACGAATATACTGACAAAAAGCTCTACTATGCAGAGAATGGAGATTTGGCTGCATGGGTAATTACCAATAAGTATATAAATGAAGATCTTTTGGGAGAGGCTGTAAAATCACTTGACAAAGCTGCTGAACTTGACACAAAAAATGCCAGAACAAAAGAGATTACCGAACAACTTATTGCGTTGAAAAACAGATATTTTAACGAAGCAATGTGTGCTTATTCCCTAGGCAACTTCAAAGAGTCTTCCAACAACTTTGAGAGCGCCGTAAATATTGGAATGCATAAAATGGTTAACCAGGTTGATACTGTATTTATGTATTATACCGGATTGACAGCATTTCTGGGACAAGACTTTGACAGAGCTATCAAGTTTTTCACAAAAGCAATCGATAATGGTTACGATGCAAAAGGTGATGCATACTCTTACCTGGCTGAAGCCTATAAGGTGAAATCAGATATTGAGATGACTAAAGAGATTCTGAATACAGGTTTTAGAAAGTATCCCGGAACTCAAAGTATTCTTGTGTCACTGATAAACACCTACATCGAATCTAACGACGATCCTGCAAAAATTCTTGAACTGATTAATGCAGCTCAGGCTAATGAACCTAACAATGCAACCCTGTATTATGCCGAAGGCAATGTTTGGAAAAACATGAATAACATAGAGAAAGCGGTAGAGTCTTACAAAAAATCTGTAGAGACAGACCCTAACTACTATTTTGGTTATTTTGCAATAGGTGCTGCATATTACGATAAAGCTGTTGATATCCAAGTAAAAGCTGCCGAAGAGCTGGATGATGCCAAATACGAAGCCTTGGTTCAAGATTTGGAGAAAAATCTTGAAGCTGCATTAGATCCTTTTGAGAAATGCTATGAAGCGTCAACTGACGAAGAGATTAAAGCTGTCGTAGCCGAGTATCTTAAAAATATCTATTTCAGATTCAGAGAGAAAAGCCCTGAGTACATGGCAAAGTTTGAAAAATTCAACGCATTAACACATAAAGAATAATTATACGTTAATGTACAATATAAAAAGGGGGCAAATTATTGCCCCCTTTTTTCGTATGTAATTGAATAAAAATCTAATAATCTAAATTCAGATCTTATCAGTGAGTTTCTGAACCAGTTTGAAATGTGAAAAGAACTCCCTGGCGAATACTCTTATTACAGTATATGATGGTATAGCCACCAACATCCCAATAACTCCAGCTACACTGGCAGCAATAAGCAGAACTATGAAAATCTCCAATGGATGAGCCTTTACACTGTTTGAAAAAATCAAGGGTTGAAGTACAAAGTTGTCAATAAGCTGAGTTGATAAAAATACCGCAACAAGTAAAACAATCAGGTTTCCAATTTCTACACCATCAGGAGTTTGAATAGTAAGTGTGAATAACACTCCAAAAAATGCACCTATCCAAGGCCCCACATAAGGAATAATGTTCAGAATTCCGGCCAGTGATGCCAAAACAATTGCCAGCGAGAAATCAAGCCCTGCAATTAAATAGAGCCCTGTTGTATTAAGTACAACAATACACACAGTCTGAAGACTAATACCAATAAAATACCTCACCAGGAGTCTGTTTACAGATGCTAAAGCTCTTTTTACATTCTCCTCATATTTGTCCGGAAACAACGCAATAACCATGTTGTCAAACATATTCTGCTCTTTTAGAAAGAAAAATGTTATAAAGGATACAACAAGTACGGCAATAACAGTATTAAACAGCAGGGAGGTTACAGATGCAAAAAAAGATGCTACTGATGATGTGGTAAAAATCTTCTGAAACTCATCAATAACTATGTTTTCAATTCGAAAGTCTGATCCCAGGGTTGGAAATGTGCCAATAATAAAGTTATTGAGGTCTTTTAATGGATCGGCAATCATAATACCCAATGACTCAATTTTAATACTGCTGATACTGGTAAAGAGCTTGCCGGCAAGGGGGGCAATAAAAAGAAAAATAGAGATTATGATGGTAAACATGACTCCAAGAGTGATTGCTGCAGCTACACTTTTAGGTATTGAAAATTGTTTAATACTTATGGCTGTGAGTCTGTCCATCAATGGCTTGCCCATAAGAGAAAGTACTGCAGAAATTATAATGTAAATCACAATATTGCTGAAATACCATGCGATGAAACCAATTATCAGAGCTACTGCAATGCCGATAATGTATTTTGCAAGCTGATTCATAGTAGTTAGAGTTTCATCAAAAGTAAGAAAATTTTGTAAGTTTGTAATCTAATTAACCACATTATAAAAATATGAAAAGATTAATAATCTCTTTAGCTGTCATTCTGATATCATTCGGCAACTTGTTAGCCGATGAAGGAATGTGGCTACCACTTCTAATTAAAGACAGAATGGCAGACCTTCAGAAGAATGGATTCAAACTGACCGCAGAAGACCTTTACAGTATAAATCAGGCATCGCTTAAAGACGCAATTGTGCATTTTGGAGGAGGTTGCACTGGAGAACTTATTTCTGCCGAGGGTTTGATAATAACCAACCACCATTGCGGATTCGGACAAATTCAGTCACATAGCTCTGTCGAAAACGACTATCTAAGAGATGGATTTTGGGCAATGTCCAAAAAGGAGGAGTTACCCAACAGAGGCCTGACTGTACGTTTCCTTGTTAAGATGGAAGATGTTACAGATCATATAATTAATTCTTTATCCTCTGATTTATCTGAAGAAGATAGAGCTAAAATTGTTTCGACTAAGTCTCAGGAAATTTCCAGAAAAGCCACTGAAAACACACATTATCAAGCCAGAGTAGAACCATTGTATTACGGCAATCAATATTTCCTTTTTGTATATGAAACCTATTCAGATGTAAGACTGGTTGGAGCACCTCCTTCGTCAATCGGAAAATTTGGAGGTGATACAGATAATTGGATGTGGCCAAGACATACAGGGGATTTTGCACTTTTCAGAATTTACGCAGACAAGGACAACAAACCTGCTGATTATTCAAAAGATAATGTGCCATACAAACCTAAAAGGTTTTTTACAATCTCTGCCAAAGGTGTCAATGAAGGCGATTTCACACTAGTTTACGGATATCCCGGCAGAACACAAAAATATCTTCACTCATCTGCTGTAAAATACATTACTGATTTATCCAATCCTCACAAGATAAAACTTAGAACTATGCGTCTTGATGTTCAGCGTGACGAAATGAGTAAAAGTCAGGAAGTTCGTATAAAATATGCATCAAAAAATGCCTCAGTTTCAAACGCATGGAAAAAATGGCAAGGAGAAGCAAAAGGGATTGATAGACTTAAGACAGTTGCTGTTAAAGAGAATTTTGAGAGCATGTTCGATAAATGGTCGCAAGACAAACCTGAATATAAAGGCCTTATTTCACAATTCACTAAACTATATGAGGAGTTGGAACCTTTTGCATTCGCAACAGACTACCATAATGAAGCTATTAATGCAAATGAAATCCTAAGGTTAGCCGGTAACATAACTTCGGCAATTGCAAGGAATTCAAAAATGACTCCGGAGGTTAGTGCTAATAATATCAGACAATTACTGGAGAATTTTTACAAAGACTATCACCTGCCAGTTGACAAAAGATCATTTATTGCCATAGTCAATGAGTACAAGAAAAATGTCCCGTTGGAGATGCAACCTGAATTTTTCAAAGATATTGTCAGTAAAAAGGGGAGTGTAGAGGCTGTGGCTGACTGTTTATTTGAGGCATCTTTGTTTGCATCAAGAGAGAAAGCATTAAATGCCATTAAAGATGGTGTCACAGAGACAACATTTGCAAAAGATCCTGCTGTGTTGCTCTATAATGCATTTAACGAAAAATACACTAAAGACATCAAACCTCACTTTGATGAAATAAACAGAAAACTCACAATTCTGTACAGAACCTACATGAGAGGTCAGATGGAGTTTGATAAAGAGATGGAGTTCTATCCTGATGCCAACTCAACACTTCGAATTACCTATGGTAAGGTTAAAGGTTACAAACCTGTTGATGGAGTTTATTACTTCCCGTCATCTACACTTGAAGGAATTATGGAGAAGGATAATCCTGAGATATATGATTACAATATACCTCAAAAACTCAGAGATATTTATTCATCAAAAGATTATGGCAGATGGACAGTAAATGGGACAGTGCCTGTGTGTTTTATTGCAACCAACCATACCTCAGGAGGAAATTCCGGTAGCCCTGTTATCAATGCTCAGGGAGAACTTATCGGGATTAATTTTGATCGTGTATGGGAAGGTACAATGAGTGATATTGCATATGACCCGGAGGTTTGCAGGAATATCTCTCTGGACATAAGGTTTGTTCTGTTTGTAATTGATAAACTTGCCGGTGCAAATCATTTAATTGAAGAGATGAAAATCAACTATTAAAAAGTTGGTGAAAACACCGGATAAAACAGAATGATTATATAAGTAAAAGAGGATGACTTTAAAGTCATCCTCTTGTTTTTCTTCAATATCAGAATAATTTCAAATCTGCTAGTACTCCTCCCTTGCAGGGCGATCGTTAGCCTGAGCTACGCTGATAGTACGACCCATATGCTCAGAACCGTTCAATGCTGAAATAGCAGCATTTCCTTCAGATTCGTTAGGCATCTCTACGAAGCCATAACCTTTTGAACGACGGGTGTCACGATTGATAATAATTCTTGCAGAAGTAACTTCTCCATAAGGTGCGAATAGTTCGGCCAGATCTTCTTTCTTAGCACGGAAACTTAAACTTGAAACAAAGATGTTCATATGAACGGAAATATAAAATTAAAAAAAGGTTAATTGTGTATACAAAGATATACAAAAATATCACATAGCAAAATTTTACAGATTGAAAATGAAAAATTTATCCTCCGTAGCTTGAACCATCAAAACAGTGTGTGCAAATTCTATCTTTAGGCAATCCTATCGATTTTACCAGGGTCTCAATCGAGTTGTATTCAAGACTTGACAGATTCAACTCGTTTTTGATGAATTCAACCATCTCTCGATACTCTTTTGTTGACGCATCTGAATACTTGTCAAGATTTTTATTGTGTTCTCCCTCTTTTTGCAGAATGTACCTACGTGTTATCAGCTCCAAAGGGGAGCGTGATGCCGAGAAATTCAAATACTCACATGGATATACAAGCGGAGGACAGCTTATTCTGATGTGGATCTCTTTTGCGCCGTAGCCTAGCAATATCTGAGCATTATCACGTAGTTGTGTCCCCCGGACAATCGAGTCATCACAAAAGGCAATTCGTTTCTCTCTCAACAGACTTTTATTTGGAATAAGCTTCATTTTGGCAACCAGATCTCTGATTGACTGGTCGGATGGCATAAAACTTCTAGGCCATGTTGGTGTGTATTTTACAACAGCACATCTGTAAGGAATCTTTTTACCTGCAGCAAAACCAATGGCCATACAGGTGCCGGAATCCGGAATGGCAGATGAAACATCCAGATTAGCTTTATCATTGCTGCCAAGTGAATATCCTAGTGAAAATCTTACATCATCAACATTAATCTTTTCATAAGAGCTGGTAGGGTAACCGTAGTAAATCCAGAGAAAAGAGCATATTTGAAGTTTTTCTTTTGCTTTAATGATTGTTTTGAACCCATCTGAGTTCATCTCAATAACCTCCCCCGGACCTACATAATACTCCTCTTCGTATCCTAAATTGGCAAATGCACAGGTCTCTGAGGCAATTGCCAGACAGCCATCTTTTTTGCCTATAATCAGGGGTGTTCTTCCAAATTTGTCGCGGGAGGCAATAATCGATTTCTCAGTAAGAATTAAAAACGAACACGATCCTTTTATCTTATCCTGAGCTATTTTTATTCCATCTTCAAAGCTTTTACCCGCAGTAATCAAAAGGGCAGTTAGCTCTGTTGGATTTGTCTGGCCCGAGCTTAACTCTGTAAAACTGCGCCCTGCGGAAATAAGGTCTCTTTCAAGCTCTGCTGTATTGTTGATTTTACCAACGGTGACAATTGCAAATTTTCCAAGGTGAGAATTGAGAATTATTGGTTGTGGATCAGAATCACTAATTACACCAATGCCTGAATTCCCATCAAACTTCTTGAGATCATCCTCAAATTTTGTTCTGAATTGTGAATTTTCGAGATTGTGAATCGATCTTGCGAAGTTTCCGTTCACATTATAAGATGCCAAACCACCTCTGCGAGTCCCCAAATGGGAATGATAATCGGTTCCGTAAAAAAGATCAGTAATACACTTTTGCTTTGAAATAACTCCAAATAGACCGCCCATGCTATAAATTTTTTATGATGGGCACAAATGTAAGACAATTTCCACTTAACTTTACAGAATGATTTTAACAATTGAGAAATGCAGAATATTATTTATCTGATAATCCACATATTATTTGCCATTGGGATGTTCATATCTCTTAAAGTGGTAAATGTAAAAAAGGTTAATAAATACCAGGCCATTGCTGTCAATTATTTTGTGGCAATGATCTTTACTCTTGGAGATCTGATTTTTGGAGATGTTGACATTATATTTCCCTCCAAGTTGATAGTGCCCTCGTTAATTGTAGGAACGCTCTTTGTGACGAGCTTTATTGTGATGACATATTCAACACAAAAGGTAGGGATTGGGCTGACAACTGCGCTAAACAAGATGTCAGTCGTTATACCCGTTTCTGTAGGAATATTGTATTTAGGGCAAAATTCGGGTCTCATCCTTAAAGTTGCCGGAATTATACTTGCACTGGCATCATTTGTCCTGATTCTTTATAAAAAATCAGATAAAAGAGTGAAAGGGGCATTCATTCTGCCCGCAATGGTTTTTATCCTATCCGGTATGATTGATACTTCAATGGAACTAACCAATAATTTAGCTCTTTCGAAAGACGGAGAGAGAGAACTTTTTCTGCTGGGAATTTTTATAACAGCATTTGTGTTGAGTGCTCTATCGGCTCTTATAACCGGTAAGAGTAAAAGTCAGGATATAGGATTTGGTCTTAAAACAATTGCATTTGGTTCAATTTTGGGACTGTTTAATTTTCTTACATCAAAAATGATATTGGTAAATGTTGCAAGAATGGGAGGTTCCGTAGTATTTCCTATTCACAATGCATCTGTTGTAATGATAACTGCACTTATAGGAGTTCTGTTTTTTAAAGAGGTATTTACCCGTAAACAGTGGATAGGAGTAATTCTTGCAATAATTGCAGTCTTTATAATAGCAAACACAATGCAATATTAATAATTGAAGCAACTATAATATAATTTTTAACTCGCTTGCTTATCCCGTATTCGATAAACAATACTATAATAATCACTGTTATTGATATCTCTACTCCGGGGCCGGGATTCATTTTTATAATTGAATGTGGGAGTGATTCTATTCTGGATACTATGAATATTGCAGTTTCGGATAAATAATTTAAGATTCTTATCAAAAAATCATATCCGATCCCAATTAGTGCAAATACTCCGGCCACTAAACTCGTGTATAATATCAACGTAATAAGTGGAACAAGCAAGATGTTTGAAAGAAGAAAATAGGGAGGGAAATAGCCAAAAAGATTTATAGATATTAATGATGTTCCAATTTGACAAGCTATTGAAACGGAGATAATACCCCATAACCACCTGATAATTTTGTTTTCAGATTTAATCAAATCTCTAAATGCAGGATTAATAAATATTATTGATGCAAATGCAGTGTATGATAGAATAAATCCGGCATCGTAAACAGAGTGTGGGTTTACTATGGAAATAATCAACGCAGATGCAAACAGTGTATTAATTGAGACACCTCTTTTGCTGAATGAATTTGAAATAATATAAAAAGAGAGCATAATTACAGAACGTGTGGCAGATGGAGTAAACTCTGCAACTATTGCAAGCATCCAGAGAGAAGTAATTATAAAAACGCCTCTTAAAATTTTCATTACTCTGTAATTTCCCATAAAAGATAAAAGAGTGCTTAAAAATATATATAGGAGAGTTGCATGAAAACCGGAAACAGCCATTAAATGCATACTTCCTGATGCCGAAAAAGCATTCCTGATCTCTTTTTTAAGATTTGATTTATCTCCTGTTGCCAAAGCAGCAGTGAGTGCCACCCAGTTTTTCTCAGGATAAATTATGTTGAGTCTTTGAAGTACTGATGTTTTTTTATTCATCAGACGATCGGGTATACTTTTGTTTCTTGTTCTTATTACTTTGAATTCACCCGATTTTGCATATCCAAAACTTAGAACCCCTCTACTTTTTAGGAAGTCTACCCAACCAATGTTACCAGTATTGGCCAACTTGTCAACTGAAGAACCAGTATAATTAAGAACGATTGTATCTCCTATTAAAATATCAGAAGCCGGATATTCCTTGTCTATATATAACAAAATTTTTTCATTATAATCTTTAGAAAAACAGAATGTCGATGAAGAATTTCTATTTATCTTTACACTGTTTTTAACAATCAGTTTTAAAGGCATGTTTTTCTCCTTTACCAAAAGGGAGATTTGTTTCTTTTTTGTAGAGCTGAGTCTGATTGAATTGTTAAAATTACCGGCAAGAAACATTGAAAGCAAAAGCAGAGATTTGATTAATATGTCCCACTTAAGGTTTTTAAATCGCCTGCTTGCCAGTAGAATCAAAAATGTGGCTAATGTTGCTGAATATGCAATGATTGCAGAATATGCGGGAGTAATATTAAGATGAGGTGAGATTAGTATACCGGTGATATATGAACCAGTATAAAGCAGAATAGGCGAATTACCTGCCTGCCTTATATTGTCAGTATCTCTCCCCCTCACTAAATCCATCGCCTCAAAATTGATTAGTAAATATATCAATATTATTTGATATTATTAGTGAAACGGCGTTTTTTTGTTACATTTGTGCGATTTTTTTGTCTCAACAATGAAAATTTAAATTAAAAATTAATATTTATTATGATTATTTTAGTTTTGAACTGCGGTAGTTCTTCGATAAAGTATCAGGTGCTTGATATGAAGAGCACTACCGATTATTCACTTCTTGCAAAAGGTTTGGTTGAGAGAATTGGCCTGGAAACAGGCATTTTATCTCACAGAGTTGATGGCAGGGACAAATACGAGACAGAAGGTCACATTGCAAATCACACCGAAGGTATTAAGAAGGTGCTTGATATTCTGATTGATTCAGAACTTGGCATTCTTAAATCTCTTTCTGACATCGATGCTGTAGGTCACAGAGTGGCTCACGGGGGAGAGTATTTTAACAGTAGTCGTCTTGTTAATGAGTCAGTTATAGAAGGAATTGAGAAGCTGTGCGAACTTGCTCCTCTTCATAATCCTGCTAACCTTCTTGGAATCTTTGCAATTCAAACATTGATGCCACAAACTCCTCAGGTAACTGTATTTGATACATCATTTCACCAAACAATGCCTAAGTATGCTTACATGTATGCGCTCCCTTACGAGTACTATACCAAGCATAAGATCCGCCGTTACGGTTTTCACGGAACAAGCCATAAGTTTGTAGGCAAAAAAGCCTGCGATCTGGCCGGTCTTGATTTTATGAATTCTAAGGTAATAACCTGTCATTTGGGCAACGGAAGTTCAATTACTGCAATTAAAAACGGTCAATCAATAGACACATCAATGGGATTCACACCTCTTGAGGGATTGATTATGGGTACCCGCAGTGGTGATATTGATGCCGGAATCGTAACATTTATTCAGGAAAAAGAGGGTCTTGATGCTGCCGGTATTAATTCTGTTCTTAACAAAAAGAGCGGTTTTATTGGTATTTTCGGACAATCATCTGATGCAAGAGATATTGAAATGGCCGCATCGAAAAATGACGAAAGGGCTCAATTAGTGCTTGATATGCTCTATTACAGAGTGCTTAAATACATAGGAGCATACACAGCGGCAATGGGCGGTGTTGATATGATTGTATTTACAGGAGGAATTGGAGAGAATGATCCTCACATTCGTGAAATGGTTGGATCTCACCTGGAATACATCGGCCTTAACTTTGATCCTGCTGCAAATAAAGGGGTTAGAGGCAAGGATGTTATTTTATCAAAACCGGGGTCTAAGGTATTTATGGCAACAGTCACCACAAATGAAGAACTTGTGATAGCCCAGGATACAATGGATATTCTTGTTAACAAAAATAATAACTAATATTAATAAATACAGATGATTACAACATTTGAACAAATTTTTGAGAGTTTAAGATCAAAACCAAAAAAGAGGTTGGTTGCTGCATGGGCGGTAGATGATCACACAATTAATGCAGCTAAACTGGCTGTTGAAGCCGGCATAGTTGAGGCTACTCTTGTTGGTAATGAGAAGATGATACGTGAGGTATGTGCCCATGAAAATATCGACCCTTCAATTTTCAGAATTGTTGCTATCGATGATGAGATGAAGGCAGTTTCAACAGCTGTTGACCTTATTAACGAAGGACAGGGAGATATCCTTATGAAGGGTATGTGCAGTACTGACAAATACATGAGAGCAATTCTCAACAAAGAGAGAGGTCTTTTACCTGCAAAAGCTGTTCTTAGTCATGTAACTGTTATGTCAAATCCACAGTATCATAAATTATTGGTTTTAGGTGATATCGCTGTAATACCGGCACCAGATCTCAGCCAAAAAATAGCTATCACGAATTACGTTGTCAAGATCTCACATGCATTGGGCAACAGCAAGCCAAAAGTTGCCATTATCACGGCAACCGAGCAGATGCTTCCGGGCATGCCTGCATGCGTAGATGCCGCAATTATCTCAAAAATGGCCGACAGAGGTCAGATTTCAGGTTGTCTTGTGGATGGACCATTAGCATTGGACGTTGCTCTTTCAGCAGAAGCTGTTGCTGTTAAAAAGCTTGTAAGTGCTGTAGCCGGAGATGCAGATTGTCTTGTATTTCCGAATATTGAATCTGCTAATGTATTTTATAAGGTTAATACTCAACTATGTGTTGGAGCACAACAGGCTGCAATTGTTGCAGGCGCAAAAGCTCCTTGTGTACTCTCAAGCAGAGCAGACAGCATTGACACAAAATTAAATTCAATAGCACTTGCTGCACTTACAGCAAAATAATTTATGGGAAATCATATATTAGCAATCAATCCGGGTTCAACCTCAACAAAAATTGCACTCTTTGAAGGGCACAAACAGGTATTTGTTACAACTCTGCGTCACTCTATCGAGGAACTTTCTCAATATGAAAAAGTTTCAGATCAGTTTGAATTCAGAAAGCAAACGATTCTTAATGCTCTATCAGAGAATAAAATAGAGATGGATCTGATTGAGGCAATTGTTGGAAGAGGCGGTCTTGTCAAGCCAATTAAGTCCGGTGTTTATGAGGTAAATGAGGCCATGCTACGAGATCTTGAAGAGGGTGTTGGTGGAGAACATGCGAGTAATCTTGGAGGGCTTATAGCACATAATATTGCTATGACCATAAAAGGCTGCAAAGCATTTATTGCTGACCCTGTTGTAGTAGATGAGCTGGAACCAATAGCAAGAATTACCGGTCTCCCTTTGTTGGAAAGGAGATCTATTTTTCATGCCCTTAACCAAAAGGCTATCGCTAAAAGTTATGCAGCATCGGTAAATTCAACATATGAATCCCTTAACCTGATCATTGCTCACCTGGGAGGGGGAGTCTCTGTTGGAGCTCACTGCAAAGGAAGGGTAGTGGATGTAAACAACGCTTTGAATGGCGAAGGACCTTTTTCTCCTGAACGTTCAGGGACACTTCCGGCCTATGATTTTGCCAAGCTTTGTTTTTCAGGGAAATACACCCTTGATCAAGTAAAGAAAATGATTACAGGCGAAGGCGGATTGGTAGCTCATCTGGGTACAAACTCATTTGCAGTAGTAGAGCAGAAGGTCTCTGAGGGTGATGAGAAGTTTAAGTTGATTTCTGATGCATTTGCATACAATGTTGCCAAGGAGATTGGAGCAATGTCAGCTGCTCTATCCGGAGAAATTGATGCTATACTTATTACCGGAGGAATTGCCTACAACACAAAACTGATGGATAAACTTGTTCATCAGGTTAGTTTTATTGCTCCTGTTAAGATTTTCCCCGGTGAAGATGAGATGACTGCTCTTGCTATGAACGGCTTGGCAGTTCTAAGCGGTAAAGAGATCCCTCTGATTTACGAATAGATCAGCTTTTATTAATATTAACCCTTCATCTTTTTCTGTAACAACTGAAGTTTAGATGAAGGGTTTTTTAATTAAGCATTTTGTAATATTTCAGATTGATTGACAAAGTATCATTTGTATGAAGGATATTTATCAGATCTTTTAAAATGAGATGTGGTTCAACAACTCCTCTTTCCCAGAAGTCACTTCCACCGGTCTCTGTGTTTCTCTTAGTATTATTAAAGACCTTTCCCTTTGATAGAATTTCAATTTTCCCAAAAAGAGGATTGCTTGTTTTAAGATCCAATACACTTTGAAAATTGTTGGGATTAAGCCAGAGATCTGCATTGTATGAAAGTTTGAAAACCTCTTCGATGCTATTTGGGTATGAATGAAATTCTCCTTTTTTACCGCCTAGTACCACACCGCCTGCATCCTTAATAAGGCGACTCATATAGCTATCCTCTCCGGGAATATACCAGACATCTTTCCATGGAGCATTTAAAAGGACCCTCTTCTTTTCTCCGAATTGTTCGGCTCTGGCCTTTGCCGATAAATACTCCTCCCTGATAAGTTTAAAAAGTGAATCGGCTTTTTCGGAACAGTTATATAAAGCTCCAAAAAACCTTAGATACTCTGCTTTTCCCAAAGGGTGATTTTCCATGTAGTCACCAACTGCAATCACCTTTATACCCAGTGCCTTTATCTTTTCTATATAGATATTATTTTCTCCGCTTATGCCATATGTAAACACAATGTCGGGAGATAGTTCAATAAGTGCTTCGTAGTTCAGAGAGGACTCAAAACCTACATCAGATATTTTGCCTGCGTTAAACAACTCAATGACAGAGCTGTCACTTATATATTTTGCGCCTGAAACTGCTTTAATGGATTTAACTTGCCCGAGCGCACTTATGTAGGCAATATGACTTGTTGACATACACACAACTCTTGCAGGAGGTACCGAAATTTCATTTTCGTATATATCTCTCCCCTTTAGTTCTTCTGCCGGGATCAATTGATAATCATAAACAGACTCTTTACCACTCCAGTTCTCGATAACCCGGAGGATTCGATTCCCTGTGTCTCCTTCAATAATATTGAAATTTGATGCATACTCATTAACAGATATAGTTGTGTCAAGAGGATGTTTCTCTCCATGCGAAACGCAAGAGGCAGAAATTAAAACAGTTAAAAAGATAATAATGCTTACTGGTCGCATATGTGTATATTTGTTGCAAATTTAACACTTTACTTTAAAACATTGGGATGGAACTTAGAGAGGTTATAGTTATTGGAGCTGGTGCCGCGGGAATGATGGCTGCCATTACTGCTGCGCGTGAAGGATCAAAGGTTACACTCATTGAAAAGATGGAGAAGGCCGGACGAAAAATAAGAATTACCGGAAAAGGTAGATGTAATATAACAAATACAAAACCCTGGCAGGAGTTTTCAACTCATCTGCATCCAAACAGCAGATTTTTAAAACATGCTTTTTACAGCTTCGACAACACAGAGACGGTTAAATTTTTTGAAGAGATTGGTCTCAAAACTGTCATTGAGAGGGGTGACAGAGTATTTCCGCTCTCGGGAAATGCCTCTGATGTGGTTGATACTCTTGTAAATGAGATCAATAAACTTAATATAAAAGTTCTATACAACACTAGCGTTAAAGATTTTTTTATAAGTGAAGGCAAAATAAATTCAATATCGGCAGTAAGTAACAGTAAAACATTAAGATTAATTGCAGATGCATACATAATTGCTTCAGGTGGACTCTCATATCCTTTAACCGGATCAACTGGTGACGGCTATACATTTGCAGAAAAATGTGGCCATAAAGTTACCGAGTGTTTTCCTTCGCTTACAGCTCTGATGCCTGTTGGCTATTGCAATGAGCTAATCGGATTGCAGTTAAAAAATTGTGAAATCACACTTATTTCCGGTAAAGATATTGTCCAGAAAGAGATGGGTGATCTGGATTTTACAAACAATGGGATTGAGGGGTCAATTGGATATAAAATAAGCAGAAAAGCTGTAAAAACGTTAATATCCGGGGGTAGGTGCAGTGTTTCGATTGATTTGAAACCTGCAATTGATATTGAAACTCTAAAAAAGAGAGTTGAAAAGGAGATATTGGAGCTTAAGGGGCCATTCACCTCTTTGTTACTACAAAAGTTGCTGCCATCACAAGCTATCAGACCCTTTATGGAGATGAACAATTTAAGCAGTGATATTAACAAATTATTGAGGAGTCTGGATATCTTGGGACTGGCCGAAATACTCAAAAACTGGAAAATGGACATCTACTCTTTCACATCATACGAGCGAGCTGTCATAACTGCAGGAGGCGTTTCGCTAGATGAGATTATCTCGAAAAACATGAAATCAAGGCTTGTACAAAACCTATGGTTTGCAGGAGAGGTAATAGATTTGGATGGCGATACCGGTGGATATAACCTTCAGATTGCTTTTTCGACCGGATTTCTGGCGGGAAAATCAGCAGCTACCGAAAAATAGGGTCAAATTAAAATCTTCTGAGACGGGGTTTCGAATTTAATTTTAAGTTCGGTTATAACCTGCTTAGTATCCAATGTAAACTCTCCATTCATCATCCATGAATAGTAACTTGGATCTGATTTAAAGACACTCTCAACAGCTTTTCCTTTGTGCTTTCCGAAGTTGATGATCGGAACATCGTTTTCGTCCAGCACAATTCTTCCGGCATAATCTACAAATTTGCTCTTAGTTGAAAATTCCGATAGAAATTTCACATCATTTTCAAGAACATCATTGTATTTATCAAGCTGAGCTTCCAGGATCTCAAGGGTTGCAATTGTATCTGCCTCTGCAGAGTGTGCATTTGCAAGCTCTTTGTTGCAGTAGAATTTTAAAGCTGCGCTTAATGTTCTTTGCTCCATTTTGTGGAAGATGTTCTGAACATCTACCAGTTTTCTCTTTCTGAAATCAAAATTTACTCCTGCCCTGAGAAATTCTTCAGCAAGCATAGGAACATCAAATCTGATAGCATTATAGCCAGCAAAGTCACAGCCGGACATCCACTGCGCCAGACTCTTAGCGACCTCTTTAAAGGTAGGGCAACCGGCAACATCCTCATTTGATATGCCGTGAATGTTTTGAGCTTCGGGAGAAATAGGTATTGTTGGATTAAGCCTGCGGGTTTTTATCTCCTGATCTCCATTCGGCATAACTTTGAGAGCACTGATCTCTACAATTCTATCAGTAGCAACATTTAGCCCGGTGCTTTCTATATCAAAAAAGAGCAGCGGATTTTTAAGATTTAATTTCATTTTTGGTTTCTCCTATGCGCTTACCATCATTGGCATTATTAATGCCAAAATCTCTTCGGCAGGGTCATTACCACCTGAAGGAAGAATAAGTGCAGCTCTTGAAGGGTCTGAAAGTTCAAGAGAAATATCGTTATATGAAAGGTTAGAAAGTATCTCGATTAAAAATGTAGATTTAAAGCCAATCTCCATTGGGTCTCCATCATACTGGCAGGTAAGTCTCTCGTGGGCAGAAATTGAAAAGTCAAGATCCTGAGCTGAGATTACAAGCTGGTTGTAAGACAACTTAAGTTTTACGAGACTGCTGGCCTGATTAGAGCAAACAGATACTCTTCTTGTACTGTTAAGAAAATCCTGACGGTTAATTATGAGCCTGTTTGTGTTATTTTTTGGAATAACAGATTTATAGGCTGGATAGTTGCCTTCTACAAGGCGACATACAAGTATAAATGATTCAAATTCAAAATATGCGTTTTTCTGATCAAAGAGAATTTTAACGTCCTCTTCAACCTTTGAAAGAAGGTTTTTAAGAATTGATGATGGTTTTTTTGGAAGAATGAAAGAGGATTTCTGCTCTGACTTTATGTCATGTCTTGTAAAACATACCAATTTGTGGGCATCTGATGCAACCATTGTTGCAGATTCGGTATCGATATCAAAGAAAATTCCGTTCATTACAGGTCTAAGCTCTTCTTCTGCAGTAGCATAGAGTGTTCTATTGACCCCCTCAAGAAGTATTTGAGAATTAACAGTTATTGAAGTTCTGTCGTTTGAAATTGTTGCAATGCTTGGATAGTCATCAGCACCTGTGCATGGTAAAGTTGAGTTTCCGTTGGCCCAGGTTATATCAATTGAAGTTTGATTTTCATTTGAACTAAACTCCAGCGGTATGTCTGCAAACTCTTTAAGTGAGTCCACAAGAAGCCTTGCAGGAATAGTAATTTCACCCTCTTCTTCTATGTTTTCGATAGGCAAAGAGGCTTTGAGGCTTGTCTCCAGATCGGAGGCAGTAATGTTTAGCTTTCCATCCCTTAAAACAAATAGAAAATTGTCCAAAACAGGGATTGTATTCTTTGATGATATTACTCTTGAAACAGACAAGAGACGAGCTAAAAGCTCTGTGCTGGAAACTACAAACTTCATGTCCTTATATTTTTTACAAAGATAAAAAAAATAAGTTATGGCATATATTTTGATTTGGTTACTTATTAAAAAACTTTTAAAGACATGAAAAGAAATTTATTTCTCTATCTATTTTTGACAGTTTTGGTAAGCGGTGTTACATCATTGGCCGTTATCAGCTACAGTTCTAAAAAATCATCAGTTTATTATTATCCCGAGAGTGATACACCTGTTGTCAGGGCATCATACTCTCCTCAAAATTTCCCGGATTTCACCTTTGCGGCAGAAAATGCGGTTAAGGCGGTTGTACATGTGAAGGTTGTTAAAAAATCGACCCCTCAGCCATATTCACTGTTCGACTTCTTTGGGTATGGTCAGCCTCAGATGCCAAGATTGCAGGAGGGTGCAGGGTCGGGAGTTATAATTTCCAAAGATGGATATGTTGTTACAAACAATCATGTCATTGATGGAGCAGATGAGATTCAGGTAACCCTGGAAAATAATCAATCCTTTACAGCAAAACTTATTGGAGCAGATCCCGTGACAGATATAGCACTTTTAAAGATTGATGCTCAGAATCTGCCAACCCTATTATACGGTGATTCAGATGCATTAAGGCTTGGTGAATGGGTTCTCGCAATTGGTAATCCCTATAATCTAAGGTCAACAATTACAGCAGGCATTGTAAGTGCAAAGGCCAGAAGTATGCCATCTTTTGAAGGTGATTTTAAAATAGAGGCTTTTATTCAGACCGATGCCGCGGTAAATCAGGGTAACAGCGGGGGAGCTCTTATAAATACAAGGGGAGAACTAGTCGGAATCAATACTGCGATAGCATCAAGAACAGGAGCCTTTACAGGATACTCTTTTGCAGTACCTACTACTATTGTTAGAAAAGTGGTTGAAGATATAATGCAACACGGTACTGTGCAGAGGGCTATGCTTGGAATTTCGATGCAGGAGATTGATGGTAACCTTCAAAAAGAGAAGGGTTTGAAAACTACAAAGGGTGTTTTTATTGCAGAGGTTGTTAAAGGTAGTCCGGCAGACAAGTCGGGCATCAGGGAGAATGATGTACTTGTATCTGTAAACGGAGTTCAGGTAAATTCAGCACCTGCTGTTCAGGAACAGGTCTCCAAATACAGACCAAAAGATAAAATATCTGTAGATGTAATCAGAGATGGTAAACAAAAGGAGATTTCAGTTGTATTAGAGGGCAGGGATGCACAGATTGCAAAGATGGAGGAGTCCAGGGCGGGTGTTCTCAAATTATATGGAGCCGAGCTCAAAGATGCTCCAAAAGAGAGATTGGAAAAACTTGGATTGAAATCCGGCATTGAGGTTCTTTCTGTCTCTGCAGGCAAGTTTAATGAAGCCGGTGTCAGGGAGAATTTTATAATAACCCATGTCAACCAGATGCCTGTACGCAACATTCAGGAACTGCAGTCTGTAATTCAAAGAAGTAGAAGATCGTTGCTCATAGAAGGTGTGTACCCTGACGGCAAAGTGGTATATTATGGTATGGGCATCTGATTTTTTTCAGCATGTGCCATTTTTTTATTAATTTTGCCGGATATTACCTATAATGTATAAATGAGACAACTAAAGATTACCAAATCTATTACAAACAGAGAGAGCGCATCTCTTGATAAATATCTTCAAGAGATTGGTAGGGAAGAACTTATAACAGTAGAAGACGAAGTTGAATTAGCTCAGAGAATACGAAAAGGAGATCAGGAGGCCCTTGAAAAACTTACAAGGGCCAACCTTCGTTTCGTTGTATCTGTAGCTAAACAATATCAAAATCAGGGATTAAGTCTGCCTGACTTAATAAATGAAGGAAACCTCGGTCTGATAAAAGCGGCAGAAAAATTTGATGAGACCAGAGGATTCAAGTTTATCTCTTATGCTGTTTGGTGGATAAGACAATCTATATTGCAGGCTCTTGCCGAACAGTCAAGAATTGTCAGACTACCACTTAACCAGGTTGGGTCCCTCAACAAAATTAACAAAGCTCTTTCAAAGTTTGAGCAGGAGAACGAAAGGATGCCATCATCAGAAGAGCTGGCAGAGATTCTAGATATTCCAAAAGAGAAGATTGCTGATACTCTAAGGGTTTCCGGCAGACATGTCTCAGTTGATGCTCCGTTTGTTGACGGCGAAGATAATAACCTTCTTGATGTACTAGTAAACAGTGATTCTCCAAATGCAGACAGAGGCCTTGTTAATGAGTCACTTAATAAAGAAATTGAGAGAGCTCTTTCAACCCTGACCGAACGGGAGAGAGATATTGTAAAATATTTCTTTGGTATCGGTACCAGTGAAATGACACTGGAGGAGATCGGGGAGTACTTCGGACTTACCCGTGAGAGGGTACGTCAAATCAAAGAGAAGGCAATTCGGAGACTCAGGCACAGTGCAAGAAGTAAACTTCTTAAATCTTACCTCGGATAACCAAAACAAACACTCAATACACATGAAAAAATTCTTTTATATGGCACTTGCTGCCGGGGTACTTTTTACCTCTTGCACGGGAAAGAAAGCGGATGTTAATCCTCTTTTGGCCGAATGGAATACACCTTTCGGAATTCCTCCTTTTGAGCAGATAAAGCTCGATCATTATATGCCTGCATATCTTCAAGCTATGGATGTGCACAGAGCTGAAATTGAGGCAATTGTGAACAATCAGGAGGCTCCTACATTTGACAACACAATTGTTGCTTATGACAACGCAGGAGCTCTTTTAAGTAAAATTTCTCCAATATTTTCTAGTCTCAATTCGGTAAATGCCAGTCCTGAAGTTTTGGCTTTAGCCAAAGAGCTTTCTCCTCTAACAAGTAAGCACTACAACGAGATCAGCCTCAACGGAGGCCTTTTTCTCAGAGTAAAGGCTGTTTACGACGCTAAAGACTCTCTTAACCTAGACGAAGAGCAAATGAGACTTTTGACAGAGATGTACAAAGGTTTTGTTAGAAGTGGCGCTGAGCTTGCCGAAGATAAAAAAGAGGAACTTAAAAAAATTAATGCAGAAATTTCTGCACTTCAACTTGCATTTGGACAAAATCTTCTTGCAGAGACAGATGGTTTTAAGCTTGTGATTGATAATGAAGCAGATCTTGCCGGTTTATCTGAAGCCTTAAAAACTTCTGCTGCAAAGAGAGGAGAAAAAGACTCAATATATAACGGAAAATGGGTTTTTGGACTAGACAATCCTAGCATCATTCCATTCCTTCAGCAATCTGAAAAGAGAGAGTTAAGAAAAGAGATACTTAATGCATACCTCAACAGGTGCAACAATAATAATGAGTACGATAACAAAGATGTTATAGCAAAACTAGTTGATCTGAGACTTCAGAGAGCTAAAATTCTCGGATTTGAAACTTTTGCTGACTATCAGCTTGAAAGCAGAATGGCAAAAACTCCCGCAGCTGTTTACAATCTGCTTAACCAACTTTGGAAACCGGCACTAGCATCTGCAAAAAGAGAACTTGCAGATATGAATCAGGTTGTAAAAGCCAATGGAGATAAGATTGACAAGCTTGAAGCTTACGACTGGAGATTCTACTTTGAGAAGGCAATGGCCAGTAAATTTAACCTGAGCGACGATCAGTTGCGCCCTTACTTTATGATTGATAATGTAAGAGATGGTATTTTCTATGTAGCTAACAGCCTTTATGGAATAACTTTTACGCAAATTAACAATGTTCCGCTTCCTCATTCTGAGGCATCAGCATTTGAATGTAAAGATGCTGACGGTTCGCATCTTGGTATTCTGTTTATGGATATGTTTGCCCGTCCGGGTGCAAAAAAAGGTGGTGCATGGTGTAGCGGTTTCCGCTCTCAGGTTTACAAAGATGGTGAAAGGGTAGCACCTCTTGTAACCATCGTAGGTAATTTTACAAGACCTTCGGGAGACAAACCGGCTCTTTTAAGTACAGATGAGGTTGAAACATTCTTCCACGAATTCGGTCATGCCCTTGCAAGTCTTTTGAAAGATGTTCGCTATTACGGAGTGGGAGGTATGACAAGAGATTTTGTTGAGCTTCCTTCACAAATTATGGAGCATTGGGCATTCGAACCGCAAGTGCTTAAGGTATATGCAAAACACTTTGAGACCGGAGAAGTAATACCACAGGAGCTTATAGATAAAATGGAAAAAGCCGGTAAATATGGCCAGGGCTTTGCTACTACCGAATATCTTGCCGCATCATTCCTTGATATGGACTTCCACATTCTTAAGTCTATTCCTGAAAATATTGATGTTCTTAAATTTGAAGAGAACTCAATGAATAAACTTGGTCTGATTTCTCAAATTCCTCCAAGATACAGAAGTACATATTTCAGCCATACATTTGGTGGCGGCTATACTGCCGGCTACTATTCATATATTTGGGCTGAGGTTCTTGACAGCGATGCATATCAGGCTTTTGTTGAGACAGGCGATATTTTTAACAAAGAGGTTGCAGCGAAATTCCGCAAAGAGGTTCTTGCAAGAGCTGGTCAGGATGAGGCAATGAAACTTTATGTTAACTTCCGCGGAACAGAACCCGGAATTGATGCTCTTCTTAAAAACAGAGGTCTAAAATAGAAACAGGTTTTACCCTTGTTACCAATAGAGGGCACCCTTAAAGGTGCCCTTTTTTTATTATCTTTGCGAGGAATAATCTAATAAAATGAATCTTACAACCGAAAATATTCTGCTGATTGGTTCAGTTTTATTGTTTGTCAGCATTATTGCCGGGAAAGCAGGTAATCGTTTTGGAGTACCTGTTCTTTTGCTTTTTCTGAGCGTAGGGATGATATTTGGAAGTGACGGACTTGGCATTGAATTTAACAGCCCGTATGCAACTCAGTTCGTAGGTCTGGTCGCTTTAAGTATAATTCTCTTCTCCGGTGGTATGGACACCAAAATTTCAGATATTAAACCCGTTTTAAGATCAGGAATTGTGCTCTCTTCTGTGGGAGTGATGTTAACAACTCTATTTACCGGAGGTATAATTTTCATGCTCTCAAATTTTTTTACAAGAATTGTTTCATTCTCTCTACCTGAATCAATGCTGCTGGCCGCAATCATGTCTTCTACTGATTCGGCCTCTGTTTTTTCAATCCTCAGGTCAAAGGGGGTAAGACTCAAAGGAAATATTAAACCACTTCTTGAATTGGAAAGTGGGAGTAATGATCCGATGGCATTTATGTTAACGATTCTTTTTCTAAAAATGGTTCAGTCAGGAGACACCGGGACTTTCTCTTTTATATTCAGCCTTATAATGCAGTTCGGGATAGGGGCATTATGCGGTTATCTTATCGCTAAGCTTACCCTTTTTATTGTTAGAAAGGTTAATTTTGAAAGTAAGTCACTATATCACGTATTACTGCTAGCCTCAATGTTCTTTACATTTTCATTCACCGATCTTATATATGGAAACGGATTTCTTGCAGTTTATGTGGCAGGGCTTACAATTGGAAACAGCAAAGTGCAGTGTGATGAGACCGCCTACAATTTTTTTGACAGCATTGCATGGCTTAGTCAGCTGATTCTGTTTCTAACTCTGGGTTTGCTTGTTAATCCATCTGACCTTATCACTTTTAAAGTTGGAGCAATAGGCTTATTTATTGCCTTTTCTCTTATAATAATTTCACGCCCTTTTGCCGTTTTTATTTCATTAATTCCCTTTAAAAGCATTCCGAACAGAACTAAACATTTTGTCTCCTGGGTCGGGCTTAGAGGGGCTGTACCAATAGTTTTTGCAACATACCCTATGCTTGCGGGAATCGATAAGTCGGGGCTTATCTTCAATATAGTCTTTTTTGTGACCATTGTTTCATTACTAATTCAGGGAACAACTATAAATTTTGTAGCACAGAAAATGGGATTAATAAAGGATGATGAAGCTTCATAAGAATGAAATATTATCTTTGCCAAATTAATAAACCTGATACTTTATGACAAATTTCTGGAATGCGATTGGTAACGGAATTGTTTCGTTCAGCAACTGGATTTGGGGCATGCCCCTTTTCTTATTGTTAATAGGAGGAGGTCTCTACTTCCTTATATATTCCGGGTTTGTGCCATTCAGGTATTATATCAAGGCTTTGAAATCACTTAAAGGAGGTAAAGATAAAGATGCTCCTGGTCAGATTAGCTCATTTGAGGCACTAACAAGTGCAATCGCAGCAACAGTTGGAATGGGCAATATCTCGGGAGTAGCGGTTGCTCTGACTATGGGAGGGCCTGGTGCAATCTTCTGGATGTGGGTTAGTGCCATAGTAGGCATGGCTACCAAATTTTTTGAAGGAACTCTTACTATCATGTTTAAAGGGAAAGATTCGGCAGGAGAGTATCAGGGAGGCCCCATGTATATGATTACCAAGGGGCTTGGAGAAAAATGGAGGCCTATGGCCGTTTTCTTCTCAATTTTCGGTCTGATAGGTACCCTGTGTCTAATGCAGGCTAATCAGCTTACAGAAGCAATTACAACCGTAGTAACCACACCAGCGGGTATTGAAAACACTCTGTTTTTAAGATTAATAATCGGTATTGTAATATGCCTGCTTGTTTCGGTTGTGGTACTTGGAGGCATTAAAAGAATATCCAAAGTATCGGCAAGAGTTGTTCCTGTAATGGTTGCGATGTATTTTGTTCTTGTCGCATATATTGTCCTTACGAATCTTCCGGTTGTTCCTGAGGTATTTGCCTCTATTTTTGATGGAGCGTTTGATTTGCAGGCCGGAGCCGGAGGGCTTGCCGGTACAGCAATTGTAATTGGAGCCAGAAGAGCTGCTTTTGTAAATGAAGCAGGTGTAGGTACAGCCTCAATGATGCATGGTGCATCTAAAAATAATGAGCCTGTTAAAGAGGGGCTTGTTGCTATGATAGGCCCATCAATCGACTCCGGTTTAGTTTGTACCTTAACTGCTCTTGCAATTTTAATCAACGGTACATACGATACCGAACAGATAAGAGGTATTGAGGTGGCATTGGGCTCATTTGAGGCTTCAATTCCCGGATTGGGACACTATCTGCTTATGATTATGGTTGTGATTTTTGCATTTTCAACCATGTTTTCATACTCCTACTATGGAGTAAAATGTACTAACTTTCTAATCGGGGCAAAATATGCAAACTATTATAATTATTTTTTCCTGATTATGCTTGTAGTCGGAGCTGTGATTTCGCTTGATGTTGTTGTTGGAGTTATTGACAGCGCCTATGCTCTAATGGCCATTCCAACCATGTTTACCTTGCTCGTTTTATCTCCCAAGGTTAAAAAAGAGATGAAGAGATATTTTTCAAAATAGAATAAAATGAATCCTGAACACTTGATATCCCAAAAAGTAAAAGAGGCCATAGTATCACTCTACGGAGTTGATCCAGAAATGAATTTAATTCAAACACAGGCCACAAGAAAAGAGTTTGAAGGCGACATTACAGCTGTGATGTTCCCCCTGTTAAAGATCTCCAGAAAGTCGCCCGAGCAAACCGGAGAGGAGATTGGTAAATATATCAGTGCAAACTGTTCTGATGTTGAGAACTATAATGTTGTAAAAGGTTTTCTTAATATAAAACTTTCCTGGAAATACTGGTTGTCTGTATTTTCGGTTATTGCATCAACAGATGATTTTGGACAGCAGCCTGAATCCGGTAAAACTGTAATGGTTGAATTTTCTTCCCCCAACACTAACAAACCATTGCATCTTGGCCATATCAGAAACAATCTTTTAGGTTGGTCTGTCGCGAAAGTTCTTGAAGCAAACGGCCACAATGTCCTAAAAGTGAACCTTGTAAATGACCGAGGAATTCATATTTGTAAGTCTATGATTGCCTGGCAGAAACTTGCAAACGGAGAGTCTCCAGACAGTGCAGGGATTAAAGGAGATCACCTTGTCGGTAAATATTACGTTGCTTTTAATAATATTCTAATGAAACAGATAGAGGATATTAAAGCAAAAGGGGTTAGCCAGGAGGAGGCAGAAAAAAGCGCACCTATACTTAAAGAGGCACAGGAGATGCTTGTCAAATGGGAAAATGGCGACAATGAAGTAGTGAATCTTTGGAAAATGATGAACTCATGGGTTTATGATGGATTTGATAAAACATACAACAGAATGGGGGTATCGTTTGAAAAAACCTATTATGAATCTGAAACTTACCTTCTTGGAAAAACTCTTGTGGGAGAGGGTGTTAAAAAGGGCGTTTTTTATAAGAAAGAGGATGGTTCAGTATGGTGTGATCTCACACCGGATGGTCTTGATGAAAAGTTACTTTTAAGAGCAGATGGCACATCTGTGTACATGACTCAGGACCTGGGAACAGCACATCAAAGATTTTCGGAATATAATCTTAATGAACATATTTATGTTGTTGGTAATGAGCAAAATTACCACTTTCAGGTTTTAAAGCTTCTTCTTAAAAAACTTGGTTTTGAGTGGGCAGATAATATATATCACCTCTCTTACGGAATGGTTGAACTTCCGGAAGGAAGAATGAAATCGAGAGAGGGAACAGTTGTTGATGCAGACGATCTGATTGAAAATATGGTTAACACAGCAAGAGAGACATCTCTTGAGTTGGGTAAACTTGAAAATATGAGTGTAGAAGATCAAAATTATTTATTTGAAATTTTGGGACTCGGAGCTCTTAAGTATTTTATAATCAAGGTTGACCCTAAAAAAACTATGCTGTTTGATCCAAAAGAGTCTATTGACTTTAATGGAAATACAGGACCTTTCATACAGTACACTCACGCCAGGATAATGTCAATTTTACGAAAAGCAGGTGAGATGAGTATTGCATCGGAAATGTCCGAAAATGAACTGAATCCGAAAGAGATAGAGATAATAAAAATACTAAATCTATTCCCCGATAAAATCAGAGAAGCCGGTAAAGAACACTCTCCTGCAATAATTGCAAATTACGCATACGATCTTGCCAAAGAGTTCAACCAGTTTTATCACGAAGTATCTATCCTAAAGGAGGAGAGTACTAAAGCGAGGTCACAGAGACTTGTTCTGATTAACTCAATTGCCCGGGTTCTAAGAAAAGCGATGGGAATACTTGGAATCACATTACCAGAGAGAATGTAAAAATGGTTCCGGATAACAGAGGATTTTTGCCAACCTCAAAAAAAGAGATAGATTCTTTAGGTTGGGACTATATAGACATAATCCTGTTCACAGGGGACGCCTATGTTGACCATCCATCATTTGGAACAGCTGTAATAGGTAGATATCTAGAAAGTTGTGGCTACAGGGTTGCAATAGTTCCACAGCCCAACTGGAGAGATGATTTACGAGATTTTAAAAAGCTTGGGAGACCCAGACTCTTTTTTGGAGTAAATGCCGGAGTAATGGATTCTATGGTAAATCATTATACCGCAGCAAGACGAATACGCAGCAATGATGCGTATACTCCGGAGGGAAAGTCAGGTCAGAGACCTGATTATGCGGTTACAGTTTATACAAAAATTCTTAAACATCTATACCCGGATGTTCCTGTTGTGATAGGCGGAGTTGAAGCATCTCTAAGAAGACTGGCCCATTACGATTACTGGCAAGATAAAATAAAACCCTCTATTCTGATTGAATCAGGTGCCGATTTACTTGTCTATGGAATGGGAGAACAGGCTATCAGAGATATTGCTGCCACAATAGAGAGAGGGGGCTCTGAGTATGATCTTAGAAACATTCCTCAGGTTGGCTATGTTTCTGATACAATAAACACAAAGAACACAAATAATAAAAAACTACACTCTTTTGACGCTGTTCTTAAGGATAAGATGCTATTTGTTAACAATTTCAATATTATTGAAAAGGAGTCTAACAGTTTCAATCCATCCCATTTAATTGAACAGTATAACAATACCTATGTACACATAAACCCTCCATATCCTGTTCAAAAGGACGGAGATATCGATGAGTTTTATGACCTTCCCTTTACAAGGGAACCTCATTTCCGTTACAACGGAAAGCACATACCGGCTTTCGAGATGATTAAGTTCTCTGTGAATACTCACAGAGGATGCTTTGGATCATGCAGCTTTTGTACAATATCGGCACATCAGGGTAAGTTTGTAGTGTCAAGATCAGAAGAGTCAATATTAAATGAGTTAAGGATTTTAGCTGATAAGGAGGGCTTTAAAGGCAATATTTCTGATTTGGGAGGGCCTACGGCCAATATGTACAAGATGAAAGGAAGGGTAATTTCTCTTTGTGAAAAGTGTAAAAGAGACAGTTGTATTTATCCAAACATTTGTAATAATCTTGACATATCGCATAAACCTTTGCTTGACCTTTATTCAAAAGCCCAAAAAATTAAAGGCATTAAACGATTCTTTATCTCAAGCGGTATAAGATATGATTTATTTCTTGATGGGTACGGTTATCTAAGCAAAGATGGGGAGGAGTATCTTAAAGAGCTCATTGTCAGTCATACATCAGGCCGATTAAAAGTAGCTCCAGAACATACAGAGGAGCATGTTTTAAAGTCAATGGGCAAACCGTCATTTGAAGGATTTAAATTCTTAAGTGAAGAATTTAAAAGGATAAATAAAATTTATGATTTGAAGTATCAGTTAATCCCATATTTTATATCTTCACATCCGGGATGTACAATCAATGACATGAAAAAACTTGCTTCTAATCCCTATTTAGCTGGGATTGAACTAGAACAAGTACAGGATTTTACACCAACACCAATGACAAGATCTTCAATCTCTTTTTGTACTGGAATTGACCCGAAAACTTTGAAAAAAATATTTGTTGAGAGAGACGAATTAATGAAGAAAAAGCAAAAATCATTTTTTTTCAATAAATTGTAAAAAAAGAGTGATAATTTTAAAAAAAATGCATTATACTTGCAGCCCGATTTAAAAACTGAAATGTACTAAATTTATATATGGAGCAGAAGAATAACACAACAAAAGGTAAAGAGACCATATCACCAACCCGTTCATCTAAAAGAAGAGCCGTTGTCAGCTATGCAAACCTGAGCCCGGAGCTTTTAGCGGCTTTTAAGGACAAATATCCAAGAGGATATGCCGACTACATGGGAGAGGTATTTAAGGTTGATAAACCTGATGGATCTTTTTTCTATGCTATTTCACTTGAGGTACCGGATGCAATTTACCTGGTTAAAGTTGATGTAAAAATAGATGATTATGAGGATCTGGAAAGAGGCCTTTTTGGAAACAACAATGATGATGAAGGGAGCGATCCGGATGAATTTCCTGAAGATGATTCAGCAAGTACCTTCTCAGAAGAAGAGGAATCAGACGACTAGCATCTCAATATAAAACAATAGTATAAAGCTGGACTTTCGTTCAGCTTTTTTTTGTATTTTCGCGCTAATGAATCCTTTTGAAAGACTATTAAGATATTTTGCCGGAAAACTTTCAGGAATGACAGAAAGTAGAGTCATTCTTGTTCTGGCATTTATTACCGGCCTTCTTAGCGGGGTTGCTGCTGTTACTTTAAAAAAGCTAATCTATTTCTTCGGTTGGTTGCTTAAAGGATGGTTCAATACACCGGCAGAGAGTCTTTTGTATTTAATTTACCCGGGAATTGGAATGCTGATTGCCTTGATCTTTGTGAAATTCGTTGTTAAAGATAACATTGGCCACGGTGTAACAAAAGTCCTTCTCTCAATTTCCAGAAATGAGTCAAAAATAAAAACTCACAATACATGGTCATCTGTGGCTGCAAGTTCGGTCACAATAGGGTTTGGAGGCTCTGTAGGGGCAGAGGCACCTATTGTTTACACAGGAGCAGCAATTGGTTCCAACATTGCAAGGTTGATGGGGCTCTCCTATAAAAACATGACAATATTGCTGGGTTGTGGTGCTGCTGGTGCAGTAGCGGGTATATTTAAAGCTCCGCTTGCAGGAATCCTTTTTACACTTGAAATTCTCCTCTTCAACCTTTCGATGACATCAATTATTCCTCTTTTGGTGTCAGCAGTTACTGCTGCTACGGTCTCATACTTTTTTATGGGAGATGCAGTTGTATTCAGTAACACTATTGAGGCATTTGCAATGAGGAATATTCCTTTCTATATCGTTTTGGGAATAGTATGCGGCTTTATTTCACTATATTTCACCAGAACAACTCTTCGGGTTGAAGATCAAATTAAAAAAATACCCAATTCATACAAAAGGTGGGCTATATCTGCATTTATGCTGGGCTTGTTAATTTTTATTTTTCCACCATTATTTGGAGAGGGTTATTCTTCAATTACTGCTCTTTTAAACGAAGATGCTTTAAGTGCCGTAGGTCCAAATATATTTGGTGATCTGTTTTCTAATAAATGGTTTATACCCGCTTTCTTTGGGGCCATTATCTTTTTTAAGGTTTTTGCCATGTCATTTACAAATGCCGGAGGTGGTGTGGGAGGTACTTTTGGCCCTACACTTTTTATTGGAGGAGTAACTGGTTTTGTTGTAAGCAGGGTCATAAATCTTACCGGATTCTTTGTAATCCCCGAATCCAACTTTGCTCTTGTGGGAATGGCAGGCCTTATGGCCGGTGTAATGCAGGCACCTTTAACCGCTATTTTTCTTATTGCTGAAATTACAGGCGGTTATGTTCTTCTCATGCCACTGATAATTACCTCAGTAGTCTCATACGCAACCATAAGAGCGTTTGAACCATATTCAATTTATACTAAACGGATTGCCAAAGAGGGAGATCTTCTCACACACGACAGTGACAAAGCTGTTTTAACCCTCTTAAAAACATCTGAGCTGGTTGAGAATGATTTTTGTGGAGTAAAACCTGAGGACAAATTATCTGATCTGATTAAAGTTATAGCCCATTCTAAAAGAAACATCTTTCCCGTAATAGATGAAATGGGGCAATTAAAAGGGATTATTCTCCTTGATGACATCAGGGAGATAATGTTTAATAAAGACATTTATGAGAATACATATGTTGAGAAGCTTATGAAAGAGCCTCCCGGCATTGTTTTTTGTGACGATAAAATGGAGAATGTTATGAAGAAGTTTGAAATAACATCTGCCTGGAATTTACCGGTTACCAATAAACAAGGGAAGTACATAGGATTTGTCTCAAAATCAAAAATCTTCTCTGCTTACAGAGATCAATTACAACAAGTATCCCATGACTAAAAATTATATTGAATTTATCAGCAGGCAGCTATCAGTTGCCGAATGGCAGGTTGAACATTGTATCGCCCTTTTTGAAGAGGGTGCAACTATACCTTTTGTTTCAAGATATCGTAAAGAGAGAACAGGTGGCTTGGATGAGGTGCAAATCACCGAGATTAAGCATTTACACACCAGATTTGTAGAACTAGACAAGAGAAAAGCCGCAATTCTAAAAAGCATTGAAGAACAGGACAAATTAACTGATTCTCTTAAAAATGAGATAGAGAGTTGCATTGATACCAATAAACTGGAAGATATTTATCTTCCGTTTAAACCTAAGAGACGTACAAAGGCAAGTATCGCAAGAGCAAAGGGACTTGAGCCTCTTGCCTTGGCTATTACAGAGATGTCTGTTCAGGATTGTTTCAAAGCTGCACAAGAGTACATTGGAGATGAGGTCTCTGATATCGAAGAGGCTCTGCAGGGAGCAAGGGATATTATTGCCGAGAATATTAGTGAAATACCTGCCGTAAGAGAGTCATTAAGAAGGCAATACCTTAGATTTGCAAAAATTGTATCCAAGCAACAAAGAGGTTTGGAGGCAGAAACTGAGGAATCTAGTAAATTCAGAAATTACTTTGACTTTAGCGGCTCTATTTCAAATATGCCGTCACACAGAGTTCTGGCTTTGCTTCGTGGGGAAAAGGAGGGTCATTTAAGTGTAAAACTAGATGTTGAGAGTGAATATTCATTTAATGAACTTAAAAGAGTAGTTTTCAATAAAAAGGACAATTTCTCTAAAAGTTGCAAAGATCAGATAAACATAGCTTTGGAAGATTCATATAAAAGGCTTCTTCATCCCTCTATCGAGAACGAGGTGTTAAGAATTGCAAAAGAGAGAGCAGATCTGGAGGCAGTCAAGGTTTTTGGAGAGAATCTTACCGCCCTGCTTTTAGCTGCACCGGTAGGACAAAAGAGAGTACTGGCTATAGACCCCGGATTCAGAACAGGATGTAAGGTTGTTTGTCTTGATTCTCAGGGGGAGTTGTTACATAATGATACAATTTATCCGCATCCACCAGTGAATGAAAAAATTCAGGCTATTAAAAAAATTTCGAATCTTGTTGAATCTTATAAAATTGAGATTATTGCAATAGGTGATGGCACAGCAAGCAGAGAGACAGAGGCATTTATTAAAAAAATTCCAATGCCCGCCGGATTACAGATCTTTTCAGTAAGTGAAGATGGTGCATCTATTTATTCAGCCTCTCCGGTTGCAAGAGAGGAGTTCCCTAATTACGATGTAACTGTAAGAGGAGCAGTCTCAATTGGAAGAAGGGTTATGGATCCTCTTGCAGAACTTGTTAAGATTGATCCAAAATCATTGGGAGTCGGTCAATATCAGCATGATATTGACCAGAGTCTGCTTAAAGAGATGCTCGATAACACTGTAGTAAGCTGTGTCAATAAAGTAGGCGTAAATCTAAATACCGCCAGCAAACACCTTTTAAGCTACGTGTCAGGAATCGGTCCTGCAATAGCACAGAATATTGTAGAGCATCGTACTGTCAACGGCCCATTTAAAACAAGAACAGAACTAACCAAGGTAAAAAGGTTGGGAAGCAAAGCATTTGAACAGAGTGCCGGCTTTCTTAGAATCCCGGATTCTGAAAATCCGTTGGATAATACTGCTGTTCACCCTGAGAGGTATGGCCTTGTTACAAAAATGGCAGAAGATATCAGTAAAAGTGTAGATGATCTGATAAAAGATGAAAAATGCCGATCACTTATTGATATAAAAAGATATGTTTCAGATGATGCAGGTATCCCGACTCTTACCGATATTATGGAGGAGTTGAAAAAACCGGGCAGAGATCCGAGAAGGGTAGCAAAAGTGATGGAATTTTCTGCAGATGTTCACTCAATTGATGACCTTAAAATTGGAATGGTTCTTCCCGGAATTGTTACCAACATTACAAATTTTGGTGTATTTGTTGATATTGGAATTAAGCAGGATGGTCTGATACACATATCTCAGCTGGCTGATAAATTTGTGTCAAATCCTTCAGATGTTGTGAAATTGCAACAATATCTAACAGTTAAGGTACTGGATGTTGATTTTAAACGAGGGAGAATTCAGCTTACTTTACGGGGAGTGAACGCTTCTGCCTCTGGGCAATAATTACTCCTGCCACGACAATCACTATACCGATAATTTTTCTTAAGCTCATCATCTCATGACCTAATGCATATGCTCCAAAGGCAGATACTACCGGTACAAGTGTAGTGAATGTATTGGCTCTTGCGATCCCCAATGCCTTGATAGAATTGATGAATAATATGAATGCCAGTGACGAACACAAAACCGCAAGGTATAGTAAAGGCTTAATTACATCAATAGTCAATGAACTGAAACTAAATTCTTTATAGTCATATATAAGAAACATGGGTAAAAAATAGAGTGCTCCCAAGAGATGTTGATAGGTAACAATAGTATAGCTATTATAGCTTCCTGCAAGTTTTTTTACTACCATTGAGTAACCAACGGCTGCAAAAACGGCAATAAAAAGAAGGATTATCCCTGAATAATGAGAGACGTCAATATTCCCCTTTTCAAATACTACGAGAAGTATACCGGGCAATGTAATTAATATGCCAAACACATTAATAGGGGTGATTCTCTCTTTTAGAAATGACATACCGGCAATTAGAGCAAAAATTGGTATTGTAGATATTATTATTGAGCCAAGAGTAGGGGAGTTAACAATCTTCAGACCGAATGTCTCTCCAATGAAATAGATGAATGGTTCAAGTAAAACAAGTAATAGAAACCACTTTCGGTCTCTCTTTGCAACCTTTTCAATTTTACCTGCAAAATAGGAAATTGCCGTAATTATTATTGCGGCAAATGTCATTCTGAAAAAGACCAGTGAATAAACAGGGAAATTTTGTAATAGAAGTGAGTTTGTCCAGATAAACGAGAATCCCCAAAAAACAACTGCGGTTATTACCGAGATGTAAACAACCGCTTTATTATTTGCCATATTCAAACTTTAATTTTTTCCCCGCTATTATACCTGTTAATTTACCATTATCTACAACATGCTCTCCATTTACAAATGTGTGTGCGATTGTAGATGTTAAGGTGATCTCTGTTAATGGAGACCAACCACACTTATATGCCGGATTGTCAACGCTGTAAGAGTCATTTTTATAGGGGTTTAAAACAACAACATCAGCATAGTATCCTATTTTTAGAAAACCTCTTTTTGAGATTTTAAAATTCAAAGCGGGAGAGTGACACATTCTGTCAACTACCTCTTCTGCGGTGAATCTTCCTTCTTTATGTAAGTTCCACATAATCTGAAGACTATGTTGTACTAAAGGCAGTCCTGAAGGAGATTTCATATAGTTTCCACTTTTCTCTTCAATTGTGTGAGGTGCATGATCTGTTGCTACAACCTTTATAACTCCTTCTTTAACAGCTTTTATTATTGCTTCTCTGTCTGAACTCTCCTTTATTGATGGATTGCATTTTATTTTACTGCCATATTTTTCGTAATCACGACTATCAAAGAGCATGTAGTGAACACAGACCTCCCCGGTTATACCCGGATTATGTTTTTTTGCCTCTTTGATTAATTCAATCTCTTCAGCTGTACTGATATGTAATATATGCAACCTAGTATTATACTTAATTGCAAGCTCTATTGCCCTTTTTGTCGATTCTATACAAGCCTCTCTGGATCTGATTCCAGGATGTGACCCGAAAGGAATATTGTCCTCTCCGTATCTTAAAATAGCTTCAGCTAGATTGGCCTTTATAATCGGTTCATATTCACAATGAGTCGCAATCAATAGTTTTGATTTTTCAAAAATATCCTTTAAAGATTGCGAATCATCTACAAGCATATTCCCGGTTGATGAACCCATAAATACCTTCAATCCACATGTTTCACCCGGATTGGCTTTCAGTATCTCTTCAATATTGCTGTTTGTTGCTCCAAGATAAAACGAGTAATTGGCAAAGGAGTTTTTCTGTGCAATATTGTTTTTGACTTCAATTGAGTCAAGAGTGGTTGCAGAGGGGGTGTTGTTAGGCATATCCATATATGATGTAACCCCACCTAATACCGCAGCCGCACTTTCGCTTGAGATATCTCCCTTGTGTGTATTGCCTGGTTCGCGAAAATGGACCTGATCATCAATTACTCCGGGAATGACTATCATTCCATCTGCTTCAATAACTTTATCTGCTGACGGCAGTTCATCAGAATCGCTATAAATGCCGGCAATTAATTCATTTTCAATTAATATACTCCCTATAAAAGAGATTCCTTCATTTATTAATGTACCATTTTTTATAAGCAGACTCATACTCCCTGTTTTTTTGGTTTAATACGCCTGAACTTCATCTTTATTACACCCCAAAAAGCCTCTCCGAAAATCCCGCTGCTCATTTTTGATGTTCCTTCGGTTCTGTCAACGAAGATAATCGGAACCTCTTTAATTTTGTATCCAAGCTTGTGGGATGTATATTTCATCTCTATTTGAAAGCCATAACCCCTCATTTTAACTTTATCAAGATCAATGGCTTCCAGCAAACCTTTTCTGTAACATTTGAATCCTGCTGTTGTGTCATAAATTTTCATACCAAGAACAGCTCTTACATAGCTTGATGCGAAATATGACATTACTACTCTGCCTATTGGCCAGTTGATTACACTGACACCATTGCAATATCTTGAACCGATTGCCAGATCTGCATCTGATTTACACGCATTGTACAGCTTTATCAGATCATTTGGACTGTGAGAAAAATCGGCATCCATCTCAAAAGTGTAACTGTAACCCTTTTCGATTGAATACTTAAATCCTGCAATATACGCCGAACCCAAGCCTTGTTTTCCTGCTCTCTCAATTAAAAACAGAGAGGTAGAAAATTGATTCTTAAGTTCCTTGACTATTGCCGCAGTTCCATCAGGCGAGCCATCATCAATTATAAGAATATCGAAGGTCTCTTCAAGAGAAAAAATTGCTTTAATAATCTTCTCGATATTCTCTTTTTCGTTGTATGTTGGAATAATGACGAGTTTGTCGGAGTTCATCTGAAGCTGTTCTAAATTTGACGCCAAAGGTATAAATTATTATTCAATTATATTTTTAACCATAGGACGATTAATAATGAACATTAGAGAGTATTCAATAATTAATCGGAGGTTTAACCGCAGCTAAACGATGTCTCAAATGGGAGAATATATTTAAAATATTTTTGTAAAATAAGATTAATGTATTATAATAGGTATTGTATGTTTTTTTAAAAAAAATGACCGGATTTTCTTCAACAAAAAGGCGAGAATTATTTGTTAGTTAAGAAAAGATGTTTACCTTTGCACTCCCCAAACGATAGGGGCCTACTGCGAAGTAGGGATAGAAAAATTGATCTTTGAAAATATTGGAA